>JAEEGL016980588.1_pt1 | contig 70139 bp, 57 predicted proteins | sample 9134231 | NCBI WGS metagenome assembly JAEEGL01 (sample SAMN16246548, study PRJNA631951) | gut metagenome | biome: gut microbiome; feature: rumen; material: fiber-attached | host: Bos | place: Iran: Karaj | collected 2018-10
CAACTGCTGCTGCTTCTTCGGCTTGTGATTTGCCCATACCTTTCTTCAAACCGTGGTTGATACAAGGAGCGTAAGCAATGATGATTGATGGTCCGTGATATGCCTCAGCTTCGCGGATTGCTTTCAAACATTGTGCTTGGTCGGCACCCATAGCGATTTGTGCTACATATACGTAACCGTAAGTAGTTGCAATCATACCAATGTCTTTCTTGCGAACTCTCTTACCTGCAGCGGCAAATTTAGCGATAGCGCCAAGTGGAGTAGCTTTCGATGCCTGACCACCAGTGTTAGAGTAAACCTCAGTATCGATTACAAGAATGTTAACGTCTTCGCCCGAAGCAATTACGTGGTCAAGGCCTCCGTAACCAATATCGTAAGAAGCACCGTCACCACCGATAATCCATTGTGAACGTTTTACCAAATAGTGGCTCAATTCTTTCAATTGACCGCATGTAGAGCAACCTTCTGCGGCAGCTTTTTCTATCATTGGATTCAATTTTGCTGCTGCTGCTTTTGAAGCTGCTGCGTCTTCCATTCCGTCAATCCATTCTTGAGCTGCTTGTTTGAATTCTGCAGGAGTCTTGTCGTTGGCAATAGCGCCTTCGAACAATGTCTTGATACGAGCACGCATTTTCTTGTTAGCGATGTGCATACCCAAACCAAATTCGCAGAAGTCTTCGAACAATGAGTTAGCCCAAGCAGGTCCTTGTCCTTTTGCATTCTTAGTATAAGGAGTAGAAGGAACTGAACCAGAGTAGATTGAAGAACAACCTGTTGCGTTTGCAACGATTTCGCGGTCGCCGAACAATTGAGAAATCAATTTAACGTAAGGTGTTTCACCGCAACCTGCACACGCTCCGGAGAACTCGAACAATGGTTGTGCGAATTGTGAATTCTTAACGTTTGCAGTAACGTCAACCAAGTCTTGTTTTGAAGTAACCTTTTCAACGCAATATTGCCAGTTTGAAGCTTCTTTAGCAGCTGATTCTGAATTGTCGTCGTAAGGAACCATAGTAAGAGCTTTGCCAGTCTTTGGATTGCCCGGACAAACGTCGGCACAGTTACCACAAGCAAGACAGTCTTTTACGCCGACTTGCATTGTGAAGAACATTCCCTTCATTGTTGCAGGAGCCTTCATTTCGATAGTCTGACCGTTGAATCCGGCTTTTTCTTCCGCTGTCATAACGAACGGACGGATACAAGCGTGAGGGCAGACGTATGCACATTTGTTACATTGGATACAGTTGTCAGCGTTCCAAACTGGAACGAATGCGCCAACACCGCGTTTTTCAAATTTAGCAGTTCCTGCAGCCCAAGTACCGTCTTCAATACCCTTGAATGAAGATACTGGCAACAAGTCACCGTCTTGTGCGTTGATTGGACGAACAACTTTGTTGATGAAGTCGTCACCGTCAGAATAAACTTTTGGTTGCTCAGCAAGAGTAGCCCATGCTTTGTCAACAGTCAATTCTTTGTATTCGCCACCACGGTCGATAGCCGCATAGTTCATGTTTACAACGTCTTCACCTTTCTTTCCGTATGATTTCAATGCGAAATGTTTCATTTCGTCAACTGCCTTGTCAACAGGAATAACGCCTGTGATACGGAAGAATGCTGATTGAAGGATTGTGTTCGTTCTGTTTCCTAAACCAATTTCTTGTGCAATTTTCGTTGCGTTGATGTAGTAAACTTTGATGTCGTTCTTTGCAAAGTAAGCTTTTACTTTGTTAGGAATGTTGTGAGCCAATTCTTCGCCGTCCCAAATTGTGTTCAAAAGGAACAAGCCACCTTTTTGCAAACCACGTGTCACGTCATACATATTTAAATATGCTTGTTGGTGACAAGCCACGAAGTTAGGTGTCGTTACCAAATACGTAGAACGGATTGGCTCGTCACCGAAACGAAGGTGAGAGCACGTGAAACCTCCCGATTTCTTAGAATCGTAAGAGAAATATGCCTGACAATATTTATTTGTTGTTTCACCGATGATTTTTACTGAGTTTTTGTTAGCACCAACGGTACCGTCTGCACCAAGACCATAGAATTTAGCTTGGAACATTCCTGCAGGAGCCACAGAAACTTCTTCACCAACTGGAAGCGATGTGAACGTAACATCGTCGTTGATACCAAGAGTGAAGTGGTTCTTTGGTTGAGTCATTGCAAGATTTTCGTAAACTGCAATGATTTGAGCCGGAGTAGTGTCGTTTGAACCAAGACCGTAACGGCCGCCAACAACTTGAAGTTTCGACAACAAACCAAGTTCTGACAATGCGTCAACAACGTCAAGATATAGAGGTTCGCTGTTTGCTCCCGGTTCTTTTGTTCTGTCAAGAACGCAGATACGTTTTGCAGAAGCAGGGATAGCTTCCTTCAAGTATTTCAATGAGAATGGACGATACAAGTGAACAGAAATCAAACCAACTTTCTTACCCTTAGCGTTTTCAAAGTCAACAACTTCTTTGATACATTCTGTTACTGAACCCATTGCGATGATGATGTTTTCAGCATCTTTAGCACCGTAGTAGTCGAATGGACGGTATTTGCGGCCTGTAATGGCGCTGATTTTGTCCATATAGTCAGAAACGATGTCTGCCACAGCGTTGTAATATGGGTTACAAGATTCGCGGTGAGCGAAGAATACATCAGGGTTTTCAGCCATACCACGCATTTCTGGGTGTTCTGGAGAAAGAGCTCTGTTTCTGAATTCTTTAAGAGCTTCTTGGTCAACAAGAGGAACCAAGTCTTCTTGGTTAACAACTTCAACTTTCTGATATTCGTGAGACGTGCGGAATCCGTCGAAGAAGTTCAAGAATGGAACGCGGCTCTTGATAGTAGCCAAGTGAGCTACACCAGCCAAGTCCATAACTTCTTGTACAGAACCTTCAGCCAACATTGCGAAACCTGTCTGGCGGCAAGCCAAAACGTCTTGATGGTCACCAAAGATACAAAGTGCATGTGAAGCAAGTGTACGTGCCGAAACGTGGAATACGCAAGGAAGCAATTCACCCGCAATCTTGTACATGTTAGGAATCATAAGGAGCAAACCTTGTGAAGCCGTGAACGTAGTTGTCAACGCACCAGCCTGCAATGATCCGTGTACTGTGCCAGCAGCACCACCTTCAGACTGCATTTCTTGAACCAAAACTGTTTCACCGAACATGTTCTTACGGCCTTGTGCTGCCCATTCGTCAACATTTTCAGCCATAGGAGATGACGGTGTGATAGGATAGATAGCAGCAACCTCGGTAAACATATAGGCTATGTGAGCCGCAGCTGTGTTACCATCACACGTTAGAAATTTTTTATCCGCCATGATTTTATAATTTATTTAAGTTTACTTTTTTATCGTTGGCAAAGGTATTAAAAAAATAGTTTCGTTGTTAAAAATAAAACTAATTTATCAACCTAATAAAAACAAAAATTTTGAGGTGTCTTTGGGTAAAAAGAAACGTGGCAAATATTAGCGTAGCGTGACAAAGGTAATCCCGTCTCCACCCATTTCTACGGGGGCGTCGTTGCACGATTCCACAAAATCCACCGTGTTGAGATAGTCGCGAATCAGTTTTCGCAAAATGCCGTAGCCTTTGCCGTGTAAAATCTCCAAATGTTTCACTTGGAGCATGTTGGCCGTTTCTACAAAATCTTTTATCTCGTACATCGCCTCGTCGCCTCGCATGCCGCGAACGTCGAGGTGGGGGACAAACGTTTTGCGTTTTTCCGAAATGTTTTTAACTGTGGTGGCGACAATAACGGGCTTGTGTTCCGTTTTGGGCTTTGTGGCAGGCTCCAGCGTGGTGGTTTTTACCGTCATCTTAAGGTTTCCGAAAACAACCAATGCTTGGCTACCTTGTATTTCGAGCACTTCGCCCACGGTTGATTGACCTTTGATTTTTACAAAACTGCCAATGGTAATATCTTTGCTATTTTGTTGCTTATGAGTACTTTGCAAATTATTTGCACTTTTAATTTGTGCCGTTTTCTGTTTTGTTTTTTCAACAAAATGTTGCATTTCCAATCGGGCTTGCTTGGTCGTTTCGCGTTCGGCTTGTGCTTCTTTTATTATGCGCACGGTTTGCTCTATCTGTTTGTTTGCGGAGTCGAGCACTGCATTGATTTCTCGTTCGGTGTTTTCTATGATTTCTTGCCGTTTCTCGTTAATTTTTTTTAACTTGAAGTGGTAGTCTTCTCTTATTGTTTCTAATTGTTGTTCTTGTTTTTTCAGCTCTTCTTTCTTTTTATACACATATTGTTTCTCGATTTCAAGTTTTTTCAAGTTTTCGTCGAAGTCAATATGTTCTTGCTTGATTTTTGATTTTGCCTTGTCGAGTGTGTATTGGGGGAGGCCGATAGATTGTGCGATTTCAAAGGCGAACGAGTTTCCTGCCGATCCCATGCGCAGTTTGTAGAGTGGTTTCATATTATCCATGTCGAACAGCATGGCTCCGTTTATGATTCCTGGCAAAGCCGTGGCGGCATGTTTCAAGTTGCTATAATGTGTGGTGATGATGCCGTATGCACCTTTGGCATTGAGCGTTTCCAGCACGCTTTCGGCTATCGCGCCGCCAAGAATTGGTTCCGTGCCGGTGCCGAACTCATCTATCGCCAACAGCGTCTTGTTGTTGGCTCGTTCAAGGAAAATCTTCATGTTAAGTAAGTGCGACGAGTAGGTACTGAGGTCATTTTCAATGGATTGCTCGTCACCGATGTCGATGAGCAGATTGTTGAAAATGCTCATTTTGCTCTGGCTGTCGGCTGGAATCGGCAGTCCGCATTGAAACATATATTGGAGCAGGAGCACCGTCTTCATACACACCGATTTTCCACCTGCATTCGGGCCGGAAATCACTATGATTCGTTGCGATTTGTTCAGCACAATGTGCAGCGGAATGATTTCTTTTCCGCTTTTTTTGAATGCCAAAAGAAGGAGCGGATGTCTTGCACGAATGAGCGAAATTTCTTGTTGATGAATCGAAATTGTGGGCATTTCGCCGTCAATTTCTATTGAAAATTTTGCTTTTGCACGAATAGCGTCAATTGCACCAAGAAAATCGTATGCCAAATCTATGTCTGGCAAGTAGGGACGTAGCTTGTCAGTTATTTCACGCAAAATGCGAATAATCTCTTTCTGTTCTTCAAACTCTAAATTCGCGATTGCGTTGTTCGTCTCAAATGCCTCGACGGGTTCCACGAACGAAGTTTTTCCCGTGGCTGACTCGTCGTGAACGATTCCTTGTATTTTTCGCTTGTACGTCGTGTTGAGTGGAAGCACCAAACGACCATCGCGAATGGAAAGTTCCGTATCCTGGTCTATCCATCCTTCCTGTCGTGCAATTGCCAATTTTTGAGACATGATTTTGTTTATTGTCCGTCGTTTCTGTGCAATTTCATGTCTGATTTCCACAAGTTTTGGTGAAGCGTTGTCTTTGAGCGTGCCGTTTGGGCTAATCACGGAATCGATGGTTTTGCAGATTTCCGTTGTAATCACAACTGGCTCGGCAAGTTCGGCGAGAGAGGGATAGGTTTCCTTTTGTTTATTGAAAAAGAGGAGCACGCTTTGTATTTCGACAATGGATTTTCGAAGTGTGTGCAGTTCATTTGCAGTTAGATATGTCCCTTCGGGACGAATGCGTGTAATTGCATCGTAAACCGTTGCAAATGAAGGTGTTGGAAAATCATCGTTAGTCCTGATTATTTCCGTCATCTCCATTGTTTGGTGTAACGATGCCTCAATTTCGTCGGCGTCGGTCAAGAATGCCATGTTGTTGATTTTTTGTTTTCCCAGGTCGCAACAACATTTGGCGGAAATGAACTGTCTGATTTCGTCGAAACCAATTTTATGCTCTATATTTTTCGGGTACAGTGACACGTTTATTTATTTTGTCGCAAAAATAGATTTTTTTATGAAAAACAGAAAAAACGAGTCGCTACGTATAAAAGCGAATTTTTAAGAAAATATACGTTTGTGAGAATATCAATAGCATTAAAAATGTATTTTTGTGATACTATGATACGAGAAAATTTACAGAAGATACAGCAGACAATTCCCGACGGGGTGCTGTTGCTTGCGGTTTCAAAGACGAAGCCCGAAAGCGATATTATGGAGGCATACGAGTTCGGTTGCCGTAGTTTTGGTGAAAACAAAGCCCAGGAAATGGTCGGTAAGCACGAGCATTTGCCCAAGGACATTCGTTGGCACATGATAGGGCATTTGCAGACGAACAAGGTGAAATATATTGCGCCGTTCGTGTCGCTCATTCATAGTGTTGATTCTCTCAATTTGTTGGAAACGATTAACAAAGAGGCGAAAAAATGTAATCGTGTGATTCCTTGTTTGTTACAATTCCACATAGCAACCGAGGAAACCAAGTTTGGCCTGTCGTTGGAAGAAGCGGAGGAATTTATTACAAAGCCCGAGTTTAAGGAATTGCAGAATATTGAAATTCATGGTGTTATGGGAATGGCAAGTTTCACCGACAACACCGAACAAGTACGTAAAGAGTTTCGTCATTTGAAGTCGATTTTCGACATTTTGCATGCAAAATATTTCCCGTCTGACACGTTCAAGGAAATTTCCATGGGAATGTCGGGTGACTACCAGATAGCAATAGAAGAGGGCAGCACGATAGTTCGTATCGGCAGTTCTATTTTCGGGGTAAGGAATTATGCAATTTGATTTTGTTGTTTTTGAGATTTATTTCTGATTTGAGAAATGCTCTTTTACGACAATGGTATAATGTAGAATAGCAAGTGACGGAATCTTGTTTTGGTCGCCTAAAAGTCCGTGAGCCAAGTGTGGGGGAATAAGCAAATTTGCCGTATCGCCTTTGTGCATCAAAAGAATTGCTTCTTCAAGACCAGATTCCACGCCGCCTTGACCAACCTTAAAATCTTTCAAACCGCTGGAATCCGAGGAGTAACAATATTTTCCGTTGAGTAGCGACACGTTGTAGGCAATGCGAACAATATCACCAGTGCGAATAGGAGTGGTATCGCCACTCGGAACAATGTCGTACCAAAGACCTGAACCGCTTGTTTTCATAGATAGGTTGTTATCTTTGATATATTGTTGTATCGTGTCTTGTTTGCGTTTTACAATTTCTCTATTGATTTCAATATTTCGTTCTTCATATCTTCGTATATCTTCGGCGGTGATAGGTCGTTTGGGCTTGTCGTTGCACGCAGAAAAGCCTAAAAGAATAAAAAAGAGGCAAAATATTTGAGAACAGAATTTCACTCTATGTAGATTTTTTTCGTTTGGGTTCCAATCATCTCGCTCTCGTCAATGGCTTGAATCATAACATTTTGCGTACGAAGTTTCCCCGAAAAGTCGCTTATCCAATTGAATGTAATGGAATCGGTTGCCGCAAATGTCGTGTCAAAGTATTCCGTCGTGTTTACGAAAACTTGTGCCCGAGTTACTTTGTTGCTTTGGCCTATGGCAGTTATCTCGAAAGTAATGGCATCAGATTGCGAGATTGTATCGGGTATGGATGCTTCGTTGGAAAAATAGATGTATGGTCCATCGGAGATTTCCTTGGAACAAGAGAATAGCAGCAATGTGCCGAATATGAAAATGATATGTCTCATTTTGCTTGTAATTTTTGTATGCAGTACGCCAAACTATCTTTCCAGTAAGGAACAACAACTCCGTAAGTCTCTTTTATTTTTTTCTTGTTAAGCACGCTGTAAAATGGTCGTTTTGCAGGACTTGGGAAATCCTTTGTTTCGATTGGTTTCACCAAACATTGTATTCCTGCCAATGCGTGAATTTCTTTGGTGAAATCGTACCAACTGCAAACACCTTCGTTTGAAAAATGATAGATTCCTGCAACGAATTGTTTTTCGTTTGATTCAACTTTTTCAATGATAGTGTAAATTGCCTTCGCCAAGTCGCCTGCATAGGTAGGCGAGCCAATCTGGTCGAATACGACAGAAAGTTCGTCGCGTTCGGTTCCCAATTTTATCATTGTTTTTACAAAGTTGTTGCCAAAGGTAGAGTAGAGCCACGCTGTTCTAATAATGATTGTCTCTGGATTTGCTGCCATGGCAAGTTTTTCACCTTCCAATTTTGTGCGTCCGTATGCCGATTGCGGGCAAACGGGTTGAGATTCTTCGTAAGGTTGGCAATTGGTTCCGTCGAACACGTAGTCGGTGGAAACGTGAATGAATTTGCAATGATATTTTGCACTTATTTTTGCCAGATTTTCAGGAGCTTTTGCGTTGATTTTCAATGCAATGTCTTCTTCTTCCTCGGCTTTGTTCACATTGGTATATGCCGCACAATTTATCACGTAGTCGAATTTGTTTTGCTGAAAAAGTTCGTCTATCGCTTGAATGTTTGTTATGTCTAATTCGGCAACGTCGGTGAATGTGAACTGAAACGGAGATTTTTTTGCCAATTCACGCATTTCGTTTCCTAATTGTCCGTTGCTTCCGGTAACAAGAATTTGTGTCATAGTTAGATTGAAAAAGGTGAGTCAAATTCGGCAAATGAAGGATGCTTCAAATCTTTATCCGAAACCACGGCTTCGTCAAGGGGAATTCCCCAATCAATGTCAATGTCGGAGTCGTTGAACATAATGCCACCTTCTGTTTCTGGGTGGTAATAGTCGGTACATTTGTATTGTACGATTGCGGTTTCGCTCAAAACGGAGAAACCGTGGGCAAAGCCAGCAGGAATCAACAGTTGTCTGAAATTTTCTGCGCTCAGTTCCACGGCAACATGTTTTCCGTAAGTAGGAGAACCTTTGCGAATATCAACGGCAACGTCGATGATTTTTCCCTCGACAACACGCAATAATTTTGTTTGAGCGTGAGGCGGTTTTTGAAAATGCAAGCCACGAATCACGCCGTATGAAGATTTCGATTGATTATCTTGAACAAACGTATAATCAATCCCTAATGATTCCAACGATAATTTATTGTAGCTCTCGAAAAAGTAGCCACGTTGATCCTTAAATACTTTTGGCTCAATAATATAAACGCCTTCAATGTCTGTTTTTATTGCTTCCATTAGTCTAAAATTTTATGATTGGCAATTTTTATAAGATATTGTCCGTATTCGTTCTTTTTCAATGGTTCTGCCAATTCAAGCAGTTGTTCTTTTGATATATAATTCTTTGAAAATGCGATTTCCTCAATGCAGGCAACCATAAGTCCCTGACGGTTTTCTATGGCAGAAACGTAGTTCGACGCTTCCAGCAGACTGTCGTGTGTCCCTGTGTCCAGCCATGCGATTCCACGGCCAAGGAGTTTTACATCCAATGATTGTTCTGCAAGATACAATTTATTTAAGTCGGTGATTTCCAATTCTCCACGAGCCGACGGTTTCAGACTTTTTGCTTTGGCAACGACGGTATTGTCGTAGAAATAAAGTCCTGTTACGGCATAATTTGATTTTGGATTTTTAGGTTTTTCTTCAAGAGAGAGCACTTTGCGGTTTTCGTCAAATTCAACCACACCGTAGCGTTCTGGGTCGTTCACGTAGTAACCGAACACCGTTGCGCCTTTTTGTATGGTAGAAACTTGGCTCAAGGTTTTTCCGAAATCGTGACCGAAGAAAATGTTATCGCCAAGGATCAGGCAACACGAGTCGTTTCCGATAAAATCCTCACCAATGAGGAATGCTTGTGCAAGTCCGTCGGGAGAGGGTTGTATGGCATATTGCAAATTGATGCCCCATTGCTTTCCGTCACCCAAGAGACGTTTGAACATTGACTGGTCTTCGGGAGTCGTAATAATGAGAATATCACGGATATTTGCAAGCATCAGTACCGAAAGGGGATAGTAAATCATCGGTTTGTTGTAAATCGGAACCAATTGTTTCGAGATACTTTTTGTGATGGGATACAAACGTGTTCCGGAACCACCGGCAAGAATTATTCCTTTCATTAGAGAATAGTTTTAAAGTAATCAATTGTTTTTATAAGCCCTTGTTCAAGGTTTATCTTTGGCTCCCAGCCGTTGAGTTTTTCTTTTGCCAACTCAATGTTGGGCTTGCGTTGCAAAGGATCGTCTTGTGGCAAAGGCATAAAGATTATTTCCGATTTTGAATGAGTCAAGGCAATCACTTTTTGAGCCAATTCCAGAATGGTAAATTCGCCAGGATTACCAATGTTTACAGGACCGACAAACGATTCGTCGGTGTTCATCATTCGCACCATTCCTTCAATCAAATCGTCAACGTATTGGAAACTACGAGTTTGCGAGCCGTCGCCATAAATCGTTATTGGTTTGTCTTGCAGTGCCTGAACAATGAAATTCGACACGACACGACCATCGTTCGGGTGCATTCGTGGCCCATACGTGTTAAAGATTCTGATGATTTTGATTTTTACGTTATTTTGGTGATGATAATCCATAAACAATGTTTCTGCGCAACGTTTCCCCTCGTCGTAGCACGAACGGATGCCGATAGGATTCACGTGTCCCCAATACGATTCCGTTTGCGGGTGAACTTGCGGGTCGCCATAGACTTCGCTTGTCGATGCTTGCAACACTGTGGCGTGAATACGTTTCGCCAATCCCAACATGTTGATGGCGCCCATCACCGACGTTTTTATGGTCTTAATGGGATTGTATTGATAATGAATAGGAGAGGCGGGACACGCCAAATTGAAAATCTGGTCAACTTCGGCATAATATGGTGTTGTCACGTCGTGGCGAACCAATTCAAAATAGGGATTGTTCAACAAATGAACAATGTTTTTCTTGCTGCCTGTAAAATAGTTGTCCAAGCAAATGACGTCGTTGCCGTCGTTCAGCAATCGCTCACACAAATGTGAACCGATAAACCCTGCACCGCCTGTAACTAATACTCGTTTCATAGAGATCATTTTATAAAAAAAGTTCGAATGTGAGAACAGACGAACTTTTGAGTGTATTGATAAAAAATACTATTGCATTGGTTGGTTGAACTTCATCGTGGCTGCGTCAGGATTACCCTTTTTCACCTTGAGCAATTCAACGTCGAAAATCAATGTAGAGTATGGCTGAATTTCACGAGAGCCATATTCTCCGTATGCCAAATCGTAAGGAATGTACAATTTTGCTTTGGTTCCTTCTGCAAACAGTGGGAATGCTTCAATCCAGCCCTGAATCAATGCGCCTGGAATTAACGGCAACGAAACGGGCTCGTTTCCGATTGAGCTGTCAAATACTGTTCCGTCAAGCAATGTACCATTGTAATGAACAACAATTGTATCGAAAAGTGCTGGTTTTGCACCAGTTCCTTCTTTGATGATTTCATATTGAAGACCGCTTGCCGTAGTGATTACAGCAGCTTTTTCCTTGTTTTCAGCTAAGAATTTTTCGCCAGCTTCGATGTTTGGTGCAAATTCGGCTTTCATTTTTGCCAGTTGGCGTTCTTCCAAAATTGCCGAATAGCGTTGCATCAAGTCTGAATAGAGTTCTTGGTCTAATTCAAGTGGCATTTTTTCGTCGTCAATGTCGAATGCCTTGAAACCAGCGATAAAGGCGTCGTTGTTGAGAGAATCTATACCTCGTTGTGCCCACATTGCCGCTGTTTGGTATCCCAAACAGAAATTTGCACTATCTTCAAGTGTCTCAAGTTTTACATTGTCTTTGTTTCCACAGGAACATAAACTTGCCGTAAGGCAAACGATTCCAAATACTTTAATACCTAATTTCATTTTGTTATTTATTTTTATTGATTGTTTTGATTCTGATTTTGTTCTTGTTCAACTAATTTGTTCCATTCAGCCAAACGTTCTGCACTGAGAATGATTTTATTTAATGTGACATCGAAAATCAACGTTTCGTATGGCTTTACCAAATCTTGCTCGTAAACGGTTGAGCCATACGCATATTCGTGCGAGGTGAAAATTCTCACGCTACCGCCAGTCTTGATTTTCGGCAAAACTTCTTGTAAGGCGGGAATAGCCGAACCCAAATAGATTTTTGTCTGTTCGGATTTTTTCTGGCTGTCGTAAATCAATTCATATTTCGTGTTATATACTTTGAAAGAGATAAGAATGTTGTCGGTTTTGATTGGCGACATTTTTCCCCAACCCATATCTAAAATACGATATTGAAGCCCGTCTTTCAACTCGATTACGTTGCTATTTTCTTTGTTTTTCTCAAGGAATGTCTTGCCTTTTTCTATGTTTGGCTTGTTTTGTTCTACGAATTTTTCTTGTTTTTCCTGAACTTGTTTGCCAATAATCGTATTGACGATTCTGTCAATTTCTTGGTCAGTCAGTTTTACCGACGTTTCTTTGTCAAAGTAATCCACGATTCCTTGAAGAAAATACTCGAAATCGACCGTTTCGATGTTGTTGTCTTTCAAATTTTGAGGAATCTTTTTTGCGAATGTAACGCCCAGACTATACGATGTTGAATCTTGGCGAGTTACGATGAGTTTTTCTTTTTCGTCGTTTGAACACGCCGATAAACTGACTAATGCGATAAGTGACGCTATCAGTATGTTTTGTATGTTTTTGCTGTTTCTCATATATGCAAAGATACTTTTTTTTAGAAATCTTGTTCAATTATTCAATAATAAACAACGGGTCGCCTTCCAAAACGGCTTGTCGTTCTTGTACAATCATGTGTTTTATGATGCCTGATTTTTCTGCAAGCACGTTGTTCACCATTTTCATGGAATCCATTGTCAACACCAAGTCGCCAGCTTTTACGGGACTGCCTTCGGGAAGCACGATTTGCACGATTGTTCCCGGAAGAGGAGCAGGAGTCGCATTTTCGGTTGAGAAATTCTGACTTGTCGTTGACTGTCCGCAATTTTTCAATTCAATCGAGGCGCCTTCGCTTGGAATGTTTTGCCCCACAACTACATTGATTCTTTCAACTTGACCGTCTTTGTCGGCTGTGATGTCGCATTCCTTTCCGTCAGAAATCATCGTGAAAAGTTTGTCGCCTTTTTTCACTGTTTGTCCTGTTGCCACATAAATTTTCATTATGGTAAGTGGCTGATTTTCAGTAGAAACTTTGTGCGTTACCGTTGGTTTTGGCTCAATTAGTTGTGGACGAGGAGCCGGGGCGGGTGGCGTCACGACAGTTTTTTCCTTTTCGATTTCAACAATAAAATTTTTGTCGTTCACATTCATGTCAACCACACCGTTTTGTGCCTTGTTTATGGTAACTTCGTACGCTTTTCCCTCTATGTTGAATTTAAATTTCTTCATGTCATTTCGTTAATTGATTCATTCCAAAAATCTTGGAATTCCAGTTTGACGAATCGTTTTTGATAGTGAGTTTCTTTTCTTCGTATCCTCCGTGATAATAGAGATTCAGTGCGGCGATAATAACAGTCAGTTCTTCGTCTGTCGCATTGCCGCTGATGTTCCGAATCGATATGTTTTTTACATTCTTTTCCATAATTATAGAGGAATGTTAGAGTGTTTTTTCATTGGATTTGTCAATCGTTTTGTCTTGAGCATCTCAAATGCACGAATGATTCTGAAACGGGTGTCGTGAGGAAGAATCACATCGTCGATATAACCACGTTCTGCTGCTTGATACGGGCTTGCGAATTTTGCTTCGTATTCGGCGATTTTTTCATCTTTGAATTTCTTGCGTTCTTCATCGTCCTCTATAGCTTTCATTGCTTTTCCTTGCAGGATTCCGATAGCGCCGGCTGCACCCATTACGGCGATTTCAGCATTCGGCCATGCGTAGTTCATATCGCCACGCAACTGTTTGCAACTCATTACGATATGCGAACCTCCGTAGGATTTTCTGATAGTGATTGTAACTTTCGGTACAGTCGCTTCGCCGTAGGCAAACATCAATTTTGCCCCGTGGTCTATGATTCCTGCATATTCTTGTCCGGTTCCGCAGAGGAATCCTGGCACGTCAACCAATGTGAGGATTTGAATATTGAATGCGTCGCAGAAACGAATGAAGCGAGCCGCTTTGCGTGATGCGTTACAGTCGAGCACACCAGCCATACAATTTGGTTGGTTAGCGATAATTCCCGTTGATTTTCCGTTGAATCGGGCAAAACCGCAGATGATATTTTTTGCAAAATCTTTCTGAATCTCGAAGAATTCTTTGTCATCAACCAAAATGTTGATGATTTCTTTCATATCGTATGGTTTGTTTGGATCGTCGGGAACAAGGTCGTCAAGAATGTCGTCAACACGGTTGTATGGATCTTTGGTCTCAACAACTGGTGCATCTTCCATGTTGTTTTGCGGAATATATGAAATCAGTTTTCTCACGATTTGCATGCCTTCTTCCTCGGTTGCCGCCGTGAAATGGCACACGCCCGATTTTGTGGAGTGAACCAATGCACCACCTAATTGTTGGTCTGTCACATCTTCGCCCGTAACGGTTTTCACCACCTTTGGGCCTGTGATGTACATACAACTGTTTTGTTCCGTCATTAGAATAAAATCGGTGAGGGCGGGAGAGTAAACCGCTCCGCCGGCACACAATCCGTAAATCAATGATATTTGTGGAATTACACCCGAAGCAAGGATATTTCTTTCAAAAATTTCACCGAATCCTGCCAAGGCACATGCACCTTCTTGTATGCGTGCTCCGCCAGAGTCGTTTATACCGATGATAGGCGCGCCTAATTTCATTGCCATGTCCATCACTTTGCAGATTTTCTGCGACATGGTTTCCGAGAGTGTTCCCGCAATCACCGTAAAATCTTGCGCATAGATGAATACCAACCGTCCGTCGATTGTGCCGCTACCCACGGCAACGCCGTCGCCGTAAAACACTTTTTTCTCCATACCGAAGTCGGTACAACGGTGGGTGACGAACATATCAATTTCCTCGAAACTGCCTTCGTCGAGCAACATTTCTATGCGCTCACGGGCTGTGTATTTCCCTTTACTATGTTGTGTCTCTATCGCTTTCTCACCACCTCCTGCCAATGCCTCGTCACGAATAGAGAGCAGTTTTTCTATTTTTTCTTGATTATTCATATAAGTTCCTTTATCAATAACAGTGTCTTTGAAAAAGACAAATTTATACCACAACAAAGATAATAAAAATACTGATTTGAGAAAAAAACGAGATGATTTTTACCCGATGGATTTCCTTGGCTGCCATAAAATCTTTCGTGGAAAGGTTTTTTACTGGGAGTTGTTTGACAAAAATCTTTCTTTTTTATTTTGCGAAAACAATAAAACTATGTATGTTTGTATTGAAAAAAAGAAAAAGTTATGCTTACACCTTATTCTATTACACAATACATAAGAGAATACAATCCAGAATGGACATTTTGTATTGACACAAACTATTTGCCCGATGATGTTTTGTTGCCAGAACAACATCAATTCTTTAGATTGTCGAAAAACGCAGAATCTTGCAGCGAAGAAGATTTTATGACAAACATTGATTTATATCCAGAAAAGGTATGGGGCGAAAAATTACCGCTTGCCGCAGGTCTTTCAATTATTAATGAAGAAAAGAAAGCGAGAAAAAATTTGAAACTGCCAGTTTTCAAACAATATGGTGGCATCATTTCATTGGAGTTGAATTCTGAAGACGGTGTTGTGAAACAAACGGGCGTTCATAATTCGCATTATACGTGGTGGAGAACAAAAAAATTTGATATATCAATCGTAAAAATGGTAAAACTATGAGAGAGCTTTCAAATGTACAAATCCTTGAATACTACGATGTCCCGCAAATTTTGACTGCTGATGATGCGACAGGCACGCATTACTTGTGTACGTTGGTAAAAACGTCAGAAAATAAAGGTTTTGAATATATTGGAGTGCAAATATCCTATTCTCGATTGACTGAATTTAAGGCAGGTAAACTGGATTTACGTGAGGCCTATCTGCACCCCGAAGTTGAAAATGCCGTTTATTTAGTTGTTGCGAAGGAGGATACAATGAGGGCTGAAAAATCTCTGTCAGCCAATGAAATCACCGAGGATGTGTTACCCGAAGCAGGTTATTTTTACGAATCAAGTTCTCCTGAATGTAACGATTCTGATATTTATGAATTAAAGGTTCCTAAAATTGACAGATTGACATTCAGTACGTTAGCCAATAGAATGGGATGGCATGTGGCTTCTCGGAAATAAAAAAGCCATGAAAATATAATAAAATGGCTACGTGGGAAAATATACATATTACGAGAGAGAATGGAGAAGCAATGCAATAGTAAAATTGCATTTTATCGGATTATAGTTCCATTATTTTTGCATTTTATCGGAGTTTGATGGTGAAAAATTTGCATTTTATCGGAATTTAATAGTAAAAAACTTGCATTTTATCGGAGTTTGTATATATTTGCATTACAAATAATGCGAAGATATGATAAACGAAAAGACTGTGTTACAAGTACTTGCCGAACAAAAGGAGGAGATTGACGACTATCAACCTCTACAATGGGTTACCAGAAAAGAGGAACAGTTGTTTGAGCTCAATAGTTCTTTGGCACAAGTTGTTATTGGTGTGCGTCGTAGCGGCAAGTCAACACTATGTCATAAGGTACTGAAAGAGAATGGGGTGCAATATGCATACGTGAATTTTGACGATGACCGTTTTGCGGGTATGCAAACCGAAGACTTGAACGTGCTTCTCTCTTGCCTTTATCAAATGTATGGAACCGATTTTTTGTATCTGTTTCTTGATGAAATCCAGAATGTTGAAGGTTGGCATTTGTTTGTAAACAGACTTCTTCGTACAGGGCTACATATATTTGTAACAGGAAGCAACGCAAAATTATTAAGTAGCGAACTTGCCACACATCTTACAGGACGCTACAATGAGATACGTCTTTATCCATTTTCGTTTTCTGAATACTGCGAGATAAAACAAATCGATAAAAAATCTCCAACAACAAAGGCAGAATCGGAACGAAAACGTGCATTGGCGGATTATTTGAATGAAGGCGGTTTCCCCGAAATCCAAAACATACAAAATAAGCGAACCTATGTCCAAAGTCTGTTAGATGCTGTATTACAGAAAGACATACAACAACGATTCCACATACGCAATATTGAGGTATTAAAGAAAATTGCCTATCATCTTATAAGCAATACATGTCAAATAGTTAATTACGATGAATTGTCGGACATATTAGGCACATCGGACAAAACAATCAGAAAATATGTTGGCTACTTGCAACAGGCATTTTTAGTGCAATTATTACCAAAATTCTCATTCAAAAGTAAAGAACGGCTGATAGGTGAAAAAGCTTACATTGTTGATACTGGACTTGAAAATAATAGAAATTACTCTATGGCAGGCGAAAATGCTGGTTGGAGATTGGAAAATGTAATTTACATAGAATTGCTTCGTCGTTGTTCACAATCATTTTTTGATATTTATTACTACAAACCGTCTTCAAGGGCAAAAGAGATTGATTTTGTTATATGTAATCAAAACAAACCAGTGGAACTAATACAAGTTGCCTACGATATTGAAAACATAAAAGCATACAACCGCGAAATCACATCGTTAGTGAAAAGTGCTGATGCTTTGCGCTGTAACAACCTAACACTGATATCGTTATCTCAATCCCGCACTGTAGAAAGCGAAGGGAAAACTATAAACATTGTTTCGGCTGTGGATTGGTTATTGAAATAAAGTTTTCGTATATTTGAAAACTGCAAATAGATAGTATAAAAATCTACTTCTTTTCATTCAATCAATCTTATTTTCTATATTTGTATCAGAAATTCAAAAACAAAAAGAATGAAATAGAAATAAATTAAAGTTTAACATATAAGCATTGGCTATTATTTCGCGTTTACCGAAAACCCTGCAAGATTTACGGAGATAAAACACAGAAATAATATGTGAAGGAAGTCTGTTAAGATGCCCTTTTAACGATAGGTAATAAACAATGCTCATACCCGAAGGTGTGAGTATTTATTTATCGTTAGAAGGTCTCCTTGCAGGGTTACCTTGGTAAACGCAATAAAGAAAGCACCTTTCTTTATTGTGATACCGTGATTGATAGCATTGCATAACCAACTATCAATCATTATGGCAAACAAGAATCTCAATCAAGCCAAAAATGCCAAGAAAGACGAGTTTTACACGCAACTCGCTGATATTGAAAACGAATTGAGGCATTATAAGGAACATTTCAAAGACAAAGTTGTATTGTGCAACTGCGACGACCCACGTATTTCTAACTTCTTTCATTATTTCAGTTACAACTTTGAGCAACTTGGTTTGAAAAAACTCATAACCACGTGCTACAAAAACCAAGAACGAGATTTGTTTAGCCAAAACAATTCCGAACGTGCCATTTGGCTTGAATACTATGGCGACAAAAACAACAATCGTGTTCCCGATCCCAACGAAATCGGTATTCATTATTTCCATGGCGATGGCGATTTCCGTTCCGAAGAATGTATCGAACTTCTCAAACAAGCAGATATTGTTGTTACAAATCCACCGTTTTCATTGTTTCGTGAATATGTGGCACAACTGATAAAATATGAGAAGAAGTTTGTGATAGTTGGGAATGTAAATGCAATTAATTATCGCGAGATATTTCCTCATATTATGCAGAATGAATTATGGCTTGGGGTTTGCTCTGGAAGTAAAGTTTTTGAGGTTCCTATTGATTTTGACAAGGGAAATACATACATGGGAAATGATGGTAAGAAATATGCAAAATTTGGAAATATTTGTTGGTTTACTAATCTAGATATAAAGAAACGTCATGAAGAACTAGTTATGTACAAAACATATAACCCAGATGATTATCCTCACTATGACAATTACGACGCCATTGAAGTAAGTAAAGTTGAAAATATTCCTTACGATTATGACGGAATTATGGGAGTACCTTTGACTTTTCTTGATAAATATAATCCAACTCAATTTGAGATTATATGGAGAAGTCATGATATAGAATGGGCGGAAAACAAATGTGACTTCTTTTCTCCTCCAACAAAAGAAAAACAAACTAAATATAAAAAAGCCGATAACACCTGGCGAGTACAAATCCCATATATTACAGATAAGTTAGATAACGCAAAAATGACATATCAAAGAATATTCATTCGTCGCAAGCAACCGAAATCATATCAGCAAAACGAGATTCAAACATCTATGGCGGCAGAGCCAAAAGCAGAATATGGAGAGAAAAACAAATGATATTATTCCTAAAAATGGTAAAATAGGAATGATATGTTGGTTAAATTTGATAAAATAGGAATAATATAGTATCTTTGCAGTCTAATTAAAACATAAATAGGAACGATATGGAAGGATACATTAAAGTAAGTGAAGTAGCAGCCCGATGGGGAATTTCGCCCCGCAGGGTACGGATTCTTTGTGCACAAGGACGAATTGCCGGAGTTGTGCGCCAAGGCAATCTTTACTATATTCCCACAAATGCCACACAACCTGCCGATGCACGGAGCTATAGCAAATTGAAAAATATAAAGTCGTACACTCCATTACTTGCTGAAATAGATATATTGCGACAGAGACTTGCATCTTTGCGTCCGCTCACGCCCGCCGAAACCGAAGCCCTACGTGAGGTGTTTTTGGTTGAACATACATACAACAGCAATGCCATAGAGGGTAATACGCTTACGTTACAGGAGACATCGCTTGTGTTGCAAGGAATCACAATCGACCAAAAACCGCTGAAAGACCATCTTGAAGCGGTCGGCTACAAAGAGGCATTTGAATACATTGAGCAACAGGCAAAAGAAAATAATCCGCTAACCGAAAGCGACATTTGCAGCGTTCATAGTTTGGTGCTTGCGCACCGCCAAGAGGATAAAGGTCGTTTTCGTAGAGTTCCTGTAAGAATTGCAGGAGCAATAACCGAACCTCCGCAACCATATCTGATAGAACCTTTGTTGCATCAATTGCTCGAAGATATGCAAACGCTATACTCCACAATGAACATTGTAGAGCAAGTCGCATTGTTTCATCTTCGTTTTGAAAGCATACATCCCTTTATTGACGGTAACGGACGAACAGGCAGGTTACTTATGAATCTGCAATTGATACGAGCCGGTTTACCGCCAATCAATGTTAAATTCACCGACCGCCGTCGCTACTACGAAGCATTTGACAATTTTGCACGTACAAACTCCGCTGAATCTATGACAACGCTTATTGCCGAATATCTCAAGGAACGATTGGCGGAAATGGTACATATACTTTCCTATAAATATAATCCATAAATATCTGTAAATATGAAAATAGAACTTAACGAAATCAAAGTGCGAGACCTTGTAAATGGCTATCTCGACAATCCGGAAGATGGAAGCGTAGTGGGTTACAACGGAAAACTGAACATTCGTCCTCCATATCAGCGTGAGTTTGTATATAACGATTTGCAACGGCAAGCCGTAATCGACACAATTACCATGAACTTTCCCCTCAACGTGATGTATTGGGCTAAATGCGACGATGGCACGTTCGAGGTAATTGACGGTCAGCAACGTACCATAAGCGTGTGCCAATATGTGAACGGCGATTTTTCGTTTGATATGCGATATTTTCATAATTTGCAAGACGATGAAAAAGAACAGATTCTCAACTATACCTTGTCGATTTACATTTGCGAAGGAACTGATAGCGAGAAACTTGCGTGGTTTAAGACTATCAACATTGCTGGCGAAAAACTCACCGACCAAGAACTACGCAATGCAGTGTATCATGGCACGTGGGTAAGCGACGCCAAACGATATTTCAGCAAGCCAGGCTGTGCCGCAGTAAAAATCGGCTCCGATTATCTGAACGGTTCCGCAATTCGTCAGGATTATTTGGAAACAGCCATTTCGTGGATTTCAGACGGAAACATTGAAACGCACATGTCGAACCACCAGCACGATGCAAGCGCCGCTCCGTTGTGGCAGTTTTTCCAGTCGGTCATTACGTGGATAGAATCTTCGTTCAAACCAAACAAGGAACGCAAGAAAATAATGAAAGGCGTGGATTGGGGCAGTCTTTACAAAGAGTTCAAGGACAATGTAATAGATACGAAAAAAGTTGACGAAGAGGTCAGCAAACTCATTCTCGACGACGATGTGACGAAGAAAACGGGCATTTATCCATACGTTCTAACGCGAAAGGAGAAATACTTGTCAATCCGTGCGTTCACCGATGCGCATAAATTGTCGGCATACGAGCGCCAACTGGGCGTTTGTCCTGTATGTAACGAGCATTTTGAACTTTCACAAATGGAAGCCGACCACATTACCCCGTGGCACGAAGGCGGCAAAACCATTGCCGAAAACTGCCAAATGCTCTGTAAGGAATGTAACCGACGGAAATCTGGGAAATAAATTGGCGAATAATAGCAAATTCGTCTTGAACTTTTGCGTTGCTTTTCTTTCAAGAGAAAAGTAACAAAAACTACATTGTAGCGTACCTACGGCATGTTTTTCCTGAGTAGAGGAGGGAAAATATGAAAATAATTTTTTTGTTTTTTTCTTGTAAAATCTAAATAAAATATTACTTTTGTAATACTGTTACGCTTTATTATTATTTAAATGAATGGCGGGGCGAGTGGAGACTCATTCCGCTATTTTTTTTGCCTATAAATCAGTGTCTTAGAAAAAAATAAAACCTTTCCGTTGTCGAAAAGGTTTTATGAAAATCATTTATTTTCTGTCGATTTTTTCTTCGGAAGAATGCCAAGTTTTTTCTTCTTTTCATATTCGGCTTTCTTCCGTTGATATTCCTCGAATTTCTTTTCTAAATAATTGTCGGCCATTTAATTATCAATTGTCAATTATCAATTATCAATTGTCAATTAAAGTTTATCAATGGTGTCGGTAATGTTCGACAATAATTCAATACTGTTATCCACATCTTTTTTATGAACGGATTCAATTACCTGATGCAGATGTCGGGTAGGGATTGATACGGCACCGGCGATTGCACCGCCAGCAACCATTTTTTGTAACATCGACGTGTCGGTTCCGCCACCTTGCATAATTTCTGCCTGATATGGAATTTTGTTTTTCTCGGCAACCGATTTCATAAACGACACGAGTTTTGTGTTACAGATCACCGATGAATCCATAATTTTTATGCCTGGTCCCATACCAAGTTTTGTGATTTGTTCTTGCGGACAACTTCCCGGAACGTCGTATGCTATTGTCGTGTCAAGGGCGATTGCAACGTTCGGTTGGATGTTGAGTGCGGCAACTTGTGCGCCTCGCAAGCCCACTTCTTCTTGTACGGTGAATACGAAATACGTGTCGAACGGGAGTTTCTTCGTTTTTAATTTCTTGATGGTTTCTATTAATATGTAAACGGCAATTCTATTATCCAATGACTTCCCATTTACACATTGTCCCATTTCTATACATTCTCTGTCGCGAGTAATTGGCGTGCCGATTTCTACGATTTTCTCCACTTCTTTCTTCGTCATACCCAAATCGATGAAGAAATCTTTTACGACAACTTTTTTATCGCGTTCTTCGGGTGTCATCACATGGATGGGTTTTGCTCCCATTACGCCGATAATGTCTTTCTTTCCGTGGACAATCACACGTTGAGCCGTTAATGTTTTGGGGTCGAAACCGCCAAGTGTGGCAAATTTCAGGAAACCTTCGTCATCAATGTGCGTGACAATAAAACCGATTTCGTCCATGTGAGCGGCTATCATCAGTTTTTTTCTGCTTGCGCCTTTTCTAAAAGCGACAAGGTTGCCCATATTGTCGGTTGTCAAGGAATCTACGTCCGATTTGATTTCTTTGGTAATCGTTTCCCGAATTTTATCTTCAAAGCCAGAAGGACCGGCTACTTCGCTTAATTTCTTTATTAATTTGAAATTCATTTTTTTATGCATTAAAAAGTTGATTCAATTCCGTTTTTGAAAAATATTTTTCTGCAAATTTTTTATCTATGGTCAGTGATTTCACTTTTTTCGATGGATATTCAAACATCACGTCAAGCATGATTGCCTCGCAGATGGAGCGAAGGCCACGGGCTCCGAGTTTGTATTCAATAGCCTTGTCAACGATGAAATCGTATGCGTCGTCGGTAAATTCCAACGTAATGCCGTCAAGGCGGAACAATTCGATATATTGTTTTATTAACGCATTTTTCGGTTCAGTCAAAATTCTCCGTAAGGCATCTCTATCAAGCGGATTGAGGTGGGTGAGGATAGGAAGACGACCGATGATTTCTGGTATCAGTCCAAATGTACGCAAGTCTTGTGGGGCAATGTACTGCAAGAAATTATTCTTGTCGATGGATTGATTTTTCTCTTTTACGCCGTAACCCACCGTGTGCGTGTTCAGGCGTCGCGCAATAATTTTCTGTATGCCTTCGAACGCGCCGCCACAAATGAAAAGAATGTTTTTTGTGTTTACGGCAATCATTCGTTGTTCGGGATGTTTTCTACCTCCTTGCGGGGGAACGTTCACGACGGAGCCTTCCAGCAATTTCAACAAGCCTTGTTGCACGCCTTCACCCGAAACATCGCGGGTAATAGACGGATTGTCTCCTTTTCTTGCAATTTTATCAATCTCGTCAATAAACACAATGCCTTGTTCGGCTTTGGCAACGTCGTAGTCGCATGCCTGAAGCAGACGGACGAGCAAACTTTCAATATCTTCGCCAACGTAACCCGCTTCAGTCAATACAGTTGCATCGACAATGGCGAAGGGGACTTCAAGAAATTTGGCGATAGTTTTTGCCAGCAAGGTTTTTCCCGTACCAGTTTCACCGACGAGAATAATGTTTGACTTTTCGATATCAACCTCGTTATTCGTTGCTTGTGAGATACGTTTATAATGGTTATACACGGCAACCGACAACGATTTTTTCGCATCTTCTTGACCAATTACATATTCGTCAAGATGTTTTTTGATGTCAATTGGTTTGATGTTGGAAAAATTCTTTGTGTTTCCTTTTTTTTGTGTTTGATTAATTTCTTTTATAACCAAACTTGCTTGGTTTACGCAGTCGGAACAGATATGACCTTCAAGACCGTTGAGCAGTAATGAAACCTCGTCTTCGCTGCGACCGCAAAAAGAACATTTTTGTTTTTTCATCGTTGGTGTGTTATTTTACAAATTTTGACAATAGACGAATGTATTGTACCTGATAACCGCCACTAATTTCGCTTACTGACCAAGCGTTTATTGGCCATCCCATGTTCATATCAAGATATGATTTTTGTGCCGGTTGATTTTTAAGTGGTGAAATGTCGATTTTAAAGCAGAGCGAGTTGTTGTATTCGCTGTCGCAGTTTTTGGGGCAACATCTGTCCCAGTCATATTCCAAGTTTGGTCCGCCGGGAACAAATCCTGGTGCCGGGCCATACGTTGAAACGCCTGCTTCGTCCCATTTGTCGCTACCTTCGCAGAACCATCCGTGATAGATTTGACGAACGCTGTTTTCGGCACCGAAATTTGCCATATTTGTCAAATAGCATTTCGACAACGGATTTACACCGTGTAGATAGTGAATGTAGCGAGCAGCATAATTAACAGATTTCTCCGATAATTCGGGCATTATGTTATACTGGTGCAAGTTGTAATAAATTGATCCTTGTTTTGCTTTTGTTCCGTTGCTTCCCCAAACGTAATCTTTCTGGCACGCCAAATATGGGTCGTCGTCATCGCGGATGGAGAAGAGGTTACAAATGGTATCGATACCAAGTTGATAAGAATATCTGATTTGTTTTACCACTTCGGGCGTTGCTTCGGGTAACTTGGTGTAATACAATAACATATCTTGGTTTAGTTCGCCGAAAGGAAATACAAGTCCCCATGCAACCAAACGGGTGTTTTTGTAATATGTGTCAAAATAGTCCTGATATTTCTTGTCTTTTGTCGCATCAAACAAGCGAAGTGAAGCCAGCACCTTCAATTCTGATTTGTGCATCGGGTCGGTTATCTCTTGTTGACCGGCTGCAAGTCCTTCGGTTCCGTGTTCTCTGCTATTGTTGAAGAAATACACTTCGGGGTTTGCGTTAGCCCAGTCCCAAGCACGTTGTGCGGCTTCGATCATTTTTTCTGAGAATGCTTTGTCATATTGTGCAAAAATCTTTGAACCATATGCCAATGCTCCTGCTGCCGACAACGAGGCCGATGTGCTCGGGTTGCCCCAATACGTCGGTTCATTATTGGTTGAAGGTGGCGTGCCGTAACCTGCGTGAACTACCGAGATGAAGGCACCTGTTCCGTTCATTTCAAGGCGAAGAATATGTTCCAAACCCCAACGAACTTCGTCCAAGATGTCGGGAATGCCGTTCCCTGATTCGGGAATGCCGAAATCGTCGGTCCACGCTGCGGGATTTTCTTCGTAAGAAAGGAGCAGATACTCAATGTAGTCACAGGTCCAGTTTGTGTAACGATTAAAATCACCTGCGTCGAACCAACCTCCGTGAATGTCTTTTGCTGTTGCAGGATTGCTTTTGTCCATCCAGCTCCGTGCTTCCAAGTCTTGGTTTGGTCCTATGTGACTTGCTTCGTCAGCCCAATTTCCCGCATATTTTGCCTCTTTTTTGAATCCAGCACGTTGATAATAGAATGTTCGCAATGCCTGAATCAGCACGTCTTTGTACACATTGTCGGCAATGGAGAATGTGTATGATTTTACGTTATTTTGAATGTCTAAAACATAATATGTCCCACATTTTTTTACCGAAGAGAAGTCGAATCGCCACGCCTTGTCACCGCTACTTTTGTCAACGGCACCGTTTTTCCAAGCGACGATGGCTTTCTTGAAAACCTTTTTTCCTGTTTTTGCATCGACAAGAGCGTATTTTTTGCCGGGAACAAATGTCTCTGCCGAGTCAAATCCTACTTCAGGACAACGGATTATGGCTATTTTTTCGGCATCGGGAAGATATCCGAATTGATCTACGACAATGAATTTGCTTTGTGTTTGTGCAAAGATTCCAAAGGGTAGAAGAACGAGTAAAAGCAAGAAAAAACGTTTCATATTATGCGTCTTTAAAAAATTTATGCTGGAATATCAGAAGATAGAACACTCCAATTGTTATTGCAGAATCGGCTATGTTGAAAATCGGTTTGAAGAATGTGAACGGCTCACCGCTCCAAATAGGGAACCATTCGGGGAACGTTCCTCGCAATACGGGGCAGTAAATCATATCAACCACGTGACCTTGCAAGAATGGGGCGTAGCCACCGCTTTCCGAGAAAAGTTCGGCAACCGTACCGTAGGTGCTTTCGTTGAAAATTAAACCATAGAATGCACTGTCGATGATGTTTCCCGCCGCTCCTGCAAGTATGGCGCTTAAACCGAGAATAACATCAAGTGGTGCATTGCGTTTTATGAGTCTATGGATATAGATGCCGATGAGAACAGAAGCGACAAGACGAAAAAGCGTAAGGGCAATTTTCCCGAGAACGCCTCCGAAACTCATTCCAAAGGCGAAGCCAGGATTTTCCACAAAATAAATGAAAACCCTGTCACCAATGACAGGGATCATTTCTTCGAGGTGCATATTGGTTTTTACTAATATCTTGGTTGCTTGGTCAACAATCAAGATAAGTAGCACCATTATTATTGCCCAATGCTGTTTTCTCATAGCAAAGGTTTTCTTTTCTTTTCGTTTACTTTCGCATCAACACTCAAAGTAGCGTGAGGAACGGCACGAAGACGGTCCTTAGGGATCAGTCTGCCTGTTTCGCGACAAATTCCGTATGTCTTGTTTTCAATACGAATCAATGCGTCTTTCAAGTGCTTGATAAATTTTTCCTGACGTTCAGCCAACTTTCCAGTCTCTTCTTTTGACAGGTTTGATGCACCTTCCTCAAACATCTTGAATGTAGGGGATGTATCTTGAATGTCGTTTCCGTCTAAGTATTGAATAGATTTTTTGAGTTGGTCATAATCACGCATTGCTTTGTCAAGCTTTTCAAGAATGATTTGTTTGAACTCTTCTAATTCTGCGTCAGAATATCTTGGTCTGTCAAGATTTTCTTCCTCTGTTTGTTTTTTCTTTATATCTGCCATAGTTGTACGGATTAAGTTTACATTTTTTGAACTGCCATATATGTTTGAATTTCATCTAATTCGACCAACTTTTTGTTTTCGTTTTTAATTTCGTCAACAAGTTGCAAGTCGGCACATAACGTCTCGGAGGCGATATATGCCTTGTGAATTTCAATGGCTTTGTTTATAGCATCGTGTTTTTGAATTTGCAGTTTGATTTTGTCGGTTACGTCGAAACCGCTGTCTTTTCGCAAGTTCTGGATTCGGTTGACGAACTCACGTGCGATACCTTCGTTCACCAATTCGTCGGTAAGCGTGGTGTCGAGCGCAACGGTAATGTGACCTTCGTTGGCAACTTGCCAGCCCGGAATATCTTTCGAGATGATGGTCACATCGTCGAGCGTCAAGTTAATGGTTTGCCCGTTGACTACGATTGTCTTGGCTCCGTTGTTTTCGAATTCGCAGATTTCTTCGTTCGAGAATGCCGAAATCGTTGCGGCAACGTCTTTCATAATCTTACCGCATTTCGGGCCCAATGCCTTGAAGTTCGGTTTGATTGTCTTTACCAAGACTTGTGACGCATCTTTCAGCAAGTCAATCTCTTTCACGTTGACTTCCGCCTTGATGATTGGCTCAACCGCTTTCAAATTTTGTTCAAATTCGTCGTTGAGAATCGGAATAATGATTTTTTGCAGTGGCTGACGTACTTTGATTGACACTTTTCTACGCAGTGCAAGAATCATCGACGACACGGTCTGTGCCATTCCCATTCTTGTTTCCAACGTGCTGTTGATTACCGATTCGTCGGCTTTCGGGAAAGTTGCCAAGTGAACGGAGTCAACGTCGAAACGTTTTGTCACCTTGTTCAAGTCGCAGAACAATTGGTCGGCATAGAACGGTGCGATAGGTGCCATCAGCAATGAAACGGTTTCCAGACACGTGTATAATGTTTGGTAAGCCGAAACCTTGTCGGTGTTTAGTTCACCTTTCCAGAAACGCTTGCGTGACAAACGAACGTACCAGTTACTTAAATTGTCAATCACAAAATCTTGAATCAAACGGCCTGCTTTGGTCGGTTCAAGGTTTTCGTATTGTTCGGTGACGTTTTTAATCAACGTATTCAGCAACGACAATATCCAACGGTCAATTTCGGGACGTTGTTCGTTTGGAACAGGTGCCTGTTGCATCGCGAAATTGTCGAGATTTGCATACAAGGCAAAAAATGAATACGTATTATAAAGTGTTCCGAAGAATTTACGTTTCACTTCGTCAACACCTTCGCTGTCGTATTTCAAGTTGTCCCAAGGTGACGAGTTGGTAATCATATACCAACGAACAGGGTCGGTTCCTTGTTTTTCTATTTCTTGGAACGGATCCACAGCGTTACCAAGACGTTTCGACATCTTGTTGCCGTTCTTGTCGAGCACTAAACCATTGGAAATCACGTTTTTGAATGCCACGCTGTCGAACAACATTGTTGCGATTGCGTGAAGCGTGAAGAACCAGCCACGAGTTTGGTCAACACCTTCGGCAATGAAATCGGCAGGGAATACGTTCTTGAAATTCTCCTTGTTTTCGAACGGATAGTGGATTTGAGCATACGGCATAGAACCCGAATCAAACCAAACATCGATAATGTCCGTTTCGCGGTACATTTTCTGACCTTTGGGCGATACCAATATAATGTTGTCGACGTATGGACGGTGAATGTCGAATTTGTTGTAGTTTTCTTTCGAGAAATCGCCTACAACGAAGTCTTTCAACGGATTTTCCTTCATAAATCCTGCCTTGATTGACAATTCGATTTCATTTTTCAACTCTTCCAATGAGCCGATACATTTTTCTTCCGATTTGTCTTCCGTCATCCAGATTGGAAGCGGCGTTCCCCAGTAGCGAGAACGAGATAAGTTCCAGTCGTTCAGGTTTTCCAACCATTTGCCGAAACGTCCCGAACCCGTTGATGCAGGTTTCCAGTTGATGGTGTTGTTCAATTCCATCATACGTTCCTTCAGTTGTGGCGTTTTAATAAACCACGAATCAAGAGGGTAGTAGATGATAGGTTTGTCGGTACGCCAGCAGTGTGGATAGTTGTGTACGTGTTTTTCAACCTTGAACGTCTTGTTGTCTTTTTTCAATTCAACGCACAGGTCAATGTCCAATGTAGGAGCGTCTTCGCCAAGCGTGTCGTCGAACGCATTTTTAACGTAGCGACCAGAATATTCTTTGTAAATATCGACGTTGACGTAGTTTTTCACGTAGTCGGCATCCATGTTTTCAATCAGGAACATACGTCCTTGCTTGTCAACAAGTGGCGATTCGTTACCATTTTTGTCGATTACCAGACAGCCTGCAATGTTTTGTTTTTTAGCCACAAATGCGTCATCGGCACCGAATGTGGGGGCAATGTGTACGATACCCGTACCGTCTTCTGTCGTTACGTAGTCGCCCGAAATCACCTTGAACGCGTTTCCACGGATTTTCACCCACGGAAGCAGTTGTTCGTATTGAATGCCGAGTAATTGTTTGCCCGTAAATTCGTCAAGAATGGTAAACGGAACGATTTTGTCGCCCACGTTGTAAGCGTTGAAATCGGCATCTTTGCCTTTCTCGTTGAAATACGCCGACAGACGTTCCTTTGCCAGCACGACCGTACACGGAATACCAGTGTACGGGTTGAATGTGCGCACTTTGAGGTAGGTGATTTTCTCGCCGACGCACAATGCCGTGTTTGACGACAATGTCCACGGAGTTGTCGTCCAAGCAAGGAAGAACAAATCGGTGTCAACGTCTTTGTAGAGCCATTCGCTCACTTCGTTGCGAATCACCTTGAATTGTCCCACGCACGTCGTGTCCTTCACGTCGCGGTAGCAACCAGGCTGGTTCAGTTCGTGGGAACTTAGACCGGTACCTGCAGCGGGGGAATATGGTTGGATAGTGTAACCCTTGTACAACAATCCTTTTTTGTACAATTCCTTCAACAAATACCACAACGTTTCAATGTATTTGTTGTCGTAGGTAATGTACGGGTCTTTCATGTCAACCCAGTAGCCAATACGTTGGGTAAGGTTTTCCCATTGGCTGGTATATTTCATCACATTGCTACGGCAGGCGTTGTTGTAGTCCTCAACGCTGATTTTTGTGCCGATGTCTTCTTTTGTGATGCCTAATTCTTTTTCCACGCCAAGTTCCACAGGCAGTCCGTGGGTGTCCCAACCAGCCTTGCGGTGAACTTGGAATCCTTGCATTGTCTTATAACGGCATACGGAATCCTTGATGGTACGAGCCATTACGTGGTGAATTCCAGGCAATCCGTTAGCAGAAGGAGGACCTTCAAAAAATACAAATGATTTATGTCCCTCACGGGTAGATACGCTCTTGTTGAACGTATCATTCTTAATCCATTGTTGTAGAATATCTTTGTTGATTTGTGAAAGATTCAACTCGGAATATTCCTTAAATTTTTCACTCATTCTTAAAAAACGTTTTTTATGCGGGCAAATATACTTTTATTTTAAAAGGATTGCACGTCTGCGTTTCTAAACTTATTAAAAAAACAACGGAAAGTTGTTGATAAGTTTTTTTGTAATGAGATATTATAATAGTGTAACAGCAAAATGGTGACATTTTGTTGAGGTTTTAACCCGTTGAGGCGATGTGCATTGTCTTTACAATTTGCATATTTGTAAAGGAAAAAACTAAATTGGGCGACTTTGGCGGTGAATTATTTCAAGGAGATACGATATACCACATTGAAACAAGAACCATCAGCTATTGGTAATCTGAATAATAATGATGCTATTAATTGCATCTCTACGTTTTTTATCGGAAAATAATGCCTTACCTCAATTTCTATTTGTACCTTTGCACAAATTTTGATTGAATGAAGAATTATCAAATCATACTCTTTTTTGTGGGTGTTTTTGGCTTACTGAGTTTGGTTTGTATTGTCTTTCCCGAAGATGGTCTTAATCTCACGTTGCGTTTCCCTAAGTTGGAAGACGTGTTTTCGCAAAAGACGGAGACGGTCAATCTGGAAGATTCCTTGTCGGTGATAGAACAGGATTTTGTGGCGAACATAGGCAAAAACGACGAGGTCTTGGCAAATTCCGATTCGCTTTGTTTTCTTGATACGCTGAATTTCTATCGTCAGTTTGATTCCACGAGTGTCGCTCGTATGTATTTCCCCGATGATAATCCTGAATGTTTGTTCCGCGTTTTTGAGATACTCGAAAATCAGGACAACGGTTGTCGGCATATTCTCCATTACGGTGATTCTCAAATTGAAATGGACCGAATTTCTGGCTATTTCAGACAGGTTTTGCAAGAAAAATTTGGTGGAAAGGGTGCCGGTTTGCTGCCGATTGTGCCACTTATTCAATCTACTGCCGTAAGTCAATATGTATCAGATAGTTTGCCAAGATATGTGGCTTCTGGTACTATGCGACAAAAACTGTCGCACAATCGTTATGGCGTGTTGGCGCAAATGGCTCAGTTGTCGGGTACGGTGAACCTGAAATACACGACACGTGACTGGAAACAAGTGTTTGATGGGACAAAATTGTTCTCGAAAGTGCGCTTGTTTATCGGTAACAATCAGTCCAATTTCAAGGCGACGCTCAAAGTGGGAGACAAGGTCCTGGAAAAGGTGGTTGACGAGGCTCGTTTTGATATGACGGAACTTTCGTGGCAGTTGGACAATTTTGTTTCCTCGTGTTCGTTGCAGTTGCAAGGTAATGCCGAACTTTATGGCGTCTCGTTGGAAAGCAAGCAAGGGGTGACGGTTGACAATGTTCCTCTGCGAGGCAGTGCGGGAACGTTCTTTACCTTGATTTCGTCTTCGTTGTTGCGTGAGTCGTTTTCGGCACTTTCTGTTCCTATGATAATTCTGGAATATGGCGGAAACGCTGTTCCGTCAATCACGTCGGATTTTTTGCTTGAAAACTACAAGAAAGAATTTGGAAGGCAAATCCGTTATTTACAGAGCGTGTACCCCGATGCTCTGATTGTGGTGATAGGACCAGCCGATATGTCAACGAAAATCAACGGGGAATTGCAGACTTGGCCTTATGTTGAGGAGGTTATTCGGGCAATGAAGGACGTTTCGCTGGAAAATGGTGCTGTCTTTTGGAATATGTACGATGTGATGGGAGGTCGAAATTCAATGGTGCAGTGGGTTTCGCACAAACCGGCGTGGGCAGCTCCCGATTATATCCATTTCACGTCATTGGGCGCGAAACGAATAGCAGAAGTGTTTACCGAATCGTTTTTACATTATTATGAATATTATCAGTTTATGCGCCGAAATTCTCAGTGGATATTTTCGGAAGGTGATGATATTGGGAATGATGTGATTGATTCTATAAAAGTTGATACGCTTGAAATGATGGCTTTATGACAAAGATTTTTCTCAAAATATATGTGATTTTCTTGTTTGCCCTGATTCAAAATTTTGCATTCGGACAATCAAAAACAGGCTATCCGTTTATTGTTGACTCAATGAATGTGATAAAAATCCCCAATGGGAAAAGCGAACGGTTATCATCGTTTTATGAGAAGATGAACCTGTTGTTCCGTGGTGGCGAAGGGCAGATTTCAATATTGCATATTGGTGGTTCGCACGTGCAGGCAGATATGTTTTCACATCAAGTTCGTTCTCATTTTGATACGTTAATTGCTGATTATCATACAAGTAGGGGAATTGTGTTTCCGTATGAAACAGCAAAGACGAATAATCCCTATAATTACAAGGTTTCTCATACGGGGAAATGGGTTTCTTCGCGAAATGTTCGTGAAAATCGTGTGGCTCACTTAGGTGTTTCTGGCATAGCCGTGACAACCGACACTATATCGACGATTTCCGTAAACCTTGACCCTGATGAAGAACGGCATCGTTGGAAATTTACTCGTCTTACCGTGATGGGCTATGGCGATAGTCCGTTGGTAATGCCATTGTTACACGTTGGCGATACCGTTTTGAAAGCCGCCTTCGATTCCACGACCTGTTCCTATTTGTTTAGGATTCCACGACCAGCCGAGTCATTTATGTTGGAAATTGCTCAGAATGATACGGTTATGCATTCGTTTACGGTGAATGGTTTTATTCCCGAAAACGACGAGCCAGGGATTGTGTACCACGCAATTGGCGTGAACGGGGCGTCGGTTCCTTCGTATTTGTCGTGCGAAATGTTTGAAAGACAACTTGCTCTTATTCAGCCCGGTATGGTGATTTTTGCTATTGGAATCAACGATGCCGTTCCCGAAAATTTCTCCGATTCGGCGTTTATAGCAAATTACGATTCGTTGATTGCCAAAATAGAGCGTGTGGTTCCACATTGTGCCTATATTTTTATCACGAATAATGATTCATTCCGTAAAATCAAGAACGGGAAGAAATCGTATTACGAAGTGAATCGGAACGGGCTTCGGGTGCAACGCGATTTTTATGAACTTGCGAGAAGGCACGACGGGGGCGTGTGGGATATGTTCGCCATTATGGGCGGCTTGTCGTCTATGCGGCAATGGGAAGTGATGGGGCTGGCTCAAAAAGATAAGATACATTTTACCCGAAAGGGCTACAAACTGATGGGCGATATGATGTATCGGGCTATTATTGATTCGTATAATAAAACAATGATGGAAAGATAATGGTACTTGAGTTTTTGAAAAATATTTTCTCTTTTAACTCCAATTCACCATTGTTGTTCACCCAATTTTATTTTTGGGCGTTCTTTGCTATTGTTTTTTCATTGTTCTCTTTGTTTAAGAACAAAGTATTACTGCGAAATACCTTTATTTTCTTCGTCAGCATATTCTTTTATTACAAGACGAGTGGGTGGGCGACCTTGATTCTGGTGTTTGCCACGATTCTCAATTTTTGGCTCGGCTTGGCAATGAACAAGCGGGAATCGAACGGGGGACGGCTGGTGTGTCTGCTCGCGGGACTGTTCTTGAACTTGGGCATTTTGTGTTATTTCAAATATGCCTATTTCTTTGCCGATATGATTTTCAATCTCGTTGGCGTTCAGCTTCCTGTGGTTAATGTGTTTGCCGAAATAGGGAATGTTATTGCGGGAAAAGCTACCTTCACGGTCGATAAGATAATACTTCCCGTGGGTATTTCTTTCTACACGTTTCAGTGCGTCAGTTATATTATGGATATATTCCGCAAAAAGGTTGCACCGGTCGAGAATATTCTGAATTTTGGCTTTTATATTACGTTTTTCCCGCAATTGGTGGCAGGGCCAATTATTCGTGCTGCCGATTTTGTGCCACAGATTTACAAAAAATATTTCCTTTCGCGCCGACAGTTCGGAATTGCCGTTTTTTGGATTCTCAACGGATTGGCGAAGAAGATAATCTTGAGCGATTACATTGCCGTGAATTTTGTTGACCGTGTGTTTGAAAATCCTCTGTTATATACGGGATTTGAAAATTTGGTGGCGTTGTTTGCTTATTCGTTGCAAGTTTATGCCGATTTTTCGGGCTATACCGACATTGCAATCGGGGTGGCGATGATTATGGGATTTCATTTGCCCAAAAACTTTAATTCTCCATATAAGGCGACTAATCCGGGCGAATTTTGGAAACGCTGGCACATCTCGCTTTCAAAATGGTTACAGGACTATTTGTACATTCCGCTTGGTGGCAATAGAACTGCTTCGGTGGGTACATACGCTTGTATTCTCACCATTTCGTTGATTGGTACGATTCTGTCGGGTAGTATTTGGGTTGCGATTATTTTGGTTTCGTTGGCGTTGATTGTCACGTTTTATTGTAGAAAATCTCCCGAAAAGAAGAAGGCGCTCACGTCGAATATGAACCGTATGAATACGATGTTGCTTGGTGGTTTGTGGCACGGTCCAAGTTGGAATTTTATGATCTGGGGCGGTTTGAACGGCATAGGAATGATAATCTATCGTTTTTGGAAAGATTGGGACCACCCGTTACGCTTGCTTTCCATTAGTATCGCTACGTTCGGCGCTTACAAAATGACGGAATATTTCCCCGCACCGATTTGGAATATCGCTTTGGTGTGGTCGGGTGTGATATGGATAGGAACATTCCTGCGATTTATGTATAATTTTATCGGTTTCAAGAACCCTATACCTTGGTTGGAACGGGCATGGGCGGTATTTCTCACGTTTGTGTTCATTACGTGGACACGATTGTTTTTCCGTGCCGGTTCAAATCTCGATCCAGCCGAAGCCAACGAGAAGGCGTGGAGTACGGCAAAGAATATGGTGCAACAAATAGGTTCACCGTGGAATCTGCAACAAGTTCCCGAAATAGCGTCAAGTTGTGCCAACATATTGATATTGTTCTTTTTAGGAATGATAATTCATTGGTTGCCAGAGAATTTCAAACGTCGTTACCGCATTTCGTTCGCCAAATTGCCCTTGCCGATAATGGCAGTCGTGGCTGTTACGATAGTTTTCGTGATATATCAGTTCGTAACGGCTGATTTACAGAAATTTATTTATTTTCAGTTTTAATGGAACAAAAGGATTTATTGGAACTCATTACCACAAAAATGCCCTTCGGAAAATATAAGGATTGGCCGTTGTGCGACTTGCCCGAACCGTATTTGGCGTGGTTTTCTCAAAACGGATTTCCCAAAGGCAAGTTGGGGCAACAATTGGGACTGATGTACGAAATAAAACTGAACGGGTTGGAGTATCTGTTGAAAGAGTTACGAAAGCAATTTCGATTATAGAATAATTTGTATGCTTCCTTCAAAATTTACAAAAAACGCACATTCCCATCTTCCATAGGAAATACGTGGCTGAAAGTGAATGGAATAGCGTGGAACGTAATACAAAATATGACCGACCGACTCGTTTTCCTGATTTAACTTACTTCGTATGTCAGATTCTTCGGAACCGAGGTGCAATTTCTTGCAATGGTAATATTGTTTTCGTCGCTATCGGTGGCAATTATGTGAAGATTTTTCTTTACTAAAGCAGCAAGCAATGCAAATTCTCCTTGACCGCAATTTTCAATGGTGTAGGTGCCTTCGTCGGGCAATTCTGCTATTTTGGCGGCAAGGTTTTTATCTTTAAAAACTTTGCGTGCGTGTTGCTCAATCTGTTGGCTTTTGTAAATGTAGTTGTGCAAGACTAAATCTTTGTAATAATCAGCATTTTCAACCTCTTGTGCAAGTTTTGCATATTCTTGTTCGTAGAACTGACGAACAAGTTTCGCCGTTTCTCTACATTCTTTTCCCGAACAAAATGTTTCGTCGTCAGGTGTTATTCTATTGAAAATCTTAACGGTTGCTTTCCCTTTGCGAAGCAGAAATTCCGTTTTTGGGAAAAAGTGCCCAATGCCGTGAATCATTGTCGGAATAATATCAACATGGAGTTGTTGTGCAAGATAGAAAGCCCCTTTGTGGAAACGAAGAATGTCGCAGTTTTCGGAACGAGTGCCTTCGGGGAAAACTAAGATGGAATATCCTTTTGCAATGGCTTCGCGAAGTTGATCAACATTGTCTTCAATGCCGTCTTCCACAGGGTAAAAATCGGCGTATCGGATAATCCATCCATAGAACGGACAACGCCAAACCCAGTGGTTTGTGAGACAGATTATTTTGGGATTTAGGAGCAATAAATACATCAAATCCAAATGTGACTGATGGTTGGCAATGATGATTCCCGGCTTCTCAAACGTTTCGTTTGCCGTGTTTTGCAGTTCAAAATCAATGTTCGGAATGATTTTTACGAGAAATCTGAAAATACCACATAATCGTTTGTGATACCAAAGTTTGTGTTTCTCGGTTTTTCCTAATAGTGTTAGACTTACGAATCCAGCTAACGTGAGGTAAATGCTACCGATTAAAAATCCAATGAATGAGATAATGGTGATTCCAAGATTTTTAATAGTGATTGGCATAAGTCGATTTTTCCCATTTTTCTGCGTCAGCCAACGATAGAGTAGCGGTGGAAACAAATACGCCATAAGTACGACGGAAAACATTCCCACGATTGTTACTTCTCCCAGCGAACGCATCGCAGGATGTTGGGCAATAATGAGCGAACCAATGCCGATAAACATTATGGTTGCCGAAAGCCACACGGAATTTTTGTACGAAGCGAGCATTTTTTTCTTGTAGGTATATTCGTACATCATTCCTTCGGTAACGAAAATGGTGTAATCGTCGCCTTGACCAAAAATGAACGTCGCAAGAATAATGTTCACTATGTTGAATTTCATATCGAAGATTCCCATCAGTCCCAAAATCCAAATCCACCCGATGGTGAGAGGAATAAATGAGATTATGCTTAATTCTAATCGCCCGAAAGAGAATGTCAGAAACAAGAATACAATCAAACCGCAGATATACAGAACATAGTCGAAATCGTCGGAAAGGGCGTCAACCATTTGTGTTATGAGCGACGTGTTGTCGAAAGTGAAAACATTCTGTTGAATCTCATTTAATCTTGATTCAGCACGTTCTTTGTCGCTATTCGTTTCTATGATATTGTAAATCAGAACTCTGCCGTCTTCGTTTGAAATAAAATTATTTCCAATTGCGTGTAAGATGGGGTCGAAATAGTCGATATTTTGAACTGTAAAATCGTGAGAAAGAATTGCCACAAAATTATCAAATGCGTTATCGTTAAAACCATTGGCAATTCTTGCTTTTTCAAGATTCTCAATAATTGTTTCCTTATGCTGACTCATAAATGAGTTCCATTTCGCAAGTCGCTCATTTTGAATTTTTTGCGAAGGAATCAGTTGGTTGATTCCCGATACGTTTGCTATCAAATTTTCTCGTTTGAGCGAATCAATAACGGGTAGGGATTGTTCGTAATTCTGCAATGCCTCTTCTATCGTTGTACCTTCGGAAACACAGTAAAACGAAGGATTTCCACTTTGTGTCTGTTCGTTGATTTTGGCAAATTTCTCTTTTTGCGACTCCGTCATATAATTTATGGCATGCAAATCGGTCTCAAACGATGTACGTTTGCTCATAAAGAACAAAGGAATTGTCAGAAGAATGATGGTAACGACAATGAATGTGTTTTTATCAAGATTGTAAGACGCTATTTTATTGAATGTCAGATTGGTACTCAGTCGTTCTTGGTTAGCAAAGAGTTTTTTCTTGAACAAATGTGGCAGAAAAATCAGAACAAATAAAATAGTTCCTATAAGCAAGAATGACGCAAATAATCCAAGGTCTTTCATTGCATTGGAATGAATGAAAATGAGACTGAGAAATGCGCCTACCGTTGTGACGTTTCCCGTAACGAGCGGGTCAATTATGTCACGAATCGTTTGTTCTTTGCTATATCCTTGCTGGTAATGAGCCAGAAAATGTAATGGATAATTTGTCGCAATTCCCACAATTATGGAACCGATTCCAATTGCGATAATGGAAACCGAATCTTTGAAAATTGACACGAAAGCCATACCAAATAATCCACCAAAAACGAGAGAAAACAATATGATAATCAAGGCTCTCACGTCACGGAAGAAGTACAACAGCACGAAAAGAATCAGGATTAAGGCGATTGCGGTGGAAATAAAACTGTCTTTCTTAATTTGGTTTGCGTTGCCAATTGAAATAATTGAAGCCCCAATGCAATCTACATGAATGTCAGGCATTTCTCGCATTATTTCCGCCATAGCAGAATCAATGTCGGCAATGAGTTTCGCATTTTCTTTTGTCTCGCTGACGGGCAATTTTGAATTGACGGCGATGATTGCTTCTTTTCCTGATTTGTCGAATATGTAACCGTCAATTATCTCGTAGTTCGCGTTGGAATTTGATTGTTTGAGCATTGCTAACGGGCGAGAAGCAAAATGGAGCGGGTCGAGTGTAATAAAATCTTTTACAAAACCGCCCATGGGAGAAAGGATTATTTGCTTGTTGCCATAAATTTTTGCATGTACGGAATCGTATGATAATGAACGTTCAATCTGCTGGTAATCCTCGTCGGTCAAATAGTAGGGCATATTTTGAATGATAAATTGACCAAGTTCCGTAATTTGTTGTTGGTCAATCATATAAAGTATGTCCTGTATTCGCTCGGCAGAATCTTTTTCTTGCAATTTTTCCACAAAAGTGTCAACGGCATCCATTATGGCATATTCGTCAGCCGTTTCCGACGCAACCGAAACCATCAATTTATTGGAGCCGCCAATGTGTTGTGAGGCATACTGAATGCGCTCATTCTCTTTGCTTTGCGGCAAAAAAGAACTAATGTCTTCGATGAATGAAATGCGTAAAATGGCACACACACACAGCATAATGATTCCAACAAGCAAGCAACGAAGCAAGATGGAATGCTTGTCAAAAAAAGCATATATGTGAAGCAACAGATTCGTCATTTTCAAATTTGAATGGTTTTCTTCCGAAGCACGAAATATGCCCACACGATTGATTTCGAATACATTTCTTTATGTATGATTTTTGCGGAAATCTGTTTGCGTTTTTTCTCTAAATCAGGAATTGCCGAACGATAATCTTTATGTGCGTGAAGAATTTCTTTTGCATTTTTGAAATCAAAGTGAACCACGAAATTCAGCCAAGAAACGGCATCAAGCAGACGACGTTTGAATATGATTTTTTTGTAACAGTCATCTGGCAGATTTTTGTGGAGCATATACAAATTGTTTCGGAAATTGAGGTATGTTTTGAACGGATTTTCCTTTGGCAATGAACCGCCACCGACGTGATATACTTCGGATTGAGGAATGTATTTGATTTTGTATCCAGCATTTTTCACTCGCCAACAGAAATCTATTTCTTCCATATGAGCAAAAAAATCTTTGTCAAGTCCGCCAAGTTGTTGATACACTGAACGTTTTACAAATAAAGCGGCTCCCGAAGCCCAAAAAATATCACATTCTTGATTGTATTGTCCTTCGTCTTTTTCAATTGAAGAAAACAAGCGTCCGTGACAAAACGGATAACCGAATTTGTCGATGAAACCGCCTGCAGCACCTGCATATTCAAATAATTCGGGTTTATCGAACGATTTTAGTTTGGGCATACATACGGCAAGTTTCTCGTCTGTCTCCATTCGTTCAACAATAGGTGAAATCCAATTTTTCCCGACTTGCACGTCGGAATTTAAAAGAACATAATAATCGGCTTGAATTTGTGCCAAACCTTGATTGTAGCCCTCGGCAAAACCATAGTTCTTGTCTAATTGAATAATCGGAGTTTCGGGAAATTGAGCCTGGAGAAACGAAACACTGTCGTCGGTTGACGCATTATCAATGACATAGACCGTCGCCTCTGGAGAATTTTCAACGACATTGGCAAGAAATTTCTCCAGCCAATGTTTCCCGTTCCAGTTCAATATGGCGACAGCAACCGTCATATTGCTTTCTATTTATGAATAGTTTTTATGTAATCCGACAAAATTTGATATGACTCAAATAAACCTACATCTTCCTTGATGGATTTGTTCCAGTCCTCAATACGTTTGTTTTCGACAGAATCAAGCGTAGGATTGTCTTTCGACTGAACATTCCAACTGATGATTTCAAAAGGAACGCTTGCCTTGCCGGCATTCTTGTATTTTTTAGAAAGGGCAATGTCTTTCTCGTCTTTTTCTCTAAATGCCGATAATTCCAAAGGAATAGATTTCTGGTCTTTCGTGTCGGAAAGCCATTTGGCTGCTTCTTTCAACAAAAGGAACGAAGAATCTTTTTGGATTCGTGCCGCACTTTTCTTTGACAAATCTTTTATGTTTGGTGCATTTTTGCACGTAACATATTGAGCAGGTTTAATTTCCGTCCAAGGAAGCGGATAATCCAATTCTTTTTCACCGATGTCGATTTTGTCATATAAATCAGGCAATACAATATCGGGTTTTACGCCTTGGAACTGCGTTGTGCCACCATTTATCCTATAAAATTTCTGAATAGTCAGTTTCAGCGCACCGATTGGTTTGTGAATGCGATATTCGTTTGAGATGAATCGGTCTAAGTCAACAACACGTTGCACTGTGCCTTTTCCGTATGTTGATTCCGTTCCAATAATTATCGCACGTTTGTAATCTTGCATTGCAGCGGCCAAAATCTCCGACGCCGATGCGCTAAACGTGTTGACCATAATGGCAAGAGGACCGTCATACAAAGTCTTTCCGTCGGTATCGTTGTATTGTGTGGCAGGAGTTTTCAGGTCTTTAACTTGTACAATAGGACCTTTGTCTATGAATAAACCACCAATAGTGACCACGTCGTTCAGCGAACCACCGCCATTGTTGCGCAAGTCGATTATGATTCCGTCAACGTTGGCATTTTTGAGTTTTGTAACCTCAATTTCTATGTCTTTTGAACATTTACGACCACGAGAATCGTTCATATCTACGTAGAACTGAGGAAGATAGATATATCCGATTTTGTAAGCTTTCTTGTCGTTTGTAGTAAGAATCGTTGATTTTGCATATTTCTCTTCCAACACAATCACGTCGCGTATGATAGGAATTTGCACGATTGTTCCGTCGATTTTCTTGACGGTCAAAACGACTTTTGTGCCTTTAGGACCACGAATGAGGCGAACGGCTTCGTCCAGTCGCATATCTATTATTTCAACAGGCTCGTTGTCGCCTTGTGCCACTTTCAAGATAATGTCCTCGGCTTTCAGTTCGCCTTGCTTCCACGACGGACTTCCGGGAACGATTTCCACAACTTTTATGTAGCCGTCTTTTTCAGAAAGAGTTGCTCCGATTCCTTCAAGTTTACCCGACATTGAAATGTCGAAATCCTCTTTTTCTGTTGGAGGAAAATAGTTTGTGTGCGGGTCGAACGCTCCTGCAATTGCATTCACAAAGTCGGCAAAACGGTCGCTACGGGTAATTTTGCTCATTCGTTTGAAACGTGTGTCGTAGCGTTTCAATATCTTTTCACGAGCCTCTTTTTCTATCGTAGCAAAATCCTTGGGCGTTCTTACAGAATCTGTCGCAAGCGAATCGGCTTTCTTTTGTTCGTTTTCTATGGAAATAATTTCCGAAAGAACTTGGTATTTGATGTATTTACGCCAGTAATCCTCCAGTTGCGCTTCGTTTTCACAGTAAGCACGGTTCTCCATGTCAAGATTTATGGTTTCTTTTACCGAGAAATCAATAGGATTTTCAAGAATTTGTGCATAGAGTTTCTTGATTTTATCTGTTTGTTTGTCAAGCAGTTCCAATGACAAGTTGAAGAAATCCAACGAAGCGACTCTTATAGCGTCGTCAATTTGAGTCTTGTACGACGAAAGTATGTCAATTTGGTCTTTGGTGAAATATATCTTATTGAAATCCAATGTTTTCATATACAAGGTGAACACACGTTCCGAGAACGAATCGTTCAACTCCTGCGGACTATAATGAAATTCTTTGAGAATCTCGTAAGTAGATTTCATGACGAGTTTTTCTTTGGGCTCGTCGTTTTCATAAACAAAAAATGCAAGTAGTGCAGTTGCTATGACTAAAATTACCGCTATCGGCAAAAACTTCTTGATCTTCATTGTCGAAAAAAATTTCAACGAAAGTAAGAATTATTTGTGGATTAAAAAACCGTAAAGAGGAAAAATGTTTGCCTTAATTGTAATAGTTATCGTTGTTGATACACGCTGTTGTTGCTACGCTTTTGAATATCAATACATTAAAATCTTCGTTTTGCCCTGTCCATATCGCGTTTTGCATCGCGTTCCTTCATATCTTCGCGTTTGTCGAACTGTTTCTTACCACGGGCAAGGGCAATGTCAACTTTTGCCCAACCGCGAGGTGTGAGGTACATACTGAGTACGATAATGGTAATTCCTTTATCTTTCAGTTTTTCTTCCATTTTGTTGAGTTCACGACGATTGAGCAGCAGTTTTCGTTCGCGATCGGGGACGTGGTTGCTGTAACTGCCAAAGGAATATTCCGAAATGTGCATTCCTTTGCACCAAAGTTCGTTTTTGTTGAAGTAACAATACGCTTCAGTCACATTAGCCTTACCGTCCCGAATGGATTTTATCTCCGTTCCTGTAAGGATAATGCCGGCAGTGTAAGTTTGAATCGTCTCGTAATCAAACGATGCCTTTTTATTCTTTATGTAAATGTTCTTCTCCAAATCTAATAACTATTAAGAAAAAAGACTGCCAAATAATTCTTGGACAGTCTTTATATTATAACGAACAGATGTTATTTTCCCATCGATAGTAAAAATTCGTCGTTGTCTTTCGTCAAAGGCATTTGTTGGCTGAGGAATTCCATTGCTTCCACAGCTGTCATATCGGACAAGAATTTACGCAAAACCCAACATTTGTTCAGGCGTAGTTTGTCAACTAACAAATCATCGCGACGTGTGCTTGAAAGATTAACGTCAACAGCAGGGTAGATACGTTTGTTCGCAATTTTTCTATCCAATTGCAATTCCATATTTCCCGTACCCTTGAATTCTTCAAAAATCACGTCGTCCATCTTTGAACCAGTTTCCGTCAATGCAGTTGCAATGATTGTCAAAGAACCGCCACCTTCAATGTTTCTGGCTGCTCCGAAGAAACGTTTTGGCTTGTGCAGTGCATTTGCATCAACGCCGCCGGAAAGGATTTTTCCTGACGCTGGCTGAGCCATATTGAATGCTCGAGCCAAACGGGTGATGGAATCCAAAAGGATACATACGTCGTGACCACATTCAACCAAACGTTTTGCTTTTTCAAGCACGATATTTGCGATTTTTACGTGACGGTCTGACGGTTCGTCGAATGTAGAAGAAATTACCTCGGCACGAACGCTTCGTTTCATGTCGGTAACTTCCTCTGGACGTTCGTCAATCAACAAAATCAACAAATAAACCTCAGGATGATTGTCGGCAATGGCGTTGGCAATGTTTTTCAATAATGTTGTCTTACCTGTTTTAGGTTGGGCAACAATCAAACCACGTTGACCTTTACCAATAGGGGTGAATAGGTCTATAATTCTGGTTGACAAGTCGTTATGGCCATTTCCCGTAAGATTGAATTTCTCATCTGGGAATAATGGCGTAAGGTGGTCGAAATGAACGCGGTCGCGAACTTCTTCGGGAGTTCTTCCGTTGATTTTTTCAACACGAACAAGAGGGAAATATTTTTCTCCTTCTTTTGGCGGACGAATCGGACCTTCAACTGTGTCACCTGTTTTTAAGCCAAATAGTTTGATTTGCGATTGGCTCACATAAATATCATCGGGTGAATTGAGATAGTTGTAATCGCTTGATTTCAAATATCCGTGACCATCTTGCATTATTTCAAGAACGCCACATCCCGTAATTATTCCGTCAAATTCGTGTGTTTTTGGTTGTGCTTGCGGTTGTGGAGTGTTGTTGTTCTCTGTTATTTCAGTGGCTTTCTCAGCAACTTCGGTGGTTATATTTTCTTCTTTAATTGATTCGGAAGAAACAGATGCTGTCGTATTTAATTCTAATTGAACAGGTTCTGGCATTTGTTTTTGTATTCTTGGTCTTCTGCCTCTTTTCGCAACTGAATCTTGGCTTTCTTCTATAGCGACGGGTTCAGTCTCGATTTGTTTTTTTGCTGTTCTGGGTCTTTTTGCTTTTTTGACACCTTGTTCTTGATTTTCGCCCATAGGCATTTTTTCGGTTTCGTTTCGGTTTTCCGATTCCATTTAGTTAAAAATTAAATTAATGATTATATAATGTGTACGCATTATAATTGACAAAAGATTTTATTTTTTTGTAGTTTTCAAAACGTTAGGATTTGGTTTAGCTATGTCTTCAAAACCGTTGCAATAATACGGAGTTTTGGCGAATTACAAGCGTTTTTGAAGAAAAAAAATCTCCAAACGCTTATTTTTTTGTGATAATCAGCTCGGTTCTCCGATTTTTTGCCCGATTTTCGGGACTATCGTTTGGTGCACAGGGTTTCGTGCTTCCATAACCTTTCCACGTGATTCTGTCTGCCTGAATGCCATAGATTCGTATGATTTCGTCGGCAATGAACTTCGCGCGGTTTTCCGAAAGTTTTTGGTTATATGCCGAATTACCCACATTGTCGGTATGACCGGCAATTTCTATATGTACCGTCGGATTTTGTTTCAGGAAACGGCCGATTGCGTCCAATTCTGGTTCGGACTCTTTTTTGTAATTGGTCTTGTCGGTGTCGAAAAACAGGTTTTTCAAGACAACGTAATTTCCGACGATGATTTTTTGCAATGGAATGTCAACTTTCTCGGCTCCTTTGAACGTTGCCAACGAAACCGTTTCGGAATAAAACAGATAATCTGGTCGTTCTACCGAGAGTGCGTATTCGTGTCCTTCAATAAACGGCACGATGCATTCTCCCGTAAATTGGTCGGAATTGTTGATGAATACTTTATCGTTAGTCGCAATGTCCGACAATATGACTTTTGCTCCAAGTCTTGATTTTGTATCTTTGTCAAAAACAATACATTGCACGTAGGTTACAGGATTTGGTTTTACCTTGAATGTCTCGTCAATGGTAAACTCGTAGATGTCGAATCCGCCAAGTCCGCCATATCGGTTTGATGCAAAATATCCTTTCGTACCTTCGGCGTTGATAATCAGATGTGCCTCGTCGTCGTTCGTGTTGATGGGGTAGCCTAAGTTTTCGGGGGTTGCCCACGTTGTTTTGTCGATTTTCTTCGTGCCGAAAATGTCTTTTTTACCCATTCCAGGACGACCGTCGGTTGCATAATATAACGTAGTGCCGTCGGCGTGGATGTATGGCGACTCGTCGTCAAATTTCGTGTTGATTTCTGGACCTAAGTTTTGTGGCGTTGACCATTGTCCGTTTGCTTGAAGTTGAGAGACGTAGATGTCTTTCTTTCCTTGACCGTTTGGTCGGTTTGATGCGAAATACAGCGTGCGACCATCAGCCGAGCATGATGGCTGCGATTCCCAGTATTTACTATTGATTGGTGCTCCGAGGTTGATGGGTTTTGTCCATGTGTTGTTGAATTTTTTCGTCATATAAATATCGCATGAACCCATGCCGTTGGGTGCTCCGCAGATAGTGAAAAACATTGTTTTCCCATCTGCCGTGATTGACTGCGCACCTTCGTTTGACGTGGTGTTGATGGCAGAGAGGGGAATGCTCTTTGCCCACTTGTCAGCACTTTTTTGTGCCGAAAACAAATCTTCCTGTTTTACGCGTGGATTTGCCGTAGGAAGGTTTGTCGTGAAAATGAGCGTATTGTCGTCAACGGTGATTGACGGATGATAGTCGTCGTATTGCGTATTGATGTTTGTTCCCATATTTTTAGGGTCAAAATTGATGGGATTTTTCTGTATTTCCAACGCTGTTGTCGTTTTGAGATACAAGTCATCGAAATTCATTTGTTCAATCTTGGAAAGTGTTGTAGATGAGTGCATTTCCTCTGCTCGCTTAAAATGTTGCAGTTGTGCGAATGCGTCATTGTACATACCTAAACTATATTCTTCGTATGCTAATTTGTAGCGTGACCATAGGTGAGCGCCACCACACTTGTCAACACATTCTTTGAGCGTGTTCAGCATCTGTGTCGTGTCCTTTTTTTGCGTATATACACCTGCCAAAAGGTAGTATGCTTCCACAAAATATTCATCTTGTTTGAGAGCATTTTTTAGATTTTCCTCGGCTTTGTCATAATAAAGCAATTGATAGTTTTGCAACGCTGATTCGTATGCCACAATGGCTTTTTTGTTTTTAGAGGAATATTCCTGTGAAAACGCATTCAGCACAAAGAGTAAACAAACGAGTATATATGCTATTTTCTTCATAATCAATTTTAGATTGATAAATAATTTGGAGTTTGTTTTGAGACCCCAATCACCAATTCTTAATTTTTAACTCTTAATTTTTAATTAAATACAAATTCTTTGCCACGATTCTTGGCGAAACAATCTGATTTATATAAAGTTAAAATGCTCAAAGTCAGTGTTTTTCTCACAATATTCACATTTTAGGATAACAGGTTTTTTGCCTATAACAGAATATTTTGGTGTAATATTTTGGTGATTAGTGACACATTTGGGATTGAAGCATTTTGTAATTCCTTGAATTTTATCGGGACAGGTCAGCACCATTTTCTCAACCACCTGATAGTCCTTGATAATGCTCAATTTCGCTTCTGGCGCAAGAATGGCGATTTTGTTGATGTCGTCTTGTTCAAAAAATTTGTCGGCAATTTTTATGATTGCCTTGCTTCCAAGTTTCTTGCTTTCGAGGTTTAACCCGAAAGTGATTTGAGTATCGATATTTTCAAGTTTCAGGATAGAAATAACCTTGAAGAGGTTCTTACTTGGAATGTGGTCGATCACGGTGCCGTTTTTTATGGCACTCACCACCATTTGTTTACCTTGAATGTTTCCCATATTCTTACGCGTTAAGGTTCAATAAGTAACTTATGATTGCTTGTCGGGTGAAGACACCGTTGCGAGCTTGGTCAAAATAGTATGCCTTGGAATTTATATCCACATCTTGGTTGATTTCGTTTACACGAGGAAGCGGATGCAAAATCTTCATATTCGGTTTCGTATTCGTAAGCATATCATTTTTAAGGATATACAAGTTTTTCGTTTTTTCGTATTCCATCAGGTCAGAAAAACGTTCTTTCTGCACGCGAGTCATATATACGATATCCACTTCGTTCAGAACCGACTGCATATCAGTATGTTCGTAGAACGTGATGTTGTTGTCCTTCAAAATGTTCTTGTATTCCACAGGAAGTGCCAATTCGGGTGGAGCGACCAAATGGAATGTCGGGTTGAAGTATTTCATTGCCATAATCAGCGAATGCACCGTCCGTCCATATTTCAAGTCACCGATAAGTGCAATCGACAGGTTATTGAGCGAGCCTTGCGTTTTTGAGATGGAATACATATCGAGCAAGGTTTGCGTAGGGTGTTGGTTTGCCCCGTCGCCAGCATTTATGATGGGAACATTGGCAACCTCGCTTGCAAATTTTGCGGCACCTTCGAGTGGATGACGCATTACAATCAAATCGCAATAGTTGGAAATGATTTTAATGGTATCGTGCAACGATTCGCCTTTGGTGGAACTTGTTGTTTCAATGTCGGAAAAACCGATGACGCGACCACCGAGACGGTTTATTGCACTTTCGAAACTCAGTCGGGTACGGGTAGATGGCTCGAAAAACAACGAGGCGATGACGTGACCGTTTAACAGATTTCTGTAACTGTTTGCTTCGAATTTTGCTGCAAGTTCCAATATTTTCAGATATTCTTCGGGGTCGAAGTCACTGATGGAAACTAAACTTTTAATCTTGCTCATAATAATCATATAAAAAAAGAGCTGGTCAAAATAACCAGCTCAATAAGTTAAAAACCAAATTCTGAATCATCTTTGTGTGATTCGCTTCGAGGAATGAAATTCGGATTTTCGGTGGCAACAAATTCAATTGCCTCGTTCATTCCTGCAACAAATTTCTCGAAATCTTCTTGATATAAGAAGATCTTGTGTTTTTCATACGTTGGCTTATCTTCGGTGTCGAAAACACGCTTACTTTCAGTAATTGTCAAGAAATAATCGTTGTTTTTTGTCTTCTTCACATCGAAAAAATATGTTCTTTTACCAGCTTTTACTGGCTTTGAGAACACTTCCTCCTTGTCATTGTAATTATCCATATCTTTCTATTTTATCTTTCCAATTTCAAAAATAGTTGTTTTACGGAATAATATAGACCTTTTGTGGCAAGAGTTATTAACATATTAAAAACCGATGATTGATATTTTACTGAAAGAGTAAATGTAGGGTGTTCGAAAAAAAAGTGATAAACGAGCAATGAAAGTATTTCTTTAAATAAAAAAGGAAACCTTGCGATTTCCTTTTTTTTATTGTCGGGGCAACTGGATTCGAACCAGCGACCTCTTGCACCCCATACAAGCACTCATACCGGACTGAGCTATACCCCGAACGGCACAAAATTAGATATTTTTTGTGATTATCAAATACTTTTTGTATCTTTACTTGATAAACTGATGCGATGGATACTTCAAACTCGTTATTTGTCAATGCGTTACAACAAAAAATATCTCTGCAGGAGCAGGAGATTGCCGTTTTGCGCGAACAAGTGAAGAGTCAGCAGTCGGAAATTTTTGCAGAAAAACAAAAATGTGAGGCGCTGTTGCAAAATATGCTCCCCGACGAAGTATATCGCGAATTGTTGAAAAATGGCAAGGTAGTTCCACAATATTATTCGAATGTGACAGTTATGTTTATAGATTTTGTGGGATTTACTGCTATGTGCGAAAAAATTGAATTACAATCGTTGATTCGTGATTTGGACACGCATTTCTCTTGTTTTGATGACATTTGCGAGAAACATTATCTCGAGAAAATCAAAACGATAGGCGATGCGTATATGTGTGCTGGCGGAATGCCTATGCTGAACCATAGTCATCCGTTCGATGCGGTGCTTTCGGCTTTTGATATTTTGCAATATCTGAACGACAGGGCGAAACAAGAACCCGATTTCCCGTGGACTGTCCGTATCGGAATTCATACTGGTGCGGTTATTGCAGGAGTGGTTGGAAAGAAAAAGTTCTTGTATGATATATGGGGTGATACGGTGAATGTGGCAAGTAGGATGGAAACGGGGTGCGATGTCGGAAAAATCAATATATCGGGGACGACATATGATTATGTGAAGGATTTTTTCCAATGTACGTATCGGGGGAAAATGCCTGTAAAACATAAAGATGACATAGATATGTATTTCGTTGATAGATTTTTGCCACAATATTCCGAAGACGAAGAGGGGAAAATACCAAATAAAAATTTTAAACTTGCATTGTCAAAATTATAAAACGTTAATTTGATGAAAAAGGTTGTTATTACTACTATAATCGCATTTTTGTCTGTGTATGGTTTCGCACAAATCAATTGGATTCCGTTCGAAAAAGCGATGGAATTGTCGAATCAGGACGGAAAACCCGTGCTCATTGATGTTTATACCGACTGGTGCGGTTGGTGTAAACGGCTTGATGCCACAACGTATCAGGATAGTGCCGTCGTGGCATATATCAATTCTCATTTTTATGCGGTGAAAATGAATGCCGAAGGGCACGAGAAAATCACGTATCGTGACTCGGTTTATACGAACAAGGGAAAAACTCACGATTTGGCTATCAAATTGTTAGGTGGAAAGTTGAGTTACCCGACCACCATTTTTATGGCTGACAAAATGAATGTGATTGCTCCCGTTCCCGGATATATGACTCGCGAATCGATTCAGCCAAATCTGTTCTTTTATGGCGAACGTGTGTATGAGTCGAACAATGTCGGCGAAATTTTTATGAAAGGTTTCAATGCTCCTAAATTTTAACGGTTTATAAATATGCGATTTCAAGAGGTTATTGGTCAGGAGGGGATAAAACGAGATTTGCTGGAAACGGTGGCGTTGAATCGTGTGGCTCACGCATATTTGTTTACTGGTCCCGAAGGTTCGGGAAAGTTGCCGTTGGCACTTGCATACGCTCAATATCTGAACTGCGAACATCCAACCGAAACGGATTCGTGCGGTGAATGTCCGTCGTGTAAGGCGTTTGCTAAATTGCAGCATCCCGATTTGCACTTCGTGTTTCCCATTGTGAAAGATAAGGCAACCGATAAACTGTGTTGCGACGATTATCTTGAGCAATGGCGTGAATTGTTTGAACAAAATCCCTATTTGAGTTTGGAGGCTTGGCAAACGCATATTGGCGTGGAAAACAAGCAGCCGATGATTTATGAGTCGGAGGCGGCGGGCGACGATACGGCTCCACGAATCAAGGGTGTCATTCAAAAACTATCGCTGAGTAATTTCAGTGCTAAATACAAAGTGCTGATTATTTGGATGGCGGAAAAGATGAATGATGTTTGTGCCAACAAGATTCTTAAAATATTGGAGGAGCCAAACCCGAACACCTTGTTTTTGATGATAGCCGAAGACACTCGCTATATGTTGCCGACCATTTTGTCGCGTACGCAGATTGTGCGCATTCCTAAGATTGACGACGCAAGTCTGTCGCAACGAATCAGTTCCGATTTTATGTTGGAAGGCGAGGAATTACAGTCGTTGGTGAAGAATGCCAACGGAAACTATTGTCAGGCATTTAAAATGGCAAGTTTCGGAGACAAGCCATCTCAATATTTTGAATACTTTAAACGAATGATGCGTTCGGCGTGGCAAAAGGACATTATGGACTTGACCGCTTTGGGCGAAGAGTTGGAGGCGTTGGGACGAGAACGGCAAAAGGCGTTTTTGCAATATTGTCTTCGTGAGATTCGTGAGAATTTTATCCGAAATCAGAACATTCCCGAAATTTTGTATATGGATAATCAGGAAAGTGCGTTCTCGAGCAAATTTTGCCCGTTTATCAACGAGCGGAATGTTGCTGATTTCACCAAAGAATTCAATGCGGCACATTATCATATTGTAAGAAATGGTAACCCGAAAATCATTTTCTTTGATATGTTTCTCAAAATAATTGTTTATTTAAAGCGGTAACTTTCGTATTTTTGCTTGAAAACTAATAGAATGGATACAATAAATCTGTCAAATATAAAGAATGATGAATCGGCTCTTTCGTCGGAAGAAGCCGAAAAATATGCTGAAAAAATAAAAAAATCAGCACAACGGAGTGGAAGTGCCAAATTGTACGACTACGACTGGATGCAGCATATTCCTGCACCAGGCGAACCAAGTAAGTTGGTGGAAGTACGATTTAAAAATACTCGTAAGGATTTTTATATGAACGAATCGAATCTGCCGTTGGAAATTGGCGATATTGTCGCTGTGGAGGCGTCTCCTGGACACGATATCGGCATTGTTTCAATGTTGGGCGAATTGGTTGGGGTTCAGATGAAAAAAGCGTATGGCAAGAAAATCCCTGAAAAATTCGGCAAAATTTATCGTAAGGCAAAACCGTCGGATATAGAAAAATGGCGCGAAGCAAAGGCTTTGGAACATAAAACGATGATTCGCGCTCGTCAAATTGCCAAGGATTTGAAACTCAATATGAAGATTGGCGACGTGGAGTTTCAAGGCGATAAAACCAAGGCAATATTTTATTACATAGCCGACGAACGTGTTGATTTTCGTGAACTTATAAAGATTTTTGCCGAAGAATTCAAGGTTCGTATTGAGATGCGCCAAATTGGCGTTCGTCAGGAAGCGGGCAGAATTGGCGGCATTGGTTTGTGTGGCCGCGATTTGTGTTGCTCGTCGTTTATCACGAATTTTATTTCGGTTTCAACAAGTGCAGCACGCTATCAAGAAGTTTCGCTGAATCCGCAAAAAATGGCAGGACAATGCGGAAAATTGAAATGTTGCCTGAATTTTGAACTTGCCTGCTATATGGATGCTCGCAAGAATTTCCCCGAAACCAATATTCCACTTGAATTTAAGGACGGAAAGGCTTATCACGCAAAAACTGACGTGTATAAAGGCATTTTCACTTATCAATACAAAAAAGATGAAATTCCTGTTTTTGTTGAGTTACCAGTCGAACGAGTAAAGGAAATCATCGATTTGAACAAAAAAGGCATAAAACCCGAAACGTTAGAAGGCGAGGTTACTGATACTGAATTTGAACAAATGCCTGATTATGAGAATGTTGTCGGACAAGAAAGTTTGACTCGTTTCGATAAGAAAAAGAAGAAAAAGAAAAAAAATAAATCCAACAATGCTCCTCAACCTGGTGCAAGTCAACAAAATAAATCGGAACAAAACGAGAATAAGGTTGACGAATCATCAGCAAAGAGTAATGAACAACAACCAAAACAGAATAATCAGGTAAATCAACAAAATGGTGGAGGACAAAATCGTAACAATCATCACCGTCATAAACATAATAATAGACCAAACAATCAACCTCGTCAACAAAACGATGGTAATAAAAATGCGTAATCTTCTTGTAGTTATCGGGGCAATTTTTGCGTTGTTTTCGTGTAATACAAAACAATATTACAGCGATTCCTTCTCGTTTGACGAAACGGAGTGGAACAAAGATTCCATTGTTACGTTTTCTGTGGACGTTACCGACACGACTCAATTGTACGATGCGGTGTTTTCGGTGACAAATACCGACGATTATCAGTATGCAAATCTGTATTTGTTCACTGATATTGTGATGCCAAATCAACAAATCATTCGCGACACGATAGAATTCATGTTGTCAACGCCCGATGGACAATGGCTCGGGTCTGGCTTATCGGGTTATACCAACGAATTTCAACTACGGTCAAGTATTCGATTTCCAATTGTCGGAACCTATATGTTCTCGTTTGAACAAGCTATGAGATGCAAAAATGCCGATTGTTCAATATCGGGAATAAAATCAGTTTCGCTTACTTTGAAAAAAAAATAATGAGTGCAAAAAACAAACTGCAACGTTTTGCTGACAATGCCACGTTTCCCAATGTGATTCAGCCCGAATTTGAAGAAATCTTCAAAAAAGATTATACTTTGAAAAACAATTGGCACTCAACGTATTGGAAGAATGAAAACCCCATTGTTTTGGAACTTGGTTGTGGCAAGGGGGAATACACGGTTGCATTGGCTGAAAAATATCCGTCGAAGAATTTTATTGGCGTTGACATAAAAGGTGCCCGTTTTTGGCGTGGTGCGAAAACGGCATTGGAGAAAAATCTTCTGAATGTGGCTTTTCTTCGCACACGGATAGAGTTTGTCGATTCTTTCTTCGGTGACAATGAGATTGATGAGATATGGATTACGTTTCCTGACCCGCAGTTGCGTGAAAAACGGGCAAAGAAACGTCTGACGTCGCCTCGTTTCCTAAATATGTATAGAACAATGCTCAAAAACGATGCTGTTGTCAATCTCAAAACCGACAGCAAAGAGTTGTACGACTATACCAAAACATTGCTGGAATATAATAAGCAGGAAATTCTTGTGGCTACCGACGATTTGTATGATTCTTCGTTTTGTGACGAAATACTTTCAATAAAAACGCACTACGAGTCATATTATCTCACGCAAGGCAAGAAAATCACCTATTTGAAATTTCGAGTGAAAGGAGATATTGTTGATCTTCCAGAAACGGAAGAATAGGAAAATCCTATTCGTTTCCGTCAACTTCGCGGTCTCTAAAACCTAACATATACAGAATTCCGTCCAGTCCAAGCGTACAGATTTTGTTTTCGGCACGTTCTTGAACTTTTGGCTTCGCATGGAATGCAATTCCAAGGCCTGCTATGTTTATCATTGGCAAGTCGTTGGCTCCATCGCCCACGGCAATTACCTGTTCCAGGTGAATGTCTTCCTTGAAAGCGATTTTGCGAAGCAATTCTGCTTTCATCTGACCGTCAACGATTTCGCCCACGTAATTACCCGTAAGTTTTCCGTCAACAATTTCCAATTCGTTGGCAAACACGTAATCGATGCCGAGTTTTGTCTGCAAATAGCGACCAAAGAACGTGAAACCACCAGAAAGAATGGCAACCTTGTAGCCAAAACGTTTCAATGTACGAATCAGTCGGTCGGCTCCTTCGGTCATTGGCAATTTGCGAGCAATGTCGTCAAGTACGCTTTCGTCAATACCTTTTAATAATTTGATACGACGACGGAAACTTTCCTTGAAGTCGATTTCGCCACGCATAGCCGATTCGGTAATGTCGGAGACTTCTTTTTCAACACCAGCGTATTTCGCCAATTCAACGATAACTTCGGTCTGGATAAGCGTAGAATCCATATCGAAGCAGATGAGGCGACGATTACGGCGGAATGCGTTATCTTCCTGGAATGCAATATCAAAACCGATACGTTTGGAGATTTCCATAAAGTCCGATTTCATTTTCTTTTCGTCAACAGGAGTTCCTCGAACCGACAATTCGACACACGCACGGTTCTTTGACACTTGTTCTTGTTTGAACGAAACACGACCACTCAGACGTGTGATATTATCAATATTAAGATGTTGCTCGCATAGAACGGCAGTGATTTCCGATAAATAGCAAGATTCTATTCTACGACCGAAAAGCGTGAGAATGTATCTTTTCTTACCTTGGTTTTGTACCCATTCTTCGTAGGTATTGTAATCAATAGGGGTGAAGCGAGCATTGATGTCAAACTCGTATGCCTTGAAAAGCAATTCTTTCAAAACAGGACCGCTAATGCCCGTTTTGGGCAAACGGAACAATATGCCCAACGAAAGTGTATCGTGAATAACTGCCTGACCAATATCAAGAATGTCGGCATTATATTGTGCTAAAATGGAAGTAAGTGCGGCAGTAACGCCCGATTTGTCTTTTCCCGAAATACTGAGTAGGATAACGTCTTCGCTTGTGTTTTTCATCTTGAAATTTTTTGCAAAAGAACAAAAAACAATGAAATAACAATAATTATAGCCTGTTTTTTTGTTTAAATACGTTTTTTTGCGTTTTGCCTTATATTGAAAAATTCCTCATTTCAACATTTTTTTCAAAAACTGTCCCGTATAACTTTGTTTTACTTTTGCAATTTCTTCGGGTGTTCCTGTTGCAATAATGTTTCCGCCATGTTCGCCACCATCGGGACCGATGTCGATGATGTAGTCGGCAACTTTTACTACGTCGAGATTGTGTTCTATCACAATAACCGTATTTCCTTTATCGACAAGTTTTTGCAATACGTTGAGCAAAATGTTTATATCGTGGAAATGTAGTCCTGTCGTTGGTTCGTCAAGAATGTATAGGGTGTTTCCCGTGTCTTTCTTTGCCAGTTCCGAAGCCAGTTTGACTCGTTGTGCCTCGCCGCCGGAAAGCGTGTTGGAAGGTTGGCCCAGTTTTAGGTATCCCAATCCGACGCTTTGCAGTGTCTTGAGTTTGTCGCAGATTGATTTTATGTTTTCAAAGAACTCAACACCTTGATTTATGGTCATATCAAGTATGTCGCTTATGGATTTGCCTTTGTAATGCACCTCGAGCGTTTCCCGATTGTATCGTTTTCCGTAGCATTCGTCGCAGGTTACGTACACGTCAGGCAAAAAGTTCATCTCAATTGTCTTGATTCCCGCACCTTTACAGGTTTCGCATCGTCCGCCTTTCACGTTGAATGAGAATCGGCCAGCCTTGTATCCACGCATTTTTGATTCAGGCAAGGTTTCAAACAATTTACGGATGTCACTAAAAATATCGGTGTAGGTGACAGGGTTGGAACGGGGTGTTCGTCCCAACGGATTTTGATTGATTTCAATTACCTTGTTGATGTTTTCCAAACCTTCAATTCGCTCATATTCAAGAGGTTCTGTCTTTGCTCTATAAAAGTGAGCATTGAGAATAGGATGTAATGTCTGATTAATCAACGTTGATTTGCCACTTCCTGAAACACCTGTGATGCAAACGAACATTCCCAGCGGAAATGTAGCGGTCACATTTTTGAGGTTGTTTCCTTTGGCACCGACGAGAGTGAGGAATTTCCCGTTTCCTTTTCTTCGTTCCGTTGGAATCGTAATTTGTTGTTTACCAGTGAGATAATCTATCGTCACACTTTTTTGTTTCAGGAAATCTTTTTGATATCCCGCAGCGATAACTTCGCCACCTTTGCGACCTGCTCCCGGACCAAAGTCAATGACGTAATCGGCAGCACGAATCATTTCCTCGTCGTGTTCCACCACGATGACGGAGTTTCCCGCATCACGCAGCTTTTTGAGAGAGTCAATGAGTTTTATGTTATCGCGTTGATGCAATCCAATACTTGGCTCGTCAAGAATATACAACACGTTTACGAGTTTTGAACCGATTTGCGTCGCCAGTCTGATTCGTTGGCTTTCGCCACCGGAGAGCGTTTGCGAACTTCGGCTCAACGTGAGATACGACAATCCAACATCAAGCAAAAATTCAATTCTTGTGCGAATTTCCTTTATTATTTCCTGACCGATTTTTGCTTGCTGTTTGTTGAGATGTTCCGGCAATGTGCATATCCAGTCATACAATTTTTCAATTGAAAGTTCTGAAACTTCGGCAATGTTTTTCTCTGTGATTTTGAAATGCAACGATTCTTTCTTCAAACGTTGACCATGGCAAACGGGGCAGACGTTTTTCTTTATGAAATAATCGTTAGTCTTGGAATCGTCTTGAAATTCCATTTGTTTCTCTATCAGACGCAACATTCCTTCAAATCCCATAAAATAATGAGCGTCAACGCCAACGGGAGCCGAAACGAACGAGAACATTTCTTGTGAACCGTATATAATCACTCTTTGGCAGTCGTCGGACAAATCGGAGAATGGAGTTTCCAATTTTTCGCCATATTTGTTGAGAATTGCTTCTAACTTACAAAAAATGAGATTTTTTTTGTATGTGCCAAGTGGTTTTATGGCTCCGTTTTTTATTGATAGTTTCTGATTTGGAATGATTTTCTCCAAATCAATCTCGTCAACTACGCCAAGTCCGTCGCAGTGCGGGCAGGCACCTTGCGGAGAATTGAACGAAAACGAGTGGGGAGCAGGCTCATTGTATGAGATTCCCATGGTGGGACACATCAATTTCTTGCTAAAATGTTTTATTTCATTGGTTTCTTGGTCTAAAATCATAATGATACCTTTTCCAATTTTCATTGCGGTATCAATTGATTGTTTTATGCGAGATTCTTCCTTGTCGCTAATCTTGAATTTATCGACAACCAACTCAATGTCGTGATTTTTGTATCGGTCTAATTTCAAACCAAATGTCAATTCAGTTATTTCTCCGTCGATGCGAGCATTAAGATATCCTTTCCGTCGGTATTGTTCAAATAGTTCGGCATAGTGACCTTTTCGTCCTTTTATGATGGGGGCGAGGAGATAGATTTTTTTTCCGTTGTATTTTTCGTGAATCAGTTCAATGATTTTTTCGGTGGTGTATTTCACCATTTTTTCGCCCGTTTCATAGGAATATGCCTCGCCAATCTTGGCGTAGAGCAGACGAAGAAAATCATATATTTCGGTAATGGTTCCCACCGTTGAGCGAGGATTTTTGTTCACCGTTTTTTGCTCAATGGAAATAACGGGGCTTAATCCTGTAATTTTATCAACGTCAGGACGTTCCATTGTTCCAAGAAACTGTCGGGCGTAAGCCGAGAATGTTTCTATGTAGCGACGTTGTCCTTCGGCATAAATGGTGTCGAAGGCGAGAGACGATTTACCGCTACCGCTCAAACCGGTAATAACGGTAAGTGTGTCACGAGGTATGGTAAGACTAACGTTTTTAAGGTTATGTTCCCGTGCCCCTTCTATGATAAGTTGATTTTGTATGTCTTTGTTTTCTGGCATTATTTTATGCGTCTTTCGGTGTCTTCAATAAGTGTTATTTTGTATGTGATGCTGTCTTTGTTCGGCAGGAACTTGTCACGCAACCAAGGATTGAGTGTCTTGAGCATTTTATAGTTTGACCCTTGACTTTTTGCAAATTCTTCAAGATTTGAGATTGTCGTGTCAACGGTAACGATTTTTTGTTTGATGGTAGGATAGGGCTTTATGCCGATGTAACCATATTGTTCTGGATTTTCAAGAATGAGTTTGAAAGCCAAAATTCTAAAGACATAGCGAGCCGTTTCGGAATTTGTGTATAAATCATAGAACGATGTGATTTTCTGGTAATTTGCCTGCTTTGCCAATCCGCTGATACCCAAATTGTAAGATGCGGCAACCATGGTCCAGTTACCAAATTTTTTATACGCATTTTGGAAATATTTACAAGCAACTTCGGTTGCTTTTTCCAAGTCGTAGCGTTGGTCAATTTCGGGAGTCACGGTGAGTCCGTACAATTTCGCGGTTGATTCAATAATTTGCCAAAATCCAGCTGCTCCTTTGGGCGAAATGTTCACTCGCAAACTACTTTCGGCAACTGCCAAATATCGAAAGTCTTCCGGAATGTTGTTTGCTTTCAAAACGCTGTCGATAATGGGGAAATAGCGATGTTTGTATTTTAGGATTTGCGTAGTCTGAGATTGGTAGAAAGTGTTCACGAGCAGTTCTCGTTCCAGACTTTCAACCACGTCGAAATATTCAAGAGGAACACGTTCACCGAATAGGGTCGCTTCTTCGGGAATATAGATTTGACGGGAAACAACAAAGGTCGAGTCGGAATCGCTTTGTGACGAGTCGCTTGTAATGGCTGCTGTTGTAACTAATAATGCGGCAATTATTCCTATTGCGGCAAATGTATAAGTGAATGGTTTATTCATGTTTGTGGTTCAGTAAGTTGTTCTCTTTTCTAATAAGAAGATTCAAAATGTATGCGACAGAAAATACAATAGTCATATATGCTAACAATATGAATGCCATTGGAATAGATAATAAAGCGTCGTAGTATGTGATAAAATACCACGTTGCGATAGTACCAATAATTGTAATGCTGTCGAGCAACAACACTGCTTGGGGTATGCTCAAACCTTTATACACCAAACAATGTGTGGTGTGGTATCTGTCGCCTACGAAAGGGGAGTGTCCCGCCAAGAATCGATTGACGGCAACAGTCGTCGTGTCGATGAGCGGAACTAAGAACATCATTCCAATGAAGATGATTTGAGAATAGTTAAAACCTTTGATGTCGCCAGCCGAATTCCATACGAATTTTATGCTGAAATAAGCGAGCATAATTCCCAATAATTGACTGCCGTTGTCGCCCATATACATTTTTGCAGGATGCCAGTTCCAGAACAAAAATGCGATGAGGCTTGTAATGATGAATAGTAAAATGATTTGGTCGCTGCAAAACCCTTCTACAAATGTAATTCCAAACAAACCCAAGAATATGATGAGTGATGTTGAGGCGGTTACACCGTCCATATTGTCGAGCATATTGATGCTGTTCATAATGCCCACAACCCAAAATACTGTGAGAGCATAATTGAGGAATATGTTGTCGGATGTGGCAATGTGAACGTCGGTCGTTATGAGGATAGCTGAACAAATGAGTTGGAAAATCAGTTTGAACAATGGTGAAAAATTGTTTACGTCGTCAATGTAACCCATTCCAAAAGCCAAGATGCAACACACTGCCAAGGCAATGAATTCAATCAATTGCCCGTTTGTAAATATGCCCGATTCATTGGTGTTATATTGCAAAAGTCCGTTTATAAAAACACAAATGATGGCACTTATAACCGAAGCGAAAAACACCGTGCCACCCCAAATCGGTTTTGTTTGAGCGGCAAATCGTTCACCTGTATCATTTTTCTTTTTTAAAGAAATTTTTCGTTTGAGTAGAAGATGATAAGCCAATAAACTTACAACGAAAACAAGCGAAGCAATCAAAATCAGTGTACTATAATTTATGTGCTCTATCATGTTTATGTTCTTTTTTTCTGAATCGGTCTAAAAATGAACGTTTCTTTGTCTTCTGGTCGTATGAATAATATCCGTAACCAAATCCGTATCCATAACCGTAACCGCTGTAGCCATAACCATAGCCGCTATACCCGTAACCGTAACGTGACGAAACGATTGAAACGCCGTTGAGGACGATGGAAAGATTTTTTATGGATTTTTGTCCGTACAAATAGTTTATGTTGTTGACAAAGATTCGTTTCGAGTAGTTTGCACGTGATACGTAAATTGGCAAGTCGGCACGTTGGAAACTATAAATCGCGTCGCTTACAATGCCGATAGGAGGCGTGTCGATGATGATAATGTCGTACTCCTGTTTCAACTCCTCCAACAATGAGTCGAATGCCTTTGAGTTTGCCAATTCGGCAGGATTCGGTGGAGTAGGACCGGCAGGAATTATGTCGAACGTTTCAAAATCTGTCTTTAAAATGCAATCCTTGTATGAATCTTTTCCTATGAGGATTGTACTCATTCCCGAATGGTTGTGAGCGTTGAACGACAAGTGAACCTTTGGTTTACGTAAGTCTAGGTCAAGCAAAATTACTCGTTTGCCATTCAAGGCGAAGACACCACCTAAGTTAATGGCAATGAATGTCTTACCTTCACCAGAAATGGTAGAGGTGATGGCGATGATTTTTTTAGATTCTTTTGCTTGTTGTATAAATTCCAAATTGGAACGTAATGTTCTGAATGATTCGGTGATGACAGAATCTGCTTTGTTTTCAACTACGAAACGGTGAATCTTGTCGGTAGAATGTGTGATTGGAATTACGCCGGAAATTGGCGCGTCGGTATATTTCGTGATGTCTTCGATTGCTGTAATTTGATTAAATAACAAGTAACAAATCACGGTAATCATTAAAATCAATAACACGCACGAAACAATGCTTACTATCAGCACTTTCGACAGGATAGGAGCGATAGGAGTGTCGGGGACGATTGATTTCTGAAGAATGAGGTTGTTGGTTACGTAGCCCGCTTTTGAAATCAGATATTCGGCGCGTTTCTCGACTAACTGGTTGTAGAAATTCTGATGAACATCGTGAATACGTTTCAGTTTCGTGAGTTCTGTCTCGTTAAAATCCGTTGTTTTCTCATTTGACATTTTTTCGAGCGCGGCAATATCATTTCGTAATTTTTTGTTCGTTATGTCAATAATATCTGCCAGATGTTTCTTTTGTTCCTCTATTTGTTGGTCAATCACCTTGATTTTGTGGTTGTCGGGCGTAAGGGTCATCAACAATTTTTCTTTTTCTTTTTGTAATTGTTGGATGCCATTCAAGAAGTTGAGTATCATTGATTCCGACGATGTTCCCGAGAGGGTGGAGATGGCTCCCATAATGTCGAAATCTTCGCCAACTTCTATTTGACGGTTCACTCTGTTCAACGTCTGGATTTGTGAACGATATTTTTCAATGTCGTTGTATGATGATTTTACCGCATTGCCGTCAAGAATGTTTCCCGTGATTTTGTTGTCTTTCTTGAATTGTTCTAATTGTTGTTCCGATTCGGTGAGCTGCGTATAAACGATTTCCAATTGTTCGTTGATGAATTGCAGGATTTTCTCTGCACGTTCTTGTTTTTTCTCAACGTTGTATGCCAAGAAGTTCTCGCAAATAGTGTTTACAATCTCCGATGCCTTTTGGGCGTTGTTGCTGGTATATTTTACCTGAATTGTGTTTGCCGCCGAACTCAGAACCGACACGTCTAATTGTGCGAATTGCGTCTGCAATGCCGTTCTCTCGTCGTAGTTGATGAAATAGTAGCGAGCCGTTTTTTGCGAAATGAACGAATCAAGTGAGATTATGTTAATGTATATGCGACAGCCGTTGATTTCCGTCCATTCGTTTCGTTTTATCTGTTTTGAAAAAACTTTTTCTGGTTCGTATTCGTAACTAATTGTGATTAAGTCTGTTGCGTTGTCATAATCAACATAGATTTTCTTGTTGAGAAAACAATTCTGAGCATTTTCAATCTCGACAAAGAAAGGAGTCTTTTTGTATAATTCAGATGTCACGAAACGACCTTCGGCAAAATATGCGGTGTAAAGGTTGAGCTGTTGCATCGTGCGTTTTAGGAACTCCGATGAACGTATCAACTCAATAAGATTTGTCAGCGATGATTGCCCGTAGGTTTCCGACAAGTCCATAATCGAATGTTCCCGTTCTTCGTTGTTGATTTGGATAATAGAGTAGGTTTCGTATGTCGGAATGGTATAGCGAATGTATAGTTTTGCGGCAATCACAGTGAAAACAATAATCAACAAGTAAATCCAAAGATTTTTCTTGATGACCACCCAGAGTTTTCCTAAGTCCAAGGTGTCGTTGAATGTTGGTATTTTCTTTGCTTTTGCCATTATCTAAAAATACTATATACCATTGTTATACAAGTAATTAACGTCAAGTACGGAGAAATTTCCTTTACGAATTTCGTCGCATATTTCGGACGGGAATCTACATATACTATGTCATTCGTTTCAAGCATGAAGTTTGCTTTCTTGAATTCTTCAAGACTCCGAATGTTGAAGTTATATACTTCGGGATTTTTATTGTTGCCTCTAATGAGTTTTATTTTGTATGATTTGCTGCTTTCTGTTAATCCACCTGCATCGGCAATGGCTTCCATTAACGTGATGCCACCTTCGGGAATGGAAATTTTGTAACCTTCGGTGCCTTCGTCAAAAAAGAGAATCACGTTACGATTTGTCACGGTGATTTTTACAAACGGTGCTTGATAGTATTTTGCCAATTCTTGTTCCAGGATTGTTTCTGCGGAATCTTTGGTCATGCCGCCTAATTTGATTTCACCTACTGTCGGGATTTTTACGATGCTGTCCTGACGAATCATATAGGTGATTTTCTCGCCTTGGCGGTTGTTATAAAGCCGATTGCTTTCATTTGCATCGGTTTCCAACAACAAATAACCGTTATTGGTTGACATAATCACTTCCAACTGGTCGAATGGTTGCAATACCATAACACGTGGTTTGTCGGAAAATTCGGAGTAGTGAAATTTCTTGTCTGTTTGGAACATAACGGTCGGGCGTAACATTTTGCACGATGTCATTGATAATAATGCCAAGCAACCGATAAGTATGATGAGTCGTTTCATTTTCAATGCTAATTTGACAACAAATATAGCATTTTATTTGGTATCTAAGTGTTTTTTGTACACTTTTTCCATATCATCGCATAGTCTTTGGTAACTAAACCGCGTTGTTGAAAACAAAACACTGTTTTTCTGCATTTTTTCTCGCAACGATGAATCGGTGATGAGCGTGTATAGTTTTTGTGAAAAATCTTCAAACGAAAGGTATGTCAAAAGTGCCGTTTCGCCATCTTTTACAATGTCACTAATACCGCCAACATTTGTGGCGACAATAGGTTTTCCCGCAGCTTGCGCTTCGATAATGCTCACGGGCGTTCCTTCGTTGAGCGAGGTGAGTGCCACAATGTCGAGTCCAGCGTAGGCCACGTCAACATCCTGAATCCAGGATGTGAATGTGATGAGTTTGTCAAATGTCGTGTCGGTACTTGTATTGTATGGAATTTCGCTTGTCTTGCAGTATTCTTGTAATTCGGCGTTCGACTCGCCATCGCCAATAATGAACGCTCTCATTTTTAATTGTGGATTTCGCCGATTACATTCCTTAACTGCGTCAATAAAGAGTTTGTGGTTTTTTATCGGGGCAAGGCGACCGATTATTCCTATGGCGATTTCATCGTCTTGCACATTATATTTCTTACGAAATTCCAATCTTTTTTCTGAAATGTTTTCGGTAAAACGACTCAAATCAAAACCGAGCGGAACCACTTCGATTTTTTCGGCTGGACATATTTTATATGTGTTGGCAAGTTCGTCTTTTTGAATGTTGCTTATAGCGATAATCGCAGTCGTTTTTCGTGCCAAAAATCGCTCTAAGTGAATGAAAAAGAGCGTTTTTGCTTTTCCGAAATAGGAGTGGAATATGTGACCGTGAAACGTGTGGAAAATGTACGGCACGTGACAATAGATTGCCGCCATACGTCCAATCATACCTGCCTTTGAGGCGTGGGTGTGAACAATTTGAGGTTGCTCTTTTTTGATTATTTCAACAACTTTCTTAAAAGCCTTAAAATCACGTCGGAGATTTATTCCTCGTCGAATTTCGGGAATGATAGTGTAGTCAATCTGCAAATTTTTTAGGATGTATTCCGAACTTGCCTCGGAGTCTTCTTTTTGACCACCGATAAGAATGGTTTCGTACTTGTCTGATAAATATTTTGTGAGATAAGCTACATTGTACGTTGGCCCGCCGACGTTGAATCTGTTTAGTATTCTAAGAATCTTTGTCATCTGAATTTTTCTCGGCGCAAAAATAGTATTTTTATGATAAAAAGATTACCCGAAAACATTTTTTATTCCGTAATTTTTTTGTAGAAACGCGCCATGGCACGTCTCTACAATGCATTGACAATCAGCTGATTATGTTTATCGACTTGTATGGTGTAATTTTTTAGAAATCAAGTTGATACATTTGGAAAATTTGTTGATTTGCTCCAAATTTTTCTTCATGTCATCGGGACTGGTTTGGCTCCAGTTTTCTTTCATTTCTTTGTTTTTTTCATATTTGAGTTGCTCGAAACGTCGTTTTGCATACTCAAGAAGCGTTTCTGTTATTGCTATTGGTAATAATTCTAATTGTTTTGCCTGTTCTTCTTCTATTTTCTTGTTTTCTTCATCTTTATTCGTCTTATACCAATATTTCACATCAATTGTTTGGGTATTGCTCAAAATGTTTGCGACAAATTCAGGTGCGATGAAGTCACGGAGATAGTCATTGATTTTGTCTCCGTATTTCTCATAGTTTGCAAAGTATTCGTCGAAAATCTTCTTGGTCGTCTCGTTTGTGAAATCTAAGCCGTTCCCCGTAATTTCTTCATAAATGTAATCTTTTACAAGTCCGTTGAATGGCTGATTGGGGTAGGGTTCCTTATATAAAATCTCGTATATGTCGGATAGAATGTGTGACGTTTTCATGGAAATAGTCGTTGTTCCATATAGAATGAGCAATCCCAATATCTCTTTTTCCGTCGCTTCTATTTGATCGATTTTTGTCTTTCTCTCCTGATTTTGAGGTATTGTTTGCGTTTGTTGTGTTTGGTACGTTTTATATTGTGTTGTTGGTAATCGTAGTAATGTTTTTACTTGATTCGTGAATGAAGTCTGGTCAATGTTTAGGATTTTGCTGCATTCTTGAATGAATACGCTTCTTGTGATTTGATTCGGTATTTTAGCAATTGTCTCGGCAATAGAATTGATGAACTGAGCCCGCTTTATCGGGTCGTTGGCAAATTCTTTTGCGGCAAGTCGTGTGCGGAATGTGAGGAAATCGGTCTTGTTTGCGTCTATGTAATCCGAGATTTCTTGCGACGAGTGTTTTTTCGCAAACGAATCGGGGTCGTCGCCGTCGGGGAGCAAGAGAACGCTTACGTTCATCTCTTTGGCAAGAATCATGTCGATACCACGTGTTGCCGCCTTGATTCCCGCATTGTCGCCATCGTAGATTATGACAATGTTTTGGGTAAAACGATTGATTAAGATGATTTGTTCTTCGGTGAGCGACGTTCCCGACGATGCCACCACATTGCAAATTCCTGCCTGATGCATTGAAAGTACGTCGGTGTAGCCTTCGACCAATATACATTCGTTTTTCTTTACAATTTCGTTTTTGGCGAATGAAATGCCGTAGAGCGTGCGACTTTTGTTGTAAACCTCCGATTCTGGCGAGTTTACGTATTTTGCACCTCCTTGCACGTGTTCGTTAGCCGGTGTCATTACACGGCCACCAAACCCAATCACCATTCCCGAAACCGACGTGATGGGAAACATCACGCGTCCGTGAAAGCGGTCAGCCTTGTAGTTGTCGCCAACGGATGTGAGTCCCACTTTTTGCAGATATTCCAACTTGTAGCCTGCTTTTTCTGCTGCTGTGGTAAAAGCGTCTTTTTTCTGCGGACTGTATCCTAATTGAAATTTTCGTATGGTTTCTTCGGTAAAACCGCGTTCGATGAAGTAGGCGAGACCTATGTTTTTTCCTTCTTCGGTTTCCCACATGGTTTTCTGGAAGTATTTTGCCGCAAATTCGTTTACTATGTTCAAACTTTCTTTAATGTCGCGACGTTGTTTTTCCTCGTCGGTCAGTTCGGTTTCAACAATTTCAACGTGGTATTTTTTCCCTAAATAGCGGATTGCGTCAAAATACGAGCATTTTTCGTGCTCTTTGATAAATGTCACGGCATTTCCCGCCTTGCCACAACCAAAACATTTGTATATTCCTTTTGCAGGCGAAACCACAAACGACGGAGTCTTTTCGTCGTGAAACGGACAACAGCCTTTGTAATTGCTGCCTGCACGACGCAATGCCACAAAGTCTCCGATGACTTCCTCAACCTTGGAAAGACTTATGATTTTCTCTATCGTATCTTGTGGAATCATTCTACAAAATTAAGTAGGCAAATGTAGATATTTGTCTGCTTTTGTAGAAATGAAATTTTCATGCTGATATATAACACGCTAACAATCAGCACGAAAACTTATTAACAATTCTGTAATTGCCTAAAATAGAGTAGGTTGCGTGTATGAATCTTGCAACGATCTGATTTCGTTCAAGATAGATTTGCGCAACTTTTCAGGTGATTCAACTTTTATTTTTGAACCATACTTGAGAATCTTTTCGGTAAGGTCTTGATTCACAATAACTTTTATTTCCAAAAGAGCCTTGTCGAGTCCTGTGTCCGTAATCGTTTGTGTGCTATGAATCGGATGATTCTTGAAATGCTCAATCATATCGGTGGAAATCTTCAACGAGACAATCGTCGGCTTGGCACTTTCGCCAGGGTGAATTCCCACCAAATATTGGAAATATTCTTCGGGCGTATATTTCGTGTTTTCTATGAAATTTATGATTTGTGGCGAAATTGCCGCAATGTCGCTCACCGGCACCACGATAAATTCTGATGAAGGGTCTTCTAAACCATAGAGATACCACTCGTTGTGATATTCTTTCAGAAAATAAGGATGGATAACACGTTGTGTTATTGATTCGTCCTTTTTTCTTATGGTTAGTTCAATTACTTGTTTTTTGATAACTGCATCTACTATTTGCTTGAGCCACGAAACGCCTTTGGCAAGTTTCTTTGCCGATTCAAACGCCGCAATAGGGGAGTTTGGCTGTGGATTGATTGCGATAATCGCCTCTATTTTTTCGATCAGTTTGGTAATGTCGCCCAGATGAGTGTACTGCTTGTATTGCTTGAGCGTGTTTGCAACCTCGGTCAAGTTGTCGATGTCGGGTTTGCTGAGTTGCATGTTCTTGATGGAGAAATTTTCGTCGGAATACGAATAATTTCCATCAACACATACGATAGGTGCGTTGTAACCGACAGGTTGTTTTTCACGCATGAGCGCAATGTCGTATTGAATAGAACGACGGCTCACTTTTTCCACGTTAAATTCGTCGGTCAGTTTGTGAGAAACTTCGTTGATTAAGTCGTCTAACGTCCATGTTCTTGACGTGTCACGTAAACATTCGTCAATGATACGAAATCGAAAATTTTTTGATTTATGAGCAGGCATATCAAAAAGATTTAATTCAACTTTTATTGTGCAAATATAGTGCAAAAAATATGCAATGCAAGTAAAATGCAACATTTTTTTGCAGACGTGACAATATTTCTCGCCGTATTGTCTGTTTGGTGCAGTTTTATTGCAACGTTATCGGGAAATGAAAATGATTCCCCCTCCGTCGTACAATTTTCCTTGGTGGAGTTCTTCTATTTTTAAAGAATGGTCTTGGATGAATGAACGGATTTTGTCGCCTTCGGAATGGGTTGTCAACGAGCCGTTTATGTAGATTGTGTCACTGAATTTTCCCATGCAGCCGCCTATGAATCCGTATTTGTAGGGTGGCAGTTGTATGCCTTCGGGCGATATGGGGAGACATTCTAGGTTATATTTCCGTAAGGTTTCATAAATGCCTCGGTCGGAGGTGATGAACACGTTTTCGGCTATTTCCAGCAAATTGCAACGGGTGTAGGGCTGGGGGACGGAAATGTAGGTTTTATTCGGATTCTGTTCTGTGATTTTCTTGTCGGTGAAACCGTGCTTGTGGATAATGTATGTTTCGGTTACTACGCAATTGTAAGGCGTGGAATCCTGTAAACTGCTCCCGACGGGCGTTGTGCCGACAAGAAACGATGGAATGTGTTTCCGCACGTTTTCTGGTGTGTTTGGTGCAATGACAGTCGTGTCGCCTTGCGAAATGAACACGTCGGGGTGACCAGCAATGGCGGCGTAGGTAGTGTTTTCTGCCAGAAATGGAATTACCTTGAAGCGCTTGGCGAGCGTTTCAAAAGCGTGCTGCGGACTGCGTGCGTCAATTATGGCAATAGGTGAATTCATAGTCTTGTAATGCGGAATCTGTGCAGAATGTCACATTTTTATATTTTTTGAGCAATTCGTTACGGTTTTGCGAATTGTAGCCGACGGCGTTATGTAATTCATTCTCAGGAACAAAGATGGTGATACTTTGATTTGTGCAATTTTCTTGCATTAGTAATTTTAATCGTTCGTACCAAATGTTTGAAAGCACCAATTCTTTGAAAGATTGGTGGAATGGTCCTGCCAGCAGATATTTGTTTGATGTGAAATCCTTGTTCGGGTGAAGGCCGACTTTGAGCACGGTGACGTTGTTTTCGACGAAAAGCGTGTAGATTCTGCTTGTCCACGCCACGGCTTCGGAAAGCGTGAGGGGTGTATATTTTCCTTGTGTGTAAAGTTTTGCCAACGGTGTGTCGGCAACTACCAAGGTGGGGTAGATGCGAGTGGTTTTTGCTCCGAAGGCAATTATGTCGTGGGCGGTTTGCAAGGCGGTTTGGAATGTATCGCCAGGCAGACCGAGCATCATTTGCAGGCCGAGTTGGAAACCGTAGGCGTTGATTTTTTCCGAAGCAAGACGGATAGATTCTCGGTTGTGTCCGCGTCCCGACAGGCGTAACACGGTGTCATCGGTTGACTGCGCGCCGAGTTCAATGTCGGTTACGTGGTATGCTTTGAGCATACGGAGAATGTCATCATCAATGTAGTCGGGACGAGTTGAAATGCGGATGCCTGATACTTGTTTACTTTCTATAAATGGTTGTGCTACTTGTAGATACGCTTTCTGCGTTTCCAATGGCAGACAAGTGAAACTTCCTCCGAAAAACGCAATTTGAATATCGTAGTTTTTGGGAATTGTCGCCAAATTCCGTTCTATAATCGAGTGGGCTTCGTGCGGTGTAGGCACGTCGTTCTGCGAACTGATATGGTTTTGGTTGCAGAATATGCACTGGTGCGGACACGCCAGTTGTGGCAGAAAAATCGGTATGTTGGAATGACGGAGGATTTTCATTTTTATCGGATTCTTTTCAATACTTTTGTTCGTTTGTGTAAATATAATCATCTATAAGATAGTTCCAACTATTTCTTTGGGTGCGACTCAATTCTATATAATTTTCGTGGCATTTTTTGTCCCAATAGAGAGTATCGTAAAAAACGTCGTCTTTTTCTATTGTTATTGGGCATAGAACGGTGTCGATTGATAACGAGGTGGCAGTGATACGTATTTTTTCACAAAACCCGCTGTCGGTTGATTTGCACGAAACAAAGGCAACGGAAATAAGCAGTAGTATTTTTGCAACAGATTTTGTCATGTTTGAATGATTGTTGCTCAAAAATAAGAAGATTTCTTTTAGTTTTTGTCTTTCTCTTTATAGAAGTATTCATTTTCTTTTACCAACGTATCATTTACATATTTTCTTTCATAATATATCTTTCCCCCAACTGTATCAACAATATCTTGGGTCATATATTCAGTATCATTTCCAAATCTTTTGTAAGTTCTTATAAGATTGTCATCTTTATATACATTTTCTTCATAACATTCCCCATCATCCCCAAAAAACTTTTCTTTTCGATTGGAAAAATCATTAAAATTCTCAATAACCCTACAACTCCCATAATAGGATTCTTTTA
>JAEEGL015182934.1_pt1 | contig 70128 bp, 48 predicted proteins | sample 9134231 | NCBI WGS metagenome assembly JAEEGL01 (sample SAMN16246548, study PRJNA631951) | gut metagenome | biome: gut microbiome; feature: rumen; material: fiber-attached | host: Bos | place: Iran: Karaj | collected 2018-10
CCCGCGGACGTAATAAATAGTGTCTTACCGTCAGCTTCAAAATTACAGGAGGTTGTCTGTTTTGCAGGCACACGAATGACTGCCATCCGTTCCCCGGTTCTGCCGTCATGCTTTTCGATGCGATTTCCGCCCCAAACAGCCACCCAGATGTTATCATCCGCATCAATACACATCCCATCCGGAACACCGTCCTCTACGGGGCATAAAACGCGTCTGTCGGTAATGTCACCTGTTTTAAGATCATAATCATAGACGAACACCGCATGTTCCAGAGAATCGGAAAAATAAAACTTCTTACAATCCGATGACCATGCCATGCCGTTAGCAATCTGCGTATTCTCCTGCAGGCACCTGACCTCGCCTTCGTCGTAACAGAATAACGCACCTTCCGGCTTATGGTCGTCATCCGCAACACTTGCTCCGAAAAAGATTCTGCCCTTCGGATCCGTCTTGGCATCATTGGAACGCCAGTAGGACCGAAATACGGATTCAAGCGGATAAAGAAGCCGCTCTCCGTCATTTTCGAAAATATAAAGGCCGTCCTTCATCGCGAGATAAAATCCGTCCGAATCCGGCAAAGGGATTGCCGCACCGAGAGGCTGCCCGAGCGTGTAATGTCTTTTGATTCCGTTCTGCATGGTCCAGAGTTCGCCGTTTATTATATCCACCCAGGAGTAGCGGTTGTATCTTGCGTCATAAAAGGGGCTCTCGCCGAGAGCATACTTATTCGTGTCGAAAACTTCTGCCTGATATTCTTTTATGCTCATATCTGCTCCTTCTCATTCGATTTTTCTCGAACCCAAACCCAATTAGTGCTTCGCCAGTTCCCAGAAAATCACTGCACTTGCGGCCGCCACATTCAGGGAATCCACGCCGTGCATCATCGGAATCATCACACGGTAATCACATGCATTAATGATTTCCTTCGGCAGGCCGTCACCTTCGGTGCCCAGGAAAACCGCAAGTTTCTCTTCCTTTTTCAGCACGTCCGCATCCGGTGTGATGCTGTTCTCCGTCAGTGCCATCGCAGCAGAGGCGAAACCATATTTGCGGAGAAGCACAGGCAGCAATTCACGCCCGTCCACGACCGTCCACGGAATCTGAAAAACGGTTCCCATGCTCACTCTCGAGGAACGTCTGGTAAGAGGATTCACGGAATGATCCGTAAGCAGTACTCCGTCCATTCCGAGTGCCGCAGCGGAACGAATAATTGCTCCTACATTTGTAGGATTAACAACATCATATAAAACCGCAACGCGATTCTTCCCTGCAAGGAACTCTTCCAAAGGCTGTAACGGTTTTCTTCTCATGACCGCCCACAACCCTCTTACTAGATTGTATCCGGTCAGTTTATTTAACACTTCCAGCGGTGCCGTATAAACCGGAATCGAGTTCAGAACTTCTTCCCCGTATAAGGACTTCACAAGCTCGAATACAGGCCCTCCTTCAATCTCCATGCGCTTGTCTTCGACAAGCACGGATTCAAGTCTGTATCCGGCCTCTAATGCACGCAGAACCACATTTGCGGTCTCTGCAATAAAGACACCTTCCTGTGGTTCGTAATAATGCAAAAGCTCCGCTTCCGAAGCGTGAGCGTATATATTCAGTTCTTCCGCATCCAGATTGGTTATATTTTTAATATTCATCAGTCCACGCACACATCCGCATACTGCAGACGGATAACCTTCTCCAAATCCTTCGGGTTTACTTCCACCTGAAAGCCTACTTTTCCGCCGGAGAAAAAGAATGTATCAAATTCCTTCGCCGTTTCATGCACGGTGGTTTGGAAAAACTTCTTCATCCCGATCGGGGAACATCCGCCGTGCACGTAACCGGTCAGCGGCAACAATTCTTTCTGCGGAATCATTTCGATGGATTTTTCCGAAACGACTTTGGCTGCCTTTTTCAAATCCAGCTCCCTCGCCACGGGAATGACAAAAACATAATATGCTCCGGTCTTTCCGCGCGTTACGAGCGTCTTAAAAACCTTGTCCGCGTTCTCTCCGAGAATTCCCGCGATCTCGGTTCCGGACATGGTTGCATCCGCTTCGTAGGTGTAACTTTTGTATGTGATTTTCTTCTGCGCGAGAACGCGCATGACATTTGTTTTCTCTTCGCTTGCCATTATGCCTTTGCAGATTCCTTCTTCTTGGATTTCACATTTGCCAATATTATGTAAACCACGAACAATACCCCCGCAACCGAAATACCGATCGGATAACCGATGGAAGCACTCTGCTTCAGTCCCTCCGGTGCCATGATAATATACGTCACGCTCACGGCACTCATAAACGATGCGGGAAGTGCCGTAATCAGGCTTACAATCCATTTATCCTTATGCTTTACCAGATACGACGTTGCCACCCAGAGTGAAATCATCGCAAGTGTCTGGTTGCTCCAGGAAAAATATCTCCAAAGCACGTTAAAATCAAGCTGCGTCAAAACCGCACCGACTGCAAGCAAGGGAATGGTAATTAACAGACGGTTCCCGATTTTTTTCTGATCGAGTTTGGTCCACTCCGCAAGAATCAGTCTCGCACTTCGAAATGCGGTATCGCCGGATGTAATCGGGCAAACCACAACACCGATGATTGCCAGAACACCGCCGACACTGCCGAGCATCTGCTTGCTGATTTCATAAACGGCTCCGGACTGTCCGAGATCTCCGATTGCCTGTGAAAGCATCTGTGTTCCGCCGTAAAAAGCAACGCCTGCAGCTGCCCATACCAATGCGATAACGGACTCGATAATCATGGCTCCGTAAAATACTTTGCGTCCTACTTTTTCGCTTGTGATGCATTTAGCCATCATCGGGGACTGTGTTGCGTGGAAACCGGAAATCGCACCGCACGCAACCGTAACAAACATAAACGGCCAGATTGGCAGGTTGTCCGGATGAAGGTTCGCCAATACGATTTCGGGAATCGTGTACTGCGGAAGGAACAGCATTGCGCCTGCAATACCGAGTGCCATCACAATCAGAATTACGCCGAATATCGGATACAGTTTTCCGATGACTTTATCAATCGGCAACAGGGTTGCCGCAATGTAATAAGCAAGAATTACGATAATCCAGAACGTGTTTCCGAGGAACGACGGTGTCAGCTTCGAAATCAGTGCTGCCGGAGAGGTAACAAACACGGTTCCGCAAAGAAGAAGCAATATAACGGAGAACACACGCATAATGTATAATGCGGGTTTGCCGAGATAGATTCCCGATAGTTCCGCAATCGAAGATCCCTTGTGGCGTTCGGAAATCATACCGCTCATGTAATCATGTACGGCACCGCCAAGGATCGATCCGAATACAATCCACAAAAATACAACCGGTCCGAAGCATGCGCCCATCAGCGCGCCGAAAATCGGGCCCGTTCCGGCGATATTCAGTAACTGAATCAATACCGCCTTCCATGTTTTCATCGGCACACAGTCCACACCGTCATTAATCTCTATGGCAGGTGTCTTGCGGTCGTCCGGTCCGAAGACCTTTTCAACAAGTTTTCCGTAGGTTAAGAAACCTACCAGCAAAATTACCAATGCTACAAGAAATGAAATCATTCTTTGCGCCTCCTAAGTCCAGAAAGGTTTTTGGTCCTTGTGTGTAAAACCTTTCATTTTTTCCTTGTATTCCGCAAGAATTCCCTCGTATTTCGTTAAAGCATTCCCCTTAAGCTTTCCCGAATCGCGCAGTTCGTCAAACTTCGCAATCAGTTCTTTTAAATTCGACTGCGCGTTATCCTTGTAATTATTCGACATATTGGCTTCCAGACGTTTGATAATGCCGTCCAGCTCTTTTTCCGCCGCGCTTTTAAATAAACCCATACGCTTCTCCCACTTTTTAAATCAACTGGATAGCCCACAATCCTACGGAAATAAGGAATGCTCCGAACGGTAACAGGATTACCGAAATGTACCACTTGCCGCCCTTATTGAATCCGTAAAAGTCTTCCCACCGCTTTTCTTCCTTAGCAAGCATCACCTTATAGCCGTACATGATTGCGTACAAGACAACCGGTATAATTCCGAACAGGCAATGTACAAAAGGCATCGTCCCTCTTTCAAAGATGCAGAAAGATACGAGTGCCAGAATCGGGTTCACAAGATGCATCCAGAAATCGTGTTTGCTAAACACTCTCTTGTAACCGATTGCAGGTCCTAAAAACACCAGCACCGTCACCATCGTGACGGTAACCGCAACCGTTGCAACGAACTTGATAATCCAGACCGGATAAATCTCCGGCAAAAATATCATCAGCAGGGATGCGATGGCGCACAGGACATTGCTTTCAAACGTGAAGTATTTTAACGGCCGTTTTCCGTTTGCCCAGGCCCACTTTCCGTCCTTTCTGAAAAACAGGACGGTCAATACCACCATGTCCAGAAATATGATTGCGTTTATAATAATTGAAACCGTACGAAACATTATTTCTCCTATGCCTGTCCTGATTTCACTCTAAGGAGTACTGCATCAGCTCATATTTCAGGATGCAGCCTTCCGAAATCTCCGGCGGAAGAAGCGCCCTTGCTACCAGCTTCGGCTCGCCGTCCTCTTCGTCAATCTTCTGAAGATACGCATAATCTCCGTCTATCTGCGTAACTTTGTATTTGCATGCTTCAAACATTTTACTCTCCTAAAATCTTCTGACGGTTCTTGCAACCGCATCATAATAACCGTCACCGAATAAATTCAAATGGTTCAGAAAATGGTACAGATTGTAAATCTCTTTTCTGTCCTCATAACCGTCTTCTTTCAGCAATTTTTCATAATATGCTTTGTAAAACTCCGTCGGCATCGGACGAAACATTTCCGTCATGGCCATATCCGCTTCGGGATGTCCGACATATGCGGCCGGGTCAATCAAAACTCCCCTGCCGTACGAATTGATCATGTAGTTGCCGCCCCACATGTCACCGTGAAGAAGCGACGGCTTTGACGGTTCCGTAAGAACATCATCCAGGCGGTCCAACAGGCGAATCGCAGACTTCATCATTCCCGAACCGAGTGCACGCTCCGCCATTCGAAACTGTACTTCCAGTCTGCATTCCCGGAAAAAATCAATCCAGTTCTCTTTCGGCGTATTCACCTGCACAGAAGCACCGATGTAGTTATCGTGAAGAAACCCGAATCTGCCGTTTTCCACAAATTCGGATGTATCCGCCATATGCATATCGGCAAACGCATAACCGAATTCGGTAAATGTTTTTCCCGAAATGCTTCCCTGACGGATTACGTCCATCATCAGAAACGAACAGTTTTTACTCCTGTCGATTCCCTTGCAAATCAGGTGCGGCACGGAAACGGTGTTTGTTTGTTCAATCGCACGGATTCCCTCTTCTTCCGCATCAAAAAAGCCTTTGTTCGCAATGGAATTACTCTTGATAAACACACTGTTTCCATCTGTCAGATGTAAAACACCTGCTTCGTTGATATCTCCACCGAAACGGCTTTCCCTGTTCTTTACGGAAACGTTTTCTCCGAAGCATCCGTGTATGGCATCTTCTATGGATTCATATGCATTAAGACCCATTAGAAATTGCTCCCGTTCCATCCCCAGTCGGTGGTGGCTGCGTAGCGGATATACATTTTATCCGGTGCAACACCTAAAACATCACCGAAAATCTCCGTAATTTCCGCAGTCATTTTTGCGAAGGATTCTTCATCCGGACCGCCGAAAAGTCTTACATCGACATATGCCATCGGCACGCTGTTATCGCCTGCAAAATACATATGATACTCATCTTCGATTCCGACCATGAGCCATCTCTCGCTCTTTCCGGGAATTAAGGAAATTGCCTGACCCAGTCTGGTTTTCAGTTCCTTTTCCTGTTCTTCGGAAACTTTAACGCTTACTTTTGATTCAATATAAGGCATGATGTATTCCTCCTTTTTGGTTTACATAATTTTAGTTTACATAATCCATACATACCCGGGATTTCGTAAACGGTCTTACCTTGCCGTCCGCAACCGCAACATGTGCGGGATGTACGGCATAACCCTTTAAGGATGCTTCGTCCGTAAACGTCGAATCCAGCATCAGATCGCAGTTGGAGCTTGCGAGCGGCTCAATGTTTACCACAATCTCCGTAAGGCCCGGAATCTGCCCTTTTAAGCCCTCCAGACCGTCCTTGATGTCTTTCTTGATTTGAGCCTTCTCCTCGCCGGAAAACTCATCTTTCAGATTCCACAGTATAACATGTTTAACCATCTTCTACTCCTTTTAATTTTCTATATACTTCGTATCCACGAACAGAATCGCCGCATAGGATGCGTCTTCGATATCGGGTGCGAGAACCTCAACTACCGATAAATCGATGTCCTTGTAAATTTTATCCCAGCTGTTGCTGTAAACCGATGCAAACGCACCGGGGTTCGACTGCTGTTGCGTCGGTGTACCGAGCGCTGCGGTAAAGTAATTCGAGCATGCTTCGTAATCCATCTCTATACCGTTACCGGTCTTAATGAAGCTTACCTGGAATGCGCCGCTTCCCTGGAACGCAACGTCAATCTTGTTGGTCGTAAAGCGATATCCTTCCGTCTCAATCATGTAATTGGTGCCGGGTTCGATAACTACGGAGCCGCCTTCTTCATAAACATTGTTGCTGCCGAAATACTGATGCAGCCATGCGGTGGCTTCCTCTTTGCTCTTTCCGATTACACCTTCCACGATACGGTAATCGTAAACGCCCTCTTCAATGATTAACTGAATTTCTTCCTCGGGTTCTCCTTCTCCGCCTTCCCCTTCTTCGCCGGGTACGGTTTCGAAAACATTGTTCAGCTGGTCCTTTAAGTCTTCCATGGCTTCATACTTTTGCAGAATGGACAGGGAATCGGGGATTTCAGCACGACCTTTTCCGAGAATATCCAGTCCGTCGTTGATGTATTTTTCAGCCCCGCTGTAATCACCTTTTTCCATACAGGTATTTACAAGCGTTGTATAAATCTCACCCAAAGCAACATAGGCTCTTTCATCCTTCGGATCAATGTTGATGGCCTCTTTGTATGCCAGAATCGCACTTACGTAATCCAGATCCGCCAGATACTTATCGCCGAGATCCAGCTGCTTTTGCAATCTCTTTGCAGGTGAATTCGCGGAAATCGTAGCAACCACCGCAATTACCACACCGACGATAATTACAAGCGCCGCAACCACACCGATAATAATCGGCACAACCGGGCTCTTCTTCTTTTGTACTACATCTGTAATTTCATTATTCTCTCCGTCAGTTCCCATCACTCATCCTCCTTTTCAGCCGTTGTATCTGCCTTAGTTATAACTTCCGGTTCCTTTTCTCTTCGCTTATTCTCATACATGATTTTATCCGCACGGCGCGCCGTATCGCTGATAGATTTATCCCGGTTCGGATCATATTCCGCAATACCGTACGCGATATGCACTTCTTCCCAGGTATTGGCTGCGGCACCATTGATTTCCGACTTGCGGCTTTCAAACTTTTGAATCAGTTCTTCCCTGTTTTTATAATCATCATTTAACAAAAATACCGCGAACTCGTCTCCGCCGGTTCGGAACACGGGACTGTGGTCAAATACCTTACATACCAGCTGGCAGGCGTTCTTTAAATAGATATCGCCCTTGTCATGACCGTGCTGATCGTTTATGGTTTTTAAGTTATTACAGTCAAAAACGCCAATTGCAAGATCCAGTTTCTCTCCGCCGTTCGCACGTTCCTGCAGTTTCTTAAGATACTCGTTATAAGCGCCCTTATTTCGAACGGATGTCAGCGCATCCACGAATACGCGCCTATTCAGTTCCTTCAAAAGTTTCGCTTCCTCGCCAACCTTTTTCTCCGCACGGATGCTTCGAAGAAGGAGAAGAACAATCAAAAACAGGACTGCGGAAATCACCGGAAGGATAACGAAAAGATGGTCCTTTACATATTCCCAGAACGTGGTTTTGACATCTTCCGTGGAATAATAGGTTAAAAAGGAATGGACCGCGGATTTCGGAACAACACCTGTTACACGGGCCAGAATCGAATACAGTTCGGTATCTCCTTCGCGAACCGCGAAACAGTAATCCATATCCACTCCGGTATAAACAGCCGCCAGATGAAGCTTTTCGCACTGCTTGGAAACATTGCTGTAGCGGTAATTGCTGATAATTACACAGTCCGCTTTGCCTTTTGCAACCGCCTTCAGTCCGGTCGGTGTATCGTCGAAATACGCTCTTTCCCAATTCGGATAATGGTCCGACAGGAATAAGTCATAGTTCGTGTTTCCTTTGTTTACGGCAACCACTGCATTCTCTTTTAAAAGAAATTCCTTCTGCTCGGAGGTGCGAACAAGCGCCTCCATCTCCGAACTCATAAGTGGCGGCGACATTAAAAGATTCATCTGCTCTGCGTCATAATCGGTTAGGTTTGCGGGGAATACGCAGTCGATTTCACCCTTTTGCAGCGCTTCAATCGCCTCAGCTGCCGTCGCATAGCAAATCGGCTCAAACTTTAAATCCGCATTCTCAAATGCTTTGGACGCATAAACCAGATAATCCTTTAAGGCACCGGTCAGATCACCGGTGTTCGGGTCTTTTGCACAGAATGCCAGATAATTGTCCTGATATCCGATCCGGATCGCACCATGATTCTCAATCCAGGCTCTTTCCTCTTTGCTTAAATAGCGGTTCGTGTCATCGGTCTTTAAATACTTGTCATGCAGTTCCTGGTCATAGTATTTGTTCTCATCCTGAATTCTCGAAAGTGCCGCATCCAGTTCGGTTAAAAGATCCGGTCTGGATTTGCTGACGGCAAAATAGAAATCCGACGATCCGATTTTACAAATCGGAATGGCCGAATCGGGTGAACCGTAAACGTCCATCGTAATGTAAGCATCCAGCTCGTTTCCGAGTTTTTTCATGGATTCTTCTTCGGATTCCGCAAGTTCGATGATCTGCGCATTTATCCTGTGTTTCTTTGCCCAGTCTTCAAAATACACTTTCTGAATACTGTCGAGTGTAACACCGATCCGCTTTCCGTTTAAGGAAGCAAGATTATCCGAAGTAATGTCTTTATTATCCGGTGCCACAAATACATAATATGCCTCGGAACCCATCGGAATGGATGTAAAAAGCATATCCTTCGTACGTTCTTCGGAATAGGACACGTCGCTTAAAATATCGATCTCGCCGGCCTTGAGCATCTGCATCAGTTCCGACCACGATCCTTCCACATACTCGTACTCCCATCCCGTATAGGCCGCAACCTTACGCTGGTACTCGTACGAATAACCGGACTGTCTGCCGTTCTCGTCTGTGATAAAATACGGCGGCTCATGCCATCCGATCCGCACGACTTTCTTATTGCCGCTGTCTGCTCGCACACAAAGCGGCAATGCAATGTTTACTGCCAGAACCAGAAGTAATGCAAATATGATTGTTTTGAATAAATGATTTCTTTTACGCATCGGATTCCCCCTTCCGAATCATAAACGAATCAACAGTTTACGGTATCAATGCCAGGAACTTCTCTATGGCTTCCTGCTTGGTAAGTTCGCCTTCCATCGAATACTCCGGCGCATCGTACAGGCCGAATTCATCAAGTCTTTTGTCATAATCATCTTTTTTGATGTTTTCATGTCTTTCTTCACTGATGTAAACCAAATAGGTATGATTATCCATCGTTCCGCCGATCAGGTTTCCGTCCCTGTCGTATTCTTCCGTCCAGTATTCAAAGAATTCCGGATACCTTGCTCCCACCGGCCGAGACGAAAAGTAGAATTTCTCTTCAAAGCGATTGGGTTGCTCCTCCAATCCGCTGTGACCGTAAATCAGAACATATCCTGTACGCTCCAGATAGTAATACTCTTCCAGCTTGTTCTTCTGATATCTGCCGAGCATCTGAATTAATCCGTTTTTCATTCCGTAAACACACATGGACGTTCCGTCCGTACCCTGTTCATCCACGATCAGTTCCGGAATGTCATCATCATCCATGTATGCGAGTCTGAACGACACCCCTCCGTTATCAAACTTCTCCGTACACATAAATGTTAAAGCATCATTTGTTTCCAGTGCCTGAATAAACATACCGCAGGCCTCTTCGAGCTTCGGATCCGGAGCTGGATTACTTCCTGCATCCGGCCCCTGACTGCTTCCCTGCTGTTGCGGCAGCCCTAGGATTGCATTCTTTTTATCGGCCATCTCGTCGATTTTTTCCTTGATTACTTCCGAACCGGTTATCATGTACCCTTCATCCAACCGGTCCATCCCCGTAATCAGACAGGACACGGCACCGTTCGTATCGCCTTTTTTTATATTCTCATCCGCCAGGGCATCGTAGGATCGTCCGATCTGCAGATACGCTTCTTCGGATTCGGAATAGATGACCAGTGCTTCTTCATAAACTCTTATGGCATTGTCATAATCCTCTTTGTTGTAATACTTTTTGGCCTCTGACATCTTCCTGTCAAATCGCTGATTCGGCGAATTATATGTAATAACGCAGAACGCAACGATTCCAACGATAATCAGAATAAAGAACAAAGTAAGACCGCCTCCGACAATGACCGGAATCAGCCATGGTTTTTTCTTTCTTTCATACACATCCGGATTCCTGTATTCTCCACTCATTTATTCTGTCCTCAATGTTATCCCGGTTGATGTCAGCAGTTTTTACGGATTATATAAGTCCACCCTGCCGAGACCCGATGCGCTTCCTTTACCGTTTCTGCGGTTGATATACATTCTGGTTGTCGTATGGATATTGTTATCCCCATAGTCCTGATAAATCCAGACATGTACCATGTCGCCGTCGTATTCCACCATTTTCATCGTTTCATCGCCGACAAAATACCAGTTCTCCTGACTGTTCAGATAATACGCAATCTGACTCTTTAATGCGGGATCGTCAAGATAGGTTCCGACGTCCTCGGCTTCGGGAAGTTCTTCGTCCGGCCACTCCATAAACGAGGTATGGCTTGCTTCATGTATTGTCCAGTAACCCTTACCGTCAATGGTCTTATACTCCAAAAGCGTATAGTACTTTTGATAATCCCCGTTATCTCCGAGCCACCAGTAGATCTCAGACTCCACATAGTAGAAGTCGCCCTTCTTGATGACACGTTTGACCAACGGAGCAGGGCCGTCCCCGACACCGCCCGCATAAGAGCGGAATGTATTGCTTGCCTTGTCATAGGACCAGCGCGGTTCGTAGGAATTGGAATACTTTGTATTGAATCCGTCTTCTTTTAATTTGGCAATTAAGGAATCGTCAAAGTTAAAAATGTTTTTCAGAATCCAGCCCACACCGTCCGCGTCGGTAATTCTGGGATTGTCCCACGTATCGGACAATTCGATGTTTCCGGGATATTCGGAAAAATTAATCAATACGGACATACCAAGCATGGTCTCCATAACACCGTTGATTTCTTCTTCGGTATTTCCTTTGAAATCGCCGTACCATGCCATATGATCGATAAAATCCTCCAGTCCGAGCGGAGCGTCGTAAACATAAATCGGATGATAGGAATTCTCTTTCTCGATTTCGGCTTTCTTCTCTTCGATGCGTTTCTTCTCGGTCTTAATCTCATCCGAAGAAGTCTCTTTCTCACCGTCATCCAAAACATCGACCGCTTCGCCCAGCGAATCCACCGCGCCGTCAAGGTCGCCTGCATCGTAGGAATCGTCCGCCATTGCCTCATACACACGGCATAATGCAAGATACGCGTCCACATTCTTCGGATCGATTCTTAACGCCTCTTTGTAGGCCAGAATCGCTTTCTCGTAATCAAGTTCCAGAAGGTACTTGTCGCCTGCGTCCATCTGCTCTTTTGCTTTGCGCTTCGGAGCCGTTACCGCAATAATTGCGGAGACAACCACTGCAATTACAATTGCCAGCACAATTGCCGCGACTCCGGCGATGATTACCGGAATCAGCCATTTTTTCTTTTTCTTAACTACCTGCGTAGTTTCATCGTTCGTTACTTCACTGCTTGTAACTTCACTGTTCTCACTCATGATATTCCCCTTTTATTCACAAGTTTATTGGATTAATGCATAGAGCTGATCTAAAATATCCTTCTTGCTGTAATCGCCGCTAAACGATTTCTCTGCCGCGGTATCGACGCCGAAATCGTGTAATGCTTTATTGAACTCATCCTCGGTAATATCCGTTCCTTCCGAAGCATTATCATAGCGGAAGTATCTGCGCTCTTTCTCACCGGTTTCGTTTTCGTTGATATCAACGAAGTAGGTTCTGTCCATTTCGTAGAACGGAAACGCATCCATCTTATAATATTTAATCGAATCGGTCCTCGTATATGTTCCGTCCTCTTCCACGCCCATCTCTTTGAGCCAGGTAATTTTCAGAACGCCCAGTTTCTCGAAATAGGATGTTTTCATGGTACTGTCCTTCATACCTGCCGTAATCTGCTCGATGGTACCGTTTCGGTATGTATAAGCGCATACATTCCATCCGCCGGATTCATCGATGATTAAGTCGGGCAGATCATCGTCGTCCACGTATCCGATGCTGAAGAAGATTTTTCCGCTGTCAAATTCCGTGTTGTAAGGACTAAATACCGGATCGTTGGATTCAATCGCCAAAATATAAGCTTTATAAACTTCTCCTACGTCTGTAGTCGGTTCAATCTCTTCGATTAAAAGACCGTTGTCCTTTTTAATGGAATCCAGTTTCATCTGCTGGACGCTCGAATAATCCATAATCCTGCTTGAACCGGTTTGTGCATAACCTTCCGCCAAAATGTCCAACGCGGATTGCAGTGAGGCAATGACCTTATCCAAATCCCCTTTGTCTTCGTACTCATTGGCAAGTGCCGAATAGCATCTTCCTACTGCCAGATATGCCGTATCATCTTTCGGATTGATTTGAATCGCTTCTTCGTATGCAAGAATTGCGCTCTCAAAATCTAAATTCGTATAGTATTTTTCGCCGATGCTGAGCTGTTTTTTATACTTACGTGTGGTCGACGTTGCCGCGTATATAAATACCGCAACGGCAATTACCGCAACACTGATCATTACTGCTGCAACGATTACCGGAATCAGCCATTTTTTGCTTTTCTTAACTACCTGCGTCGTTTCGTTATTCGCGTCCAACCTAATAAATCCTTCCGTTCATATGCAGAATCTCTTCCGTGGTTTCCTCGGAGAGTTCCACACCGAGGAATGCCCAGATATACTTGCGAAGCAGTAAGAACGTGCCGTATTTTAAAAGCTGCTCTTTCACATACTGATAATCCGCTCCGGTTGCAACCGCATCATATGCGAATCCGAAAGGAACCAGTACATCGAAGGCTACTCTTTGTGCGTATTTCTTACGCGCAAGAATACGGCGTTCCTTTAAGCCGATTTTATGGCCGCCGTCTTCTTTTACATGATATTCCGCAATTCTTTCTCCATGGAAGGAAGCTTCATCTTCTGCCAGTGTTTTCAGGAAGTCCATATACGCCTGCGGATCCTTTGCAAACTTCGGATCAACCGCAACATGCATGTAATACTTTCCGCATGTAGTAATCTTAATGCCGTCCGTTTCATAAACGGTTCTTGCAACCTCTTCCGGAAACAGTTCCACGGGCTCTTTTCCGATGACAACCACTTTTCCCGGGCGGTCCAGTACACGCTGAATGGACGCAGGATTGGTTACATCCCTTGCAATAATCTCCGGCCATTCAATCTCCGGGAACTTCTCTTTTACTTCCCTGTACTTGTTGAAGAAATAATCCCTGACTTCCTCAACATATTCATCCTTTTCCGCATATACAAAAAAGAATTTTGGCTTGTCCATACATTTACCCCTCTACCCTCTGAATTTATATAATCTGTTACTCGTCTCTTACCGTTCCGTATCCCCAGTCAATGATTCCGCCGAATTCATATACTTGCGAGTAACCCATGTCCGCAAGTTTCTGTGCAGCTTCCTTGCTGCGTCGTCCGCTTCTGCAATAAATCAGTATCTTTTGATCCATATCCGGCAGTTCCGCGGGCGGTGTCGTATCAATACTCTCATTCGGAATCAGAATCGCGCCTTCGATATGTCCGGCCTTATACTCATCTTCTCTGCGGACATCAACCACAATCACACTGTCGTCATTGTCCATCATTTCCTTCGCCTGTGACTGCGGAATCTGTGTGTAAGTAAACTTACGCTCCATTCCGTCACCGTCCATAATCTGCGAACGGCCTAATACGATGAATACAACAACCAAACCGGCAATTATTATTAATACGATTGAAATTATAATCCAAAGTTTGTTCATTACTTTAATTCAATCCTTCTCCTGATATACTCACGCATTCCCGGATCGGTACAGTAAATGTAGCAGCCCTTCATCCCGCGGGTCATCAGAGTACGATAAGTATTCTTGATAATCTCATCCGCCTTCTTCTTAGCTGCTTCGGGATTTTCTTTAAACAAGGATTTAATTCCCTTGATGGACTGGTCCGTCGATGCACGCTTCGTATAATCCGTCACCACATGGTTGTTCTCATAGCGGATATCATCGCCCATGATAACGCCGACATAATCAAACTCCAGTCCCTGCGTTGTATGAATGCATCCCGCTTCATTTACGGAGCTTTCGCTGATTGCAAAAGCCTGTCCGTCATCCAGGTTCCAGCTGATTCCAAAATCGCCGATTCGGATATCATGATAATTCGTATCTTTTCTGGTATCTTTCGGCCAGTTCCAGCAATATCCCGCAAGAATTCTTGCACGGTTTGCCGCACGATTTTTCTCTATAATGATATTTCGAACTTCTTCGGGCGAATCGCATAATACAACTTCGTAATCCATACCCTCTAAGTTATAGTTCGCGGTCTGTCTGATTTCCAATAAATCATCAACCCATGCAAGATATCCGTCAGAACCGTTACAGCGAAACTGCGAAACAAGTTCCATTTCAATCACTTCGGAATCTTCAAATGCAGCCCACTTCATAATTTCTTCCACGGAACCGATGTCTTCCATAGTGACACGCTGGCTTTCGTCGATAAAGAATACCGAGCATCCAGCCGCATGGATACATTCCTTAATCTGATTCTCTCCGAGGTTACGAAAGATTCCCGATTTTTCATTCAGACGATGTGCTTCGTCCACAAGCAGAGTGTGAATCATGTTTCGTCCTACATCCGTATATGCACCGGAACCCTTGAACATGTTATCCACGCTGCTCTTTTTCACATTGCCTTTCAGTTTTGCACAGTACACCTGTCTCGGTGCGCTGTTTTTGGAAACATACTGAACGAACTGGTCGCGTCTTGTCAGTTCACAAAGAAGCTGAATGGCAATTACACTCTTTCCCGTACCGGGACCGCCTTTGCAGATAATCGTTCGCTTCTTATGATCTTTTAAACACTGCTCGGAATACTTGATAATCTCTTCATAAACAACCCTTTGTTCGTCTATCATGACAAACTCGCGATTGCCCTGTATCATTGATGTAACACAATCCTGAAGACTCTTGGAGGGACGGATTTTACCATGATCGACAAGGTAGAGAATCTTCTTTTGGTCCCCTTTGCGAATACTCTTTTTTATGAATTCGCGCAGTTCCAAAACCTGTCCCATTGTGAAAGCCGGAGCATCTTCCGTATACAGTTCATACTGCTCATCGTCAATCGGATCGTTGTCTTTACGAATATAGTTATGTAAGAATGCACAGGGTGACAAATGAATATCGTTATCCTGCACGGATGAATTGTAATCTGAAATCAATTGCGCATAAGACCACGCCTGATAAGACGGATGCACGACTCTTCGCAGTGCACCGCCCGTAAATGTTTCCACCAAAGCTTCCGAAGAATCCACTTTCTTCAGTTCGCTCCACTGCTTCAATTCCACGATGATGACTCCGGGATGATCTTCCGAATCATACCCGGAAATGATAAAATCCACACGCTTCGATGTCTGCGGAATATTGTACTCAATCGCAATCCCCGCATCCGTTGGAATCTCCGGATCATTTACAACCTTGTACATATGCAGCAGGGAATTCTCCCAGGAATTAAACTCATTCTCGGGAGTATGCCTGCCCATTTTCTGAAGGATGTTATTGCGGATTTCCATCGCAATCGTATCGTTCTCAACGCTGGACATAAAATCACTTTTTACACCATCGTAAACAATCATAATTCGAATCCTTTAGTAATCCGTTCCGATAAAGTTCTTATCCACTTCGACCTTCTTAACCTTTCCGGTTGCGGATACGGTGTAGCCGAGAACCGGTGAATGATATACATCACCTCGCTGGTCGTAAATATCAACCATTGCGAGATAGTAATCCGCAGGAAGTGCTTTCATGGAAATCTTTGTTCCTGTCTTATACTTCACGGAATTGCCCTGCTTGTCGTACTGTCTTCCGGTATAATCGGATGCAGTGTAAAGCGGAATAATGACGTCTTTCGATTTTAACTCAATGTTGCTCTTGGTATTTACGAGGAAGTTAATTCCGTCCACATTCTCATCCTGCATGATACGAACACCCTTGATGTTAAAGTCTTCCGTATCACGGTCATATGCAAAGACTAAATATGCCTCCGTTCCGTTATAAAGAATTCTGGAACGGTACTCTACATACGATTCGGTAACGGATGTCATCTCGATTGCAAGAGGTTCGCCCTCTAAATAAACCCATGCGCCGCTGAAATCGCAGACGAGGTTTCCGTATCCGTCAAGTTCTACGTATTCATCCTCACCGTAATAAACGATTTCTCCGGTATTTTCGTCATAAGTTGCAATGTCGAATGTGTAAGACTGCATCATTCGTTCCAGCTCGCTGCTAACCGGAATGTTAACGATATTGTCCTTAATTACAGGTGTGGTCTTTTCAAATTTATTGAAGACCGCAATATCAAGTACCTTCGGTCTTGCATCCGTATAGGACTTTAACTGAATCTGCATTTCGTCGTTTAAGCAGCCGGACATCTTATAGAAATACAATGCCCTGGTGCAGTCATCCTCGCAAATGTCATATTCGTAAGTCAGGAAATAATAAAGTCCCGAGAACGAATCGATACTGCCGGGAATGTATACGCTCATACCTTCCGCATCGGACAAACTTCCGTTTTCCCTGTGATAGATAACTGCCTCTTCCAAAAGATTTGCAATCTTCGAGCTCTCTTCCGGATAAGTGTCAACCATGTGATCCACATAATTTCCGAGATCGACAAGGTTTAAAACGTTATAACTGTCTGAACAAACATGCGTGGATTTATTGCAGCAACGACCGATTTCGGCAAGTACACCGATATCGGTTGCGGAATCAATCAGCTGCTGTTTCGTAAGTTCGCAGTATGCCTGATATAGTTCTTCCGCTTTCTTTGCATCCACTACGGAAAATGTTACATCCATAGTGGCAAACTTATGACCGACATTTGCTCTTTCCGTCATGTAGTAATCGACATAGGTATCCGCAATCGTCTGTGCAACTTTGGCCGGAGACATGGTCGGATTCTCATTCATCGCTTCCAGCAGACTGTAGTAATCCCAGCCATATCCGGGTTCCAGTTCCTCGCTCACCGCATAGTAATCTGCGAATCCGTAAAGCGCATGTGTTACTTCCAGGTTGGACATCAGGCATGCATCAAAACCAATGATGTCAAACGGAGGATTATCAATATTCGGTCTGTTTGCATTCTTCAAAGCGGTACGGATCTGAGAAAGCTGCATCTCATCCCCGCCGTAAATATCATCCACACCGTATCCGAACGGTCCGCTTCCGTGATCCCATAGAATCAGCATCCGGTGATCGGATTTATAATTGTTGTTGCAAAATCTGATAAACTCGGTAAGTGTTGCGGGATCCGTACTGTTCTGCAAAGGCATATTTGAGATTTCCTCAAAGGAACCGTTTTTAATCAGGAATCTCTGTGTTTTGTTCGGATTGATGAAGCTGTTGCTCCATCTGGTTGCTCCACCGGTCTGGATTACAATCTGAACATTCTTCGGAGCCTCGGCATAAAGCATTTCGGCAATATCAAGACTTGCGGCACCGTCTTCATCCGTTGCAATAACTTCACTGTAAACATTTTGTCTGTATGCTACCGGTTTTTCCGGATAATACAGGAAATCGGGAAGGTTCAGTCTGTGCTTTTTTAAATCTCCCGAATAGCCTTCGAGCAGGTCAAAAACATGCTGCTGCGCTGCCGCATCTCTTTCGGCTTTCTTCTTACTGGTTTCATACAGTGTTGTACGGGACAAATCGTTTTCATGGAAGTCTTCCAGATTCGAACCGATCATATAAATACAGATGGTCCAGGTTTCATCTTCTCCGATACCGGGAAGGGAATCGATATACTCGGCACCCTCCTTATCATACGGGGAGAGTTCTTCAATAACTTCCGGCTCTACATATGCCAGACGATTGTCATCCAGATACAGAAGGTTAAGAAGATAAACCCCCTGATAGATTCCGTAACCGAGTCCGATTACGATTGCCGCAACCGCAATCCAGAAGCCTACTTTCAGGGCCGGTGCAAGCATCAGGCGCGGAATACGGATAAACCACGGAGCATCCTTGTAATGCTCTTTGAGTTTCTTTCTGTCCTCTTTCTTGGTTTCTTTCCAGCGTTTGCGTTTTGCTTTACGCTTTACTTTTCTGGAGATTCTTTTTTGCTTCTTCTCCTCTTTCTTCTGCGCTCTCTTAAGCTTCTTTTGCTCTTTCTTCGAGAGCGGTACGGCGATTGCCACTTCCTCTACCGGTGCGGTAGGCGGTACATCGCCTGCGACAGGTGTGTCTGCCGGCACAACCGGCTGTTCGGTGTGCGGAATCACAGACTCATCCGGCTGAACGGTACGTGTGATTTCGTCCTGCATGTTGTTGGTGTCCATAGTTTTTCCCCTTTTACTTTGATTATTTATATATACTTTTTTATTACCTGTTTAAAAATGATTCCGGCTCAGAGTTCCCTCAGAATCAGCTCCGTGATACCGGGATTGCTGCCATTCTGAATTCTCTTTACTTTTGTATTACGTCCGTAGGAGAATTCATCGTAAATCATGTTGCGAAGCGAGATGCCGCCGTGATAGCCGTGTACCACGCGGATACGGTAGGTCGAAGAGTCACACTTTGAAAGCACTCTCTCAATTTCCGCGAGTGCATCCATACGGTTGTATCCGTGTAAATCCAGTTCGACAATTCCGCCAAGTGCCATCAGCTCTTACTCCACAAATAGCAGTATGCCTGCGTTCTGGCCGCAAACGTTTCCTTCTGCAAAAGCTCTTTAATTTCATCCTTCGTAAACCATCCGGCCTCAATCTCTTCCACGGATGATGTACTCATCTCGAATTCACCGGAAGCCGTTCCTACGATGCAGACATTCTTTTCGTTGCTGAATCCGACCGCGCTGTAGCTTGCGGGGATAAAATCATCCACGCTGTCCAAATGAAGTCCTGTCTCTTCCCACAGTTCGCGTGCTGCCGCTTCTTCGGGTGTTTCGCCCGGATCAATCAGTCCGGCCGGAAAATTATAAACCCACTTGCCGGGTGCAAGGCGAAACTCGCGGTTAATCAGAATCTTGCTCTTGTCTGCATTATGGATAATCAGAACCACTGCATCCGCAGGATCCTTGCCGTGCAGTTTTTCAAAATCCGTAATGTCCGGATCACGGCTGATCATCTCGTAAATCTTTGTTTTCCCGTCGTTGGTTTCATACTGCAGGTTGTAGCGGCTGATGTATTTGCCGGATGCCTGCTTCTCAATACCTATAAACTTCATATCATCTTCGAACTACAAGCGTAGTTCTTCCTCCTGTAACTTATTACTTACATCACATCTTGTCAGGTGCCGAGAATCCGAGCACATCCATACAGCTCTCCATCACAACCTGCACGAATTTCAGAAGTCTTAAGTATCCAATCTTCTTCTCTTCGTCTTCCTCGGAGAGAATCTTGGTCTCGTGATAGAATGCGTTGAATGCATTCGCGAGGTCGTAAAGGTATGCACAGATTTTATGCGGAGCGAGCTCGTCATATGCGTTTTCCATCATTGCATTAAAGGTAGCAAGCTGCATGCAGAGCTTCTTCTCGCTCTCGTTTGTGTAGTTATGTAAACCATTAGTTATGTCAACCTCTTTGCCGTACTTCTTAAGAATGGACTTGATACGTACCACCGTATAAAGCAGATACGGGCCCGTATCGCCCTCAAACGATGTGAAGCGGTCAATATCAAAGATGTAATCCTTGGACGCCTGATTGGACAAATCACCGTACTTAATCGCTGCAAGCGCAACCTTCTTTGCGGTATCCTTTGCCTCTTCCTCGCTCATCTCACGGCCTTCGGAAATTTTTGCAAACATCTGGTCGTTGATATCACGGATTAAGTATTCCAAACGCTGTACGCCGCCGTCACGCGTTTTAAACGCATGTCCGTCCTTTCCGTTTACGGTACCGAAACCGATGTGGATTAAATCCGTATCATCGTCCACAAGCTTCGTCTTTCTTGCGCAGCGGAATACCTGCTCAAAATAGAGTTCCTGACGCTTGTCGGTTAAATAAATCATTCTGTCCGGATGGTAATTCTTCATACGGTCCATGATTGTTGCAAGGTCCGTTGTATTGTAAAGGCTCGCGCCGTCCGATTTTAAGATCATGCACGGAGGCATTTCCTTGGTATCGGTCTCTTCCTTAACATCCACTACCAGTGCGCCGTCGGAAAGATATGCATAACCGCCGTCCTTCATGTACTGCACCATTCCCGGAATGATGTCATGCACGTCGGACTCGCCCTTCCAAAGATCGAAGGTAACATCAAGGTTATCGTAGTTACGCTTTAAGTCGGTAACCGAAACGTTTAAAATATGCTTCCACAATGCGCGGTATCCGCGAACGCCGGACTGCAGTTTGAATGTGCAGTTCATGGCCTCTTCCTTATAGGCTCTGCCTTCGTCGGAATCCTCTTTGCTCTTCTTGGATGCGAAGGGATAAATCTCTTCGAGTTCGCCGATGGTAAACGGAGCTTCTTCGGGATACTCTCCTTCAAAACTTTCGTCAAAATATGGAAGCTCGGGTTTGCGTAATTTCAACTCTGCGATGATTAAGCCCATCTGAAGACCCCAGTCACCCAAATGGATATCGCCGATTGCTTCGTGTCCCATGTAACGGATGATGCGCTTTACGCTCTCGCCGATGACTGCGGAACGAAGGTGTCCTACATGGAGCGGTTTTGCTACGTTCGGTCCGCCGTAGTCCACGATGACTTTCAACTTCTTCTCGGGCTCTTTTAAGCCGTATTTCGGCGCTTTTGCCATCTCATCCAGATAGTTCTTTAAAAACTCTCCGTCAAGGTTTATATTTAAGAATCCGGGCGGGCAGACTTCAACCTTTTCGAATGCCTTGCTTTCCTTTAATGCTTCCGCCACTTCGTTTGCAATCATAATCGGTGCTTTCTTAAACTTCTTCGCACCGGCAAGCGAACCGTTGCACTGATACTCGCAAAGGTCGGGACGATTGGATACCGCCACCTTTCCAAGTTCTTTGTCGTAGCCTGCTTTTTCAAACGCTGCGCCGACTTCCGCACTTAATAAATCCTGTAATTTCTCCATGTTTGATTCCTCGTTTCTTTCTATAATCTTTCAGCCTTTTGGCGTTCTCTCTCCGCCTTCGAGAAACTGCATCCGCAGTAATCCTGCCGGTAAAGGCCGTACTCTTTGGACAACTCAATGCTTCGCTTGTTACCGTTCTTTTTCTTGAAATTGGACGGCAGGTAATTCGCACCGTACTTCGCACCTTCTTCGGCACCGATTACATTAATCAGTTCCGCATTTTTCAAAGGACTTAAGGTAAGCGTCGTTGCAAAGTAATCGTATCCGCCCTCCGCTGCAAGCTTTGCGGTTTCGGCAAGTCGCATGCGAAAACAGATTGCACACCGGTCTCCGCCCTCGGGGCAGTCCTCATATCCCTTTACGGCTTCGAGAAACTCAGCCGGGGCGTACCGCCCGTCGATATAATTGATGGGGAACGGTTGCTCACCTGCGTCGCCTTCGCCGTTTTCGTCCTGCGCGCGCGCCTGTCCGGCTTCCAACTCCGCGTTCAGCGCATCAATAAACCTCTGTTCCTCTTTCGCACGTTTCCGGTATTCTTCTTCGGCCGTAATATTCGGATTAAAGTAAAGCACCGTAATCCGGAATGTACTACGCAGGTAGGTCAGTACATAACTGCTGCAGGGCGCGCAGCACGCCTGCAGGAGAAGCGTTTTTCCGCGGGTGTCCGGCTCGGCTATGAGTTTATCCCTTTCTTCTTGGACGTTCATGACTCACCCTCGCCTTCTGAAACCTTCTCCTCCGAAATCTTCTCTTCTTTCTCCTCCGCACTCTCTTTCACTTCAGAAACCTCTGTTCCTTCCGCGTCCGTAGATTCCGTTTTCTCCGGCTCTGCTTCTTTTCCGGGTTCGAGAAGCAGGTACTCTTCGAAGAACTCATCGAACGGCTTCGGTTTGCCGTAGTAGTATCCCTGTACCATCGTACAGCCGATCTCTTTAAGAATTTCAATCTGCTCCGCCGTTTCCACGCCTTCACAGACAACCTGAATACCGAGGTCCTGCGCCATCTCAACAATGCGGTGCATAATCATCTTCGTATCATTGGATGTCTTCGTTTCGGAGAAGAAATCCTTATCAATCTTAAGGACGTCAAACGGAATATCCTTTAAGATATTCAGTGACGAATAACCGCTTCCGAAATCGTCCATGCAAAGCTGTAGGCCCATCTCTTTGAGTTCGTTAATCAGGGCAATCATTTTTTCCCTGTCGTTTAAGAATACGGACTCCGTAATCTCAATCTGGATATCGTTAATCGAAGTATCGTACTTCGTCATAACGCGTTCGACATTCTTTAAGTATTCCGGGTTGCACAGAAGAATTCGTGACTGGTTGATGCTGACCGGAACCATACGATAACCGCCTTTGTTCTTATACTCCTTGATCTTTTCACAGAGTACTTCGAGCATGTAGAAATCCAGTTTCTCGACGAAACCGTTCTGTTCAAAAATCGGAATGAAGTCCGAAGGATAAACCACGCTGCCGTCATCTTTAATCCAGCGGCAGAGAATTTCCGCGCCGACAATGCGGTCTTTTACGATATCCCACTTCGGCTGCAAGTATGCCTTGAATTCGCCTTTGTTCAAAGCCGCCTGCATATCGGATTCAATCTGGTCGCTCTTACGCATTTCGTTGATGATGGCATCGGAGTAAACGGCCTCCAGTTTGCCTTCGTCACTCTTTAAGGACTTTCTTGCCACATTCGCATGGTCAATCATGACATCCAGGTTACGGTCTTCTTTCTGAACCTTATAGATACCCTTCTTGATACGAATCGGATATTTGACTCCCTTTTCCTTCGCGGCGTCGCTGATTTCTTTCTCGACCTGTCTTACCTTGTCAATCATGTCACGGTCATTCAGTACAAGACATAGGAACTGGTCGGAATTGATTCTCGCAATCATCTCTTTTTTCGAGAAGACTTTTTCGAATTTATCCCGGACGGCTTTTAATATGTCATCCGCCGCGGCACGTCCGTACGCTTCATTGACGTAACGGAAGTTTGCAATATCCACACGGACAATCACGTAATTTCTTTCGGAATTGCTGCGAATCAGTTCCGGTGCTTTTAGTTTGAAGTAATTCAAATTCGCACCGCCGGTAATATCGTCGGTATAAGCCAGTTCCTCAATCTGCATCATGTTCTTGTAATTGACCATCATCTGCAACATGATGATAAAGAACAGGATGGTAACAATTAACATGCTTGCGATGAAGCAGGTAATCGTAATCGGCATCATCTGGCTGTCAATCAGGCCGTTATCAAGAGCAACCACGATATAGAGATTATCACAGCCGTCGATATCAACGCCTTTTATCTGAATCTTTTTTCCGTCACTGCCTTTTACGGAAGTCTCATAGTCCTTTTGAACAGGCAGTGTACGCTTCATCTTTGCAAGTGTGTTGTTTGTACTTCCCTTGCGATCCGATGAGGAGAATACCGCATTGTATACGTTGTTAAAGCTACCGTATTTTTGGGGGAAACGATCGGAACTGCTGTAAAGATACCCGTTTGCATCCACAAGGCAGCCGCTGCCGACATTGTCAATCTTTCCGAAACAGTCCTCACCCATAAGTTTGTCGATAGGCGAAGTGATAATGTAAAAACCGATAACGGCATCGTCCGCTCCGTGTACGCGCTTCACACCGACAACAGCCCCCGTTGCCTTCGCTTTTTCCGAAGGATTCTCTACAGGTTTGAATGCGGGATCTTCTGTGGGATCTTCGCCGTCCTGGTCTTCCGGACTTTGCTCTTCTTTGTCAGCGCCGTGCTTTTCCAGTCTCTCACAGTATGCATAGAAATCATCCCGGTACAGATTGCTTCGGATATTGACCACTTCCGAAAAACGATGTTCTTCATCAATAATACAGCCGTCCTCATCCACAAGCGTACCGTTCATGTCCATGTAGTAAAAATTATACAAAAAGCTGGTCGATTTTAACCCATTTAAGTATTCGGAAATTACCTTCGGATTTCTGGAATCCGGCGCGGCTGATTCGACGATTTCCGTTTTGTCCTTCAGTTTCTCGACATCGTATTCCAAGCCGTCGACGATGGAATCAAGCTGTCCGAGCAGATAATTACGCGTTAAGGCATAGGACGCAGAGCGCACGATAAGAATGTTTGCGGCAATAATCGCAACCACTAAAACCACTGCAACCCCGACTACCGGGAGCGGAATATTCTGTTGTTTCATTCCGTTCGATTTTCTGCCCATATAACAAGCCCCACTTTGCCCATAATATAACAATTTATTATAGCACAAAAAAACCGCCAAGTGAACTGATTTTGCTCACTTGGCGGGGGATTTTATACCGCTTTTCAAACCGGATATCCGTGTCGTCCGGTCTTCATTCCGTTACGGATTCTCCTGTTGTTCCTGTTCCTTCTTGGCAGCCTCTTCCGCGGCCTTCTTTGCAAGGTACTCTTCCATTCGTTTTGCATCCTCTTCGTTAAGGATCTGCATCTGCTCGCGTACGGTATTTTCACGTACCATTTCTTCCTTGACTTCCTCGGGAAGCATCAGGTGCGCATCCTGCCACAAATTCAGGAAGAAGTTGGTCTTCAAGATGTTGATGGATGCGGAGTATTCGGAATCGATTAAGGCGCTCATGTTATCGAGATATGCCTGTAAATCTTTCCAGTCGTACTTGTCCACATTTAACTTCCAGTCAACCTGACCGGTCTTTGCGTTATACGTTACCTTATCGGTAATAAAGCTCTTATCGTAAAGCACCGCTTTATGGATTCCGTCGGAGAAAATATCCGTACCCATGTAAAGTCTCGAATCATAAGGAATTCCGAGAAGGTTTAACAGGGTCGGAACGATGTCCACGTTGCAGCAGTAGGTGTTGGTGTAAATATTCTCTTCCAAACCGGTTGTATACATGATGCAGGTGGAATGATAAATTTCCATCTCTGAAAGCGGTCTGCCCGCAAGGGATGCTCTGCCCTGTTCGGACAGATAGTAAGGATAATGATCACCGGTAAGAACGATTAATGTCTTATCCATAAGACCGTTCTCTTCCAGTGTTTTTACCAGATGTTCCATACCGTATTCGAGTTCCAGCTCGCCGGCAAGATAACCGAGTGCTTCGTAAGTGTAATTGGAAGCTTCGTCGCCGAGGCGTGCCTTTACTTCGTCAATGTTCTTGCGATACATGACATTGTTTCCGTTATACGGTCCGTGACCGGAGAAAGTCATGTAATATGCAAAGAATCTGTCCTCTTCCAGATAGTACGGCAGGGACTGTTCCATCAGTTCATAGTCAGATGCCGGCCATGTGGTGGAGAACTTCATGCCTTCATTCATGAAATAGCAGTTCTCGTATCCTAAGTTCGGCCAGGAGAACTTACGTCTGTAGTACGTTCCGTAATAATTGTGGAATGCATACGAAGGAATGTCCGCCTCTCTTCTTAAAATATTGCCGAGACCCATGGGCATGTATTTCTGTGCGGACTGCGGCATACTGCCGACATCCAGACCGCTGTCTGCCTGACGGGACATATCCGGCCAGAAGCTGGTAGAGAATGCGTATTCGCCGTTCGTTGTGGTATTACGGAAGCTGTTGTAATAGTTATTTAAGACGATTCCGTTGTTCATCATCTTATAAAGCGTCGGTGTAACTTTCTCGTGTACACCGTAGGTCCAGAAACCCTCACCGCAAATATAGATGACATTGTATCCTTCCAGAAGACCCGTGTACTTGTTGGTATTCGTCGGCGTTCTGCTGCCGAAATACGAGTACATGTCGCGAAGGTTATTGTCATTTGCTTCTTCCGCCAGTTTATCAAAATCAATCGTTTCGTAAATCTGCGGTTTGATTTCATATTCCGGCTCCTGCGGTTCTTCCGATGCGATTTCCGAAGGAGTCTCTTCGTCGGAATCCGGCTCGCTCGTCAATTCAAATGCGGAAGTATCCGCCTTGATTAAAGTTGAGATTTCCTCTTTCTTGCCAAAACCGAAGTAGTAGGAACCTGCCTCGATTAAGGTTGTCGTCATGGCGCCGAGTCTGGATGCCGTCGTATCGGTATCGCTGATATTGGAATGGAATGCGTAATATGCACTCTGTCTTCCGGTACCGCCGAAACGAAGTCCTTCCGCCGCACCGAACCAGAATCCGACTGCAATGACTAGTGCAAGGATATGAATCAGGATTGGATACGGATTTACTTTGATTCGCTTGGTCAGTGCAAGTATCAATGCCGCAATCGCAGGACAAAGAAGTAAAATGATTAAGCCGATGGACTTAATTACCGTCTCCTGCATTGCCCACCAGAAGTTTCCGACTGCGTCGCCGCCCATGCCGAGTAAGGATACGGAAAGCAACGATCCGAAAATTCTGAAATATACCATCTGAATGCCATAGAATACCGCAACAATCAGAATTGTAATCGGGAATAAGAACTTGCTGACTGCCTTCGGAACGAATCCGTTAATTGCGGCAAGTACAAGCGCCTGTGCCGGTACAAAGAACAGGAAATACAGATTTCCCTTGGAAATACCGGAACCCATCTGAAGTCTTAATACCAGCTCCCAGAATACGATGCAGAGTACAAAGATTCCGAAATAAATCAGAAGCTGTACGCTTCCCTTGCCCATGCTGGACCAGAACTCTTTGTGCTCGCGTTCGCGTACTTTCTTGTGATACGCCTGCTGTTCTTCCGGTGTCATGTATTTATAGCGCTTGCGTTCCGCTTTGCGCTCTTCTTTGATGCGTTTCTTTTCTTCTTTCTCACGAGCCGCCGCCTCAATCTGCTCCTGCTTCTTCTGTGCTTTTAAGGCTTTCTTCTCTTCCTTGGAGAGTTTGACCTTTTCGGGCTTTTCCTCGTCGGACTTTTCGTCGCCGGTGTTCTCGAGGTTTACATCCTGAACCTTGGGGATGTCCTCGTCCTTCAGCTCAGTTTTTTCGATTGGCTTGAAGTCAAGAATCGGCACATCTTCTACCGCATCTTTTTTCACATCCGTCTTAACAGGTGCGCTTTTTTCAGCATCCTGCTCCGTAATCGGCACGATGTTCTCGATTGGCTCGTCATTCAGTTGCTTCAATTCTTCTTTGGTCATAGTCCTCTTTCCGCGCATCGAATGCGCTCTTCGCAGTCACCCTCTTGGGACTGCACCCACTTCACCATGTTAACATAATCACTGTGTAATTATATCGAATCCGTTACACACGGCGCAATACGGAAAATGTCCAAAATATACGAGTAAATCGTGAATCTTTTGTATAAATTGTAGAAATAAGCCTACTTATATGATAGAATCTCATAGTAACTGCATGCGTTAACCGTCCGCGCACCTGCGGCGCGCAGGCGGCAGGAGGCGCAGGAGGAGATGGTTGCTCCTCACGCACCTTCGGCGTGCAGGAAGCAAAATAAGCAATCAGGAGAAATAATATGCCCGACAACACTTACATCAATCAGATTGAAGACATGAAGAATACCATCCGCCTTGCCATTCACGGTAAGGACGATGTCATTGATATGGTGCTCTGCGCAGTATTCGCAGGCGGCCACATTCTCTTGGAGGACATCCCCGGCGTGGGCAAAACCACACTGGTTACGGCGCTTGCAAAGGTTATGAGCTTAGACTACCGTCGTGTACAGTTTACGCCCGACGTTCTGCCCAGCGATATCTCCGGTTTTACAATGTACGACAAAAATACCGGCGAATTCTCTTTCCGCGAAGGTGCCGTATACACCAACCTCTTCCTTGCGGACGAGATTAATCGTACCTCCCCGAAGACGCAGTCCGCGCTCCTCGAGGTAATGGAGGAAGGCCGTGCGACCGTTGACGGTGTCACCCGTGATCTTCCGAAGCCTTTCATGGTAATCGCAACCCAGAACCCGATCGGTGCATCCGGTACGCAGAAGCTCCCGGAATCCCAGCTCGACCGTTTCATGGTGCGTCTTTCCATGGGTTATCCGAATCATAAAAGCGCCGTGGATATTTTAAAAGGCGATTCTCACGAAATCATCCGCGAAATGAACGCAATCATCACGCAGGACGACATCCTGACCATGCAGCAGCTGGTGGCAAACGTTCATGTAAGCGAAGCATTATACGACTATGCGGTGTCATTGACCGAAGCTACGCGTAATGAAGAGATTTTCACTTTGGGTCTCTCTCCCCGCGGAAGCATTGCTTTACTGAAAATGGCCAAAGCGCACGCATTCCTCTCCGGCCGCGACTATGTCGTTCCCGAAGATTTCCGTGAAGTCTTCCTGCCGATTGCCGGACACAGAGTACTGCTCTCCACGAAAGCGAAAGCATCCGGAAGCACGCTGACCACAGCGCTTCTTAATGCATTCGGTTCCGTTCACATGCCCAGAGTATCACAGGAATTCTAATCTATGCCGAAACTGAAAGCCCACATCCTGACAATCGTACTTTATGTGGTGGGGCTTCTTGCAGCCCTTGCGCTGTTCCTTTTACTGGAACAGCCGTTTTTGCTTGCGTTTCTGGCTGTTTTCTTCGTTCTGCCTGCAGTTCTTCTGCCCCTCTTCTTTGCATCCTTCCGCAAAGTTTCGATGCGCAGCTACTGCCCCGCGGCTTACGTGGAAAAAGGCAACCGGATTCCTCTGTTCGTCGAGGTCATTAATCCGACCCTCTGTCCGTTCTTTTTAACGGACCTTTCTTTCACCGTAAACAATCTTTATCACCCCAACGAATTCGAGCATATGGTTTCCCTGCACGTGCTTCCGAGGAAAAATGAAAAAGTCCAGATTCCTCTGGAGACTTCTTTCATCGGCATGGCGCAGGTGAACTTCACGGAGATTGCTTTTACCGATCCTTTACACTTTTTCCGCTACATTGTCCCACTCGGTCAAAAAACAGAAGTGCCCGTATTTCCGCCCGAAACGATTAAGGAAGACCTGCCGGCGACACCTGCTGCCGACGGCATTGATGAGTATACCGAATCCGATGCCAAAGGAAACATTTCATCGGATATTAAAGAGATTCGTCTCTACCAGCCGGGCGACCGTCTGCAGAGAATCCACTGGAAATTAAGTGCCAAGCTCGATGATTTATTTGTAAAGGAAATGGCACACACTTCCATCCTCTCGCTTGTGCTTCTGCCCGAGCTTACCGACGAAAATATCGAAGAAACAGTATCCACGCTGCGCGGCTGCATCAAAGTACTTTTGCAGCGCGAGGAACGTTTTGAGGTTTGCTTATACCACCACGGGATTGTGGATTTTAACTTCATGCCGGTTACGGATGACGCAAGTACGATGGAGGCATTAATCCGCCTCTACTACCTGCCACTGTACAAGGAAAAAAGCGCCGCAAAGCGCGCGTACTTTAACTCCGGTGTGAAGCAGGCCACGGTAATCTCCATCCGCGGGGAAGAGGTTGAGATTATCTCTGAATATTGATTCATCTCGTGCAAATTAGTTTACATAAAAAATACTTAGTTAACATAACATTCATTTGAATATACCTCCTTCAGGGAGGCAGGGAAGGTCAACGCATCATATGCTGCACAGACTCGAGCTCATGCTCAGAAAAAAAGAAATGGCGAAAACCGGTATCTATACCGGTGAAATCACCGACGGTGTGAATCATCACCGTGGGCTTATTTGCCTGCTGCGCGGCTTTATGATTTTCCTCGGAACGTACGGAACCTTAATCGGACTTCTGACGGCATTTAAACTGCCCTACAATCCGGTTCTGGTCATCCCTTCGTTTTTCCTGGCCTCCATGTTTGTGGCTTTCCTTTACTACAACAAGATCATTTTCTATCTCGGATATTTCTTCCTGCTCGGAGGTTTCACGTACGGCCTGGTCTATCTGTACATGTACGCGAACTCCGGTTATCAGGCGATTATCAACGAAATCTACGCAGCGTATTCCGATTACTTCAAACTTCTCTCCGTCCGTGAAGGTCAGGAGTTCATCGAGTCCCGTGAAATCACGGTTTCCGTCGCAATCATCTTCATGGGCATCTTCCTTGCGATGATGTTAAACGTGACCATTTCGGGTTATATGAACGTACTCGAAACGATGTTAATCACGTTCCCGATTTTCGAAGTTGCATTCTTTATCAACCGCAAGCCGCCTCTTTACTGCCTCATCATGGTGCTTTCCATGTATGTTTTCGTCGGCATCCTGCAGGCGAGCCGGCACCAGCGAATGCAGGTAAAAGGCAAGCACACGCACGAATATCTGCGCTACTCGCGCAAGAACAAGAAGTATTACTTCTATCAGGGCAATTTAAAGGGAAATGTCATTACGGCGATTTTTGCCGTTGCGGTAGCTGTTTTAGTCGGTATCCTGGCGGCAGTTTCCTACAATACCGATACCGAATACCTGCGTCATAACGCGGTGCGCCAGCGTGCCGAAGAATATGTGAAAATCTATATCCAGACCGGTTGGACAGGCTGGATGAACCGTTACGAAAATACCGGCGGTATGGCATCCGGACGACTCGGCGGTGTCGGCGAAGTACGTCCCGACTTCGAAACGGACCTTTCGGTCACCTATGCGCCCTACACCTTCTCCACGATGTATTTAAAGGGTTTTACGGGCACGATGTACGGTCAGAATCAGTTCTATGCGCTTGCAAGAAAAGAACCCGGCGAAGACATGACCTACATTTCCTCCATCCCGCTCTATCACGACAGGGATATCAAGGAATTTGACAGCAAATACTTAACCAAACTCGATGCGAAGGGCCGCATGAATATCGTAAATCTCGATGCGGATCCGCAGTATTCCTACCTGCCCTACTTCGCCGATCCCAAGGCTTACGATTCGTTCCAGAGAAGTCCCGAGAATTCGAGAGACATCAAATATGGAGTTGACATAACTTATTATCCAAACACCGAATTATTCTACAACGTGCCTGAAAACTACGAAGCTCCGGATGATGACAGTTATCTATTTTATGTAAACAATGCATGTACCGAAGTTCCGGAAGATTTGGACGAATTCTTAAAAAAATACGTTAAAGACAACAACTATTTCGATACCGGATTTACAAGCCTGGATGCCAAGCGGAATCAGGCAGGTTACGAGGATATCAATGCATACCGCATTGCCGTTGCACGTAAAATCTACTCGCACTACGTCAACAATTTTAAATACACCATGGCGCCCGGTGCGACACCGTACAATAAAGACGTCATCGAGTATTTCCTCGATAAGCAGAAACGAGGTTACTGTGCACACTTCGCTTCTGCCGGTGTTATGCTTCTTCGTGAATTCGGTGTTCCCGCAAGATACTGCGAAGGTTATATCATCACGCCTTCGAACCTGGCAGAGAACGCCATTGCGGTAAATGAAAAATATGAAGACTGGTATGAAGGCAAGAATCTTCTTGATGAAGAAGGTGTTGTAAATATCGAAATCAACGACTCCTATGCGCATGCATGGGTGGAGATTTATCTGGAAGGTTACGGCTTCGTACCGTTTGAAATGACGCCTCCTTCGGACGATGAGGAACAGCTCGATACCAGCGCATTCAGCGGTCTGTTTGCGGGTCTGTTTAACTTCCGTATGGACATCGCGGATTTGCCGGATCCGAACTCCACACCGACCGAAAGCAACCTTACCAAGGGTGTGAAAAGCCTGATGAATCTGCAGTTCGATTTTAAGCGTTTCGCACTGCCCCTTGTCATCGTAGTCAGTGTTCTGGCGCTTGGATTAACCTGCTTCTACACCATTCGCGCCATCCTTCGAAAGAAGAAATTAAAGGTGTTATACGAAAACGGACAGTTCCGCGATTTGGTTTACATAAATTATGAGAAATTCACCTCGTTCATCATGTCGCATCCTGCGATGCGCACCAAGGAAGACCATCCGCTTCCGAAGGATGTATGCACGCAGCTGACGAGACTTTTGCAGAATCGTACGCCGGACATTACGGAGAAGTCGTTGAAAGACCTGTTTACTTACATCGAGCGAACCCTCTACTCCGATAACCAGGGCACACGTGAGGAGTACGATAACTTCCTCGTCACACTGGAGTTACTTAGAAAAACATTGAAGAGCCTTAAGTGATCCCCGTCAGAAAACCGAAAAAAGCAAACGCAAAAACAGCCGCAATTGCGGCTGTTTTTTACTTGTGAATATACCTGTACCCAGACTCTCTTACTTTGCCGGGCCACCCATCTTCGGGCCTTCCTCGACCTTTGGCTTCGGCGCAACATTAAGCTGTGCCTTCGCATGTTTTACGGAACTGTGTTCCGCCGTTTTATCTGCGGCCGGATTCAGGCTGATTTTCTTCTCCATTCCGAACGCGCTCAGAATCGAACGGTCTTCAATCATTTCCACCAGACGCTGTGCTTTGGGAATTGCCTGTGCCGAAATCTCCGGATTCGTTTCCTTCATCTGCACATACTGATCCACCACTTCATCAATCAAAGGCATTACAACCGCCTGAAAACCGGGTTCTGCTGCCATTCTGGTTTCAAATGCGTGTGCGCTCATTTTACCCGGAACAACGCCGTTATGCCGCTCTATAATGCCCAGGGCAATTGATTTGGCTATTAAGTTACAGAGTGTTCTCTTCGAACCTTCCACCATGGAATCTCTGTCAACGCTTTGCGGTTCATTTCTCATATCCGCAAGCAGTTTGATATGCTCAGGCAACATTTCCTCGAGGCGATGAATGGTTCCTTTTCTCTCATGATCAGGCCTATAATTCTTGATCGGATTTCTCAAATAATCTTTCTCATCCGGTTTCGGCTCCAACGCCTTCGTAACTTCCAGATCGACTATTTCATTCTGTTTCGCTGCTTTTTCTTCCGCAGTAGGTTCCTTCGGAAGTTCCAATCCTTCCGGCAAAGGAACCGGATTCTTTTCGGCTTCTCTGGAAAGCTCGTTTTGATACATGAGTTCCCAATCGTCCTGCGTGAATTCATCGAATGAAATCTCTTCGCCGATTTTTGCATTCTCACGGATTCTCCAGTCAATAAAGGATTCAATATTCTTTAGATGACCCGGTCTTCCGAGATTACGATCTACGATAAAACGGCCCTTTAAGAAGTTATCGCTTCTTTCTTTATCTTCCGGATCGCTGAAAGAAGGCAGCTCCCGGGATTTCATTGCGGGATTTTCTTTAAAATCCTTTAACTGTTCCACACGATTCTGTAAATAGATATCGGAAACCTCGCGTTTCTGGTATCCGTCAACCAGTTCATGGATTCTTCCGTCAATCTGCCTGTTGAATTCTTCTTTCGCCTCTTTGTATTCGAGACTGTCGTGACTTAGTTTCACAAGTTTCTTTGCGAGTTTTTCGATATCTTTGGAGAACCGAACATCTTCTTTCTGCGTCTTTTTCTCAAACTCGGTTCGCTCTTTTTCGGCCTTCGCCCGGAAATCCGGCTCGTACTTTAATCCCTTGGCTGCAATATTCTCCGGTTTGTTTGGCTCAGACCATGTTACCTTAAAAGCTTTCGCTTTCTCGGCTGTACCGGCAACCAGTTCATTTAATGCTTTCTCGTCATTAACAATTTCTAAAATATCAGCCTTCACCGCGCTTGCTTCGCTCCTGAAATTATGTTCAAAAACATTGGCTTCGGAACCGTCTCCTCCGTTTACCAGTTCCTCTTTCATTCGTCTTGCGAATTCATCGGATTTTTTCCTGTAATCGTCGCTTTTCTCAATCTCTGATGTTTTTTGATACCATGTATCACCCAGTTCATCAATTGCAACAATCTTCATCTGCAGATCCAGTTTTTCTTCCGCCGAAAGATTAATCTTGCCTTTTGCTTCTTGAATTAACTTCTGCTCGGCAAGTTCTTTCTGCTTCAGGAATGCCCCCATCTTTATCATGGTTTGCATCCTGTGCTTTTCCACCTCGGAAAGCTGGGCCATGACAGCTTCTTTCAGTTCGGGATTTGCCTCCAGAAGCTTTTGTGTTTCGTTCATCATCTCGCATACGCCGAGAAAGTTACCGTTTGTTTTGCTGATTTCGGAATACATAAGCGCTTCCGTTTCCGATACTCGAATGCCGTTTGCAATTGTCTCGGCAAGAGTCGTGATATTCCCCTTCTCAAACTCGGAAATCAGGTTTTCCGCAGCATCTCTTGCAGTTCCGATGGAGAATCCGCCATAATGATTTACGGCATTCTCTCTCGGAATCAGGTTATCGGTAATCAAATCCGATGTCCAGAAACCGCATCTTGAGTGAATATAGCCCGTATGATCTTTTGCTTTTTCCTTGTTGAAAAATCCCTTAATAATCTCCGGATTCAGGGATGCCATATACGCGATAATCGTGAACTCCCGTTCAGAGAATTTACCCGGATTCTTTTTGGCAAGATATTTGTTATAAGAATCCTTCTGATAGACATTTTTCTGATTCCAATCCGTTATAAACGGCGGCTCCGGCCCGTAAACCGCATCCATGGTGCGCATCCATTTTTCGGAAAATGATTTGCAGTCTTTATGAATATCACTCAGATATACGATTTGTACATCCGGAATACGTTTTTCTTCAACCGCCTTTTTAAAATCCGCAGCATAAAACTGCTCCCATTCCTCATCGGTATGCTTCCCGGGATGTGCATCCTTTGCAAGCTGCGCACCTTTATACTTCTCTAAAGTTTCCAGATAAGGGCGTTCCAAAAGAACCCTCTGTCTCTGAGTCCTTTCTTTTAAATTCTTATTCAGAAAATCTTTGAAACTCTTAGGCATAATCTTTATCCTCCAATCTCAATGCTCCCGCAATTACTTTGTCGGTCCGCCCATCTTCAGTCCTTCCTGGACCTTCTGAACGTCTTTCTCAGGAGCAGAAACCTTCATGTTCTTCTGCTTCGCCTGGAATTCTTTGACAATCTTACTGCGAATATCAACAACATCTTTCTTCGATAAATTGCCGTTCTTTGCGCCTTCCAGAACCATATTGCGGAATGTATCCTTAAATGCGGACTTATTCAGAACATCTTTCTTGAAGGTGTTAAACTGCTTGGACTGACCATTGAACTGCACACCGCCTTCATCCACTTTCAGGGTGCTGTTTTCAAAGCTTCTTAAGGTCTTGGATACTTTCGTCAGATCCTCGATCTTAACGTTTTTCATAGCTTCCGGAGTGGTTCCGTTTTTAAGAATCTTCTCCTTGCCTGCTGCTGCAATATCCTTAATGGTAATCAGATACAGAGAGTGCTCTGCGGATTCCACGATTTTTGCTTCCAGCAGTTCTTTCTCTTTCGGATTCTGCACATTGTTTAACTTCTGTCCGATTTCTTTTCTCTGAGCCTCATCCTTCGTGATGCAGTCGTCAATCATTTTGCTTAAATGCTTGTTCTCGCGAAGAATCGCATACTTCATATTCTGTTCGAAATCCGCCTTTTCGGCTTTGACAAAATCGTTGTATTCCGCTTCGTTTGCAAATGCATTTTTATCAAGTCTGAATCCCTTGTGATCAAGCCATCTTCTGTCAATCTGACTCGGACCATTGTTATTCAGGGAATAGCTTGCTCGGAAATTGTTAAACAAAGCCTTTCTCGCATTTACCATGGCATGATAACGCTTCTCTCCGTTCTCTCCGAGGACCGATGCATCCCCCGGTTTTCCGCCTTTTTCCGCAATCAGCTTGTCTTTTTTGTCTATGTAATGACACATGCGGTTGTAGATATCCATCTGTTTTTCCAGATAGGCCTTATATTCCTTCGGATCGACTTTCGTTTCTTTCGCCACCTCAAATTCATATAAAGGTTTGCCCTTCTTGTCTACACCGACCTGTTTCTTTGTCATACGGGTCTGATTGGCTTCCAGAAGTTCTTTGGCGAAAGCATCATGCTGCTTGATGACTTTACCGATGTCTTTCTTAATGTCCTCATACAAAGTGGAACCGGATAATCCGAATGCCTTGGAATTCTCAAGTTCGGTAAATCCTTCGGACAGGGATGGATCTTTCGCGTCAGCGGTATCCAGCTTACCCTTTACAAAGCAATCCAGACGGTGCTGCTTTACGTCCGCATTAATCTTCGAATGAATGTCCGCAAACATAACGCTGTGGTCGCCGCATTCAAGCAGGTTAACGAATTCCTCGGGTGTCTTCGGATTCATAACCGTAATCAGTCTGTCGGCATATTCCTCCATATAATCCGCCAGTTTTTTGTTCGTAATCGCATAATCCGCTGTCTTCGGATCAAACAGTTCCGGATGTGCGCCCATGCTCAAGCCGTTCTTAAAGCGCTCCCCAAGATACGCTCCTGCAGCGTTCGCCCATGCTCTTTTCGGTAGTTCCGGGTTTTTAAACAGTTCCAGCGCGGATTTCATGCTATTCTTCGTGTTACTGATTTTAACCTCAACGGAAGGTCTTTCCATTCCGCTGTACGGTTTTCCGGCATTTTTCTCTTCCAAAACGGTGTTGTAGGTCTTCGGAAGTATGTACTTTCTTGTATTTTTCAGAACGCCGAATAATTTGTAGTCATCTACTACCTTATCGTTCGCGTGCGCATCACAGAACTCTTCGATCAGCGAGATACAGGAAAGTGCATCCGCCGGATTCTCAATCTTTTTATTAATCAAAACCTCCTTGAGAGGCTTAAGGTTTTCTTCCTCCCAGCGATTTAATTCATCCAGTTTTGTCTGCAGTTCTTTTTTTCCGTCTTTAATCTGCATTTTCAGCTGAATTCGCTTTTTCCCGATCATTCCTTCCACATTTCCCATGGCATCCATCACCGACAAATCCCTGCCGGACCAGCCGTTCCGGATAGCTGCGCGCTGCCATCTTAATCCGTTTACGCCGGCATAACAGTCACGGGCTTCCCCCGGCGCATGACCGGTAATCATGCTCAGATGATTTCCCATGAACCGGTTACTGTCTCTTTGAATATCCTCCGGAATCGACTCAAGTTCCTCAAATGCGCGTATGGTTTTTGCATAGGCTTCATCAAGTTTTGCAAGATGTCTCTGTTCTTTTGCCTTATCCCAACCGTTCTTTTTTACATTCTGTTTGTCATACTCCACCTGTATAATATCCGCGCCGGCCTCATAGAAATCCATGAGAGCATTTCTGACTCCGACCGTTAAAGTCCAGTCATTAACGCCGTTAGAATCAACACCCTCTTTTTCTTTACTGGATATGTGTTCCGGATCGATGAAAATATCCGGCGCACCTCCGGATAAAGAGGATACAAATCTGTTAAGGTACGGATTCTCGCATACTGCCTGAAGATAATTTCCGTTTTCCGGGTCGTTGAGTTTGTTAATTGCATTCACGTAGCGGGTAAAATTCTTCTCCGCTCCTGTCGCCTGCATTGCAATCTCATTGGAATAATACTGCTCAAGCTTAATTCCGTTATTCATTACTTCCGCTTCATTCGGAATTTCTTTATCTGTAGCCGGTCTGATATTCATTTTGGTTCCTTCAACCAATCCCGGAGATTTCAGTTCACCGTTCAGATTCAGCACACCATCGATTTCAAGCTCCTGCCTCTTATCTCTGGCTTTTTCGTCCATGTATCTTTCAATATTATTGAATTCATTCGCATAATGCTTACTTAATCCGGCAGCAAGAGGCATTGTCGACATCAGGCTGCCACGAACGGCGGACAGCGGATTATAAACCTCGTAATCCTCCTCCCTGAAAACTCCCTCCTCTACTTCGGGATCAATTTTCTGCGGTTCATACTTTACTTTGTCATCGATTGCTTTATCAAGGACATTGGAAGCGGCTTTAAAAAGCTCACCGTCAATTTCCGGGTTGTTTTTATATTCCGCAAAAAGAATCCTGCATTTTTCACTGAGAATGCTCTTTTCGTATTCTGATTTGACTTTGGTATTGGACAGTTCTTCCTTTAAGCGCTTAAACTTTGCCAGAGCTGCTGACAGTTCCTGCTTACGGTTCTTTGCCCGTTTTGCATACTCCGGCTCATTTGCAAGGTTGTCTTCCTCCTTCTTTAAAGCTGCTTCGCCATCTTTAAGGCGCTGCTTTGCAGTTTCCCACGCTTCCTTTGCTTTCGCGATTGCTTTTTCGTCGCTCGGATTTGCAGCAAGAGTCTCTTTATATGCTTTCTCCTTCTCGGCAGCCGTAATTCGGACTTTATCAACGGCAACGCGATACTTTTCGACTTTCTCGCGCTGAATTTTTTCGTGTTCTTTTAAGTATTCGTCACTTGCATAAAAAGTCGCTGCTCTTAAATTCTTTTCAATTTCATATACCTGTGAGAATACCGAACCGACAACAGCCAGCTCATTCATTCCCCAACCGTTTTCAATTGCCTTTTGCTGACCTCTGATCTGTTCAATTGCACCCATACAGTTTCTCTGGGAGATTGTATCGGTTCCTTTTCCCACCATGGTATCAAGACGCTGATTCAACATGGAATCATACGGTGATGTGCCATCCTCGTTAACCAGCTCATCAAACTTTTTATGATTCTCAAGAATCTTTTCAAAACTCTGATTCAGTTTTTCAAGATATGCTTTTTCCTTATCGGAAGTGTAATCCTTTGTAATCGCCTGTCTTTCGTATTCAAGATCCAACAGATCGGATGTAATCGAAAAATACTCATTCAGAGGCTTCAGAGGACCGTTTCCCCCAAGTCTTTCCTGCATGGTATCAATCGAATACATTTGATTCTCTCTGGGCCCGTTGATAAACTGCCCGATCAACATGGCAAGATAGGGATTCTCAGCCAAAGCCACGCCGAAATCTCCCTTTTCCGTATCCAGCATATTATCCGTAAGTTTCTGATATCCGTAATATGCATCTTTAAACTTTTTATTCTCCGGCTTATCAAATTCATTACGGATGGCGATGCGAAATTCGGCAGCTTTTCCCCTGTTAATTTCCGCAATCTGCTCTGCTTTGAATTCCTCTTTAAAATGCGTCCCGTTCAGGGTTGTGGGATAAGAAACATCCTGCTCTATCTTGAGATTTCCCATATTTATACCGGTTTGATTAATAATTTGCTGATCCAAATCCGGATTAACACTCTCCATAAAAAAATGAGCAAAATTATAAGCGTGAACAATCTGATACCCCGTTGCTGCCAATCCGTACTTTCCCTGTGTGAAATCCTTGTTTTTCGGCGCCATGTTTTTGCCCTCTCGTTGTTTATATTAAAACTGCACTTTTTTCTATATTTCGCTGTTTTCAAGGTATTCATTGCATAATGCCCCATCAAACACAATTATGATAACATTCAATGTCCAACAAATGTCCAACGCAACATCGGAATTTACACAAAAAAGCAGCCGCAGATGCGGCTGCCTTTCGCAGAAATTAAAACCGGGTACCGACACATCGGTACCCGGCAATTATTTTTACTTAAAGTACTTCACACCGGCTTCGAAGATCTTCAGATCCTGCTCGCCGTAAATGTTGATTGCGACACCGTCGCCGCGACGCTCCGCATGAGCCATTTTACCGAGAACACGTCCGTCCGGTGAAGTAATGCCTTCGATGGATGCGTAGGAACCGTTGATGTTCCACTCTTCGTCCATCGAAATGTTTCCGTCGATATCCGCGTAGCGGGTTGCTACCTGGCCGTTTTCGAAGAGCTTGTCAATCCACTCCTTCGGTGCTACGAAACGTCCCTCTCCGTGGGATGCAGGCGATGTGTAGGTATGACCAACCTCGGCAAGTGCCAGCCACGGCGAAAGGTTCGAAACAACCTTCGTGTAAGCCATCTTGGAGATGTGGCGGTTAATCGTGTTGAAGGTCAGTGTCGGAGAATCTTCCTTCTGTCCGACGATCTCACCGTAAGGCACAAGACCTAATTTGATGAGTGCCTGGAATCCGTTACAGATACCGAGTGCCAGACCGTCACGCTCATTTAAGAGTTTCATAACCGCATCTTTCAATGCTTCGTTCTGGAATGCGGTTGCAAAGAACTTCGCACTTCCGTCCGGCTCATCACCTGCGGAGAATCCGCCGGGGAACATGATAATCTGTGCTTTGTTGATTTCTTTTACATACTCTTCCACGGACTCTTTAATATCGTTTGCGCTTAAGTTACGGAAAATCTTCGTCGTAACCGTTGCACCGGCACGCTCAAATGCCTTCGTGGAATCATATTCACAGTTCGTTCCGGGGAATACCGGAATGAATACGTGAGGCTTTGCAACTTTATTCTTGCAGACATATACGTTTCCGCCGGTATAAAGCTTCTCTTCAAGCGGAGTCGTATCATCCTTGGACTTCGAAGGGAATACTCTCTCAAGTTTGCCCTTGTAAGCTGCCAGAAGCTCGTCCATGGACACCGTAACGTCCTTATAGGTAAATCCGCCGTTTACGACATGTCCGACGAGAATGAACGGAATATTCATCTCAAGCAGTGCCTCGGAGGAAACTTCCAAAAGGATGTCGCCCATGCGGTTCTTAAAGAGGTCTTCCTTGGAAAGCGCTTCGTCAAAGAGAACGCCGAGACCGTTACCGAATGCCATCTTTGCAAGTCCGGGAACGATTCCGTAGGAATCAAGAACATATGCTGCCGCAATGCGCTTGGATTTGTTCATCTCGTAAATCGCATTGTATAAAGTCTTAACTTTTTCAAAATCGGGGATCTCTTCATCGTTCTTCGGCATGGATACGAGAATGAGGAAATCTCCCGCTTTCTTCAGTTCCGGAGTAATCACATCCTTCACCTTTGCCACATCTACCGCGAAGGAGCAAAGCGTGGGCGGAACGTCGATATCCTGGAAGGTACCGGACATACTGTCCTTACCGCCGATGGAAGGAAGTTCGAATGCCAGCTGTGCTTTGTACGCACCGAGGAGTGCCGCAAAAGGCTGGCTCCAGCGCTTCGGATCTTCGGTCATTCTTCTGAAGTATTCCTGGAAGGTGAATCTTACTTTTCTGTAATCACCGCCTGCTGCCACAATCTTGGACAGGGAGGAAAGTACCGCATAAATGGAACCGTGATACGGGCTCCAGGAAGAAAGATACGGATCGAAGCCGTAGCTCATCATTGTGACCGCATCGGTCAAACCGTCCAGTACCGGTACTTTTGCTACCATGGTCTGGGTTTCGGTCATCTGATACTTACCGCCGTAAGGCATCAGCACGCTGCCCGCTCCGATGGAGGAATCGAACATTTCAACGAGTCCCTTCTGGGAACAGGTATTTAAGTCGGATACGCTCGCGGTAATCGCGGTCTTTAAATCGCCTGCGTTTAATGCTTCTTTGACCGCAGGGATTGCAATCTTCTTAAAGTAGTCTTCGCTCTTCTTCGGACTTTCTACATAAACATCGGTCTCCTGATGCGCACCGTTGGTATTTAAGAACGCTCTGGAGATATTTACGATACTCTTTCCTCTCCAGTTCAGAACCAGTCTCGGCTCCTCGGTTACGGTAGCCACTTCGACTGCCTCGAGGTTTTCTTCTGCCGCATATTTCATGAATTCCGCAACATCCTTCGGATCGATGACAACCGCCATTCTTTCCTGGGATTCGGAAATCGCAAGTTCGGTTCCGTCCAGACCTTCGTACTTCTTGGGAACTTTATCGAGATCCACGGTCAGACCGTCTGCAAGCTCACCGATTGCAACGGAAACACCGCCGGCACCGAAGTCGTTACACTTCTTAATCAGGCGGCTGACTTCGCCGCGACGGAAGAGGCGCTGGATTTTACGTTCTGTGGGAGGATTACCCTTCTGAACTTCCGCACCGCAGGTTTCAATCGAGGATACGGTATGTACCTTGGAAGATCCGGTTGCACCGCCGCAGCCGTCACGTCCGGTACGTCCGCCGAGGAGAATGATTACATCTCCGGGATCGGACGTCAGTCTCTTTACGTCACGTCTCGGAGCGGCACCCATAACGGCACCGATTTCCATTCTCTTTGCCACATAATCGGGATGATAGATTTCTTTTACAAGGCCGGTTGCAAGACCGATCTGGTTTCCGTAGGAAGAATATCCGTGTGCGGCACCGCGCACCAGCTTTTTCTGGGAAAGTTTTCCCTTTAAGGTTTCGGAATTCGGAACCGTGGGATCTGCCGCACCGGTTACACGCATTGCCTGATAAACGTAAGTACGTCCGGACAACGGATCGCGGATTGCGCCGCCCAAGCAGGTTGCCGCGCCACCGAACGGTTCAATTTCGGTCGGATGGTTATGTGTCTCGTTCTTAAAATTAATCAGCCACTCTTCGCTTACGGGGCCGTTGCCGTCCTGATGATCCACTTCGATGGGAACGACGATGGAGCATGCATTGATTTCATCGGACTTCTCCATGTCTTCGAGTTTGCCCTCTGCTTTTAATTTACGCATCGCTACAAGGGCCAGATCCATTAAGCAGACGAATTTATCGCTTCTGCCCGCAAAAAGCTCTTCACGGGTCTTTAAATAGCTGTTATAGGTACCTTCCAGAAGGTTCGTGTAGTCGCCTTGCTCGAATTCCACATTTTTCAGTTCGGTCGAGAACGTGGTATGACGGCAGTGGTCGGACCAGTAGGTATCGAGCACCTTGATTTCGGTTACGGACGGATCGCGCTTCTCTTCGTTCGTAAAGTGCTCACGGATGAATTTAAAATCGTTATAGGTCATAGCAAGTCCGAGGCTGTCATAAAGCGCCCTGAACTCGTCTTCGGGCATCGTGTTGAAGCCTTCGAAAATCGATACGTCCGGAGCTTCCGGAAATACGGTAATCAAAGTATCCGGCTTCTCAAGCGTGGTCTCTTTGGAATCCACGGGGTTGATGCAGTAGGACTTGATCTGTGCGAATTCGTCATCGGAAACCTGTCCGGTAATGACATAGGTCACTGCGGTTTTGATAATCGGATTCTCGTCCTCTTTTAAGAACTGTACGCACTGTACCGCTGAGTCCGCACGCTGATCGTACTGGCCGGGAAGGTATTCCACGCCGAATACTCTCGCATTCTCGATTCCGGGGATGGTCTCTTCATAGAGTAAATCCACGGGAGGCTCCGCAAAAACCGTTTTGCAGGCTTTTTCAAAGATCTCGTCGGAAATATTCTCGACATCGTAACGGATTAATACCCGCACCGAATCGATTCCTTTGATTCCAAGGTAGCTTTTCAGGTCATGAAGAAGTTCATGCGCCGCCGACGCAAATGCCTCCTTCTTCTCCACATAGACACGTCTTACGTTACCCATTTACATATCTCCTTTATGAAAAATGATTATTTATTATACCGCATTTTCTCTAAATATTCCATCTTCAGATTTGTCTTGTAAAAATCCTTGGCCGTGCAGCCTGCTCTTCCGCCACCGGCGCAGGCACATGCACATGCGCACGCACATGCACAGGAAGAATGCGCACAGTGTCCGCCGCCTCCGCGGCTTGCACTTGCCTTCGCCTGAGCCTGTACATAGCTTCCGAAGGACTGACGGTGCGGCACGATGACGTTTGCTACGTAAATGCTGGTATGCGGACGGCTCTTGACCGTATACGTACCGTCCTTGCTGTGCTCGAAAATATCGCTCTTGATGTCTTCGTATTTCTTGGGAACCTTCTCCTCTTTGATTTTCGTCTTGGATTTGATGAAATTGGTTCCGCAGTATTCGCAGGTTTCTCTGCCTTCCGGTCTCGGACCGCCGCAGTTCGGGCAGTTCGGATAGTATTCGACAACCGTACGCTCGACAACGCTCTTGGTTTCCTTAAATCCGGCACTGTTTACCCAGCCGATCATATCCGCAAAGAATTTGACAACGGGCACCCAGGCAAATGCGGCAATGAGCACGACAATCATAATGATGGATGCAGCCGTATCATCGCTCTTGCCGTCATGCGCATCCTGCTTAATCGTGCGGTTATCATGGAACTGGAACGCATCGTTCGGGTAATTGATGCTGATTGTATATTTCTGCTTTTTCTTTAAGGGGCTGCTCCAGATATAATATCCGTTTCGGATGGTACTCTGCTGCGGGGCAACCGACTGGATTTTATCCGCTTTCCAGTGGATTTCCATATTTCCGACATTGATCTGGTCGAACCATCCGGGTGTGAACTGATACGTCGTACGGCCTTTCGCGTCAAGATTCATCTGATACATGTAATCCTGCGTAATTTCAAAATCGAGGCTTACCACTTCGTCTTTGTAATATTCGCGGTCCAAGTCGATTCGCACGTTCGAACCGTTGTCGGTGGCATATTTGATTTTCTTAATATTCTTGCTGATTCCCTTGATGTCTCTGACATGCTTGTTCGGGATACCGATCAGGATCCAGGAAAGCGGGCCTTCCTTGGTGGAGTCGAGAACCTTCCAGTCAATGTGGTAAGTCATGTGAAGCGTACCGTCATCGTTGACATCCACCATGATGATGTAATTCTGGATGAAGTCCAGATCTCCTGCCCCCGGTGTAACCGCGGCGGTTCCTGCACCGGATGTCCCCACGGTGCCCGGAATGGTATTCTGCACACCGCTCTCCTTAAGCATCTGCTCGTAGTAATCGAGCATGAAGTAGAAGTAGGGGTCGTATGTCTCGCTGCTTCCCTCGCTGCTTCCCTCGCTGCTGCCTTCGCTCGGGTCCTCACCCGGGTTTTCGCTTGCGGGCACATCGCCGTCAGGAGTTTCGCCGTCCGGGTTCTCGCCGTCCGGAACTTCCGCATCCGGGTTGGTATCATCTTTTGTATCGTCCGTAACCGTCACGGTTCCGGGCGTCTGTTCTCCGTTGTCCGCTTTCGCACGGAATGTCAGAGTGGCTCCCACGATGAATACCGCAAGGAATGCAAGCAGGAAACCGGGTAAAATATAATGCTTCAGGGAGGTCTTCTTATTCATTGTCTGCGCCCTCCTTTACTTCAGCTTTCTCTTCCGCGCCCTCGTGCTGTGCAGTTTCCGAATTCTCGTCACGGACTTTGCGCAACGGGCACTGTCCCGCCATCTCCGCGGAATAATCACGGCGTTCTTTGCATTTTTCGTTATTCCAGATTGCAATCCACTCATCGGTAAGCATATCGCCGATTGCATCGTCGCTTAACCAGCTCTGGCAGGGAACCACCTTGCCGGACGGCGTGATCGCCATATTCGAAAGGCATGCGCCGCAGGTCGGCGGATTGATTCCGAGCTCGTCACAGAAGGAATTCTCCACCCATCCCGGGGATGTAAAACTGATTTCCATGCCGTTATCGGCACAGTATTTTACGGCATCCTTGAGAATCTGCTTAATCTCATCCGTGGTAAGCTGCAGTTTTTCGGAAGATTCTTTCTCCGCGTTTCCGGTGGTAATCAGGCCGGAGCAGGTCACATACAAAACACCCAGGGAATGTAAGAATTCCAGGGTCTTTACATAATCGCGGTTTACGGTACAAAGCGGTGTGTTGATGCTGACGGAGATGCCTGCGGCAAGTGCATTTTTGATGCCTTCCGTGGTCTTTTCATACATCGGCGCACCGACCAGCTGATTGTGAATCGCTTCGTCACAGGAATAATACGTAATCTGCATGCTGTCCAGAGAAACGCTCTTTAACTTCTCGCAGTACTCTTTCGTCAGCCTGATTCCGTTGGTATTTAAGCGTGTTACGAACCATCTTGCGGCGTCGATTAATTCGATTAAATCCTCACGCATCGTGGGTTCGCCGCCCGTAAAGGTAAGCTGCGGAATTCCGACTTCGCGGCATTTAGCGATAATCTTCTTCCAGTCTTCGGTGGAAAGTTCGCTTTCCGCGGCATGCTGCTGCCCTGCTGCATAGCAGTGTACGCAGCGCTGGTTGCAGTTCCATTTGCCCTCTTTTTCCATTGCGGAAACCAGAAGGTCCATACGATGCGGTGCCTTCATGTAAGGCGCATATGTACCGAGATTCATGTAACCGATTTCCTCGGTTACCGGCTGACGGTATGCCACCTGTTTGAAGGTCTCCATCATGCGGTACAAATCCTTCTTAAAGAAGGACCTCGGCACCATCGGATACACCTTTCCGACCGCTTTGCAGGTCTTTTTGATAATCAGGTCAAAATCGTTTTCGTTAATTTCGCGTCCGTCGTAAGCATTTACCTGCTCAATAAACTCGGTCAGCAGAATGCTCCAGGATACGTTTACGGGCAGGATGTCCTGTCCGTTGATGATTGCCACGCTCGGTCCGATGTGGTCTTCCCTCATCTCCGGCGGAAGCAGATGAATGCGCACCACGCCCGGTCCTTCCGGATTCAGCGTGGTATGATGCACTTCGTTAAAGTGCTCAAACGCATATTTGAATTCACGCTTTGTATTTTTCATATGTGTCCCCTTTACACATCTCTTTTGGTTTACATAATTAACTTAGATTCCCCGGTCTCGGAGTTCGTGATCTGGGTCGCAAGATAATAATTGCTCGGCAGTCCTTTTACGCGCAGCATTCCTTCCATCGCCGGCGGAACGATCTCATACTGCCCTAAATCCTCCACCCGGATTTCCTTGTACTCTCGCACGATGGACGCGCGACATTTCTTACAGACCACGCCTGCATCGGAAGTGTCTCTTCCGCACTCCGGGCACTCCGGATACAATTCAATCAGCACATGCTGTATTGTCGGCGGATGCACAACCTTCACGGGCTGTCTCCTTCTTAGGAGTATAATCACGAGAAAGATTCCGAATCCAAGCAAAACCCCGATTATGATTAACAATAACCGAAGGCTGTCGTAATTCAGATTAAAAAGCAAATATTCCTGCATCCTCTCTCCCTCACTGTACGGTCCAAAAACCAATCATTACAATTTTACCACAAACCGGGCATATTATGATACAATAATTCCGTAAAATCACCTGCAGGCAATACCTGCCCGCAAAGGACCTGCTTCGGCAGGAAAAACAATTAACAGTTTAAGCATCAAGGAGTTACTAATGGACGAAAAAAAATTCGCGCTCTTAATCGACGCAGACAATATTTCCGCCAAATATATCAAGATCATCATCGATGAACTCGGCAAATACGGAACCATTACTTACAAGCGCTTATACGGCGATTTAAGCCGTACAAACAATCGCAGCTGGAAGAATGCACTTCTTTCGCATTCCATCAATCCCGTACAGCAGTACAATTACACAACCGGCAAGAATTCCACGGATTCGGCAATGATTATCGATGCCATGGACATTCTTTATTCCGGCAAAGTCGACGGATTCTGCTTAGCAAGTTCCGACAGCGATTTTACACGCCTTGCGATGAGACTGAGGGAAGCCGGCATGACGGTCATCGGCATGGGCGAGAGCAAAACACCCGAGCCTTTCCGTGTATCCTGCGAAAGATTCTTTTTCCTCGATTTACTCTGGGATGATTCTTTGAACGAAACCGAGGCGGAGGCCGAAGTTGAAAGCAAGGAAGAAGATGCAATCACTCCTCTTCCCGCACTGGAATCCATGATTGCCAAAATCATCATGAACAACGGCATCGACGGCACCACAATGGACATCGGCGAGCTCGGAAGCCGCTTAACGAAATCCGATCCTGCTTTCGATATTCGTAACTACGGTTACAATAAATTTTCAAAGTTCCTTGATCAGTTTCCTTCAATCAAACTTGTAAACCGTGACAATTCCGTATCCGCGATTCTGCAGGAGACAAACATCTCCCTTCGCGCAATCGAGAACGAAGTCATTACAATTCTCAGCGATGCGGAAGGTCATCAGATGAACACGGGACAACTAAACCAGAACCTTTGCAAAATCTATCCGACCTTTGAAGTACAAAACTACGGATACAACCGTTTCAGTAAGATGCTGACCGAGTTTTCCTCCGTAAAGGTTACTTCCCTTGGCCGTGTCGTTACATTAACCGACCCGAATGCCATTGCAAGAGCCGGCAAGGGTGAGAAAAAGACGGAAGCAAAGAAGCAGGACACCAAGAAGCAGGAAACCGGCAAAAAGAAAACTGCCCCGGACAATTCATCCAAGACAGTTCACAAAAAGCATAATTAAATCCGGCTTATAAAAGCCTCAAAAGACTTCCCTACCCCAGCAGCGTCCGGGTACGGTCCAATGCCTTTTCAAATTCAAAATCGTTAATATCATCGCGGATCCGATAAATATTCAGTCGGATCCGTTCTTGCAATTTATGGGAAAGAATTTGTTCCACCTGCTCTTCCGCACGCGAATAATCCAGCATTTCCAATGCATCGCAAAGTTCTTCGAGCATGGTGTCGAGTTCCTCGTCCGAAAGATTGTCTTCCGTCACTTCCACATCCTTTGCAGTTATTTCCATACCATTCTCGGAAAGCACAAAACGAATACTGTCCAAAAGCAGCGAATACTCCCGCAGAAAATCCGGGTTTTTTCTTTCAAAATCATCCAAATCGCGGCTTAATGCAATATACTCCATCTCCTTTGCTTCTTCGGAGAGGCTGTACGCACCGATTCCGAGCGTCAGACCTTTAATTGAATGTGCTTCACGGCCGTATCCTTCGTAATCCTCGTTCGCAACCATCTCACGCATACGTTCCATCTGCTTCTCACCGTCCTCGCAGATAAAACCGAGGGCTTTCAGATAACGGGTTCTGTCGCTTCCGTAACGTTTCAGGCCGTCACGAACGTCAACACCGGGCAGAATAATCTCCGGTCCCGTCTCTTCCGTTTTTTCACGGTCAATAAAGAGAACGTAATCCTCCGGCAGGTATTTTAACAGGATGCGTTCCACTTCTTTTAATTCCATCGGTTTAGCGATATAGTCCTGGAAGCCCTTCTCCATAAAACGCTCACGTGCGCCCACGACCGCATCCGCAGTCAGGGCAATCAAAGGAATTCGGCGGATATCGGCGGACATCTTTCGAATCTCTTCCGCCGTCTGAATACCGTCAAGTCCGGGCATCATCTGGTCCATCAGAATCATCTGATAGCGGTTGCCTTCCTCAAGAATCTTAAGGCACTCTTCGCCGCTTTCCGCGGTATCCACGTGAATGCGGTATATGCTTAACATTTCCTTGGTCACCTTGCGGTTCGTGTTATTATCGTCCACGCAGAGAATTCTTGCTTTCGGCGCAATGAACTCCTCGCCCTTTTCCTCCAGAACGGTATCCTTCGTCTCAATTTTGGAAAAATCGCCAAGCGGAGCGGGATCCCAAATCTTTTGGTATACGTAGAACGTAAACTTCGTTCCGCGTCCGTACGTACTCTCCACACCGATTTCGCCGTTCATACTCTCTACCAGTCTTTTTGCGATTGCAAGACCGAGACCGGTACCCTGAATCTCCTGATTTTTTCTTAAGTCACTTCGCGAGAAGCTGTCAAAAAGGTGCGGAATTGCGCTTTCCTTAATGCCACAGCCGGAATCTTCCACGACGAAAATAATCTTCGCCTTTCCGTCTTCTTCCTGCCAGGTCACCGTTAAGGACACGAAACCGGACTGCGTATACTTAACTGCGTTGTCCAAAAGGTTTGTAAGAATCTGACGGATATGTGTCGCATCCCCGCGAAGTCCGCGCGGGAGCGTCGGGTCAGCATTGATGGGGAACGACATTCCCTTTTTCGAAATGCGCTCGGAAAACATCTTTGTAATTTGTTTTAAGTACGCGCCTGTTTCGTAGTTTTCTTCGACGGTATCGATTTTACCCGATTCAATCTTGGAAAAATCGAGAATTCCGCTGATCAGCGACAAAAGCACGTTACCTGCGGACTGAATGTCGCCTGCGAGTTCTTTCGTTTCCGGACTGTGACCGGAATGCATCAGAATTTCGGTGGAACCCATGATGGCGTTTAAAGGCGTACGGATTTCATGCGACATGGCGGCCAGGAATACCGATTTTGCGCGGTTTGCTTTCTCCGCTTCTTCCTTTAATTCAACCAGTCGCTTCGTATTCTCCACTTCCGCGGTTTTATCAAGAAGCCATAGACTGTAGCCTTTCAGCGTCTTTTTATCGTAGAATTCGGACACCGAAACCATGTACTGTCGTTTGTCGATTTCAATGTCTTTATGGTTATTGTCAAAAATCGTCTGAATTAAGTTTCCGCTTCGCTTTCGGTCCTTTAAGCCCGGCAAAACGGAATAAGCGGTTTCGCTTGCAAACAAAAGGTTCTTAGAAACATCCACAACGAAAAAAACGTCATTTAAGCTCTCTACGATACTTTCCTTTGCAATCTCGGTCGCGTCGAGCAGACGGAACTTGTAGACCATGTAGATTAAGTAACTCATACCGACAATAATGGATGCGGGCACGGGATTAAATCCCATATGCTCCACTTTCACCGTCATAAAAAGCACATAGGAAACCGCCGCCGGAAGGAAACAAAGAAGCAACAGAATCAAAGGTGTCGTCTTTGTTTTCTTCTTACGTCTTGCATCATGAACCGTGCAGGTAATAATCATGGCAACCTGAACAAGCGTGTATGCAAGCGAAATCCAGCAAACGATACCGTTCTTCGTAACAATGTACGGATAGAGTCCGTTCGTTTCAACATAATAATCAGAAAAATAAAGCGAATGATATTCTGCGGTAACCGCCGCTGCAACAAGCAGCATATCCAGAGCAAGCATGATAAATCTGGGAACTTTCGGAATGGTGATGTTTGCGCAGCGCGCAACAAAGAACACAATAATAGTGATCAGGAAGAAAAGGCCGATTAACTGTACCTTAACGCTGACCATCGCAAACTGCTCCGACCGTCCCATCATTTCCAGCGTATATCCCAGGATTATAAGGAAATTGCTGAGGGTCGCCGCAAGCAGATACTTGGATGTATCCGTACCTTTCTCGGACAAGATTATACCGATGAAAATCATGGATACTGCCAGTAAAAATATATGGATTGCTAACAGGAATGTATACATGATTTAATTATAAGACAACAAAAGCCCCGAGGCAACGCCTCGGGGCTTCTGTTTGTGTAAAAGGGGAATTCTTTCGGAATCGTAATTAGTTCAATTACTAATTCTGTTTGTATTATATTGCCGATTCCGATAAAAATCTATAATTATTTTGCTTAGAACTAACAATATATTGCTCAATGCATTGTTATTTCGCGCCGGGCGGATTATTAATGTCCCTTAGATCCCATTCCGGCAGGCTTTACTTCGTTTTTAAACTCTTCGCCTTCCTTCTTCGGAGCATCTGCCTTAACCTCCGGCTTTGCTTCCGGCTTCGCCTTCAGACCGCTCTTCATATCCGTAACTTTCTCTGCGGAAATTGCATTCGGGTTCTTCTGTACGTACTTATCCAGGAGTTTTTCTACATTCAGATCAACACCCCAGTTGCCGGCAAACTTCTGTGCCTTCTGTGCAAGTGCAGCCGCTTTCTTCACATCCGCATTGGGATCTTCGAGTTTCTTAAAGATTCCCTTTACGGTTGCTTCGAGGCAATCCTTGTTCATCTTCTTAAAGCTGTTGGAATCAAACTTCTTGTAGGAACCGTCTTCAAAGCGCTTCTCGATTGCCGCATTCATTAAGGTCTTGTAAGCATTTCCGACCTCGTTGTCCAAAGACTTGCCGTAACCTTCTCTTGCCTTGGAATCCGGCTTGATGACTTTCTTTGCGGTCTTTACGTCAAACGGCTGATCGTATGCATCCGCATTGGTGGATAAAGCGTTGAGAGTAAGTGCTTCCCACATCTTTGATTTTAGTTCGTCAACCGTTTTAATCTCTTTGTGAGAGATGTTGTAAATCTCATCTTCCATGCAGCAGCGGATATATTCCTTACCGTCAAGAGCATTCGCCGCAACATCCGCGGTATTGTTTTTCTCGATGGTTTTCCTGGACTTGTCGGCTTCGTCGTATTTCCAGCGCTTCTTGTCTTCCTGGATATACTTGTTGTAATCCTTCGCCACATTCAGTTCGTTCTCATTCATGAGTTCCGTGTACTTCACGTTTTTATAAGCGTTTCCGCACTTCATCCGGAACGTCTGGCCGGTCAGATAATTCTCATTATCCACTGCAAGGTAAGTCTGTCCGGGATCGATTGCAAAATCGGTAAGCTTCGTAAACTCTTTGTAATCCTCTTTGTTTAAGAAGAATTCACCCTGCGGTTTCTTGCCTTCGAGACCTGCTGCCTTGAAGAAAAGCTTTGCCTTTTCCTGTGCTGTCTCAAGCTGTTTCACTATCTCTTCATCACGTTTTGCCAACGCATCAATCTTCTCCTGGGAAAGGCCGATTTCTTTTAACTTCTGAACAATCTTGGAATTCGGATCCTTATACTGCTCTACCTTGTCCTTTAACTGATTGTAAGCCTCTCTGTCGTAATGAAGAAGGTTCGGAACAATCAGGTTTCCTTCGGGATCCATTAATTCCTTGAAGGTTTCATAATTCTTTGCACGCAGGACTCTGTTTTCCAGTTTGTCTCCGAAAATCGTATCATGCAGATATAACATGGACTTCAGATGCGCATCCACAACGGGAGTTTTGTCGGAGTCCAGACAGTGCGTAAAATCAAAGAAGTTCATCAACTCAGATACTTCGTCCATCGTAGCGGATAACTCCCGAATCTTCTCATCCGAAAGATTTGTCCTAAGATACTTCTTAATCCATGACTTCTTACCGGCCTGCTCTTTCTCAGGAAGTACTTTAACCTTATCCATGTACTCGTTGACTTCCTCGCGAGAACGTCTCCAGATATTATACATCGACTGATTCACGTCGCAGAATTTCTGGATTGCATATTCCTGAGCTTTTTCTTCAAACTCTTTGGCGTTATTCTCGTTAAATTGATAACCTGCCTGCTTCATCGCGACTACAAGCATCTCTTTCTGCTCTTTTGTAAGGTTTTTGATTTTTACCTTATTTTGCCCGAAGCGGTTTTCAAAAGAATCCGCAAAGAAAATGCCCTTGTTGCCATCCCACATTCTCTGAGGACCAATTTGCAATCCCTTCTTGGAAAGATCATACTCCTTACCGTAATAAGTAACAACCGGAAGATTGGGCTTTCTGATTGGGGAAACCACATCCACACCGAAATAGTTCCCCATTACATGCTTATACAAAGCGGAGTTCTTCGGAATCTTCATGGTCATGGAAGGAAGGAACTGTACACGTTTCTCGTTTCCGTTCTTAAAAGCTTCCGCCAGAGTAACCGCATCAAAGGACATATCGTTATCATATGCCTTTACGGACTTCACAATGATATTTCCGTCTTTATCGTAATCGGTATCGCACTTAAAATTGCGTCCGTGACGGTCCTTCTGGAACGTCAGTGTATCGATTGCCTGCAAACGCATCAGATTACGGATTGCTTCGGAAGAATAAATAATCTTCTTTCCGGTTTTCTCCGCTTCCTTCATCAGATCAATCAGCTCTCTGCCGGGTGCTTCCTCACAAATTGTGCAAAGCTGGTTTACCGTGGTTCCGTCACGTCTTTCGAATTTTACCATGGCGGTTTTGGACTTTGTAATTACATCGTCAAAGCCCATGTGCTCCGCTACACGTGAGGTTGCGGTGTTGTTGATTGCCGCTTTGTCGGTACCGGTCTGCATCTTCTGTGCACTCATCTGGCCGAAAAGTTCAACTTCCTTACCCATGGTCACACGGAACATAGTTTCCAGTTCTTTGTCGGTCTTTCCGGAGATGGCTTTCCAGATTTCCTTATCCTTTTTCGCATCCAGATTCAGCTCTCTTTTAAGCCACTGTTCTGCGGTCATCTTCTTTGCAACGTCTCTTACTTTGATGCCGGGAACATACTGCTTCTTCTGAATCAGCATATTCTTTAAGTATTCCAGTGCTTCCCTTTCAAGACTGTTCGACGCTCTTTCAAGGCGTTCGTCAATTGTTAAATCCGCTTCATCTTCCTTAAAATCCGCAGCAATATTATTCAGCTGCAAATTACGGAATACATCATCGAAGTTATGTGCAAAATACCCGGAAATTCTCTTTTCCACATCGGGACGTTCACTTACGGATGCGTTCTTTACAACATCGGAAAGGCTCGTCAGTAAATCCGTTGCAAGCTTGTAATCCTGCTCGGAAATATCTTTCAGTCTTTCTTCCGCTTTATCATGTTCTCCCGCATTCTTGTGTCCCAGACTTGCGGTAAGCTGCTTGGTACGACGGTCTAAGAATCCTTCGATGTTTTCGTTTAAGAAGGGAAGGTTCTCTTTTAAGTAATATGTTTTTCCGTCGGTTCCCTTTAATGTGATCTTATATACGTCGGTGGAGTTACCTTCGTTCTGCCACTGAACGGTTGCCGCTTCCGAAGCACTCAGTTCGCCAACCAGATTGAAGGCATTCATTCCTTCGATTTCTTCCGGCTTCTTCTGATCAAAATCAACCGCACCTTCCTTGATGGCATCGGTCATGTTCTTAAGATCGATTTTGGACTGTCTTGCACGCTTCAAAAGCGCTTCAACACGTCTCTTTCTTCTCTTGCCCGGGATGCTGGAAGGATCTTTTACATCCACATAATTCTGAGCAGCGGTAATGAATTCGTCATATGCCGCATTAACTCTCTTTAAATATTTTTCGGCATCGAAAATACCGTTCTTGTCCACATACTGACTGATACTCTCGTTCAAAACACTGTTTAAAGCATTCAGGGATTTCTTTACCCAGTCCATTTCGGGTGAATCCTTGCCAAAGCTCGCCAGTCTCCAGTCCTTATCAAGAACGGAGCTTCCGTTAATCAGAAACTTGGTGGTATTCTCGCTCTTATGCTTGAAGTCGTTTACGGAAAGCTCGCTGTTTAAAGCAGCATCGGCATCTTTACGATTCTGAAGCTGAACGCTCTTATCCTGATTCTTTAATTCTTCCTTCAGTTTGAATTTTTCTTCAGAAAGTTCAAGCGGATAAACGATATAGTAGCCTTCGCTTAATTTGACGGCTCTTTTCTTTTTATCCGGATCAAGCTTTAAATAATCTTCTTCTTTCAAAAGTCTTTTGTTCTTTTCCTGTGCCATTATCGTATCCTCCTGTCCCGAAAACTATTCGATTCCGACGCCGCTGAAAAATTCTACGCCGGTTGCGACGAATTCCTTCGGGAACTTGTCGTACTCTTTTTCAAGTCTCTCTTCACGAACTTCCTCATTGGCCATTGCATTGTCCATGCCAAGATATTCTTCCACATCCGCAGTCAGTTCGAATACACGTAAGCCGTCTACTTCTTTGATTTCGGCATCTCCGAAAGCAAATTCGAAGAAGAAGGAAAACATCTCTCTTTCGGTACCGTAATCGTCTTCCAGGGAAGGAATCTGGATAATAACGCTCTCAAGGCCGTTCTCGTTTGCCGTTGAAAAGAGTGCGTCCATCATCTTGCTTCCGGCCTCTTTGTCTCTGAGATCCGGATCCACCCACATCCATTTGATGACGAATTCTTCGTCTTCTATCGCAACAAGCGTAACGCCTGCCGCTTCGAGTCCTTCGGGATCCGCTTCAACCGCTCCGATCATGAAAGATTTGCCTTCTTCCATCAGGCTTTCAAATTCCTTCGGTACAAAATCTTTAAACAGATTTCTTACTCCCGAATCCTCATCATTTAAAACGATTACTCTCATAAGTGCCTCCTTACGTTTTATCTTCTGACTGCAGTTTTTATTGTGTTTTCGCGCTTTTCGCGACTTCGATTCGTTTCTTTTTCTTTATACAGTTTGTATATTAACAAACCCTGTCCAACTAATGTCCAACACAAAACAAAAAAATTTTAATATTCATGTTGTCCGAATGAACCGACCTTTTTGCACGCGCTTATGAACCTGTCCGAATCATACCGGTCAAACTTCGTAACGATTTCATCATAATCTTCCTGTGACCCGGTTTCCCAGATATATCCGTCCACTCCCGCATGCCCCTGTCCGTACAGTTTCTTCCAAAAGGCTTCTTTTTTTTCATCATATTCTTTGGGGGCCAACGAATCCGGCGGAAGAAAAATATCCGCTTCGACATCCGCGATATCAATAAGTTCCCCGGCTGTCATCGACGCGGATTCCGTGGACGGAATGTAGAGATTATGATAAAAGATGTACACTTCGCAAGGTCCGTAAATTTCTTCGGCCAGGCTTTGCAGGTATTCTTCGATTTCGGCTCTGTGCAAAAGCATCAGGTAATTGTCCGCCATCTGCCACTGTCCGTTCTCATAACGGCAGTATGCAAGGATTTCACCTTTCGCGAATCCGATGCCTGTCCCCGAAAAATACTCATACGTCGTATAGTGCGTGGTATCATACGTATTCCAGTCATAATGATCGAACGAGAATTGTTCATTCGGATATCGCGCTGTCATGTATGTTGCCAGCATCTTCCCCGTATCGGGTTTCGGGTTGCAACCCGAAAAAAAGAGTACTGCCACCGTCAAAACGATTGCCGTAAAATACCTTCCGTCCATAAGCCCTATTTAATCTTAATCTTCGAAAGAACCCAGTCGTCGGAAATCATTTCATACGGATTGCCGCAGTTGGGGCAGATTCTGTTCTTTGTCGCATCAAAACTCGATCCGCAGGTCGGACATGCAATTCTCGTCATCGAGAAATTGTAATTAAACGGAATATCGGTGCGGCGTCGTAACAACGCACTGAATACCTGATGTTTGTATTTTACACCGCGGTCGGTTGCATAAAGCACGTCAAAGTATGCATCCACTACCACCGTTGCGATACCGTCTTTTTCCTCGAAATACTCAAGTCCCAGCGCACCGCCGTAGTTTAAATCGATAATATCCTTCATTCTCGGATCCAGAGGCTCGCCTTCGTAGAATAAAAGCTCCTGCGGATTCTTTGAATACACGGCCGTTTTGATTAACGAAATCGCCTTGCTTGTAAAATACTCAAACGAAAACTCCGGACTTAATTTCTTCATGCGGTTTTCGAATTTACGGCGCGAACCCGCGGTACCCATTTTACCGGAAGTAGCGATTGCTTTGGCAATCATGCGAATCAGAAGAAACATGCCGAACAAAAAATACCCCATGAATCCGCCGAGGAACGGTCCCGCACAAAGAAGTCCCAGCAGCGTTTCGATATCGCCCGCCATAATCTTCTTTAAGTTGAATAAAACACCGATTCCGACGACAAGAAACATGCCGCCGAAGATGGACAGGAAAATGCCCGCCTTGCCTTCATTGCCCGCCATGCCGACATCATCGAGAAAATAATAACCCGTAACCTTCGGGAACAAATCGTCCATCTTGTATCTCGTGCCGCAGTAGGAACAGCCGTTTTGGAGCTCGGCAATCGTCGTTGCCGCACCGCAGTTCGGGCAGCAGAACGTATCGTTGTCCGGATGCTCTCCCGTCACAACGTCCGTCATTACTTCGTAAAGAACGCATTTCTGATTGTCGCGGTAAATCTTTTTGCCGTTTCGTTTTACGCGCCTTTTTACACCGCACTGACGGAAGCAAACAACGCTTTCATAGTGACGGTCCCTCCAGTTGCTGCCTGCGATAAAATCATTGCGCTCCGGGTCCCTCGAATACACTTCATACTCCATCTCGAGACCTTTGTCTTTGATTCTCTCATGCTGCAGTTTCAGCGTGTAAGTTACGTCATTGTCCGCAAAAGGAATATCCTCTCCGTTGCCGATGGCCTTTCCGAGAGAAAGCACGAAATCTTTCAGTTTACGGTTAAAAGATTCTTTGACGTTTTTGATGTTAAAAAAATTATAACCCATTCTTCTTCATCAACCTCTTTTTCTTAAGCACAAACACGAGAATCGACAAAAGCAGTGCCGGTACGGCATAGAAAAACAGCGCAATCAGGAATCCGATCTTCGGACTTCCGAGCAGGATTAACGAATATGCACTTCTTGATTCGGAGTACAGAAGTCCCGGAAATCCGGGCCAGCCGTATGATTTTAAAACAATCGGAGCCACACCCATCAAAAGAACGTAAATGATAATCGGCAGCACCGGGAATGCGGTCAGAAACTGGAAAAACATCGCCAGGGTATAAGTGCCGATTGCCGCAAGCATACCCGTGAAGTAAGATAAAGCAATTGCCTTTACCTGAAATGCGGTATTATGTGCGCCGAACGCAAGTCCGAGCAAAAGAAGAAAGATTAACGTCACGGCATACATAAATGCAATCTGCAGTGCACCGGCCAGCCATTTCATAAACACAAGTGTTCCGCTCTTTACTTTGTGTTCCTTTGCAAGATCAATGCTTTTTTTCGTAAACACACTCGTATGCATGCAAAGAAGCGCACTCACACCGGCGATTATATTGAATGCATATAACTGAAACTGCATTGTACGGATGGTAAACATATAACCGTTGAAAAAAGTAGCCTTCGTATAAATCACGAATCCCAATGCAGCGAGCATTGCAAGAATGAGGGCTACCCAGAATCTTTCAAGGGTGCGGATTCTTTTGATTTCATATGTCAATAATGATTTCATATCTTTCCACCCCCCCTTTACCAGATTGCAATGCGGTCTTCCGGTGCAAGATACATATTATCACCCGGATTCACGTTATAGGTTTCATAGAATTCATCAAACTGCTGCACCGTCACATTGATACGCAGGTATTTATGCGGATGCACGCCTTCCCTCTGATTGGAAATCAGAAGACTCTTCGTGGAAAGACTCTTCCAGAGACTCGCATAGCTTCTGAAGAACAGATCATAATCAAATGCATCGTCCGGCATATTCTTTGCAATCACCAGACCGGCCTTTACGCCGCCCATATCGGCAATTGATTCCTTGCTTAACGGATTGTTTGACTTATAGACATCTCCGCCTTCGAAAGGACGAATTCCGGCATAATACTCCGTCACCTTCCCTGCTTTTTCTTCAAAGACTTTCATATCGTCCCCGAGAATAATGGGATTGGGTTCCCCGTTCTTATCCCTGTATACACCACTGGAGTCAAATGCATGGGAAATCTCATGTCCGATTACGGCTCCGATATGTCCCAGTTTTTCCTCAAATTTCATGTCTTTTCGGTAAAAATCGCCGCCCACGATTGCAATATTGATATAGATTACATTACATGCATTGTGATAGGATGCGCCGACCGAGGTCGTTGTAACATTCGGCTCGTAAATATCCCAGAATGTTCTGTCAAAATCTCTTGTCGTAATTTCAGCATATGACATAATCTGGAACTTACTTAACTGCGCATACGCATCCAAAAGGCTTCCGCCCTCTTCTTTCGGGATTAATGTAACGGAACTGTAATCCGCCTCATTGTCCGGCTTCATGATTTTAAAATCCATGGCCTCCAGTTTCTCTTTGATAATCGCTTTGTTCTCGTCGGACAGCCAGTCTTTCTCGTCAATAATCTCTTTATATGCTTCGACATACATTTCACAGAGCGAACGGATATCTTCCGCCGTCGCTTCATCGTAATGATAGTCCAGATATGCCTGATCCATGGCGGATTTCAAAGGGCCGTTTGTAATGGTATGGAATAAATAACGGTCCGGTCTGACCTGCTGGACTTCGCCGAACGGATTCGTTTTATCCACTCCCACTTTTTCGGAAAGTTCAAAAATATCTTTGGTTAAAAACTGCTTTGATTTAAGAACAAGGATTACTTTGAAATACGCTTTGATTTCATCGATGTCGGCTTTATCCAGTATTTCGCCGACCCCCCGCAGATACAGGCTGTCCACGCTGAAAACTTCGACACCCTCCATCTGATAGTGCTTCATCATGTCTTCAATGGGATAAGAACCGGCCTCTTCAATCACTTCATCCTTCGTCATGACAGGATTCGAATATACGGCATTATTGCCGTACGGGCTTAAAGCAACAAGCCTGGATTCGAATGCAAAGCAGTCGTTCATTATTTCCTTAATATCCCCGCCCGAATAGCCGGCTTCTTTAAGCGTATAGGAAACCAGTTCTTTCACGCCTTCCAGCTTCTGCAGGCCTTTCTCGTTTAAATCCGAATAATAATCCGGTTCACCCAGACTATAAGCAGGCTGCTTAATACAAAGCGAATAATGACTTCTCTCATCATCCCGTAAATAAGGCTCCAGACTTACCAGCATTACGGCATACGGATTCTTCTCATTGTCAAGCATGTATGCTTTGGCATCGTCCACGCTCTTAATCCGGTCGATATATTTTAAATACTTTTTCAGCGGTTCGGTGCCGATTTCGTCGCGGTAATCCCAGTCGGAATACAGTCCGTCAAATGTACGCAAAAGCTCCAGATTCTTGTCGTTGATGCTTTCGTCGTCCAGCATCGCGCGCATATTGTCGTCCATGATATGTCTGGCATCTTCAAACGTTCCGTTTTTTGAAATCGGATCGTACTTCGTATCGGCAAGCCACTGCGCATTCGCGGCTGCCGCAAAATCGTCCTGTAAGCGAATATTTGCGACAAGCTGCTGATTCTCGGGAATGTTGGTACAAATCCATGCGTATTTTCCGAGTTTGAACATGGAATCGCTTTTGCTGCAGCCGAATGCCGTCACCACCAGCATTGCGCTCAGTGCTGCCGCCACGATGCGTTTTTTTATTGCACGCTTGTTCTTCTTCATGATTTTGGTTTTCCTTTCCTACTCAGCCAGTTCAAAATACTCGCCCGAGTACAGCGAGAAAATGGCACCTCTCGTCGTCTTGCCGGCATAGTATAATCCGGGGCCGGTGTATCTGTCGTACTCGATTTTATTGACCGAAATCTTATTGTCCTTTTCGTCAATCAGATAATAATAAACTCTGGTCTCCGTTCTTCTGTCGTCGCCGGAGCCGGTTTCATATCTTTCTTCTTCCCTGAGTGTGTCCTTGATTCTGAGGGTTTCAAACATATAACCGTCTTTCGAATAATCCGTCTTCATTTTCGGTGCAATAAACATAATCATAACCACCGCAAAAGACGTCACGCAAATCACCGCGCCCAGGGAACTCACAAGTGCTATCACATACGAGCCCTTACCGCTGTCTTCAAACATTTTCAAAACAGCATTCAGAATCGCATAGATGACAAACATTACCATAATGCATCCGAAAATACAAAGCAGCGTAATAAATGTGCTCTTTGATTTCGCGGCATCGGCAAGATATTTCTCGTGATCTTCTTCGAGAATCTCCTTTGTAAGAAGCGTCTTGCTGCCTTCTCCGCTTTGCTTAATCATTTGTTCGTATCGGGAAATCTGCTGCTTTTCGTCTTTGTTCTGGTCAATAAAACCTTTCACCATGAATCCTGTCATGGCCGCAAAACAGACAATAAAAACAACAATGTAGATGTTAGAAACCAGTTTCCTTGTCATGATGAACTCCCCCTTCATTCACAGCAATTCCGTTCCGGCGGCACCTACCTGCCGACCAAATTATATTATATCATAAAAGGCGGTGCTTTTACACCGCCTTTTCGTCTAATCCTCAGGCGACCAATTCGCCTGCACATCTTCAATTACAACATTTTCATCCACCTTGACGACAATCTGGTATTCATCCTCGTAGACGATTTCACCCGGGAAATTCGTATATACCACGTAGTACGGGTGCTCGTACCTCTCAAGAAGCCACAAAAGAGGGTTAATCATTCGCATCATCATCTCGCTGTTTTCGGTTTTAAAATAGCAGATAACTTTCTCCTGCCGCTTGCACTGCGGCGGCCACGGAAGTTCTTCCGCAAACCAGGAGTCGATTTCTTTAAACAGTCCGACATCTTCCTCGTCCATCGTACCGTTTGTCACCATCTGGTTGAGCATACTGAAAATACCTTTTCCGGTCTTGGTATTCGCCGCCAGTTCTTTGCCCTGGATTCTGCAATATTTGAACTTCATAAGCATCCCCCTTTCGATTTAATTCCGCACCTTTTAATGCTTCCGCGATTCAAACAGGCTGGTTGTTATTTACCGGCCGGTTATGGTTTGCAACAAATTCTAATTAATCACCTGCGAAATGTTTCCCTGCTCGTCAAGCGTAAAATCATGCGGTTTTACGGGCGCGCCGCAGTGCGGGCAGGATAAATGCATGCCGACAATATAAATGCCTCCGCAATAATCGCACTCTTCCTCGTCCACGAATTTCGGATCGCATATTTCGGCATGGCTGTAATTCTTTTCCCTGGTCGGATGAAAATCCATCAGCGGAATCATCAGTAACAGGAAGAAAACTTCAAACCCAATCGTACAGATTGCAAACCAATCAAAATACTTTTTCATGGCAACCGGTGTCAGATCGTCAAAAGCCTGCGCAATCGCCGCATCCACGCTGTACCGGCTCGGTTGCAGAAGATAATCATGAAGGTGATCGGTAAAGAAATCCGTCTCTTTACTTCCGAGGATTCCGTCCGTATCGTCACCCAGCATGCTTTCCCAGTACCATTCCTCAAAACCGTCTTCCGCAGTTTCCGTCGTGTAAACGATTAAGAAATGCTTTTCATCACCGAAACGGTTTAAGTAATCCTCGTATGCATAATCCTCAAGGCTCGAATAATGTTCCTTCCAGACGCTGTTCGGTTGCGTAACCAGTACCGGCGTAATTCCGGTCTTATCCTGAAATCTTTGCATGGATGCAATCAGTGCGGCTTCGTTTTGTACAATGCCCAGATTGTCCTCCACGTAAATCCTCGTGTCGTAATTATCTGCCAGCTTTTTGGGAAAATGTCCCGCGCCAAAAAACGTAATCAATGCTGTGATTGCAATGGACGGAATAATCATGAAAATCAGCAGACAGATACGCAGACTTGTCAGTCTTTTCTTTTCGTTACGGATATCGTAATTGGCATAAACAAAAACAGGCATTCTGTTTTTGTTGTAATACAGATATCTCGTTGCGCCATCAAAAGCCGTTGAGCCGGACTTTCTGGCGGGTGTACTGCTGCCCCCGCTGCTGTGATGGCTACTGTGATGGCTGCTGTGACTGCTGTGGTGGGATCCGCCTCCGTGGGATCCGCCTCCTCCTGAATGTGGCATTCTTCTCTCCCCTGTTACTAAAATTCTCTTTTACACAAACTTCTCTTATGCATCTGCTTTATTTGCTCTTCTTTACAGAGTAACCGAATTTCCCGAGATACTCTCCGAGTCCGTAGTATTCGCCGTGATTGTAGGCCAACAGATTTGCTTTGGCCAAATCAAATCGTCCGTTTTTATCCAGATATTTTTCATCCACATCGGTACTTAAAACTTCCACCACAAACATATCGTGACTGCCGAGTTCCAATACCTGCGTAACTTTACACTCTAGGGAAACCGGACTCTCCGCGATGCAGGGTGCCTTTACGTTTACGGAAGGAATCTTCGTTAGTTTCAGTTTTCCTTCCTGTGCGAATTTATCAATCTGACGACCGGATTTGACTCCCATGTAGTCGGTAACAAATGCCATGTCCTCAGTCGTTAAGTTGATGACGAACTCGCCGGTTTTTGTAATGTATTCGTGGGAGAGTCTTTCCTTGCGAATCGATACACTGACCATAACCGGGTCGGAACAAACCGTTCCCGCCCATGCTGCGGTCATAACATTGTCATGCCCCTCTCCGTCCGTACAGCTGACTAAAATAACCGGCAGGGGATATAAAAGATTGGATGGTTTCCAAATCTGTCTGGACATAATTGAATACTCCTTTTACTCATACAGAATTTCCTGCGAAATATGATACTCTTCATCCAGTTTCGGAATGCTGACGGGAAGTTTTCCCGTAACGGAAGCATCCTCAAAACAGGAAAGAATCGCCGCAAGAAGATTCGGTGAATATGCGCTTCCCGCACCGCTTTCTTCGGGGACTGCCCGCATAACGCTTGAACAGTATGTAAGCATCACAGCATCCGCTTCGGGAAATCTTGCGGCATCATAAGGAAGCTGACAGGAAATCACAATGACCGTTTTATTCTCTGCATGACACTGCTCAATTATCTGATCAAATGCCGCCGTGGAGAAACCGTCACCGCTTCCGGGATCTAAGCATGCCTCATTATATGCTCTGGAAATCAGGATTACATTCTTTGCATCCTTCGCCGCCTTCAGGCACTCTTTTAAATTCTCCTTCGTATTGGCCATCACCGTGATGTTTTCTCTTCCGAGCTTCTGTTTTGCAAGCTCGCCGTAGCCGACTCTGCTTGCACAGCTGTCCGCGAAAAGAATGAGTGTATCTCCGTCCGGGTCTCCCAGAGGAAATGCGGCATTCTCATTCTTCACAAGCGTTAAGGATTTCTTTGCAAGTTCCAACGCTTTTTCACGATTTTCATCCGAGCCGGCAACGGATTTTACTTCGGCAATCGCTTCGTCCGATACGGTAAAATCATTTTCATCCAGGATTCCGCGTTTCTCCTTCAGTTTCAGGATTCTTGTCACGGATTCGTCAATGCGCTCCTCGGAAATTTTACCCTCGTTTACCAGTTTTGCGGTTAATTCCACCACACCGTCGGTCTGCTCGAAAATATCGGTATTTACGATAATCGGCAGAATAATCATATCCGCCCCTGCGTTGATGGTCATGGCAATCACGTCTTCAAACGCAAAATTATCGGTAATCGCACCCATATCCAGCGCATCTGTTACAACAACGCCTTCGAATCCCATGTCCGCACGAAGGATATCCGTCAGAATCGCTTTACTCATCGTAGCGGGAATGTAGACTTCTTCGCCCGTGGAAACGGATACGTATTTTTCCTTTTCAATCTGCGGATACTGAATATGTGCCGTCATAATCATTTCCGCGCCGTTATCGATGGCCGCCTGAAAAGGAATCAGCTCGAAGTTTTTTAAATCCTCATAGGATTTGTCAATCAACGGAAATCCGGTATGGCTGTCCGTTCCCGTATCTCCGTGTCCCGGAAAATGCTTCAGGGTGGAAATGATTCCGAAATTCTCAAGGCCCTTCATAAATGCATTTCCGTACCTTGCCACTACCTCGGGTTTATCCGAGAAAGAACGCACTCCGATTACCGGATTGGTCGCATTATTGTTTACATCCGCAACCGGTGCAAAATCCGCATTAAAACCGAGCGCCTTTAATTCTTTTCCGTAAATTTCCGCCATTTGCGTGGCTGCATTTTCATCGCCCGTGGCCGCAATCGCCATGTTTCCGATTCCGGTGGTTCCGAAACCGATTCGGGATACCGAACCGCCTTCCTGATCCACGCATACAAAAAGCGGAATTTCGCTTCCCTTTTGATTGGATGCCTGCAGATCCCGGATCAGTTTGTAAGTCTGTTCGGCATCACTGCAGTTTTCCGCAAAAAGAAGTGTTCCGCCGAAATGATTCTTTTTCAGGCACTGACGGATTTCATCATTTAGCTCCGTGATGTTTGCTTTTTCCGGCATTTCGCCTTCTTCCATCAGTTTCTTTGCTTCTTCCGTTCTTAAATCCTGCCAGATCCGGAAAGACGGAATCATCATTTGTCCGATTTTTTCCTCAAGCGTCATACTGTTTAAAATCTCCTCCACCCGGTCTTCCTCTGCAGGTTCCGATAGCATTACGATTTCGCTCGGGTCATTTTGGGGTTTACGGTTACATCCCGGCATGAGGCCCAGAACCGTAACCAGACACAGACTTAATGCTATTGTTTTTTTGCAAATTCTATTCATCAAAAGATGTCCTCCAGAAAACGGCTTCTCGCATCTTTCATCTGAGCTACAAGCCCGCTGTAATCCATTTCCGTCCGTGCGCGAAGTCCTTCGGTAATCTCGCAGATCGGATCCAGAATCGGCTTTAATGCCAGGTTTGCAAGCACGCCCTTAAGTGCATGTGCCACCTCAAATGCTTCCGCATATTTTTTCTCCGCAATCAGATTCTCCAGTTCACCGTACTTGTCATCCTGAATTGCTTTCGTTACCAGATTCAAGTAAAACGCCTCCATGCCCGCGCATCTTGCAAGCCCTTCCTTCGTATCCGCACCGAGTTCCGTTAACTTTTCAATTGTCATGTCCGATCTCCTTTTCAATCAGTTTTTCGAAATCTTCCGCACACAGAGGTTTGGAAAAATAGTATCCCTGAATGACATCACATCCCAAATCCTTTAAAACCTCATACTGCTCTTTTAATTCCACGCCTTCCGCCACAACGGTAACATTTAAGTATCTGGCAATCTCCATAATGAATTCGACAAGTTTTAATGCACGCTCATCCGAATGAATGTTGCGGACAAATACCATATCGAGTTTCAATACATCAAACGGCAGATTCGTCAGCATGTTCAGCGAGGAATATCCGGTTCCGAAGTCATCCATCTCAATGCGGAATCCCTTCTCTCTCAGTTCCTTTACGACGCTGATGATATTTGCCTGATCATCGGTATACGCGGATTCCGTTACTTCCAGAAGGAAGTTGTGTACATCGATTCCCTCCTCATCGACAATCGCCTGAAACTCTTCGGCAAGGTTTTCGCTTAACATATCCATACGCGATACATTTACGGATACGGGAATGGATATGCCGTATTCCTTCTTCCATTTTGCAACCTGTTTCGCTGCATTTTTCCATACATAACGGTCCACTTTACTGATTAATCCGTTGTCTTCAAAAAGCGGAATAAAGAGACCCGGACTGATCATTCCGAGTTCGGGATGTACCCATCGGATCAGTGCTTCCGCACTTGCAAGCTTCGGTTCTCCCGACCGGATTGCATACTTCGGTTGGAAGAATACCTTAAATTGTTCTTCTTCCAGCGCCCTGTCCAGATCATGAATCAGCTTCTCTTCCCGATTCTCTTTTTTACTGATTTCATCATCGTAATACGCTACATGCTCCGTATAGTTTCCTTTGATGCTGTTGCAGGCAAGATGCGCGTAATCAAGTCTTCTTGCATAATCCGCATTCGCGCTTGCATTCTTATAAATGCCCATGCGGATTCTGGAATCGGAATCCTCCAGAATCTCTTTTAATGAATTGCAAATGGCATCATACAGCCTTTGCGCATGGTCATCGGATTTGATGTAAAGATAAAAATTGTCCGCATCAAAACGCGCTGCGATACCGTAATAGGCCTGTACATATTTCTTAATGCACCGGCCGATGGTCGCTAAGACCTCATCGCCGAGTTCAAGCCCGTGTGTTGCGTTGATTACATGGAATCGGTTCACGTTAACCGCAATCATATCCTTTTGATCCTCGGGATAATACTGGTCCACAATCGTTTCGTATTCCAGGAAATATTCGCGGTTGAAAAGATCCGTTACACTGTCATACTGTGTCGCCGTAATGATGTTCCTGTCTTCATACAGTTGAACGATTCTTCCGATTCTGGCCAGGATTACTTCCGGCACGTCATATGGTTTGGGGATAAAATCGGCAACCCCCATGTTTAAGCTCTTTACTTCCGCTTCCCTGTCAGACGTTAGAACGATAACCGGAATGTTCTTTAAGACTTCGTCTTTTTGAAGAATTCCGAAGAATTCGTATCCGTCCATGACAGGCATGCGAAGATCCAGCAAAATGGCGGTCAGCCTTTCTTTCTCGCTTTCTGCGATTTCCAAAGCCTCTTTGCCGTTTGCGGCAAGCAATACTTCGTAATCCTTTGCAAGAATGTTTTCCAGAAGCATTCTGTTAATCTCTTCATCATCAACAATCAGAATCCTTCTTTTCATGTTTAATCTGCTTTTGACAAAATCACTCATGGTTTATCTCCTACTTTTGTAGTACATAAGTTTTCCGGTGTCTCAAATAAAGCATCCGGTCCCCGCCCGTATAAACTTATACAGATATATTTTATCATATTTAGGCGTCAAAACAACGAAAAAAGCCTCGAATCCTTTGCTTTTTCAAAGTCTTCGAGGCTTATGTGTGCGGATCTTACGCCGCAGTATTTTACCAGATTTTAATTCTGTCTTCGGGAGCCAGATACATCGGATCTCCTTCTTTGATATCGTATGTTTCGTTAAACTCGTCAAACTGTTGCACTACTGCGTTGATTCTAAGGTATCTTAACGGATGCTCATTCGATATATCGTAGCGTTCCGAGGTTACGGTCACCTGCTCTTTCCAAAGTTCGGAATGACAGCGGAAATATTTGTCATAATCAAAATCATCGTATTTTTCCGCAATCTTAAGGGTAATGGTCATTCCGCCGATATCTGCGGCAGCTTCACCCCACACCTTGTTTCCGTCGATTTTTGCATACGGGAACGCATTGATGTTATTAAAGTATGCCGCAATTCTGTCGGCTCTTTCCATAAACGCTTCATAGTCTTCCTTCGGAAGCCAGCCGTAAGGATTCTCATCTGTCACCACCATGTTTCCGTCCTTGTCATACTGAATTCCGAGCGGATCAAAACCATGTGTTAATTCATGTCCGATTACTTCCCCGAGAAGACCGAGTCTTTCTTCTTTGCTCATATCCCTGCGATAGGTTGTATCGCCGATGAATCCGGACAAAATAAAGAACTGGTTAAAGCTTCCGTAATAGAACGCATTCTGGACCGTTGACGGAATTTCGGTACGGATATCATATCTCCAGTCCCCCGGAACACGCTTACTTCCGACAAATCCGGAATTATGCTTAATGGTATTCACAACGATTTTAGCATTGGCATCCAGAAAGGATACGTCCCTGTCAACGGAAAGGTACGAAGCATCAATCAGTGTATCCGGCTTAAGAACGGAAAATGTCATGTTGTCAAGTTTCGCCAGTGCCTGCTTCTTTCCCTCTTCGGATAACCATTCTTCGCCCTCCAGAATCTCCCGATAGGTATCCCTGATTTCATTGCACAGTGCCAGGATGTCTTTCTTGTCTTCCTCATCGACAAAATACGTCATATACGCATTTTCTTCCGCAACGGCAAGAGACTCACGGTTACTTAATACATACGTCTGATAGTCATTATTCATCGCTTCCATGAACTCTTCGTCGGACTCTTCCCCGCGAAGTATGGTTCCCATCATATCCAGATCCAGATAGGTATATGCCTGAAAAGCCGTATGTGTCAGCGCATAGGATTTTAACCTGGAAAGATTCTCTGTTTTGTAGACTTCATCCAGGTAATCCATATAAAGCGGATAGGTTGCATGAAGAGTCCCTTTTGTTACCCCGTAAGCATTTAACATTTCTTTCAAAGGAAAGTTTTTGCATGCGGATGTAAAATCGTCAAAGGACTGATATCCGTAGAAAACGCTGTCCTCATCGTTTTCTCCTTCTTCAAGCCATGCGCGGTCCAAAAGTTCATTCTCCAGAGAGTAGGATTCTTCCATAATCTTATCGATTTCATCTTCCTTATAGCCGGCCCCGGCAAGCAATGCTCTGACGGGAAGATCAAAATCCAATCTGGTTTCTTCCACTTCTTCCGCATCGGAAGTATTGTAATCTCTGGGCAGTATGGAGAAGTCATCTTCACCGAGATCCAGAACCCAGTATTCGGTATTTTTCAAATCAAGAGATGTGGTAAGTTTCATAAATCTGCAGAAAGGATCTTTCTCCGGGTCGGATAAATACGCGGTCATATCATCCAGAGACTGAATCTTTTCAATCGTTTCAAAATACTTCTTTACCGGCTCGATTCCGTCCTTGTTTCTTTTCTCCCAGTCGGTTGCGGCATCATAATAATCGCGAAGAATCTGTATGTCCTTGCCCTGATATTTGTCGCGGTCCAGAAACATTTCTTTCTGTCTGTCTTCGATTTCCTCGGTAAACGTAATAATGTCTTTGGTATCTCCGTAAAAACGCAGATGCGATTCAGCCAGCCAGTCATAATTGGATGCCAGATAGAAGTCGGTTTTCTCTCCCTTGTTTCCGACCTGGTTTACAACACCGATTAAACTTGCATCCACCCACTGGGTTCCGTCCACCCAGTTAAGATTTTCGGGATGATTACGGATTTCGTCGATTTTTGCTTTTAATGCTTCATCCGGTTCCTCGTCGAATCCGTCTTTATCATATCTGCAGATTCTTAATGCGGCACCCGATTCTCCATCATATGCGTATACGGCACTTTTTTCGGTTCCGTTTTCGTCCACGGTAACAAAAAGTTCGGATACCTCATCTTCATCAAGATCGGATAACGAGTATTTTACATTCGGGCGATATCCGGAAAGAACGATTCCGGAAAG
>JAEEGL010464291.1_pt1 | contig 70118 bp, 57 predicted proteins | sample 9134231 | NCBI WGS metagenome assembly JAEEGL01 (sample SAMN16246548, study PRJNA631951) | gut metagenome | biome: gut microbiome; feature: rumen; material: fiber-attached | host: Bos | place: Iran: Karaj | collected 2018-10
AGGTGAGAACAGCTATCATATAGACAGAAGAAACATATTTCAACTTATCGCTCGGCTTTGCCGCTTCGCCTTTAGTGCGAAGAACCTCATAACCTTATAACCTCATAACCTCATAAGTTGAGCATATGCGAAACTTGAATACGTAATAACGTCGAAGCATGAGCACGTGCCTTTCCGTCATCATCCCCATCTTCCGCGTCGAAGCCTACATCGAACGGTGCACACGTTCGCTGATGGAGCAGACGCTGGACGACATCGAGTACATCTTCGTCGATGACTGCTCGCCCGATGCGAGCATCGCGGTGCTGCAACGGGTTCTGAACGACTACCCCGAGCGGCAAGGACAGGTCCGCGTCCTCCGCCACACCGAGAACCGCGGCCTCCCCGCAGCACGCAACACAGGTCTGGCCGCCGCCACCGGCGACTACATCTTCCATTGCGACAGCGACGACTTCCTGGAACGCGATGCCTTGGCCTCGATGTACGAGGCGGCCGTCAAGAACGAGGCCGACATCGTCTATACAGACTGGTACCTCAACTACCCCGATAAGGAACGCCTCATGCGATGTCCGGCTTACAACACGCCCGAAGAGGCTTTATGCGGATTGCTGCATGGCACGATGAAGTACAACGTCTGGAACAAGCTCGTGAAGCGGGAGCTTTATAACGAAAACGAAGACGGAAACGTAAGTTTTCCCGCCGGCCACGGCATGGGCGAGGACATGACGATGATCCTGCTGTTTGCCAAGGCACGACGTGTGACTTATCTGCCCAAAGGCACCTATCATTATGTGCGGCAGAACGAGAATGCCTTCACGGCAGCTCGCAGCGAAGTCTCCTACGACGACATGCGTTTCAACGCCGAGCGTGTCATCCAAGCGCTCGATGGACGGGTGCCCGACGAGGATCTCGCTTGCTTCAAGTTGAACGTGAAGTTTCCCTTCCTCATCAGCAACCGGCACGAGGACTACGAACGCTGGCAAACGTGGTTCCCGGAGGCGAACAACATGATTCCCAACCATAAGGTGTCAACGAGGGCACGAATGCTGGAACGCTGCGCTGCGCATCGCCTCTATGCCCCACTGAAGTTACATCACCTATTGCTCCAAGTCACTCAACGATGAAGTTCCTCAAAGGCTTAGCTGTTATCCTTTGCGTCGCCATAACGAGTATGTTCTATTTCCCCTTCGAGTTTCGCGCTCTGCCGGGAATGAACACCAAGAAGGCGATGGCAGCGATGGCCTTGGTCATCCTCTTCTTCAGGATGATCGGGAACAAGAAGCTCTCCGTAAGCCGGGACTTCATCCTCCTGTCCCTCCTGGCAGGACTCGTCTCGTTCGCCGGCATCGTTTCCGTGACGCTCAACAACACCACCGACTACACCTACGCCACCTATATCATGTCCTTTTGGGTGTGGTGGGGCGCGGCCTTCACGGTTTGCAGCGTCATCCGTTGGATCCATGGGCAACTGAATTGGCGGCTCATCGCCGCCTATCTGACTGCCGTCTGCGTGTTCCAATGCATCATCACCCTTGCCATGGACAGCAATCCATTGGTGAAGCAAGCCATCAATTCGGTGGTGCTGCAACAGGACATGGTGTTCATGGGCAACGTACACCGCTTATATGGCATCGGTTGTGCGCTGGATGTGGCCGGCATGCGCTTTGCCGCAGTACTCGCGATCATCATGTACTTGCTGACCGACAGCCGAGTCACCAAGCAATGGTACGAGAGCCTGCTCTATATCCTCGCCTTCCTGATCATCACGGTGGTTGGCAACATGATCGCCCGCACCACCTTAGTGGGCGTTGGCGTAGCACTTCTCTATCTGCTTTATGTCAGCGTGCGGCCTTCCTCGTCGTCACAGGCGAAGAAGAATAAGGTGTCGGCCGTGTGGTATTGGCTGGTCGGAATCGCCGTCGTCAGCATTCCGTATTTCGTCTATTCTTACAACAACGACCCCAGGATGCACAGCCACCTGCGCTTTGCCTTCGAGGGCTTCTTCAACCTGGTGGAGAAAGGCGACTTCAACTATACGTCCAACGACCGCCTGAGGGAGATGTATGTGTGGCCGGACAATGCCAAGACATGGATCATCGGCGACGGGTACTTCGAGAATCCCCTAGAGACGGATGTCCACTATACGGGCGAGACAACGGAAGGCTACTACATGAGTACCGACGTAGGCTACGTGCGTTTCATCTTCTACTTCGGTGTCGTGGGAATGCTGCTGTTCTCATACCTGATGCTCAAGGTGGCACAGGCCTGCGCCCATCAGTCCGATGACATGCTATGGCTCTTCGCCATGCTCCTGGCCCTGAATTTCATCGTGTGGTTCAAAGTGTCCTCCGACCTCTTCCTCGTATTCGCTCCCTTCCTGTGCTTAGGATATAACGATAACGTGAACCTTGACGAAAACGAAAACGAAGATTGTCTACTTGATAGCTGCCACATGTAACTCCGGCGGCATGGAACGGGTGCTGACCAACAAGGCCAACTGGCTCGTCGCCCAAGGCTATGAGGTGAGCATCGTGACCACCGACCAGCGGGGACGGGAGCCGTACTTCACGTTGGACGGACGCATCAGAACCTACGACCTGGACATCAACTACGATGCCGACAACGGCCGCCTGCTGAGCAAACTGCTTCGCTATCCCGTCCGGCAATGGAAGCACCGCCGCCGGCTGTCGAAGCTGCTCTGTCAGCTGCGGGCTGACGTGGTGGTCTGCATGTTCAACAACGACGTTTCGTTTGTCCACAAGCTACAGGACGGCAGCCGCAAGATACTGGAGATCCATTTCTCCAAGAACAAGAAGCTGCAATACGGCCGCCGCGGTCTCTGGGCGCTCGCCGACCGCTGGCGCACGAGGCAAGAAGAGAAGGTCGTCAGGAAATACAACCGCTTCATCGTCCTCACACACGAAGATGCGGCTCTCTGGGGTAACCTACCCAACATCCGTGTCATACCCAATAGCAGACCCGACACCGTGCCCCCTCCCATAAGGGAGGGCAACCGCTACCAGAGCAAGCGAGTCCTTGCCGTAGGACGCTACGACTATCAGAAGGGCTTCGACACGCTGATCAATATTTGGCATCAGATAAATAGGACTCATCAACTACCGGATGGCTGGCACCTCGACATCGTGGGCGACGGCCCGCAGCGCCAAGAGCTCCAGCTGCAGATTGAGCGTCTGGGACTTGAGGACAGCGTTCACCTCGTGCCTCCTACATCCGACATCCAGTCGCTTTACCTCCGTTCGACCATCTTCGTGCTGACGTCCCGCTACGAGGGTTTGCCCATGGTGCTGCTCGAAGCCCAGACTTACGGTTTGCCCATCATCGCCTTCGCCTGCCAATGCGGGCCGCGTGACGTCATTGAGGACGGAATCAACGGCTACCTCATCGAGGGTCGGGACGAGGCGCTGTTTGCTCAACGCCTGACGACTTTAATGAATGATCCATCCCTGCGCCAAGACATGGGCAACGCCGCCCTCCAAGCCTCCGAGCGCTTCTCCGAGGAACGCATCATGAGCAAGTGGCAAGAAGTAATGAATGAAGAATCGTAAACTACTCGTTGTCTCAGCAGTGAACCTGCGCAAGGGTGGCACACTGACCATCCTGCGCAACTGCCTACAGGAACTGTCGGAGCTGGCTCAGCGCGACGAACTGCGTGTCGTGGCCTTGGTGCATGACCGTCAGCTCTGCGACTATCCGGGCATCGAGTATATCGAGTTGCCGTGGTCCGTGCGTTCGTGGGCACATCGGCTGTGGTGCGAATACGTCACCATGCACGGCATCTCACATCGCCTCGGTGACATCGACCTATGGTTGTCGCTGCACGATACGACGCCTCGTGTGAAGGCACACCGCCAGGCCGTCTATTGCCACAACTCATACCCCTTCTTCCGCTGGCATTGGCACCACCTATGGCAGAACTACCGCATCGTCTGCTTCGCCCTCTTCACCAAGCTCATCTACCGCATCAACCTGCACCGCAACGCCTTCGTCATCGTGCAGTCGCAGTGGTTTCGCGAGGCATTCCAGCAGATGTTCCAATGGGACAAGAATAAGATCGTGGTGTTTCCACCAATAGCAGACCCACCCCCCGCCCTCCCTGTAAGGGAGGGAGCGGTTACCTTCAAGGACTGCAAAGCGGATGCCTGCTCAGAACATTCTGCTCCCTCCCTTACAGGGAGGGCGGGGGGTGGGTCTTCCTTTCTCTACCCCGCCTACCCCGACGTCCACAAGAACTTCGAATGCCTCTGCGAGGCGGCACGATTGCTGGAGGAGGAAGTTGGGGAGGGGCGCTTCGAGGTACTACTGACCACCTCACCCGATTTCAACCGCTACAGCCGATGGCTGCATCGACGCTGGGGTCACGTCAAGTCCATCCGTTTCTGCGGTTTCCTCCCCAAGGCAGAACTCGAGGCGTTGTATGCCTCAGCCTCCTGCCTCGTCTTTCCATCACAGGTAGAGACATGGGGACTGCCGATCAGCGAGTTCGCCAAGACCGGACGCCCGATGCTCTTAGCCGACCGCCCCTACGCCCACGAGACAGCAGGCGGAAGCGCCAGCACCGCCTTCTTCGACCCCGATGAACCACAACAACTCAAACAACTCATGCTTCAACTTCTACTAGGAGACCACAGCAACTTACACGACATTAAACCAACGATGCCCCAACCTCCTATCGCTCACTCCTGGAACGAAGTCATCAATCATCATTGAGCATTCATCAATCACCAATCACCATTCATCAATCATCAATCACCATTCATCAATCATCAATCATCAATCATGCGAATTCTTCAACTCGGTAAATTCTATCCCCTGAAGGGTGGCGTAGAGAAAGTCATGTACGCTCTGGCCGAAGGCTTGTCGCAGCGTGGCATCGACTGCGATGCCATGTTTGCCAGCAAGGATGGGCACACCGAGGACATACAGCTCAACGAGCACTGCCACATCTATGTCTGCCGTACCATCTTAGAAGCCAAGGCAACGATGATTGCCCCTACCATGGTGACGACGCTGGTGCAGATCTGCAACCACTACGATATCATCCACGTCCACCATCCCGACCCGATGGCCGCCCTGGCGATCTATGCCTCTGGCTTCAAAGGTCTTGTCGTGCTGCACTGGCATTGCGACATCATCCGCCAGAACAAGCTGCTCAAGTTCTACCGTTCCCTACAGAACTGGCTCATCCGTCGCGCCGATGTCATCGTAGGCACGTCGCCCGTCTATCTGCAGCAGTCCGACGCCCTGGCACAGGTACAGCAGAAATGCCGTTGCATCCCCATCGGCGTTTACGAGACCACGCCCAACCCGGCGCTGACGCAACGGCTCAAAGAACGCTACGCCGGCAAGCATATCATCTTCTCCCTCGGACGCCTGGTACTCTACAAAGGCTACGAATACCTCATCGAAGCCGCCACCTACCTGCCCGATGATTACGTGGTGTTGATCGGCGGTACGGGGTATCAGCAGAACCACCTGCAAGAACTCATCGTGAGCCGTGGCTTACAGGACAAGGTCAAGCTGGTGGGCTTCATTTCCGAAGACCACTTAGGCGCCTACTTCGATGCCTGCGACCTCTTCTGCCTCACGTCCATCGACAAGCGCGAGGCTTTCGCCATCGTGCAGGTCAAGGCGATGATCCACGCCAAGCCCATCGTAGCCACCGACATACCAGGATCGGGAGTGCCATGGGTGAATCAGAACGACGTCACCGGCATCAACGTGCCGCCGTACGACAGCAAGGCCACCGCCCAGGCCATCATGGACATCTGCACCGACCAGCAGCGCTATCAACGCTATTGCCGGCAATCGCGGCAACGCTACGAACAGCTGTTCCGCATGGAGGATATGATCACCGCCTGCCAACAGCTTTACGAAGAGATGATCAAGTCGTGATTTCGACATTTCGGAATTTCGAGCTTCGACAACAATAAATCAGCTAATGAAAAGAACCTTCGACATCATTTTAGCCATCCTTTCCATCATCATCTTTGCCATCCCCATGCTGCTCATCTATCTGAGTATATGCTTGAGTGGAGGTGGCTGCGTCATCTATCGTCAGGAGCGCATCGGCTACAAGGGCAAGCCCTTCATGCTCTACAAATTCCGCTCCATGAAGACCAATGCCGAGATGGACGGTCAGCCCATGCTCTTCACGAACGACGACCCTCGCCTGACACGCATCGGACGCTTCCTGCGTGCCCATCACCTCGATGAGTTCCCTCAGCTGTGGAACATCCTGCGTGGCGAGATGTCCTTCGTGGGTCCGCGCCCCGAACGCAAATACTACATCGACCAGATCCTGCAACGCCGTCCCGACTACGTACGGCTCTATGCCCTGCGGCCCGGCATCTTCTCACGTGCCACCCTCTACAACGGCTACACCGACACCATCGACAAGATGATCACCCGCTTGGACATGGACCTCGCCTACCTCGAGGAGCGGACCCTGTGGCTCGACATCAAGATCATCGGCCTCACGGCCATTGCCATCATCACTGGAAAGAAATTCTGATGCGACTCAAAGCTGACCTCCACCACGTCAACGTAGGCAAAGACCACTTCATCATCGACCCCGACGGCGGGGCCATCGACCTCACGGACCTCTACGCCATGAACGAGGCGGCAGCCTATTTGTGGGAGCAGTTCTCCAACCGCGACTTCACACCCGAAGAGATGGCCCGCGAGCTTGCCGCATCCTACGACGTAAGCCACGAACAGGCATTGACCGACGTACGCCAGCTTCTGCAGACATGGAACGAGTACGGACTGATCGTATGACACGCTGCCAGCAGGCTTTCTTCGAGCTCCTGCGCTGCGGACTCTGGGGCACCACACCCGCAGCCGACTGCTTCCCCCTCACACCCGGCGAATGGCAGCAGGTGTACGACGAGGCGTGCCGCCAGACCGTGCAAGGCGTGGTCTATGATGCGCTGCAACGCCTGCCCGACGACCTCGTGCCGCCAACGGCGCTCACCCTACAGTGGACCTCGGACGTCGCCGCCATCATGGCCTCGCACCGCAACATGCAACGTGTCGTCGCGGTCACCTACAACCTCCTTCGTCAGGCCGGCACCGAGCCCGTCCTCATCAAGGGACTCGCCTCGGCCCATTGCTACGAGAAACCACAGTTGCGGGTCAACGGCGACATCGACTGGTACCTGCCGTCCAACGTCCTGGACACCCTTCCCACCGCCCTCGAACGTCAGGGCATACAGAGCGAACGCCACGCCGACGGCAGCCTGTGCTTCAGCTATGACGACACCGAGGTCGAGCTGCATCCTCGTCTGGCAGACCTCCTCTGGCCCGCCCATCAGAAGACAATATATAATATGAACGTGCGTGAGGGCTTTGCCACACTCCAAGTCGGCGCCCCTGGAGAGACGTCCATCGACGTGCCGACGCCCGGCGCCGTGGTCACCCTCCTCATCCACGCCGCGCATATCTTCAAGCACACCGCCTCCGTAGGCATCGGCCTCCGCCAGTTCTGCGACCTGGCATGTGCCCTTCACCACCTCAGCGGGAGCTACGACCCCGCCCTTCTCACCGCAGCCCTCCGCGACACCGGCCTCCTGCGCTGGTCGCGTCTGCTGGAACAATTCCTCCATCGCCACCTTGGCATGGACACCACCCTACCCATCGACGATGCGTCGGCCTCCGCTGCCGACTGCGACCGTCTCCTCCGCCTAACCCTCAGCGGAGGCAACTTCGGGCAACACAACGCCCAATGGCAACAAGCCCACACACGGGGACGCAACCGTCTCCACACCCTGCGAAGCCTCTGCAGCCATGCACCCTTCGCCCTCCGATATGCACCCAAAGAAACCCTCAGCCTCCTTTTCTCGCTGGCCAAGGGACAAAAGAATATTCAAATTTAAAAATTATATACGATTATGGAAAAGAAAAACTATTCGGGACTGACAACGAAGCGTGTCAAAGTCGCCTGTCAACCCATCATGGCCGTTTCCGACAGCAAGATGAAAGTGAAGACCACTACTGTTAACGGCACAGATGAATGGGTAGAAGACAACAATGCCGGCTCGCTGCAAACCAGCATCAGCTCAGAGCTCTAACCCCAAGCCGGCACCCCATTCTCACACCTCTTAAGTAGCCGATCATCACGTTATGAATCACTATCCCCACCCATGCAGGGCTGCCACCGGCATCCTGCTCTGCATCGCCGTATTGATGCTGGGATCCTGCAAGCCCAAGAAATTCATCTATCTGGAGGATATGCCCGTGAACATCGCGGTGCCTATCTCCCAGAAACAGGAGACCCGCGTCAAGCCTGGCGACCGCCTCGACATCCACGTCAGCTGCACCAAGCAGGAGCTGGCGATGCCCTTCAACAATGCCTCCTACCGCGTCAACCTCGAGAGCACCACGGTCACCCCAGAGGCTACAGCCTCCGAGGGCTATCTCGTCGATGACGAGGGTTGCATCAACTTCCCCATCCTCGGACGGCTCCAGGTCGGCGAGCTCACCCTGCAACAGGTCAACGAGTTCGTCGAGGGACTGCTCACCGAAGGCAACCACATGCCCGACGCCCTCGTCGATACGCGCATCACCAACTTCACCATCTATGGCCTCGGAGCCCTCAACCCCAGCAAGCTGATCGTGCCCGAGGGACAAATCAACATCCTGCAGGCTTTAGCGCAGATGGGCGACTTGGAAGGACGCGCCAAGTATAAAAAGGTACGTGTCATACGCGAGGAGTACGGCCAACGAACGGAGTACGACCTCGACATGACCACAACAGCCATCTTCACCTCACCGGCCTTCAACCTTCAACAGAACGACATCGTCTATGCCGAGCCCAACAAGAAGAAGTCCGATGCCCCCAACAAGGCGGCCATCTGGATCTCCATGCTCGCCACGATTGCGTCTATTGCCTACAGCGTAACGTATATTTTGAAATAGTTGACGAGTTGACAAGTTGACAAGTTGACGAGTTGAGAGTTGACGAGTTGACGAGTTGACGAGTTGACAAGTTGACGAGTTGACAAGTTGACAAGTTTAAAGTTTAAGGTTTAAAGTTTAAAGTTAGTGGAAACAAGGAATAAACAAGCGGAGCAGCACAACGAGCAGTCCTTCAATGTGATGGACATCGTGCACTACTTGATCGCCAACTGGAAGTGGTACGTCCTGTCGCTGGCGGTGTGCCTCGTGCTGGCCTACAACAAGTACATCCACACGCCGCGCACCTACTTCAGCTCCATCGACGTGCTCATCAACGACCCGTCGAACAGCGACGGCGTGGTGGGCCTGGGCAAGTACAGCAGCGTCATCAACTCGGTGAACATCGCCAACGAGATGCACATGATGCGCTCCAAGGAGCTGTTGGAAAAGATGGTGCAAGACACGCACACCGACATGCTCTACACCATACGCATTCAGCTCTACCGGGGCGACATGTACGGCCGCGAACCCGTGAACATCGAGTTCCTCGACATCAACGAGAAGAAAGGTGCTCAGTTCACGATGCACATCAAGGACACGCTGCATGCCGTGCTCTCGGAGTTCTACGAGGACAGCCCCGAGGTGGACGTACGCTTCGGCGAGATCGTCAAGACTCCCGTCGGACGGCTGCGCATCACCCTCACGCCTAAGTTCGACGACTCGTGGATCGACCTCGAGACGCACGTCACGAAATATCCCGTCGAGAGCATCGTCAGACAGTACCACAATGCCATCAGCATACGCCAGGGCGACGAGGCAGCATCCATTCTCACTATGGCGCTGCAGGATCAGTCCTACCAACGTGCTCAAGCCGTGCTGCGCGGACTCATCAACGTCTATAATGCCGATGCGCGCGCCAGCAAACAGGAGATATCCATCAAGACAGCGGACTTCATCAACGAGCGCATCAGCATCATCGCCAGCGAGCTCGGCAACGTGGCTTCGCAACTGGCGACATTCAAGCGCAGCAACAAATACGTTGACCCGTCGCTCACCACGCAACGATACATCGACGAATCCTATACCGCCGAGAACCAGCAGATCAACAACGAGGTGGAGCTGCGCATGGCCGAGTCCGTCAAGGAATACCTCACCAACCCCGCCAATGCCAATGAACTCATTCCCACCAATATCGGTCTGGAGAAGAGCGGCATCGAGGGACAGATACAGAAGATCAACACCCTGCAGCAGGAGTACAACCGGCTCGGCGGCAGCAGCAGCGCACAGAACCCCATCGTCGTGGAGCTGCGCGAGAACCTGACGACACAACGCCGCATCCTCGCCGACCTGCTCAACAGCCACATACGCAACCTGCAAGCCCAGCGCCAGAACATCTCCTACCGCGGACGCCTCGCCGAGAACAAGATGGCCGACATCCCCGAGAAGGAGAGCGAGGTCATCAGCATCGAGCGACAGCAGAAGATCAAGGATGCCCTCTACACCTTCCTGCTCAACAAACGCGAGGAGAACGCCATCTCGCAGGCTATGGTGGCTGACAACGCACGCATCATCGACTCGTCGGACGGCGACGAGACGCCCATCAGCCCGAGCCGCACGAAGATCATGTTCCTCGGTCTGCTGGCCGGCCTGCTCATCCCCTCGCTGATCCTCCTGGCACGCATCTTCCTCGACACCAAGGTGCGCACACGCCGCGACCTCGAGGGTGTGCTCAGCGTGCCCTTCCTCGGCGAGGTGCCCTTCGACGAGGACGTGAACATCGAGAGCGCCTTCACGGCCGGTAAGGCCGAGGGCGGCTCCCACCGCATCATCTCCGAGGCCATACGCGTGCTGCGCACCAACATCGCCTTCCTCGGCAAGGAGAAGGAAGGCGCACAGGTCATCACCCTCACCTCGTTCCACGAGCACTCCGGCAAGACCTTCATCACCGCCAACCTCGCCAAGAGCCTTGCACAAACTGATCAACGCGTGCTGGTCATCGACCTCGACATACGCAAACGCTCGATGACACAGCTGCGAGGCATACGCAACCAGATCGGAGCCTCGGACTACCTCGCCAGCAAGCTCACGCCAGCCGACATCATCATCAAAGGCGAGAACGGTATGCCCGATTTCATCCCTGCCGGACACCTGGCACCGAACCCCTCGGAGCTCCTCATGCGTCCGCGTCTCGACACGCTCATCAAGGAGGTCACACCCGACTACGACTACATCATCATCGACAGCGTACCTATTGGCGGCATCGCTGATGCGAAGATCATCAACCGCGTAGCCGACCTCACGCTCTTCATCATACGCGCCGGTAACATCGACCGCCGACAGCTGCCCGAGGTGGAACGCCTCTATCAGGACAACACGCTCTCCAACATGGCCATCGTCCTCAACGGCTCAAGCCTCAAACCGCTCTACGGCTACGGTTATGGCTACGGATACGGGTATGGTTACGGCTACGGTTATGGCTACGGCTATGGCTACGGCTACACCGACCCCGAAACTCACCGGAAGCACCACCATCATAAGAAGTTCTCACTCAAGGAAATTCTTAAGAAACTAAAACTAAAACGATAACAATTCATAATTCACAATTCATAATTCACAATTCATAATTCATAATTCATAATTCATAATTCATAATTCACAATTCATAATTCACAATTCATAATTCATAATTCATAATTCACAATTCATCAAACGATAACGAAAAGACGTAATAACGTTATAACGGGATAACGAGATAACGGGATAACGAGATAACGGGATAACGTTAAAACTCAGGAATAAACAACAACAACAATAATCATTCATCAAAACAACAATGAAAAGAATTAAGATTTTCTCAACCGCGTTGACCGCAGCCGCCCTCGCCTTGCTTGTTGCCTGCAGCGACGACTTTGGCGTGAAGACTTACAACGACGGTTTCCTCCACTTCAAGTTCGACTTCGACAAGAACGGACAATGGAATGAGAACGGCGCGCAACAATCTCCGACACGTATGATGGCACCCGTCGAGATGATTTCGCCTGAAGGTCTTGACTCGCCGCTCTACCTGCACTGTGTTGAGTCTAACACCATCGAGACGGCTGCAGAAACACGCGGTGAGCGCATCTCTGGCGAGGCTTTCGATGACCGCAACAAGATCATGTGCTTCGGACTCTATGCCGTTGTCGATGGACAGCAAGTGCTGGCAACTTCGACATCTGAATTGACGGCCAGCTATACTGAGGTCATGCGTAACGAACTTACGCCAAGCGGCGACTGGCAAGTGAGAGAGACCGAGCTGAACTTCGCAGGAGACGGTGGATGGCCCGACGGCAAAACGGGCGACTTTTACGGTTTCGCTCCCTTCCCCGGATGGGATGCCGACGAGGATGCCGGCAAGGGTCACGCACGCTGCATACTCATTGACACAGATGGCTCAACGCCCACAATCACGTTCTTCATGCAACCTGAAGAGGAGCACAACAAGGACATTCTCACAGCCAAGAAGACTGGGGTCACCTATAGCCAAAAAGAATCGGGTATCGAGTTGCCGTTCAAACACGTCCTCTCAGCACTCAAGTTTAATCTCGATGCCAATAACGACCTGAAGTACACCGTAGGCGTCGGAGGCACAGAATACTATCTCCAGGTGAAGAGCATCACCGTGGAAGGTATCTACGACGAGGGCACTGTCGAAATAGGCGAAACGAACTGGACACACGCAACCACTACCGGCAGCTGCACTGCCGTGCTCAACCGTTCCTACAGCGATGTCACTGGCGATGCCAAGACTCTCATCAACACCGATGAGCACTGCATGATGGTGCTGCCCCAGACAGCCCCCACAGGCGCTAAGTTCATCATCACTGCCAACCTGACGACGGACGCTGCAGGAGGTACGGTATTCAAGGAAGATGTCACTTTCGAGGCCAGTCTTGCTGGACTGACTTGGCAGCCAGGTCATTCCTATACCTACCAAATCAAAAAAGATACGAAAGCTAAAAGCTACACGCTCACATCGACATACGGCGGCGTCAACGGCGGAACATTCACCTTTGATTCAGAAGGCGGTTCGCTTGACTTCGACGTACTCAGCAATGTGGAATTAAAGGAAGGTTCCACACCCGCTGTGGCACAACCTACCAAGTGGCACCTTGAATACTCCGAAGATAACGGAGCCACGTATAAACCGGGTCTGCCGTTAGGACTTTCTGTGGTTAGGAAGTCAACAGGTGAGCAGGTGGATGATGAACTTGCCATTTTAAATAGCTCCACTGCTGCCGAGACCTATACGATCACGGCAGAAGAACGAGTAGATGAAATGCCTACAATTACAACGCTCACCAGCCATGACTACAACCAATATGCCGACAACGATGGATACTATGACCTGTCGCTGCATCCCATGGGATACAGCGCCGCCATTTGCGGACATACCTCCGCACGCAACACCGCCAACTGCTACATCATCAACGGCTTCGGCAAGTTCAAGATTCCGCTCGTCTATGGCAACGGTGTGAAACAAGGTGTCAATAACCCCAAAGCCTATGCATACACCTGGAGCGACAGTTACGGAACCAACATGGGTCATGGTGTGTTCTTGGACCACACGGGCAACCAGATCAATGACCCCTGGATTACAGCACAAGTCGGAGCAATGACCGGTGCAGAGATTGTTTGGGAAGAAAACAACGTGATTACCCCAAATAGTGTGAAGCTCTCTGATGACGGAGACTACATCTGTTTTGAAATCGAAAAGAGCAAGGTGCAGCCGAGTAATGCTTTGGTGGCAGTAAGAGACGCTAACGGCATCGCATGGAGCTGGCACATCTGGGTGACGGCATTCGACTTTGCCAATAATATTACGGAGTTGTCATGTAACGTCAATGGTACTACCCGTTCTGCGAAATTTGCACAACGTAATCTGGGATGGCGCACCCCTGAAATAAAGAACTACCACGACCATAGAACAATTAAAGTCAGGGTCGCACAGAACGACCCCATGAGTGAGCATGTCGATCACAGCTTAACGCAGGATGGCGGTGTGGTCAGTCTTTCCGGCGCTAACCTGATCTATCAGAATGGTAGAAAAGACCCCTTCCCATACTTACGTATGGACTTGACTGGCTTCACCACCAATTCCACCACGGGTAAAATCGAGAGCGTTTCTTATGCAAACAGAGATCTGTTTACTCAAGTGGGATGTACTTATAATGATACCGATCAGCCTTCCGCAGATTATTCTATTAAGAATCCTACGGTTTTCATAGCTCATGGTACTGCAAATAATTCTAATTGGTTTAAACAAAACGACGCTCAATATCCTGGTCGTCAAGGGTATCCTTGCTGGGATCCAGAAGGAAGTATTACCCTTGGAGCATCTGCATTAAATGCGATTAATTATGGCTCTCATACCAAAACGATTTACGACCCCTGTCCTGTGGGCTTTATGGTGCCTAAATCGGGCGCGTTAACGATTCTCAACTACACAAGTTATACAAGTTCTTCTTCTAATACACCGCGATCGTGGAGCTATAAAACGACCACAACTACACTTGACGGTGAAGAGATCGAAGCACCTCTGGGTTATATAGAAAATGGTGATTTGACATTCTACCTGACGGGTGGTATGACATATAGTTGGAGTGGGACTCATGCAACATTTACTACTACCGCTACTAACACCTATGGATATATTTGGTCAACTGGCTTAATTTCAAATGCATCGTATTCGGTTTACGGACGGTCAAGCAGCTCTGGATTCCAAAACATGCAAACAAGTAATCAACGTTTTTCATTTTATGGCTTTCCAGTACGTCCCGTCGTTGATGAACTACAAGGCACGATTGAGGCTTGGGATTCTGAACCCGTCCAGAATTTCCATCAGGGAGATGCTGAGGGTGTAGTGCTTACAGAAACCAGTTCGGGCAACTGGGGCATCCTGTCCTCGTCTATGTCCTCTGTTGTATTTGACGTAAAGGACGTTAATGGGAATCACGTTACCAATCTTGCTTTAAATAATTTCCTGACCGACTCAAACAAGAAGAACAAGAGGGTTTACATCAAGAACGTACACGTCGAATTCACCTACAATGGTTATACCTATGGCATCATCGTCCCGCGCACACTGCAACGCTACAGCATCGTTTACACCAATGGCACCAGGACAGAGACACATGACAGCAGGGCAAACGTCGATGTGAGCACCATCCCCGATCACTATCAGTTCTCCCCCCAGTGGACGCGTTGGAATCCTACCGACCTCTTCAACACCGCTACTTGGGAAGGACTTGTACCCCTGACCACGCAGAGTGTCAACATCACAAAGGTCACAGCCGACTTGCGTGTCACCTACACTGATTAATGGACTCTAGGAGACAGACATCTGAATGACCTGCATCACTCAAGTCACATCAGAGGTCTCTCCCCTCACCTTTCATCATCAACGCCACCATGAGCAACCGTCTCATGGTGGCGTCGGTTCTATCACTGCCAACCTCTTTCCTCCTTACACCCCATTTTATTCATTTCTAAGCAAAAAAGGCAAAAATCTTTTGCCGATAAGGAAGAAACAAGTATCTTTGCGGCGAAAAACCTCCACTAAAGACTGCAACACATGAAATACCCCATTGGCATACAGAACTTCGCGAAGATACGCCGTGAAGGCTACGCCTACGTGGACAAGACTGCACTGATGTACAAGATGACATCAGAAGGAGAGTATTACTTCCTCTCACGCCCCCGCCGCTTCGGTAAGTCGCTGCTGCTGTCCACCCTCGAAGCTTACTTCGAAGGCGAAAAGGAACTGTTCCAAGGACTGGCTGTGGCACAGAAGGAAACAGAATGGAAGAAACATCCCATCCTGCACTTAGACCTGAACAGCCGTGAATACAAGGACGAGAGTTCGCTCAACGCAGAGCTGAACCGTCATTTAGAGGGTTGGGAGAAAATCTATGGCTGTGAATATAGAGACCGTGCACCGGAAGAACGCTTCTTCCATGTCATCAAAGCCGCTTACGAACAAACAGGGATGCGCGTGGTCATTCTCGTCGATGAATACGACAAGCCTATGTTGCAAGCCATCAGCAACGAGCCCTTGCAGACGGCCTACCGCAACACGCTGAAAGCCTTCTACGGAGTCCTGAAGTCCTGCGACCGATACATCCGATTCGCTTTCCTCACGGGCGTGACAAAGTTCGGCAAGGTGAGCGTCTTCAGCGACCTCAACAACCTCAAGGACATCTCCATGCTTCCGGACTACTCCAACGTCTGCGGCATCACGGATACGGAACTGCACGCCTATTTCGACGACGGCATTCAGGCACTGGCGGAAAATAACAGCATGACGAAGGAGGAAGGCTATGAGCGACTGAAGCGTGACTTCGACGGATATTACTTCAACGAGTACACCAAGGAGGGCATCTACAACCCCTTCAGCGTGCTCAACACCCTCGACAGCCGTATCTTCCGCGACTACTGGTTCGAGACAGGAACACCCTCCTTCCTTGTCTATCAGCTCAAGAAGACGAACTACCCCCTGGAGAACATGACGACCGAGGAACTCTCCACCGACACGCTCAACAGCATCGACATCATGGACGAGAACCCGCTGCCGCTGCTCTATCAAAGCGGTTACCTCACGCTGAAGAGCTACGACAAGGAGTTCGACAGCTACACGCTGGGCTTCCCCAACCGCGAGGTGGAACAGGGGTTCATCAAGTACCTTTTCCCGTTCTATACACCTAAGACTGAGGACAAGAGCACGTTTTCCATTCCTCAATTTGTGAAAGACGTGCGCAAAGGCGATCCCGAGGGTTTCATGCACCGCCTGCAAGACTTCTTTGCCACAGGCGACTACCAAGTGGTAGGCAAGGCTGAGAAATACTTCCAGAACACCCTCTACGTCTTCTTCCGGCTTATGGGCTTCTATGTCGATGTAGAGCGCCACACCTCCAACGGACGCTTGGACATCCTCATTCAGACCCCCGAATACATCTACATTCTGGAACTGAAGATTAACCAGACGGCAGCTATCGCCCTCCAACAGATTGAGGACAAAGGTTATGCCATCCCCTTCACCAACGATTCCCGTCTACTGTTCACGATCGGCATCAACTTCTCCACAGACACCAAGCTGATTGATGACTGGAAGGTTGGAGAAGGACACAACATAAAATGAAGACGAGTTATACCTACTACATCTGCTGGTTTATCGCTGATGAGGACAAGGCGACGTTCAGGGGAAATGTCACCGGCGTCCTGAAGATGAGATATGTCGTGAATCAGATGCAGGCCAGCGGCGTGTCGCCTTACGTGGTATCCCTTGCGCAGCAGGCCGGGAAAGGGTTCTTTGGGGCGCTGCGAAAAACGGTCATGGGCGGCGACGTGCCCCTCATGTATCTTGCAGGCTTCAACGGCCTGGGCGCTCTCGGCAGAATCATTAACAATATCATCAAGCTCGTTGAGCTCTTCTTCCTCCTGGTGTTCCGCGTCCAGCGCACCGACAAGGTCGTCCTCTACCACAACTACCCTCAAACACGTTTCGTGGCATTCATCAAACGATGGATCCGTGCCGACGTCATCGTCGAGGTCGAGGAACTCTATGGCTACTCGCCTACGGAGGACAGGCCCTGGGTGGAGAAGGAAATCAGGACCGTCAAACGCATGGACGCTTTCATCTGCGTGAATGAGGGTATGCCCCAGCTGCTCGGACTGCAAGAAGGAAGCTATGTGGTCAACTACGGCGCCGGCGTGATTCCCCAAAGGACTGCTGCGCGGAGAAACGACGGTAAGATACATGTCGTGTATGCCGGCACCATAGAAGCCTACAAGCAGGGAGCCACCACGGCCGTCGAAGCCGCAAGATACCTGACAGACAACTATGTGATGCACATCATCGGCTTTGGCGAGGACGAACAGATCAGACGGCTTGGACAACGCATCGACGAGGTCAACCAATCCCTGCATCGCCAAGCCGTCGTCTATGACGGATGCTTGAGCGGAGATGAATTAGACGCTTATCTCTTCGGATGCCACATCGGCCTGAGTTCCAATGTGATGAGGCCCAATTTTGCCAACAACTCATTTCCCTCGAAAGTGATCACCTACATGTGCCATGACCTGTCGGTCGTGTTAGGCTACGCCGAAGCATTCTACGACGTTCCCATGTCGGAAGGATGGACATTCTACCATGAGTTTACGCCCGAGACCATCTCGGCTGCCATCATGTCGGCGCCCGTGGTGCCCGAAGGCTACTACCACGCCAGGATCCGGCAGATGAACGACGACCTGCGACAATTCTTCAAGGCTCAGGTGATGCCCGGCCAGCATTAAGCCCCTTACTTCGAATATGATACATATCACGCAAAAAGCAGATTGCTGCGGTTGCAATGCCTGTGGCGACGTATGTTCCCACCACGCCATCTCCTTCAAGACCGACCGCGAGGGCTTTTGGTATCCGGAGGTGGACATGACGGCGTGTACCGACTGCGGACACTGCGAGACGGTATGCCCCATCATCAATGTCGAGGCGCTGAAACGAAACGACCTTCCGCAACCCGAGTGCTATGCCGCCGAGCATAAGAACCTGGAAGTCGTGTTCGACAGCACCTCAGGCGGTATGTTCTCAGCGTTGGCCGACATCATGTACAGAAGCGGAGGCTATGTCGGCGGAGCCATCTTCAATGAAGACTTCTCCGTGCGTCATTATATCTCCAACGATAAACATGACCTGGCGAAGCTGAGAAGCAGCAAATACCTGCAGAGCAACCTGGAAGGCTTCTTCGCCCAAGTGCAAGGACTGCTGAAGAACGGAGAGAAAGTCTTAGTGTGCGGGGCACCTTGTCAGATGGCGGCCTTGAGGGCCTTCATCAGAAAAGACTATGAGAACCTGATCATCGCCGACTACATCTGCCGCGGCATCAACTCCCCTAAGGTGTGGCGCAAGTATCTGGATTCCTTCGAGGAACGCTATGGCTCAAAAGTCATCTACTGCAAGGCCAAGTCGAAAGAATTCGGCTGGCGCAACCTGACGCAAAAGGTCGTACTCGAGAACGGGAAAGCCTATTACGAGACACAGGAGCAGAGCAACTTCACGAAAGGCTATCTGCGCACCAACGTGTACTGCCGACCCTCGTGTTACGACTGCAAGTTCAAAGGCTATCCGCGCATCGCCGATATCACGTTGGCCGATTTCTGGGGCATCGAACGCGTGGACCAATCCATGGAGAAAGACCTTGGCACATCGCTGGTGATGGTCAATTCCCAGAAGGGCCAGGCCTTCTTCGACAAGGCCAAGCAGCGTATCAACTACAAGGCTGTTGACTTCAAAGAGGCCGAGGCAGGGAATCCGGCCTTGAACAAGCCTCTTGGACGACCTGTTGTTGACAGGGAGCAATTCTTCGACGACCTCGACAAGATGTCATTCCTCGAAATAGCGGATAAGTATATCAAGCCCGAACCGCAGAACAAGCTGCGTGCATTCCTCAGGAAAGGCTATCACCTGTATCAGAAAGTCGGGCGTAATCCCCTGTCGTGGCTCAGGCTGCTGCGCTACAACAGCTTGTCGGACATACGGAAGGGAAACATCATGATCGTTTCCTCGAACTGCGTGATCGACATCCATCCGTCTGCCCACATCGAGAAACATGGCATCAGCTACGTCGGCAGCAAGATAAGGTTTCACCGTTCCAAGCTGGAGACCCGCCTCTTCGTCGGTAAGGATGCACGTCTGGTATTGGGCGACGGCACCGTCATCGGTTACGGCTCCGATGTGGAGGTCTTTGACAAAGCCTGCCTGACGTTCGGAGGCGATGGAGGCAGCAATATCGGGCTGACCATCATCTGCTCGGACCGCATCGAGATAGGCAGGCATACCATGATCGGCAGAAACGTCACCATCCGCGACAACAACGGCGGTCATTATCTGAACCGATCGGGCTATCGCGATGCACGTCCGGTCATCATCGGCGAGAAGACATGGCTGTGTGAACAATGCACCATCATGTCCGGCGTGAAGATCGGCGACGGAGCCATCGTCGGCGCTTGCTCGCTGGTCACAAGCCATGTGCCGGCACACGCCCTCGTTTCAGGCAACCCCGCCCAAATCGTTGACGAGGACATTCTCTGGAAATATTAATCTCTAATTATAAACCCCTAATCATTATGACACTCGAAGATTTTGTTACACAATTTGCCGACCAGTTCGATGACACCGATGCATCAGAAATCACCGCATCAACGGAATTCCACCTTCTTGATGAATGGAGTTCGCTGACCGGCATGGGCGTTATCGCACTTGTCAAGACCGAATATGGCAAGACCATCACCGGCAAGGAATTGCGTGAATGCGAAACCGTTGAGGATGTGTATAATCTGGTGGCCTCAAAGTAAATGGACTCCGTGAATCCTTTTTCGCTTGAGGGGAAGACCATCCTGGTGACAGGCGCCTCGTCCGGCATCGGACGAAGCATTGCTGTGGCTTGCTCGCAGATGGGAGCGAAGGTCATCGTCAACGGACGCAATGAGCAGAAGTTGAAAGAGACCCTCGCCATGATGCCAGGTGACGGCCACGACGTGAAGGTGGGTGACCTGACCGACACCACATCCTTGCCGACGATGGTCGGCACGCTGCCAAAGCTCGACGGCATCGTCCATTGCGCCGGCATTGGGACGCGTGTCCTATGCAAGAACGTCGTGGAGGCTGACATTGACCAGACGATGGGAACGAACTTCAAGGCGCCCGTCCTCTTACAGACCGAGCTACTGAAACAAAAGAAAATAAACAAAGGAGCCAGCATCGTCTTTGTAGCCTCCCTTTCCACCGATTCCCCGAGCGTAGGCAATGCCCTGTATGCGGCATCGAAAGGTGCTTTAGTGGCCTATGCCAACTGCCTGCAACTGGAACTGGCGCCCCGAATGATACGGGTGAACTGCATCAGTCCGGCCATGGTATGGACGGACTTGATCTTCAAGGGGGGCCTGACAGAAGAGGAGCTGCACGAAGACGAACAGAAATATCCGTTGAAGAGATATGGTCGTCCCGAAGACATTGCGCATCTCGCCGTTTATCTGCTCTCAGATGCTGCTTCCTGGATGGCGGGAAGCAATGTCAAGATCACCGGCGGCGCAAAATAAAACGTATTGACATGGCATACATCAAAGCAATCACTTATTACCAGCCCGACGAGGTCATCACTAACGAGCAACTCGAGAAGGAATTGGGAGGTATAGAACAAGTAGCCAAGACCGCAGGCGTTGATTCCCGACGAAAGGCTGCAGAAGAGGAAACAGCGAGTGACCTGGCCGTGAAGGCTGCGGAGAAGTTGTTCGAGGAGCATGGTCTGAAACCAAGTGAGATTGATTTCCTAATCTTCTGCACGCAGAGTCCTGACTATTTCATGCCATCGGCTTCATGTATCATTCAGGACCGACTGGGAATCCCCACTACAGCAGGAGCTTTCGGCTACGACCTCGGTTGTTCCGGCTATGTTTATGGACTGGCAATAACCAATAGCTTCGTTGACTCCGGTCTGGCTAAGAATGTTCTTCTGCTAACAGCTGATACCATCAGCAAATACTTACACCCACAGGATAAGAATCGCCTGCTATTCGGAGATGCAGCATCGGCGACGCTTGTAGCCCCCGAAGGAGCGGCTCGTATTGGAGCCTTTGAAAGGGGTACTGACGGCAGCGGCCTGGAACACATTATCATTCGCAACGGAGGGAACAGGCACAGGGCCATGACCGGCAATAGCCGTAAGGATGAGAACGGCAATATTCATTATGATGATTACTTCGACATGGATGGAGAAGCCGTCTTTAACTTCACGGTTGAGCGAATACCAGAGCTCATGAAGAATTGTCTGGCTAAAAATGAGATGGAAAAAGAAGACGTGGGCTTCTACGTGTTCCACCAGGCGAACAAATACATGCTCAACACGTTGAGGAAGCTGAACAAACTGCCCAAAGACGCTTTCTTCGTGGACTTGAGCGACACAGGAAACACCACATCAAGCACCGTGCCGATTGGACTCGTGAAAAGTATGAAGAACGGTCGTATTCATGAAGGCATGAATGTGATGGTGGCCGGTTTTGGCGTCGGCTTATCATGGGCGGCAACTATACTGAAATTCTAAATGGCATACATCAAAGCAATATCCTACTACCTGCCCGAAAGGGTAGTCACCAATGAAGAGCTGGTAAGCGAGTTCCCTGAATGGAGCGTGGACAAGGTGGCACAAAAGGTGGGCGTGTATGCCCGCCATCTTGCAGCCCCCGACGAGACGGCAGGCGACATGGCCGAGAAAGCAGCCCGCAAACTGTTCGCAGAGTATGGCATTGACCCGTCAGAGATTGACTTTGTGATGCTTTGCACCCAAAGCCCCGACTACTTCCTGCCCTCCACGGCCTGTATCCTTCAAGACCGGCTGGGCATACCCACCACAGCGGGAGCCTTCGACTACAACCTCGGATGCTCCGGCTGCATCTACGGCATGGCTATGGCCAAGGGACTGATCGCGGCAGGCATCGCCAAGAACATTCTCCTACTGACCGCAGAGACCTACAACAAATACCTGCATCCGCAGGACAAGAGCAACAGAAGCATCTTCGGCGACGGAGCTGCCGCCTGCCTCATATCCACGGAAGGTTTTGCGGAGATCGGCGAATTTGTGCTTGGCACGGACGGCAGCGGAGCCGACAACCTCATCGTGAAGACGGGAGCTTCGCGCATGAAAACAGCAACGGGAAAGTTCGTTGAAGACGAAGAAGGGCATCTGTGGCACGACGACTATCTGTACATGAATGGCAGCGCCATCTTCAATTTCACGTTGGATGCCGTGCCGGCGATGATGACTCAGATCCTGACAAAGAACAACATGCAGAAAGAGCATGTAGATTACTATGTCTTCCACCAGGCCAACAAATTCATGCTGAACACCATCCGCAAAGTGTGTACGCTGCCGAAGGACAAGTTCTACGTTGACTTGGAGCAGGTCGGGAACACGGTGTCTTCGACCATCCTGATCGGGCTCAAGGATTGCATCAGTCAAGGCACCATCAAAGCGGACATGAAGGTGATGGTGGCCGGCTTTGGCGTTGGACTCAGCTGGGGAGGAACCATTTTGAAATTCTAAGATGTCATGAAGCTGTCGGAATTCCTGCGCAACGGAGCGATACCTCAGATAGGGTTTGGGCCGGGTGGCATGGGTTACTCGCCCCGTATGCCCAAAGAAAGGAAAGGGCTATCGTCGTTCGCCTTTCGGGTGGCAAACAAGTTGTATTTCCGCCCAAAGATGCAACGGGATTACGTCGATGCCATCGCCCACGCCATCCAAACGGGGTTCCGCCTCATCGATTATTCTGCCGCCTATGGCGACGGCAAACTGATCGGAGAAGCCATCAGGAAGAGCCAGGTGAAGCGTAGCGACCTGCTGATTACCACCCGCGTCAGCAACGGAGCACAACGTGAACATCGGGTGCGCGAAGAGTTCATGTCATTCGTCCACAACGCAGGGATTGACCATGTCGATCTGCTCCAGTTCCATTGGCCTGTGACGGACCTGTACCTGGACACGTGGCGCGAGATGGAGAAGCTCCATGAAGAAGGGTTGGTGAAGCATCTCGGCGTTGCCAACTGCCACGAGCACCATTTGGAGGAGCTATTCAAGATGTGCAAGTACCGCCCCGAAGTGGGGCAGTTCGAGATCCATCCCCTGTTCACCCAGAAGCCGCTGATCGAGTACTATCGCGAGCAGGGGATTGTGGTGGAGGCCTATACGCCACTCGCCAGATACGACGACCGGCTGGTGCGTCTGCCCCTGCTGAAACGGTTGGAGAAGAAATACGACAAGACGTTCGTGCAGATCATCCTCCGATGGCACGTCCAGAATGGGGTCATCCCATTGGTGCGTTCGATGTCCAGGCATCATCAACAGGAGAATATCGACATCTTCGATTTCGAGCTCTCGGACGAAGACATGAAGGCCATCGACGGGATCAATATCAACAGCCGTTTGCGCTACGACCCGGACAACTGCGATTTTTCTATCCTGTAGCCACCCATGACGCCAACGACCAATAAGACCATTGCCAAGAATACCGTCGTCCTGTATCTACGGGTGCTGATCACGATGGTGATCTCGCTGTTCACCAGCCGCGTCATCCTGCAGAAATTAGGCGTTGACGATTATGGCATCTATCAGACGGTGGGCGGTCTGGTCGGATTGTTGGCTTTCGTCAACGGCGCCTTGGCCACAGGCTCTTCGCGCTTCCTCACCTTCGAATTAGGCACGGGTGACTCTGGCAAGTTGCGAAGGACCTTCTCCACGCTGCTCACCTCCCACATCCTGCTCTGTCTCCTCATCATCCTGGTTGCAGAAACGATCGGCCTACGGTTCATTCACCATAATCTCGTCATTCCGCCGGATCGGATGGATGCCGCGGTGGTTGCCTTTCATCTCAGCGTGCTCTCCACGGCTTTCTCCATCATCCAAGTGCCCTATCATGCCAGCATCATTGCCCATGAACAGTTGTCCATCTACGCCTACACCAGCATCGTAGAAGCTTTCATGAAGCTGGGCATTGTCTATCTGCTGGCGGTGGCGCCCTACGACAGGCTCAAGACGTATGCCCTGCTCTACTGTCTGGTATCGATAGGTCTGGCGCTGTTCTATATCTGGTACAGTCGGCGCCACAACAAGGAAACGCATTACCAGTTCATGCTGGACAAGCCCATCTTCAAGGAAGTCGTAGGCTACTCCAGCTGGAACCTGTTCTCCAACACGGCCATTGCCCTGAACAGTCAGGGAACGACGGTGCTCATCAACATGTTCTTCAGTCCCGGAGTGGTGGCTGCCCGCGCCATAGCCAATCAGGTCAACATGGCGGCGAACCAGTTTATCGTGAACTTCCGGACTGCTGCCAATCCGCAGATCGTGAAGCGCTATGCCGCCAACGACTATGAGGGCAGCAAGTCGCTCCTGCTGTCGTCCACGACCTATTCCTATTTCCTCATGCTCCTCATGGCGCTGCCCGTATGCCTTGAAGCCGAAACGCTGTTGAGGCTATGGTTGGGCATCGTCCCGGAGTATGCCGTTCCTTTCCTGCGATTGGCGATGGTCACCAGCCTGTTTCAGGTCTTCGACGCCTCGTTTTACACGGCGTTATATGCCAAGGGACAGATTAAAGAGAACGCCTTGATCAGCCCCTTGCTCAGTTTTTGTGCCTTCCCGTTGATCTATGTGCTGTTCCGGATGGGTCATTCGCCCATCACGATGGCATGGGTGCTCCTCGGGGTGTATGCCATCATCGGATTGCTGGTCAAGCCCCTCCTGATCATCAAGATCGTCGATTATACGTGGCGAGACGTCCTTTCCGTGTTTTATCCATGTCTGAAAGTCACCTTAGCCGCCGTTCCCATTCCTTTGCTGGCGTTCATCTGCTTGGAGGACAAGTGCAACGACATCGTGCGATTTGTGCTCATCTGCGTCCTTTCGCTGCTGTCCGTTCTCGTCAGCTGTTGGTATTTAGGCTTCGATGAGCATACGCGAACCCTACTGCTGGGCTTCGTGAGAAAGAGACTCCATAAATCCGTTACGCAGCCATGAGAATAGCCATCCTCACCCTTCCGCTCCACACCAACTATGGCGGCATTCTCCAAGCCTATGCCTTGCAGACCGTTCTGCAGAGGATGGGGCATGAGGTGCTGTTATTGGATAAAGACAGAGATATACATAAGACCCTGTTCAGGCAGATGCTTTCGTATGGCAAATACCTGCTGAAAAGATACCTCCTGCAGGAAGAGGTCGCTTTCATAACCCCTAAAAGACAAAACGCAGAACGAAAGATCAGGGAGCAGCACACGCAGCAGTTTATTCACAGCCACATCGCTACGTATCGCATCAGACGCCTCGAAGAGGTGAAGGCGGAGGACTTCGACGCCATCGTTGTCGGGAGCGACCAAGTATGGCGCCATCAATACTTTACCAGACTCTACGACAGCCCTATCGGCAACGCCTACCTGAAGTTCTGCACGAAAGCCCCCATCAAGCGCATCGCCTACGCTGCCTCGTTCGGCACGGACGAATGGGAATATTCAGCCCGCGAGACCGAAGAATGTGCTCGGCTGCTGCAGCTGTTCGACCGCATCAGCGTCAGGGAGGAATCTGCCATCGGGCTTTGTGAACGTAAGCTTCATCGGGCCGATGCCAGGCTGGTGTTGGATCCTACACTGCTCCTTGACAAAGAAGACTACATCGCATTAGTCCAACAGGCCGGAACGAAGAGAAGTCCGGGCAACCTGATGTGCTACATCTTGGACAACAACGACGAGAAAGAGGGGCTGATCAACCGAGTCGCTCACGAACGGGGATTGACACCTTTCAATGCGAGTTCGAAGGTCGAGGATCCCTATGCTACGCTGGAGGAAAGCATCCAGCCCCCAGTCGAAGCGTGGCTGCAAGCTTTTGTGGATGCGGAATTTGTCATCACCGACTCCTTCCACGCCTGCGTCTTCTCCATCATCTTCGGGAAACCGTTTGTCGTCGTGGGCAACCGCGAACGGGGTCTGTCGCGCTTCACCACGCTCCTGGAGATGTTCGGCGTAACGGGTAACATGCTCCATGCTGCCACCGACTACGACAGCCACTCATCCTACGGCATCCCGAAAACGACCGTTGAGCTGTACCAACGAGCAAAACAACAATCATTGGAATTCCTATCAAATGCTTTCCGCTAAACCCTTAAACAAGTTCTTGTCCAAACTGCTGTTTCCTGTCGTCGAGGAACTGCCCTTCTTCGGTATGTACTGCTTATTGATGAATCACTTCATGATAAGGAGGATATACGGAAAAATCACGATACCTCAGGAATACATCAACACAAGCTACTGGAGCATCCTGGCCTCCATGTGCGTCGTTTTCCTGGCAGCATACCTCTTCTCGTGGATCATAGCTCGTAGCGGCAAGACGTGGGTTCGCGTCACGGCCTATGTCGTCCTGCTCGTCCTGTTCGCCGTCGATATCTTTCTCATCGAACGCTTCGGCATGGCCATCTCGCCGACGATGCTGATCCTGCTTGCGGAGACCAACCGGCAGGAGAGTGCGGAGTTCGTGCAAACGTTCATGGGGTGGAACGACAACAAGGCCGTTTATTCCGCCATTTTCCTTGCCATCGCTGCGATAGGCATCTTCGAAAAGGCTTATCGCGGCAAGGCGCTTTCGTGGCTGAGGAACAACCTGTTGCGATGGAAGTGGGTGGTCGCGATACTTGCCGTTGGCATACTATGCAAACTCGGCATAGGCATCGCTTCGTTAGGGACTTACTACAGGATGTTCCAATGCGATGATTCCGATGCGCTGGCGATGTGGTCTGAAGAGAGTCCCTGCGACCCGCTCTCGAACACCATCTATGCTTTCTACGGCATCCAGGTGTCGAAGGCAGAAACGAACAGAGCCGTGGAGATCAGCCTCTTACGCGACGAGGCCGTGCAATGCGACGAGGATTCCATCACCGTGCTATTGGTCATTGGCGAGTCGTATATCAAGCAGCATGCAAGCCTCTACGGCTATGAGCTGAACACTACGCCCAACCTGTGCCGGGAGCAAGCGCTCGGGAACCTCTACGTGTTCAACGACGTGTGCGCCCCCTTCAATCAGACCACCTTGGTGATGAAGAACCTGTTGAGTTGCAACAGCATCTCGGACGGCGAATCATGGTCCGCAGCACCTTTCATGCCCAGCGTGTTCGCGCGAGGAGGATTTGACGTGCTCTACTGGGACAATCAAAGGTCCGAGACGTCAGTATTCGAGTTCACCGTCAACAAATACATTTACAACGAGCATTTCGATTCCATCTATACCGAGACGAATGCGAAGACTGAAAGATACGATCAGGACCTGATAGATTCCTTCAAAGCAAGAAAGCACCGTCGGGACGATGCGCCGCAGCTCGTCATGTTCCATCTTTGGGGACAGCACATGAATCCCGAAGAGAGGTACCCCGACGAAGCACGATTCATCCATTTCACGGAGGACAGCATCCGGAGGAACGAAGCCTATCTGACCCCGGAGAAGCGGCGGACCATAGCCAACTACGACAACGCCACGCTGTACAACGATATGATCATCGATGAGATCATCACGCTCTACAAGGACAAGAACGCCGTGATGGTCTATCTCGCGGATCACGGCGAAGAGGTGTACGACTATCGCGACAATCTCGGACGGCGCTCAGGAGGAATGGACGCGAACATCCTGCGATACCAATACGCGGTACCCTTTATCATCTGGTGCTCGTCGAAGTACCAGGAGCGTCATCCAGCGCATCTCGAAGCCATCAAGCGAGCCGTGGACAAGCCGTTCATGACCGACAACACCTGTCAAGTACTTTTCCATCTCGCTGGCGTAAAATCAAGATTCTACAACCCCGAGAGAGATCCGCTAAGCGACGAATACCGAACGCCTAAGCGCCTCGTAAACAGGAATGTTGACTATGACGACTATGTCAAGAGGCATTGACCTGAAATAGCAAACGCTCCTACCAGTCATCATCTTTCGCCGAACATAATTTTTCATCGGAACTTCAACGCTATAGTCTCTATAGCTTCTATAGTTCCTATAGCTATAATCCTGCCCCCACCTTCTTGCAAGGTGAGGGGCAGTTTTTTATGCTAAATGCCTATCTTCTGTCGCGGAAGAAGGCGGTCATGAGGGCAGCACATTCGTCGGCGAGGATGCCGGCAGCGACGGCGGTGCGGGGATGAAGGGCGTCGGGCGCGTAGCGATGGAAGCCGCGTTTGGGGTCGGAGGCTCCATAGACGAGGCGTCCGAGCTGTGCCCAGGCGATGGCTCCGGCACACATCACGCAGGGCTCCACGGTGACGTAGAGCGTGCAGTCGGTGAGGTACTTGCCGCCGAGCGCTGTGGCAGCTGCCGTGATGGCCTGCATCTCGGCGTGAGCGGTGACGTCGGTGAGGCGTTCGGTGAGGTTATGGGCACGTGCCACAACGGTGCCTCCAGCCACGACGACAGCGCCGACGGGTATCTCGCCTTCGGCGGCAGCCTGCCGGGCTTCGGACAGGGCGATGCGCATGAATTGTTCGTCTGTCATTGCGGCGGCAAAGATAACAAAAAGTTGAAAGTTGAAAGTTGAAAGTTGAAAGTTTTTTCGGTTCTGCGCAAGAAATTAACCTTTGTTGTCTTTGAAAAGAGGAAAATCAAAGTAACTTTAAAGTTCTCGAAAGTTGAAAATTACATAAAAAGGCTTAAAAGGGGCGTGTGTTTAAACAAAAATGCCTACCTTTGCAAATTATAACGCGTAGGCGTGACTAAACACTAAAAACTCACAAAACTAAGATATGGGAAAGATTATCGCTTTAGCCAACCAGAAAGGAGGCGTCGGCAAGACAACGACGGCCATGAATCTGGCAGCGTCGCTGGCCACCTTGGAACAACGCGTGCTGCTGATTGACGCTGACCCGCAGGCCAATGCGTCGAGCGGCGTGGGCGTCGATGCGGCACAGGTGGAGACGTCGATCTACGACTGTCTGGTGGGGCAAGCCGACGTCCGCGACACGATCTTCGAGACGGACGTGCCGGGGCTGGATCTCGTGCCGAGCCACATCGACCTGGTCGGTGCCGAGATAGAGATGCTGAACATGCCGAACCGGGAGCGTGTGATGGCGAGGCTGCTGCAACCGCTGATGAAGGACTATGACTACATCCTCATCGACTGCTCGCCGTCGTTAGGTCTGATCACGGTGAACGCGCTGACCGCTGCCGACTCGGTGATTATCCCTGTGCAATGCGAATACTTCGCGTTGGAGGGTATCTCCAAGTTGCTCAATACCATCAGGATCATCAAGCAGAAGCTGAACCCTCGGCTGGAGATCGAAGGTTTCCTGCTGACGATGTTCGACTCGCGCCTCCGCCTGTCCAATCAGGTGCGCGACGATGTGAAGCGCCACTTCCAGGAGCTGGTGTTCAACACGGTGATCAACCGCAACGTGAAGCTGGCCGAAGCACCAGGCCACGGCATCCCCGCCATTCTCTACGACGCCGACAGCGTCGGAGCGCGCAACTACATCGAGCTGGCTCAGGAAATCATGAGCAAGAATAACAAATGATGAATGATGAATGATGAATGACGAATTGTCAAATTGTAAATTGTCAAATTGTCCAATAACCTCATGGCACCACATAAGAAATTTCCGGCATTAGGCCGCGGTCTGGACGCTCTGATTCAGACCGATGACATCAAGACCGAAGGCTCGTCGAGCATCAACGAGGTCGAGCTGTCGCTGATTCACCCGAACCCTAACCAGCCGCGTCGCGAGTTCGATGCGGAGGCCTTGCAGGAGCTGGCTGACAGCATCCGCGAGATCGGTATCGTGCAACCCGTGACGCTGCGCCAGATGGACGACGGCACCTACGAGATCATCGCCGGCGAGCGCCGCTGGCGCGCTTCGCAGATGGCTGGCCTCAAGACCATCCCCGCCTACATCCGCACGGTGGGCGACGAGAATGTCATGGAGATGGCACTCGTCGAGAATATCCAGCGACAGGACTTGAACGCGCTGGAGATCGCCCTGGCCTACCAGCAACTCATCGAACAGTACGGCATGACACAGGACAAGTTGAGCGAGCGCGTAGGCAAGAAACGCGCCACCGTGACCAACTACCTGCGATTGCTGAAACTGCCCGCAAGCATACAGCTGGCACTCCAGAACCGCGAGCTCGACATGGGTCACGCCCGTGCGTTGCTGACGCTGGACAACCCGGCGCTACAGCTGAAAGTGTTCAAACAGGTTCAGAACGAGCACCTCAGCGTGCGTCGCGTGGAGGAACTGGTGAAGAAGCTGTCCGAAGGCGAGAGCGTCAGCGTCGGCGGCAAGCAGCTGCGACCACGCAACGCCACCCTCAGCCGCGAGTATGCCCTGCTGCGCGACAGCCTCTCGGAGTGCTTCAAGACGAAGGTGCAGTTCACGTGTTCCGATAAAGGCAAAGGCAAGATCACCATTCCCTTCGCCAACGAGGAGGAAATGGAACGCATCGTAACCCTGCTGGATAAGCTCAAGAATTAATCGCTTTCAACATTGAACTTCAAGAGCTCCATAGCACAGTTGATCGTAGCAGCCATCATCGCGATAGCTGCTGTGCCTTGTCGCGGTGCAGCCTTGCAGCCGGACAGCCTCACGCAGGTCAAGCCCTTCATGGCGGACTCGACGATGGTCCTCGTGGCGGACTCGACACAAATGCTCGTGGCAGACTCCGCGGTGGTACTCGTGACGGATTCTGCTCAGGCGGCGAAAATCGACAGCCTGGCCTCGAGGATCGGCGCTATGCTGAAGCCGCCATTCAAGCCCGATCCCACCCGCGCGTTGTGGCTCAGCCTCGTGCTCCCCGGTGCCGGACAGATCTACAACCACAAATACTGGAAACTACCCATCGTGTACGGCGGCTTCCTCGGCTGTGTCTATGCCCTGAACTGGAACGGCCAGATGCTGAGCGACTACTCGCAGGCCTACCTCGACATCATGGACAACGACCCCAACACGAAGTCCTACGAGAAGATGCTGCCGCTGAACTACAGCATCGCCGGACGCGAGGAGCAGTTCAAAGAGATCTTCAAGAACAAGAAGAACTACTACCGCAAATACCGCGACATGAGCATTATGGCCTTTGCCGCCGTGTATGCGCTGGCCGTCATCGATGCCTACGTCGATGCCGAGCTCTCGAGCTTCGACATCTCGGAAGACCTCTCGCTGCAGGTGCAGCCCACGCTGATAAAACCCATTCAACAGACATCCGATTGGCGACACCACGGCCTGGGGCTGTCGGTTTGCCTAAGATACTGATGAATGAAGAATATTCGCTTCGCTCAGAATGAAGAATGAGGAATGAAGAATGAAGAAAACTTTCAACTCTAAACTCTAAACTCTAAACTCTCAACTCTCAACTCTCAACTCTCAACTCTATAACATGCGTCAGACACCACTTATTATCTTTTTACTGCTGTTTATCACCAACGTAGCTTACGCCCAAGACGTCTATGACGAGGATGAAGACGACGACATCGAAGTCCTCGACGAAGACGAGGACGAGGACGAGGAGGACGAGGATGACGAAGACGAGGATGACAACGACGACGGCGAGATAGCGATGCCCGAGGGCATGACGACAGAACTCGACCGCCTGCTCATGGAATGGAACAACAAGAGCTACCTCATCCCAGAAGGCGACTGCGAGACAGGCGAGAATCCCGAATTCGACAAGGAGACCTATATCCATCGCCTGCAACGCCTGCCCAACGTCATCGAGATGCCCTACAACGACGTCGTGCGCTCGATGATCGATGCCTACACGGGACGGCTGCGGCGTACGGTAAGCATCATGCTGGGAGCCAGCAATTTCTATACGCCCATCTTCGAGGAAGCCCTCGAGGCCTATCAGCTGCCGCTGGAGCTGAAATACCTGCCCGTCATTGAATCGGCATTGAACCCGACGGCCGTCAGCCGAGCCGGCGCCGTAGGGTTGTGGCAGTTCATGATCACGACGGGCAAGCAGTACGGCTTGGAAGTGACCAGCCTCATCGACGAGCGCAAGGACCCGATCAAGGCCAGCTACGCCGCAGCCCGTTACCTCAAAGACCTATACGACATCTTCGGCGACTGGACCCTCGCCATCGCCTCCTACAACTGCGGTCCGAATAATGTGCGCAAGGCCATCACACGTGCCAACGGCGAGCGCGACTATTGGAAGATCTATCCCTACCTGCCGCGTGAGACCCGCGGCTATGTGCCTGCCTTCATCGCCGCCAACTACGTGATGAACTACTACTGCGACCACAATATCTGTCCTGCCGGGACGCAGCTGCCCGCAGCCACCGACACGGTGCGCCTGAACCGCAACCTGCACATGGATCAGATCGTGGCGATGTGCAATGTCCCCGAAGAAGAGGTGAAGGCGCTGAACCCGCAGTACCGCACACCCCTCATCCCGGGTGAGAGCCACACCTGCACCCTGCGCCTGCCGCAGATGGCAATGAACGCTTTCATCGAAGCGGGCGACAGCATCTACAACTACCGCGCCACAGAGCTCCTGACGAGCCGCAAGGAGATCGAGATTGCCAAGGACGAACCGGCACCGAGCAAGGTGAGCAAGGGACGCAAAGGCAAACGGTCGCGTGCGGCACGCAGCTCACGCAGCTCACGAGGAGGACGCAGCGTCACCGTCCGCAGGGGCGACAACCTCGGCGCCATAGCACGGCGCAACGGCACCACCGTGGCCAAGCTGCGCCGTCTCAACGGCATCCGCGGCAATAATATCCGTGCGGGTCAGAAATTGAGAGTAAAATAACCTGTTCAACGAGAAAAACGTTTCGACCATGGCAGAACAAGACAACAATCAGCTTCATCCGACTACGCCCCAATCGTCCGAGGCGCAGGGAGGCGTGACGGCGACTTCCGCCGACGACACCATGGTGCAGGAGGCGTTCCAGCATCTCATTGACACCTATCTGGCATCGCCGCACCGCAAGAAGACCGATATCATCACGAAGGCTTTCAACTTCGCCAAGCAAGCCCACAAAGGCGTGCGCCGCCTCTCCGGAGAGCCCTATATCATGCATCCGCTGGCCGTAGCGCAGATCGTCTGCGGCGAGATCGGCCTCGGGTCCACGAGTATCTGCGCCGCCCTGCTCCACGATGTCGTGGAGGATACGGAATACACGGCAGAGGACATCAGCAATATCTTCGGCGAGAAGATAGCGCAGATCGTTGACGGGCTGACGAAGATCTCCGGCGGCATCTTCGGCGACAAAGCCTCCGCGCAGGCCGAGTCGTTCAAGAAGCTGTTGCTGACGATGAGCGACGACATACGCGTCATCCTTATCAAGATCAGCGACCGCCTGCATAACATGCGAACCCTCGGATCGCAACCGCCGCACAAGCAGTACAAGATTGCCGGCGAAACGCTTTACATCTACGCGCCCCTGGCCAACCGTCTCGGCCTGAACCTGATCAAGGAGGAGCTGGAAGACCTCAGCTTCCGCTACGAGCAGCCTGAGACCCACGACCGGATATGCCAACAGCTCGAGGAGATACGTCCGCATCTGGATGAATCGTTCCGCACGTTCATCCTCCCCATACGTCAGAAGCTCGACAAACTCGGCTTCACCTACGACATCAAGGCACGCATCAAACGACCGTTCAGCATCTGGATGAAGATGCAGAACAAACACGTCGGCTTCGAAGAGATCTACGACCTGCTGGCCGTGCGCATCATCTTCGACCCGAAGAGCGAGGAAACGGAGATCGCCGACTGCTTCCAGATCTTTGCCGCATGCACCACCATCTATCGCGCCCACCCCGACCGCTTCCGCGACTGGCTCACCAACCCCAAGAGCAACGGCTACCAAGCCCTGCACACCACCCTCATGAGCCCACAGGGACGATGGATTGAACTGCAGATACGCTCGCGCCGCATGGACGATATGGCAGAACGCGGGTTTGCTGCACACTGGAAATACAAAGAAGGCGAGAAGGACACCAACGCCAGCGAAACGGAACTCGACAAATGGCTCGCCACCATCAAGGAACTGCTCGACGACCCGCAGCCCTCGGCCATGGACTTCCTCTCGACGATCAAGCTGAACCTCTACTCCTCGGAGATCCTCGTCATCACGCCCAAGGGTGAATTCAAGACGATGCCCGCAGGATGCACCGTGCTCGATTTCGCTTTCAGCATCCACTCGGAGTTGGGAACAAAATGCATCGGCGCTAAGGTGAATCACCAGCTTGTGCCAGCCAACTACCAGCTCAAGAGCGGCGACCAGGTGGAGATCCTGAGCTCCAACGCGGCTCGGGTCACCGAGGACTGGCTCAACATAGCCACCACCGCCAAGGCCAAGAACAAAATCGCGGCCATCCTGCGCAAGCAACGCCGCAAGCAACAGAAGGACGGCGAGGACCTGCTCGAGGAATGGAGCATTCAACACGAGGTGGTGGTCAACAGTCTCGTCATGGACCGCCTCTGCGAAGCACACGATATCGGAGCACGCGAAGACCTGCTCGTGGCCATCGGTGCCGGGCAGATCGTCCTCGACGACAACGACTATCAGGCCGTGACGCAGCCCGTCGAAGAGGCGAAGACACAGAGCCGCAAGGGGTGGAAACGCTTTGTGTCGTTTCTCAAGAACAAAGACAAAAACGCGGCTGCGACCGAAAGCGCCACGAAACCCGCCCTGCCGGCCATCGACCGCAAGAAACCGCTCTACCTCAACGAGGAGAACATATCGCGCGTGACGATGTGCCCCGAATGCAATCCCATTCCCGGCGATGAAGTCTTGGGCTACTACGACGACCAGAACCGCGTCATCGTCCACAAGCGCCGCTGCCCCATCGCCGACCGCCTGAAGAACGTCGATGGCAACCACATCATCGCCGTCTTCTGGGACACCCACAAGAAGCTACACTTCGCAGCGATGCTACATCTCGAAGGCATCGACCGCGTAGGCATCATCAAGAGCTTGACCGATGTCATCACCGAACAGCTCAACGTCAACGTACGTCAGTTCTCCATCGCCGCCAACAACGGCATCTTCCAAGGCGACATCGAGCTCAGCGTCCACGACACCGAAGACCTCAACAACATCATCAAGAACCTGAAGAAAATCGATGGCATCGAAGAGGTCACACGCATCAACTGACAATCATCCAAGGAAATCAATATTCACTTCACCTACACTATGAAACGCTCATTTCTTTTCAGCACTTTCCTTCTTGCCGCCGTCACACTCTTCGCGGCAAAAAGCACTCTGGTCACTCGCATCGACCCCACCGACTGGTATGTGGGGCTGCGTCATTCGTCGTTGCAGCTGATGGTCTATGGTCCCGGCATCCGCGAAGCCGCAGTTACCACCTCCCGCACCGATGTACGCATCGACTCGCTGGTACGACTCGACTCGCCCAACTATCTTCTCGTCTATCTCGATTTAAAGGAATCACGCGCAGGCGAGCTTCCCCTGACCTTCACCATCGGCAAGCGTAAGCAGACTGTGGCCTACCAGCTCCGTGAACGCGAGAAGGCCGGTGCCGAGCGCGAGGGCTTCACCAACGCCGACGTCCTCTACCTGCTCATGCCCGACCGCTTCGCCCAAGGCCCCAACCACCAAAAGCAGATCAAGGGCTTGAACGCCTATGTGGAGAACCGCCAGGAGCCCAGCCTGCGACACGGCGGCGACCTCGAAGGCATACGTCAGCACCTCGACTATTTCAACGACCTCGGCGTAACGGCACTTTGGTTCACCCCTGTGCTCGAGAACAATTCGCCCGACGACGGCACCGCCTCGACCTATCACGGCTACGCCACCACCGACTACTATCGCGTCGATCCCCGCTTCGGCACCAATGCCCAGTATCGCGCCTTCATCGACGATGCCCATGCCCATGGCCTCAAGGTCGTCATGGACATGATCTTCAACCATTGCGGCTTCGACCATCCATGGGTCGCCGACCTCCCCGCCAAGGACTGGCTCAACACCAGCGAATGGCTGCCCGGACACGACCGCCGCAACGAGAAAGGCCACGTCATCACGGGCGACGGCTTCGTGCAGACGTCCTACAAGATCACGCCCGTCTTTGACCCCTACGCTTCGGAAGTGGATCTGCGCGAGACCGTGGACGGATGGTTCGTTTCGTCCATGCCCGACCTCAACCACCGCAACCATCACCTCATGACCTACCTCATCCAGAGCTCCATCTGGTGGATAGAGACTGCTGGCATCGACGGCATACGCATGGACACCTACCCCTATGCCGATGCACGTGGCATGGCCCGCTGGATGAAGACGCTCGACGAGGAATACCCCAACTTCAACGTCGTCGGAGAGACCTGGGTCACCGAACCGGCCTACACGGCAGCCTGGCAGAAGGACTCACGACTGACGCCCTACAACTCCTATCTCAAGACCGTCATGGACTTCAGCTTCTTCGACAAGCTCGCCAAGGCCAAGAAGGAGGAGACAGATGCCTGGTGGGACGGCTACAACCGTCTGTACAACAGCTTCCTCTACGACTATCTCTACGTTGACCCGACGCACGTGATGGCTTTCGTCGACAACCACGACACCGACCGATTCCTCGAGAACACGCAGGATGCCGACCGCCTGCAATGCGCCCTTGCACTGCTGCTCACAGCTCCACGCATTCCACAGCTATACTATGGTACCGAGATCCTCATGAACGGCACGAAGGAAGTCACCGACGGCCTCGTACGCAAGGACTTCCCCGGAGGCTTCCCCGGCGATCAGCAAAACGCCTTTACGGCTGAAGGCCGCACGCAAGCGCAGCAGGCGATGTTCCAATGGCTGAGCCGCCTGCTCCATTGGCGCAAAGGCAACGAAACCATCATTCGCGGCTACACGACACAGTTCACACCGTGGAAAGGCGTGTACGTCATCGCCCGACGCTGGCACCGCGACACGGTGATCACCGTCATCAACGGCACCTCCAAACAAGCCGTGTTCGAAGTCAGCCGATTCGCCGAACTGCTCGACACCACCGCCACCGCCACCAGCCTCAAGGCCGTCGACGTCCCCACCGGACGCACGTTTGACCTCAGCCGTGATGTCACGCTGGCACCTCATGAAGCCCTCGTACTCAATCTGGAATAACCCAAAAAGAAAGCACTATGCCACTCAATCCCAACAAAGACCTCAAACAATACTACTCCATCGCCGAGGTCAGCGAGATGTTCGACCTCCCGGCATCGCTGCTGCGATACTGGGAAAAGGAATTTCCGACCATCAATCCCAAGAAGGGCGGCAACAACGTGAGGATGTACACCAAGGAGGACATCGAGGAGATACGCCTCATCAACGATCTCGTGAAAGGCCGCAACATGAAGCTGGCCGCCGCACGCGAACTCATCCAACGCAACCGCGAAGGTGCCAAGAACAGCAGCGACCTGCTACTCCGGCTCACCAATGTGCGCGAACAGCTGTTGGACATCAAGAGGTCGCTCGATGCCATTGTGTAATATATTGGACATGTGAAATGAAACGATTAACAACCATCCGACTCACCCTGCTTCTCACCCTCGTCACGCTCACGGCAGCAGCACAGAAAGAGAACCAGTTCGCCGTGGATGCACAGCTGCGCACCCGTGGAGAGTACGACAACGGCTATGCCACCCTACGCTCGCAAGGCCAGGAGCCCATATTCTATATCTCCGACCGGGCACGCATCGCCCTTGACTACCAACGCAAGAACCTGGAGCTGAAAGCCTCCGTTCAACACACGGGCATCTGGGGCAGGGAAGATATCAACAAAGGCGCCGGCAACGTCACGCTCAACGAAGCCTGGGGAAAGATGACCTTCGACCCCGGCATCTTCGTGCAGATCGGTCGCATGCCCCTCTCCTACGACGACGAACGTCTCCTGGGCGCTGCCGACTGGAACAATGCCGGCAACTGGCACGATGCCCTGCGCTTAGGTTTTGAGAACAACGTCCACCGCGTCCACCTCTTCGCCACCTACAACCAGAACACCTCCGACACCCACGGCGGCTACTACGCCAAGGTCATGCCCTACAAACAGATGCAGGGACTGTGGTACCACGTCGATCTCCTTCCCCAGATGCCCCTCGGCATCTCACTCCTCGCCCTGAACATCGGCTACGAGGACGGCAAGGCCGAAAGCGGTCACACCCGTTTCATGCAAACCTTCGGCGGCTACGTCAACTTCCGTCCGGAGCCTTTCTTCGTCGATGCTTCCTTCTACTACCAACGTGGCAAGGACAGCTCCTCCGACTACGTCTCGGCCTTCATGGCATCAGGCAATGTCAGCTACGACGTGCTCGGCTATCTCGACATCCGTGCCGGCTACGACTACCTCAGCGGCAACGACGGCCTGAACTACAACCAGCACGCTTTCGATCCCCTGTTCGGCACGCACCACAAGTTCTTCGGCGCTATGGATTATTTCGTCGGTCGCGTCGGCTTCGGCTTGCAGGACATCCACGCCGGCCTCACCGGTCACTTTGGCCGGCACGTTGACCTCAGCGCCGACTACCATCGCATCTCGATGGCCGAATCCGTCTATGGTTTCCATTTCGGCAAGCATCTCGCCGACGAAGTGGACATTCACCTCAGTGCCAGGATCATGAAGGACGTCACGCTCACGGCCGGCTACTCGATGATGTTCGCACAGGAAAATCTCGCCTACATCAAAGGTGGCGACCACACGAGCTGGCAGGACTGGGCATGGCTGAGTCTCAACATCAATCCACGTATTCTGTTCACCACATGGTAAGCGCTCCGCGGTCATGGAAACGCTCACCCTATACCAGCTCAACACCCTCGTCCGCGATGTTCTCCAGCAGACGCTCGGCGACGAATACTGGGTCGAGGCCGAGATTGCCGAAGCCCGCGTGGCACAAAACGGCCATTGCTACCTCGATTTAGTGCAGAAGGACGACGCAGGCAACCATTTCGTCGCCAAGGCCAGAGCCAACCTTTGGGCACGCAACTACCAGATGCTGGCACCCCTCTTCGAACGGGCTACGGGCGAGAAGCTGCGGGCAGGACTCAAGGTGCGCGTTCAGGTCACCGTCGAGTTCCATGAGTTCTACGGCTACGCCCTCAACATCCTCGATATCGACCCCACCTTCACCATGGGCGACCTCGTCCGTCGTCGTCGCGAGATTCTCGCACAGTTGGAAGCCGACGGCATCATCCACGACAATCAGGCGCTGCAGCTGCCTCGCCTCGTCAAACGCATCGCCGTAGTCTCGTCGGCCGGTGCTGCCGGCTATGGTGACTTCTGCAACCAGTTGGCTCACAACGACTACGGTCTGCACTTCGAGGTGCGTCTCTTCGCCGCCGTCATGCAGGGAGCCAACGTCGAGGAGAGCGTGCTGGCAGCGCTCGCAGCCATCGCCGCCGAGGCCGACCGATGGGACTGCATCGTCATCATCCGTGGCGGCGGTGCCACCAGCGACCTATCCGATTTCGACAGCTACCCCCTTGCTGCCGCCGTAGCACAGATGCCCCTGCCCGTCATCGTGGGCATCGGCCATGAGCGCGACGAGACGGTGCTCGATACCGTAGCCCACACGCGCGTCAAGACCCCCACCGCCGCTGCTGCCTTCCTCATCGACCTCGGTGCCCAGCAGCTCGCAGCCTTGGACGCGCTGCAACGACAGCTTACCCTTCATGCCCGTCATCAGCTGGATCACGCCCGTCAGCGACTCACCCATCTCACCACACTCCTGCCCCATTATTTCTCATCCTACCACGAGCGCCAGCTGCGCCGTCTCGCGCAGCTCTCCCTGCGTCTCGCCACCGCACCGCGCCAACGTCTGCTCACAGGGCGCCACCGCATGGAGCTCCTGCACAACCGCTTCACCCAAAGTGCACGTCTGCGCCTGCAAAAGGCAACCTTCAAGGTGCAAGCCTACGAGCAGCGCCTCACCGCGCTCGACCCTACGCTCCTGCTGCGCCGCGGCTATTCCCTCACCCACACCTCCGACGGCCGCCTCGTCCGTTCCATCAACGACGTCCACCCCGCCGACACCCTTCACACGCGCATCGCCGACGGCACCATCACAGCTGCCGTGGTTGCGATTAACGAAAACGAGAACAAAGACTAAAACGAAAAAGAGAAAAGTGAAAAGTGAAAAGTGAAAAATAAAAGTAACTTTCAACTCATCAACTTACCAAAGATAATGAACAAACTATTATTGCCCACAATTACACTGTGCATGATGCTGACAACGGCTCAAGCACAAAGTGTCATTTTCCCACAAGAGCAGCAGGCAGGTACAGCTTCGGTCACGGCTTATGCACTCCCCTCCTCCGAAATGTACGCCATCGGCAACGACCTCTTTTCGGCCGGCTATGCGAAGGCCGACGGCGTCATGCGTTTTGCTGGCTGCGAGGCTTTAGGCCTGAAAGGCGGTACGGAATTGTTTGCCATTCGATTCGGCAACGGCGCTGAAGTGAAAGCCTCCGAGATGACCCTCGATGACGTACGCACGGCTGATCTTAACGCCGACGCAGCCGCCGCAAAAGGCTCACTAAAATTGCCAGGAAAGGCCATAGAAGCCGACTTCACCTACAAAGACCTCAGCCTCACGTGGCGTGCTGTACTACGCGACGGCTCACACTACCTTCGCACTGAGCTAGAGTTGACAGCACAGGCCGACGTCGCCATGAACGCCATCATACCGATGCTTTATTCCGTGGACCTCAATAGCAGCGAGCAACCGCCAGCCGTAGTGGGCAACACCCGTGGAGCCGTCATCGCCAGCGACAAGATCTTTGCCGGCCTCGAAACGCCGATGGGCAAGAACAGCGTCGTCAGCGCTCAGGGCTCCGTTATCGCCGTGCCCTTTGCATTCACGGCTTGGACGGGAACGACGTTCGGCTGGGTTCCTGGCAGCGCTACGCCACAAGGCATCCTTGCCCTGGGCTTGTCCACCGACTACATCACCGCTACGCAAGGCTATCTCGCCATTCACGAGAGCGGCCGCCACAGCGTGAAGTTTCAATACACCAGCGGTTACCATCGTCTCGACATCGCAGGCGTCGATGTCGTGGATCCGCTGACGGGCGACGTCGTAGCCAGCGACTACCACAAAGGCACCACGGGTGGCAGTAGCAGTCGCAACACCTACACACTCACTATCCCCGAGGCCGGCTACTATCTCGTGCGCTATTTCCGCGACTTGACCGAAGAACGTACAGGCGCCATCACCGGCTCGTTCAATTCCAACGGCACCATCACGTGGAGCGGCACTGTTGTAGCCGCCGACGTGGTTTACGACGGCGCCGCATCGGTGCTTGCCGAAAACGTGCTGCACCTGCCGGCAGCCACAGAAACGAGCATCTGCGGCGAGTGGAGCCGTCAGGCTACGCTCAAGGCCGGACAGACTTGGAAGGTCAGCGCCGTCGTAGGGCTCATCGCTCCGGGGCAGGCCCGTCGTTCCTTCCTTTGCTACAGTGAGCGTGAGCGCGCCGTACCGTGGCGACCGTTCCCGATGTACAACTCGTGGTTTGAACTGAACATCGACCGCAACAATGACCAGCACTACACTACCAACTTCAACGAAGCGCAATGCATGCAAGTCCTCGACCAGTGGAAGACACACCTCTTCGACAAGTACGGCGTGGGCATCGGTTCCTTCGTCTGGGACGACGGATGGGATGAATACGGCACGTGGCAGTTCAACCCCAACTTCCCCAACGGTTTCCAGCTCCTCAGCGACAAAGCCGCAGCTATGGACTCGCACATCGGTGCCTGGCTCGGGCCGGTCGGCGGCTACGGGCAAAGCGGCAACTACCGCCGCAACTATTGGAGCTCGCGTGGCGGCATGCAGCTCTCCAATCCGGCCTACTATAACGTCTTCCTTGAACGCACGAGCTTTATGCTCAACACCTACCACTTCAACTATTTCAAGTTCGACGGCATCAGCGCGCAGTTCAGCGCCTTAGGTCCCGACGGCGGTGCCACGGGCGAGGAGAATGCCGAGGGCATCATCGACATCGAGCGCCGACTGCGCGAGGTCAAGCCCGACGTGTTCTTCAACACCACAGTAGGCACGTGGGCATCGCCCTTCTGGTTCCAGGTCTCTGATGCCGTTTGGCGCCAGGAGAATGACTGGGGCACTATCGGCGACCAAGGCAACTCACGCGAACAGTGGATCACCTATCGCGACCGCCTCGTCTATCAGAACTTCGTGCAGAACTCACCGCTTTGCCCCATCAACGCGCTGATGACCCACGGCTTCATGCTATCCAAATACGGAGGCGGCGTAGCCAACATGAGCCGCTCTTATGCCGACGTCGTGCGCGAGTTGCGCTGCGCCTTTGCCTGTGGCAGCGGCATGGTTGAGGTCTATGCCGACTACGCCCTGATGAACAGCATCAGCAACGGCAAGCTCTGGGGCGACCTCGCCGAATGCATCCGATGGCAGAAGGCGCAGGAGGATGTGCTGCCCGACGTTCATTGGGTTGGTGGGAATCCGTGGGACGGCAGCCGGGCTAACGTCTATGGCTGGGCTGCGTGGAACGGCAAGAAGGCCACCCTCGCGCTGCGCAATCCCGCGGCTTCGCGACAGACCTTCGTCACGACGTTGCGCGAGGCGCTTGATATCCCCGACTACATCCACACCACCATCACCTTCAGCAAAGCCTTCACGCAGAACAACCTCTCCGGTCTTCCTGTCGGCGAGCCCATTGATATCGACACCCAGCTCTCGCTCTCCTTAGCCGCCTCCTACGTGTATGTCTTCAATGGCAGCGATGGCAGTGATCCCGATGCCATTGGCGAGGTGCAGTCCGAGGAGCGCGCGACCGGCAATGCTCAGAAGGCTGCACCAACCTACGACCTCTCCGGCCGACCCGTAGGCAGGAACCACCACGGCATCACGATTACCCAAGGACAAAAAACATTCAATAAATAGCTTATGTTAACCTACGAAACCGCCATGGAGCGCCTCGAAGCGCTGGCACGCGAAATGGAAAACGGCGACATCGTCATCGACGAACTCGCCACGAAACTCAATGAAGCCCAACAACTGCTGGCCTTCTGCAAGGACAAACTCACCAAAGCCGAAGATGAAGTGAAACGATTGCTCGAAGATGACGAGCGGAATGACGAAGGTTAATTTCTTACGCAGAAACGCAAAAAACTTTCAACTTTCAACTTTCAACTTTCAACTTTTTATTACCTTTGCGGCCAAATTTATTCACCAAACGCAAGAAGCAACATGAAAGAAATCGATTGGAGCAATCTGTCCTTCGGCTACATGCCGACCGACTATAACGTCCGCTGCAACTACCACAACGGCAAATGGGGTGAGATCGAAGTCCACTCCGAGGAGACAATACCCATGAGCATGGCCGCCACCTGCCTCCACTACGGTCAGGAAGCCTTCGAGGGCCTGAAAGCCTACCGCTGTCCCGACGGCAAGGTGCGCATCTTCCGTCCCACCGAGAACGCCGCCCGCCTGCAGGCCACCTGCCGCGGACTCGTCATGCCCGAGGTGCCCACCGAGATGTTCATCGAGATGGTCAAGAAGGTCGTGCGCCTCAACGAGCGCTTCATCCCGCCCTACGAGAGCGGTGCCACACTCTACATACGTCCCCTGCTCATCGGCACCACGCCGCAGGTCGGCGTCCATCCCGCCAGCGACTACCTCTTCCTCATCTTCGTCACCCCCGTAGGTCCCTACTTCAAGGGCGGCTTTGCCACCAATCCCTACGTCATCACACGCGACTACGACCGCTCAGCACCCCTCGGCACCGGCTGCTACAAGGTCGGCGGTAACTACGCCGCGAGCCTCCGTGCCAACAAGTGGGCGCACGACCAGGGCTACTCTTGCGAGTTCTACCTCGATGCCCGCGAGAAGCGGTACATCGACGAGTGCGGAGCCGCCAACTTCTTCGGCATCAAGGACGGCACCTACGTCACGCCGAAGTCCAACAGCATCCTGCCCTCCGTCACCAACATGAGCCTCATGCAGCTCGCCGAGGACCTCGGCCTGCGCGTCGAACGCCGTCAGATACCCCTCGAGGAACTCGATACCTTCGAGGAGGCCGGCGCCTGCGGCACGGCAGCCGTCATCAGCCCCATCCAGCGCATCGACGATCCCGAGACAGGCCACAGCTACGTCTTCGCCAAGGACGGTCAACCCGGACCCGTCTCCACCAAGCTCTACCGCAAGCTCGTCGCCATTCAGTACGGCATCGAACCCGACACCCACGGATGGACAATGGTCGTGATAGAGTAAAAACATTCCTTAGACAACGAATTACACGAATTATACGAATTATTTAAACCATCAATGGAATATCTGATTTGACGTTATGGTTAAGAATGATATCGTTTAATTCGTTTAATTCGTTGTGAAAGAGAAAAAGCAAGCTCATGTCTAAAGGTAAGTTAGCCAAGTTCGCCGACATGGCGAGCTATCCCCACGTCTTCGAGTACCCTATGGGGGCATTTTCGAATGACGAGTTACGAATGACGAATGACGAATGCAAGTTACCTGCATCTTCTGGCAGTGACTCAGATTCGCCATTCCCCATTCCCCATTCGTCATTCCCCCTAAGGGGTCGTTGGCGCGAGCAGTTCTTCCACAACGAGGGCCCCATCGTCCTCGAGCTGGGCTGCGGCCGCGGCGAATATGCCGTGGGGTTGGCACGGCGCTACCCCGACACGAACTTCATCGGCGTCGATATCAAGGGCGCCCGCATGTGGAGCGGTGCCACGGAAGCCCTCAACCTCGGCCTCACGAACGTCGCCTTCCTGCGCACCAACATCGAGATCATCGACCGCTTCTTCGCTCCGGGCGAGGTACAGGAAATCTGGCTCACCTTCTCCGACCCGCAGATGAAGAAGCCCACGAAGCGCCTCACCTCATCCTATTTCCTCAACCGCTACCGCCGCATCCTCACCGACGGAGGCCTCATACACCTCAAAACCGACTCCCGCTTCCTCTTCACATACACGCGCCACGTCACCGACGTCAACCATCTGCCCGTGGACGTGTGTACCGACGATCTGTATCGGAGCACCGTCGGCCAAGCGACCCTCGACCTCTCCATCCGCACCTACTACGAGCAGCAGTGGCTCGACCGAGGCATCACCATCAAATACATACGCTTCCACCTCCCCGCCCAGGGACAGCTCATCGAACCTGACATCGAAATCGAAATCGATGACTACCGAAGCTACAAACGAGACAAACGAAGCACTGCCACAACGAGAAAGTAAAGAGCTTGTACGAAGAAACTATATAGCTTTGCGCTTTTTCCTTTAGCGGAAAAACGTTTTCCCACTAATGGAACAACCCGATTCAGCGATATGAATCCAGCTAGTCTATCAGCAGAGTCGCATTAAATGCTCATTAAGATGAAACAGATAGAAGTCGTTGCAGCGATCATTCGTAAGGGAGATCGGATCTTCGCCACTCAAAGAGGGTATGGCGAATGGAAGGACTGGTGGGAATTTCCCGGTGGAAAGATGGAGGTTGGAGAAACGTCAGAGGAGGCGCTGAAGCGAGAGATACGTGAGGAGTTATCAACCGAAATCAGTGTGGACGAGTTGCTATGCACAGTGGAGTACGACTACCCTAAGTTCCACCTCACCCTGCATTGCTTCATCTGTTCGCTGCTTAACGAGGCATTGCATCTGAACGAACACGAAGCGGCTCGATGGCTCACGAAGGACGAGCTGGGCAGCGTTCGGTGGTTGCCTGCTGACTGGGAAGTAATCGAGCGATTGAGCGATACGATGTAGAATATCATCGCGAAAGCGGTGTCTTTGCTTATAAAGAAGGAATAAAGGTTATATGGCATTCACGAAACGGACATATTACTATGCAGCGCTGGCGGCTGTGGCAATAGCATTGGCCATGACAGGCTGTGCTACCCCACAGGAGCGCGCCGAACGACAGGCACGCACGCAGCGGGCCGTGGCCGAAGCTTTAGAACAACGGCATATTCACATCGATATCACATCCATGAGCACGGCACGTTATGGCACCCGCATGATGTCGTCAGGCTTCTTCCTTGAGGTGAAAGGCGACACGCTGAACAGCTACCTTCCCTATATGGGGCAGGTGTATCAAACAAGTGTTTTTTCAACGTCGCAGGGACTGAACTTCGAGCTCCCCATGCTGAGCTATCGCCAGACCCGTCCGAAGCCCAGCTACACACGCCTTGAGATAGCGGTTAAAACGCAGGAAGACCTGTACCACTATGTGATAGATGTGTTCGACTCAGGGAAGGCTATGATACGGGTTCGTGGTGAATTGCGCGATCCCATCAGCTTTGACGGTGACTGCGATGTGGCAGTATGACGTTATCCTTCTCGAAGCTTGTAAATCACATATTATGAAGAAAAGTATTTTGCTCTTATGCGCCTTGTGTCTTACTCTTGTTATTCATGCGCAGACAGCACCGAAGAAAGTGTATGACGAAGACATTAATCCATTGACGCAGATTGACGAGGCGTTGGCAAAAGCCCGCAGAAGCGGGAAGTTTGTCATTTGTCAGGTGGGCGGGAACTGGTGCCCGTGGTGCCTGCGCTTTGCGGCATTCGTGAGCAACGACTCAACCATCAGCAAGGTGGTGGACGACAACTTCGTGCTAATCCACGTGAACTACAACCCGCGCAAATCGGAAGGAGAGGAGAAGGCGCTGCAAGCCAAGGCTATGCTGAAACGGCTGAATAACCCGGCTCGCTTCGGCTTTCCCGTATTCGTAGTTCTCGATGAACAGGGCAAAGTACTGCACATCCAAGACTCAAGCTTCCTTGAAGAGGGACAAGGCTATAGTCCAAAGAAGGTTCTCCGCTTCTTCCTGAGCTGGACACCAGAGGCGATGAAAAGGACAGATTAAGTCGTTGCAAGAGCGTAAGCGTGGCATTACTCTTGCTTGACAATTTATTATCGCGTGTCGCCCATAGCATTCATATATTCTTCCCAGAGGGCATCGACAGTGTTGCCTGGCCCTAGGACGTAGGCTATGGCACCGTCCCACGACCAAGGTATGACGTGGAGGCAGGATTGGTTGATCTTGCGAATGAAGTCTGGGTCTTTGTTGAGGCGCAGCCAATTGAAGAAATAGCCGATGTAACGGTATCCGTCGTGATAACTGCCGCCCTTGGGACGGTCGGCCTCGCCGTGGAAGCCGTCGCAGGCTACGCGCACAGCATCAGCCGTTCCTTCTATAAGTTCCCACACAGCTTTGTTAGGGCCTCCGTAAGGACCTATGCCCTGAGGCTCAAGCTGGAAGGCATGTGTCAGTTCATGAAGTAACACGCCACGTGTCTCGAAATCGACGCGAGCAGTGTCGTTGCCTCGGAACGAACGTTCAATGTGACCTGTAGTGTAGGTAATGCGAACGTGACCATCACCGCCATCCTTCCACGAAACACCGTCGGCATCACGAAGGATGTAATCGAGACGGCGGAGCATTGGGATGCTGTCCTCAGGCGAGAAATAGAGGCATCGCATAACCTCGCGAGCCACGCTGCGAATGTAGGGATCTGGATCTGGAATGAGGGCATGGTAGATGGATGATCCGCGAGTGGAGGGGGCATTGTCTGTAAAAGTGATGGCTTGCAGATGGGTATTCCACCGACGGTCGTCGTCAGTGAGCTGTGTACTCATGCGCCGGGCTATGGAGGCACTACCCGATTGCAGCTCATTGGAAAGGGAATAGGGTTTGTCGGAGGGTGCAAGGCCGCGCTTGGTATTGGGCTTCGACGACATCTCGAAATCGATAGTGCATCCCTCAGTGAGCTGGGCATGAGTGACGTAAAGCTTCGTGTAGGGCTTGCCATTTAGACGCACACTGCGAACGTAACGGTTCTTGTCACTGACTTTCGGGGCTCGTATCTCGATGGTGCGGCCGTTCTCGAGCGTGACCTTCATGTAAGGTAGATAGGGCGCGCCGAGAACGTACTGATCGGAACCCGGGCAAACGGGATAGAATCCCATGGCGGAGAAAATGTACCACGCCGACATCTGTCCGCAGTCATCGTTGCCTCCAAGGCCACGAATGTGGTTGCGGTACATCTTGTTCATGATGGTTCGCAGCCACAGCTGTGTTTTCCAAGGCTGCGAAGTCCAAGCATAGAGGTAGGGCACGTGGTGCGATGGCTCGTTGCCGTGGACATAACCTCCTACAAGACATTCGGCGGTGATGTCCTCATTGTCGGCGTAGTAGCGCTCGGGCAAGTCCATGCCGAAGAGGCTATCAAGCTTAGCTGTGAAGGAGCGTTCGCCACCCATACATTGGATGAGGCCGCTCACGTCGTGGGGCACATGGAAGGAAAAGTTCCATGAGTTGCCCTCGATGAAGCCTTCACCATAGGTCTGATAGGGATCGAGGTCGGCTTTAAAGCGTCCATCGCGATAACGCGGCGAAGCCATACCGCGAGCGGGATCGTAGGTATTGCGATAGTTGCGGGCACGCAGACGGAACTCATTGGCGACATCATCGCGTTGCAGATGGCGAGCGGCAGCATAAACGGCCCAGTCGTCGTAGGCATATTCGAGAGTGTTGGAGGCTGCCGTGCCATCACGGTCGTAGGGGGCATAGCCCAAGCGCCGGTAGGCGGTGACGGAGGGGAAGTAGCGGTTGTTGGCAGTGGCAGTCATGGCGGCAAGTGCTTCATCGGCGTTGAGGCGAGCGCCCTTGACGAGAGCATCGGCGACGACGCTGACGGCATGGTAGCCGGTCATGCACCATCCCTCGTTGCCCATCAGGCTCCACACGGGCAGCATCCCAACGATGTTCTGCTGCTGGTGGGCAATCATGGAACGAACCATGTCTGTGTTGCGCGAAGGCTTCAACAAGCCCAGCAGGGGATGCTCGGCGCGGTAGGTATCCCAGATCGAGAAAATAGTGTAGTTGTTAAAATCCTCAGCTTCGTGGATATTGCCGTCGAGGCCACGATAGCGGCGATCTACGTCCATGTAGATGGAGGGATTGATCATCGTGTGATAGAGCGATGTATAAAGCATCGCCTTCTGGTCGTCAGTGCCCTGACACTCAATGACAGAGAGTTCCTTCTCCCATGCCTTACGCGTATTTTCCGCTATTTCATCAAAGGTTTTGCCAGCCGTCTCTGCCTCGAGGTTACGCTTGGCACCTTCGGTGGAAACAGCAGAAAGGGCTACCTTAAGGGTGAGTGTCGATTCGCGACGGGGAGAAGCGTTTTCAGCACGGTGAGCATTGTTTCGCAATGGTGAGAGGAAATCGAAATAGGCAACGATGCTGCGGCCTGCAATGTCGGGGAAGTTGTGATGAATATCGAACTTACCCCAGAAGCCACGGTACTTTTCCTGTTGGCGGTCGATGTAACCATAGTTACGGATGGGTCGGCTGAATGAGATAGCAAAGTAGGTGTAGTTGGAACGTGCCCAGCCGTCGGTGATGCGGTAGCCGGTAATGAGCGTGTCGTTCTCGATGCGTAGCGAAGACCACAGCACTTTGCCGTCGTAGTTATAGATGCCATGAACGAGATCGAGAATGATACGCTGATTGGGGGCATCGGCAGGGAAGCTATATTCGTGGATGCCGACTCGCGGTGTGGCGGTGAGGCGTGCTCGTACACCGTTGTCGGCCAAAGTGACTTCGTAGAGACCGGGCGAGGCGTGCTCGGTGGAGTGGGAGAAACGTTGGCGATAGCCGCCGTCGGGGTTATCGGCAGTGCCTGGATTGAGTTGCAGGGGGCCTGTCTGCGGCATGACGAGGAGGTCGCCGAGGTCGGAATGGCCCGTTCCGCTGAGGTGAGTGTGGCTGAAACCGACGATGGTATTGTCGGTGTGCTGGTATCCAGCGCAATACTCATAGACCTTGCCTTGGTAATGGCCATCAACGTTATGGGGAATGGTGTCGGTGTCGGGTGAGAGCTGCACGATGCCGAAAGGCGCACATGCTCCGGGGAAGGTGTGTCCCATTCCCTCTGTGCCGATCATGGGATTAACGTATTGTATGCTACTCTGCTGTGCATGAACGAGAAGAGTTGCGCAGCAGAGCGCGATGAGTGCTTTTCTTTTCATGTGTGTGGTTGTGATTATCTGTATTTGCTTTCGTCCTCATCGTTGAGCATGGAGAGGTAGGAGCGGTAGCGGCTGTCGGCAATCCTGTGGTCGGCGAGGGCTGCGAGGACAGCACAGCCCGGCTCGCGGGTGTGGGTGCAGCCACGAAAACGGCAGTCATGGCCGACGGCGAAGATGTCGCGGAAGTAGTGGGACACCTCCTCGCGACTCATGTCGTAGGTGCCGAAGCCGCGGATGCCGGGGGTGTCGATGATGGCGCCCGACGGCAGGTCGTACATCTCGGAGAAGGTGGTGGCGTGGCGACCCTGGTCGTGGGCGACGCTGAGGGCGGCGGTTTTGGCACAGGCATCGGGCACGAGGCGGTTGATGAGCGTGGACTTGCCAACGCCACTGTTGCCGCTGAAGAGGGTGGTCTTGCCCGCGAGGTGCTGCCGCAGGATGTCGAGTCCCTCGCCTGTCGCAGCCGAGACGGCGACGCAGTCGTAGCCGATATGGCGATAAAGCGCCATCATGGCGTCGAGGCGGCGGTGCTGGTCGCCGTCGTAGAGATCGACCTTGTTGAAGATGAGGAGCACGGGGACGCGGTAGGCTTCGGCCGAGGCGAGGAAGCGGTCGATGAAGGTGGTGGAGGTCTCGGGATGGGCCACAGTGACGATGAGGCATGCCATATCAACGTTGGCGGCGATGATGTGACTCTGCTTCGAGAGGTTGGAGGCACGACGGACGATGTAGTTGCGGCGGTCGAGGATCTCGGTGATGAACGAGACGGAAGCCTCACCCCCAGCGCCTCCCGCGGAGGAAGGGGAAGCCCACTCCCCTCCTCTCCCCGAGGGAGGGGTGAAGACAACGCGGTCGCCGACGGCCACGGGGTTGGTGCTGCGGATGCCGCGCAGGCGGAAGTTGCCCTTGACCTTGCACGCAAAAACCCGGCCGTCGTCCGTGCGGACGTCGTACCAGCTTCCTGTATTGCGAACTACGAGACCGGTCAAGGGAGGAATGGGGAATGAAGAGTGAAGAATGACGAATGAAGAGTGAAGAATGAAGAATGAAGAATTAAAATTACCTGAAGCTTAGTTGGTAACCTGTATTCGTCATTCTTCATTAGTCATTCTTCATTAGTTTAAACAGTCATGATTTCCTTCTCCTTGGCGGCGAGGAGGTCGTCGATCTGCTTGATGAACTTGTCGTGCTTCTTCTGGAGCTCGGCTTCGCCGTCCTTTTGGAAGTCCTCGCTGAGTCCGTCCTTGACGGCTCGCTTGAGCTGTTCGTTGCCGTCGCGCCGTGCGTTGCGCACGCTGACCTTGGCCTGCTCACCTTCCTTGCCGCACTGCTTGTTGAGCTGTTTGCGTCGTTCCTCGGTGAGCGGCGGTATGCCGATGCGTATGATCTCGCCGTTGTTCTCGGGCATGATGCCGAGGTCGCTGTTGATGATGGCCTTTTCGATGACCTTGAACATGGACTTGTCCCAGGGCTTGATGGCGATGGTGCGGGCATCGGGGGTGGTGACAGCGGCGCACTGGTTGATGGGCACCATGGAGCCATAGTTGTCGACACGGATGCCGTCGAGCAGCTTAACGTTGGCCTTGCCGGCACGGATGTGTGAGAGTGCGTCCTCGAGATACATTACGGCCTCTTCCATGCGCTCCTCGGCGTCGGAGAGAATTACTTTGTAGTCTGCCATATTATAAAGTTGTAAGTTGAGAGTTGAAAGTTGAGAGTTGAAAGTTGAGAGTTGAGAATTGAAAGTTTATACATTATTCATTGTTTCGGCGACAAAGATAGGTGTTTTTATTGATACAAAAAGCCAATTAGTAGAAAAAAAGTGCTGAAAGCGCAAAAAACTTTCAACTTTCAACTTTCAACTTTCAACTTTTTGTTATCTTTGCCCCCGAAAATGTATGTTTTTGCAATGCTAAGCACGGATCAACGCATAGAACACTGGCTCGCACAGCTGCCTCCCATCTCGCTGGATGAGATGAGCGGCATCAAACTGATGAACCGCACCGACACGAAGTTCGTCACGAACAAGGAGAAACTGGCGAGCCTGCTGGAGCTGGCGCAGGGGCAGTACTACGCCCAGCAGATCGACGGCAGCCGCGTCGCCAACTACCGCACGACGTACTGGGACACGTTGGCCCACCGCTTCTACCTCGACCACCACAACGGCCGTGCCCCTCGCCAAAAGATACGCGTGAGGACTTATCTGGACAGCGACCTGACGTTCCTCGAGGTGAAAACGAAAAACAACCACGGCCGCACGAAAAAGAAACGCATCACGGTGCCGTCGCAGGACAAAGCCGACGTGGTCGGCGCTGGCGGCACGGCGTTCATTCAGGCGCTGACGGGCGAGACGTTCGACGGCATCATACCCACGGTGCAGAACCGCTTCCAGAGGATCACGCTCGTGAACTTCGGCAAGACGGAGCGCCTGACCATCGACTTCAACGTGGGCTTCCACAACTTCGAGACAGGGCACGACGCTGCGACTGGCGACTTGGTGATCATCGAGCTCAAGCGCGACGGCAACGTGTTCTCGCCCGTGCTCGACATCCTGCGCCAGCTGCGCATCCACCCCTCGGGATTCTCGAAGTACTGCATCGGCTCGCTGATGACCAACGGCCGACTGAAGAAGAACCTTTTCAAGAAGAAGATGATACGCGCCAGCAAACTGTCTGGAGCAGACATCCGGCCTGACGAACGGTAATGATAACGAAAAAAAGATAATAAGATAATAAGACAATAAGAAAATAAGATAATAGTATATAATTATGGAAGTTATCAGAGAACTAAACTATCAGCTTGGCAACCTGTTCGGAGTCACGCTGTTCGACCCTCAGCAATTCATTTCCCTGCTGATTCGTTTCACGATTAACATCATCGTGGTGAGCATCATCGCTCGCTGCTTCTACTTTCCCCGCAGTCGTCGTCACGACTATGCCTTCATCTTCATCTTGATGGCCCAGAGCATCTTCCTGTTGGTAAGCTTGATGGAAGGTGATGGCATGGCTATGGGTGCGGCAATGGGTCTGTTTGCCATCTTTGGCATCATGCGTTTCCGCACCGAGGCGGTGCCAATCCGCGAGATGACCTACCTGTTCATGCTCATCGCGTTGAGCGTGGTGAACGCCGTAGCCCATGGTGACTACCACCCAAAGGCCGATTACTGGGACGGCGTAGGCATCGTGACGCTCTTGTTCGTGAACATCGTCTTCATCGTCATGGCTTGGATTTTCGAGAGCTCGAAGGTGATGAGCCAGGAGGCTTCGAAGATCATCCTCTTCGACAACGTCAACCTCATCGCACCCGAAAAGCGCGAGGAACTGAAGGCTGAGCTGGAGAAGCGCACAGGACTGAAAATCACGCGCATCGAAGTCGGCATGATCGACTACCTCAAGGACAGCGTCATGATCCGTATCTTCTACAATGACCCATCAGATGTCGCCAACAGCATCGCCCGCTACGGACGGATGCCAAAGGAGATGTGATGGGATTGGACAATTGGACAATATACAATTTGACAATTTACAGTTTGCAATTTGACAATTCATTCAATGCAATGAGACGCTTTTTACTCTGTACCCTCTGTTTATTTGGTGTCCTCTGTGTGTCGACATATGCCCAGGACACCGAGAACTACGGTGCCGTTTGGACCGAGGTGGGCGCCACGAAGGTGCTGCCCTATAACCTGAGCCTCGAAGGCGGCGTGGGTTTCCGCACCTTGGACTGGTTCCACGATGCCAACCGCTTCGACGCCAGCATCGGTCTGGGCTACAAACTCGGCAAGTACCTGAAGTTCGGGCTGAGCTACACGTTCATCGAGCGCCGCTACCTCGAGAAGACGGAGTATAAATATGCCGGCGACTACGATTTCTCCTCTTATCAGGGAGCAGTTTTTGTTGCCCCGGACGGCTTGTCGTACGACTACGAGGGCTACAACATCGATGGCGCCCATTGGGCGCAGCGCCACCGTGTGTCCTTCGACATCACCGCCGACAAGCGTTTCTGGAAGACCCTGCGCATCAGCTTGCGCGAGCGCTATCAGTTTACGCATCAGTCTTCGCGCGCCGTGGACCGCACGAAGTTGCGCGAGCCGTCCTTCGACGGCAATGTCGTGAGCTATGCCGAGGAAGAACAGACGGTGAAGGAGAAGGAGGCGTGGAACCGCCACCTCCTGCGCTCGCGACTCAAATTCGCCATCGACAAGAAAGGATGGAACTGGGAGCCCTTCGTCAGCGCTGAGCTGCACAACGACCTAGGCAATAGCTGGCACCTGGACAAGATACGCTGCGCTGCCGGCACGGAATATGCCATCTCCAAGCAGCACAAAGTCTCAGCCGCCTACGTTTTCACCCACGAGAACGACGATGACGGCAACGAGAACATCCACGCCATCAGCGTGGGCTATAAGTTTAAGTTCTAAGAATACCTACTTAAATATCGACTTTTATGAAACACAAATTTCCTTTGATCCTACTTGCAATGATCGCCCTCACGAACCTGGCAGTAGGATGTCACGACGATGATTCGAACGAACCTACGCCAAGCGACACAACACAAACCAAGCCCCCTGTATTGAAGCCTGCCGAAGGTCTTGTGCAAAACCTGACAACAGAGGCCGGGGAGGCCATCATGCTGAAAGTAGTCGCGACGGATGGTACTGACATCACCGGATGGAGTTTCGCCTGGAGCAAAGGAACAGATACGGATGCCCTGACTAAAGATGACCAGCAGGCCACCGACACCTACATCTTTGCAGAAACAGTTGCTGGCACCTATTATGTAGCTGTCAAGGCGACCAATGCAGACAAGACCTTGACAACGGATGCATATACCTTCACGGTCACTGTCAATGAGGCAGCACCCATAGACAGCACCGTTTACATTAAATGGAGCGGCATGACGGCAACCATTGAAATGGCCGACGACTTGAGTGACGCGATCACATACGAGATTAACGGTGCTGACGTCGTGCTGACCAACAACAATGTCGAGAACGAGTTCCTTTTCGTGCTCAGTGGCACAAGTCAGTCGGGATCGTTCACCTATAATGGCACGTTCAAGACATCGTTCCAGTTCGATGGTCTCAATCTCACCTCCACCAACGGCGGCGCCATCGACATACAATGTGGCAAGCGCATCAAGCTCAACTTGAAGGACGGCACCACCAATACGCTCGCCGACGCTACCACAGGCGAACAGAAAGCGGCTTTCAACTGCCAGGGCCACATGGAGATTGACGGTAGCGGCACCTTGAGCATTGCCGGCAACCGTCGTCACGGATTGCGCACGAAAGAATACCTTCAACTGAAACAGAATGTAGGAGCCATCGGCGTAGCTGCAGCTGCCGATGGCATCCACTGCGGCGAATTCTTCCTGATGGACGGTGGCGAGATCACCCTGAGCGGCATCTCGGGCGATGGCTTGCAGGTGGAGACAGATCCCGGCTCGGAAGAAGTGCTCAATGGTCAGTTCATCATGAATGGCGGCAGTATCAACCTCATCATGACAGCAGAGGACACCAAGGGCATTCGTCTCGACATCGATTCGTTGAACCAAACCTCGCCAGTGATGAAGATTCTTGGCGGCTCAATTACCGTGGATCTCACCTCTACGGCTCTCGGTGCCAAGGCCATAGCCAGTGACGGCGACCTCATCATCGGCAGCAGCACCACGAATCCCACTGTGGACATCAACGTGGCTGCCGAGACCTTCACCGATCCCACCACCTCCGAAGAGAACCGCGCCACAGGCATCAAGGCCGACAAGACGCTGACCATAGCCGGAGGCACGACGACCGTAATCGCCTCCGGTAAGAAGAGCCGCGGCGTACGTGCAGCAAAACTGGTGGCTGCCGGCGGCACGCTCACCGTGAAGAACACGGGCAGCAAGAGCCAAGGCATCAAGCTCGACGGAGCCAAGACAAATACTGATTATTATCAGGAAACGGGCGGCACCGTAAATTGCACCAACTGGAAGTACTAATCCGTTTTTCATGCTTAAAAGCAATAAAAGTGCACGCTTCAACGTTCATATAATGATGAAGCGTGCACTTTTCATATTCCTGTGCTGTCTCACGGCCTGCTGCGTGCAGGCTCAGGAGCTACGCATACAGAACCGCCCCTATCTGGACCGGCGGTTCCTGCACTATGGCTTCTTCATCGGACTGAATATGATGGACATGGAGCCTGCCAACAACGGCTTCATTGACCCTGAAACAGGAGAGCAGTGGTACACCGAAGTGGACAGCTACCAGCCTGGCTTCACGGTGGGTGTCCTGGGCGAGTTGCGACTGAGCCAAACATTAGGGCTGCGACTGCAACCGACCATCCACTTCGGGCAGAAGCACGTCGTATTCCACGAGCAAACGACGGGGCGCGACACGACGCAGAATCTTAAATCCACATATTTCGCTCTGCCGCTGAACCTGAAAATTGCAGCACCGCGCTACAACAATTTCCGCCCCTACGTTGTGCTGGGTGCATCGCCGACCATTGACCTCACGACACGCAAGCACGGCGCGCTGCTCACCGAGCGCTTCGACTGCTACCTCGAAATAGGCATGGGATGTGACATCTATCTCCCTTATTTCAAACTTATTCCCGAGCTGAAGTTCAGCTTCGGCCTGCGCGACATCCTTGTGCACAAGCGCAACGACCTGCTCGATGCATCGCTGATGAAATACACGCAATCCATCGACCGTGCCCCGGGAAAAATGATCTCTTTAGTCTTTTATTTCGAGTAGCATTCGATTTCAGCGGGTGCTTTTGGTGTCCCTCCCCACCGTCAGGCGCAGTGTGCCGACATAACGGGCATTCTTGCCCATCTGATTGTTAGGCACGAGAATCCCATCGAGGTTCTTCAACAACTGAGGGTTAACGAAATAGGTATGGGAATGGCCGCCGATGACGACATCGATGTTGCGCGTGGCTGGAATGAACTCATCGTCGCTGATGCCCGCGACTTTCCATCCGAGATGTGAGAGGCAAACAACGAGATCGCACTTTGCTTTATTCTTCAGATAGTCGGCGATGGGCTGCGCGGCGGCAATGGGATCGTTGTAGCGGACACCAGCGCAGGTGTGAGCCGACACAAGACCTTCCAGCTGAGGCGAGACACCGAGGATACCGATTTTCAATCCGTTGCGTTTGATAATCACGTAAGGCTTGACAATGCCTTCGCACGCCGTGCCCGTGAAGTCGTAATTGCAGCAGACGATGGGGAAGTGGGCCATACGGAACAGGCGCGCCATATTCTCCACGCCGAAGTCGAACTCATGGTTGCCAATCGTAGCGGCGTCGTAGCCCATCAGATTCATCAGCCCCACCTCGACGTCTCCATGATAGAGGTTGTAGTATGCCGAGCCTTGCGAGAAGTCGCCGGCATCAACCAGCAAGAGCTGCGGATCCCTTGCACGCAGGTCGTTTAACAATGCCGCACGACGTAGGTAACCGCCCTTGTCGGCTTGTGCCGTATCGGCGAGATTGGGATTAAGGGGTTCAACACAGGAATGGGTGTCGTTGGTGTGCACGATGAGCAGTTCGCGCGTCTTGCTGCCGCCGACGGGTCGGATGCTCATCAATGTCTTCTCTGCTTCCTGCTGCGATGCCGCCGCCTGATGAACCGTCTCGCCAACGATGTTCATCGTGACACGTCCCTCGATGGCAGCATGAGCCTTCTGCCCTTGCTGATCCAGCAGCTTGACGTGCTTCATCAGCGTCTCGCGCACGAGTTCGTCGGTGTCGATTCGCTCCACGGCTTTCTTCATTGCCACGAGTTTGTCGTTGCCGTCAGCTACGTAGTCGAGCGTGGCAATGGTGTATATGCGATTGGGATCGATGGGTTGCCCGCCGATCGAAGCACTTTGGAGCTGCCCGTCGCTCGTGATGACGACGCGCACGACGCTGCTAACACCTTCCCCCTTGACGGTGGCGATATTCTGCATCAGCTCCATGACGTCGCTACCCTTGAGCTTGACGATGGAGAATTTATTCTCGAACGGGGCGATGGCCATGATGTCGCCGCGGCACACACGGCCTTGAGGCAGCGCGGCACGGAGGCCGCCGATATTACAGAGGCCGAAGTCAGCCGTATAGCCCATGCGACGAGCGGCTGTTACGAAAGCGTCAGCGACCCAGTTGCTGAGCAGGCTTTCAGGACGATGACCAGGCATATAGACGGCGCTCTCACCGATATAGGGCATCCTGAGGCTGTCCACTCCGACATGGTAGGGAGCGATGAAAGCGGTAACCTTGGCATCGGGATGCGCATCCAAAGCTTTGGTGACTTCTATGCGATGAGGAACAACGCTGAGCAACTGATAGGGTGTGCTCTGGCAGCCCGTCAACACGAAAAGGATGACAAGGCTTGAGATGATGGAACGATAGGAGGTATTCATTGTTTAAAGAGTGAAAAGTTCATTCTCCACTGATCACCAGTGTAGCTTTTTTCAGGCCTTTAGCTGATGCTTCGAGGGTGATGGTGCCCGGTCGGTTACTGCTTTGGACGATGGCGGTGAGCTGTCCGGCGAAGGCATGATGCTGAGGCAGATGGAAGAGGTCGAGGTTGGAGGCGTCGCCATTGGCTGCGGCTCGGAAACGGCCTGCTCCCTTGACCTTGAAGGAGACGAGGTCGGCAGCATCAGGAATGAGATTGCCGTCGCGGTCCACGACACGCACGGTGACATAGCAGAGGTCTTCGCCGTCGGCGGCGAGGCGCGTGCGGTCGGGGATGAGTTCGAGATGATGAGGACGGCCGGCTGTCTTCACGGTGACGCTGGACTCATTGGTCTGACCGGGATAGTGGGCGACCACTTTAATCTCGCCCGGCTCATACTTCACGTTGGTCCACATGAGACGGTAGCGACGCTGAAGCCACAGGCTGTCGCCGGCAGCTTTGGCGGCCAGCGCTTCCTCGCGCGAGTACTTATATTGTATGCCCTGGCTCTTGCCGTTGACAAAGAGTTCGGCAGCAGGGGCATCGGTATAGACGAAGACGGGCACCACCTGTCCTTCATGGCCGGGCCACGTCCAATGGGGAAGCACATGCAGCGTGTGCTCACGGCGGTTCCAGATACTGCGGTAGAGGTAGTAGCGATCCTTGGGAATAGAAGCTAAATCAATGATGCCGAACACACTGGAATGCGAGGGCCAGGCATTAGTGTCGTAGGGCGAGGGCTCGCCGAGGTAGTCGAAGCCTGTCCACACGAACTGACCCATCTCCCATTCGTAGTCGTCAGCATTCGCAAAATCGACGTCTGGCGTATTGGACCACCAGCAATACTCGAGGTCGTAACCGCTGCACTGATGGTCGGGGTAGAGAGCACCAGCCCGCAGACGTGCCGGCAGCTTATAAACACCTCGGCTACTGACGGTAGAACTGGTCTCACTGCCGAGGACGACGTTCTTGGGCAGACGGGCATAAGCTTCCTCATAGCGGTTGGCACGATAGTTGAAACCCGGGATATCGAGCTGGGCTGCAAAACCGTTATTCATCGCACAATCCACCTGATCCATGCCACAAGTGACAGGGCGTGTCGGATCCTCGCGATGGCAGATGTCCTGCAGGAAGCGGGCAACCTTGTAGCCGTCGGGAGAGCATTGCGTCGGCACTTCATTGCCGATGCTCCACATGACGACACTGGCGTTATTGCGATAGTGATGCACCATATTGAGCATATCTTTCTCAGCCCATTCCTTGAAGAAACGGTGGTAACCATTCTTGCACTTGGCACGGTCCCATTCGTCGAAGGGCTCGACCATCATCATGAAACCCATGGAATCGCAGAGCTCTACGAGCTCGGGAGCCGGCATATTATGACTCGTGCGGATGGCATCGCAACCCATCTCCTTCAGCAGGGTGAGCTGGCGGCGCAGCGCGGCGCGGTTGATGGCAGCGCCCAAGGGACCGAGGTCGTGATGATTGCACACGCCTTGGAACTTACGCCGCTGACCATTGAGGAAGAACCCTCGGTCAGGCACGACATCGATGCTCCTGATGCCGAATACCGTAGAGTAGGTATCCAGGAGGGTGTCATCGCTGAAGACGCGCGTGACAGCCTTATATAAATAAGGTGTTTCGGGTGACCACAACTTGGGATTAGGCACAAAGAGATTCTGCTGCAGCGGTAAGCCGTGGGCCACGGTCTGCACATTCTCTTTCTCACTGACGGGTCGTCCGTCGGGACCGAGGATCACAGTCTTCAAACGAAGCGTCTTGCCCTCGGCGTTGGCGATAGTGGCCTTCAGAGTGACTGAGGCAGCATCGGAGAGCTGTTTCGTCGTCACCTGCGTACCCCAGACATCGACGTGAATGTCAGAAGTCGTGACAACATGTACATTGCGGTATATGCCTGCGCCACAGTACCAACGGCTGCTCTCGGCACGGTTCTCGAGGCGCACAGCAAGGGTATTGGGCGTCCCGTCCTTGTGAATCAGGTCAGTTACGTCAACGTAGAACGAGTTGTAGCCATAGGGCCAGAATATCGCCTCTTGGCCGTTGACATAGACGCGCGCCTCGCTCATTGCCCCGTCGAAGATGAGAGTTGTCCGTGAGGCTGACTTTGAACCTTCAACGTTCACTCTTGAACTTTCAACTTTAAACTGCGTCCTATACCATCCAACTCCGATGTAGGGCAGTCCGCCCGTGCGCCCCGTCTTGAGGCTGGCTTCCTTCTCGCCATTCTGCGTGACGGCTACGTTTTGGAGATCATATTCGCTGCCGAAGGGACCTTTAATAGCCCAGTCGTGCGGCACGCTGACGCGCTCCCATTTGCTGTCGTCGAAAGAGGGTTGTTCAGCACCTGGTTGTTCACCACGAATGAAACGCCATCCGTCGCGCAACAGTTGTTCGCTGCGCTGAGCGTGGACGGGCATTAAAAAGAGAGCCATTACGGCCATGAAAACGTTAAATCTGTGCATAATCTGTTATTTTGTCTTTGATTTGAGGGCAAAGATAAGTAGTTTTTTCCAAACTCTGCTCGTCAATTGCAAAAAACTTACTATCTTTGCGCCGCTTTTATGGCCGCAACGATGAAAATCATCAAGAAACTCGACATATTTATTCTTAAGCAGTTCTGTCTGTTGTTCGCCGGCACTTTCTTCATCGTACTGTTCATTTTCATGATGCAGTTCCTGTGGAAGTGGGTCGACGAGCTTATCGGCAAGGGCTTGAGCCTCGACGTGTTGGGACGTTTCTTCTTCTATGCCGCGATGACACTCGTTCCCGGCTCTTTTCCGCTGGCGCTGCTATTGGCTTCGCTGATCAGCTTCGGCAACTTGGGCGAGCGCCTGGAGTTGCTGGCGATGAAGTCAGCGGGCATACCCTTGGTGAGGATACTGCGTCCGGTTATCGTATTCTCGGTTTTCGTGGCTTTCGGTTCTTTCTACTTCCAGAACGTCGTCTCTCCCGAATCGAGCAAGCAGCTGGCTGCACTCATCTATTCTATGCGCCAGAAGTCGCCCGAGCTGGAAATACCGGAGGGAGTGTTCTACAACGAGATTCCCGGCTATAACCTCTTCGTCGAGCACAAGGATACCGAGAAAGGAATGCTCTATGGCATCATGATTTATAATCAGGGCGCCAGCTTCGACGACACACAGGTCGTTCTTGCCGACTCCGGCCGCCTGCAGAGCACTGCCGACCAAAAGCATCTCCAGCTCACGCTCTACGACGGCCAGCGCTTCCGGAATATGCAAAACACGGGCAGCGCCATGGATCGTACGACGGTACCCTATATGCGCGAGACCTTCAAGTCGGAAGTGGACTTGATACCTTTCGACAACTCGCTCGACCTGATGGATGCGTCGCTTTTCGACAACGATGCGCGAACGAAGGATTTGAAGATGCTCACCAGGGGCATCGACTCCCTGCGTTCAGCGCTCGATTCTACAGGTCGCGATCAGTACATGCAATATTCCTACAGTTTCCTTCTTCACACGCGTTTGGAGGGTCGCAAGGACTCGGCCATGCTCAGGAATCGCGTCGCTACGCAGCCCCGCAATCTCGACACGGTCTATGCCCACATCCCCGACGAAGTACGCGGAAAGATAGCGTCATCAGCTTTAGACCGTGCCAACAGCGGCCAGCAGCAGACTTCGATGATGGCGGAAATCAGCACCTTCAACAACCGTGTGCTGCGCACCCACCAGCTGGAACGGCATAAGAAGTTCACGCTGTCGCTGGCTTGCATTGTGTTCTTCTTCATCGGCGCTCCCCTAGGCGCCATCATCCGCAAGGGAGGATTAGGACTGCCGGTAGTCGTTTCCGTCATCATCTTCATCCTCTACTATATTGTCAACCATTTCGGCGAGGTGATGGTGAAGAACGGAACCATGGATCCCGTGTTCGGCTCATGGCTCAGCACGATGGTGCTGGCGCCTATCGGCGGTTGGCTGACGTGGAAGTCCAATCAGGATTCTGCCGTCTTCAACTGGGAAGGCTACCAGCGCTTCTTCCGTCGTTTCCTCGGACTGCGCCAACACCGCAACATCGCCATGAAGGAGGTCATCATGGAGGACCCCGACTACGAGCGTCTGCTACCCGAGCTCCAACAGTTCAGTGCCGACTGTTCGACCTACGTGCAACAGCGCCGTTTGTATCAGATTCCCAACTACTTCCGTGTCTTCTTCCGCTACGAGCCCGACACCGTAGTCATGGAACTTTGCGAACGCCTCGAAGCGCTCATCCTCGAACTCGCCAATTCCAGTGATATATTCATCCTCTCCACCCTCAACGATATGCCCATCGTGGCACCAGACGCCCATACACGTCCGTTCCGCAATGCCCGCCGCAACATGATTGTCGGCGTGCTGTTCCCCATCGGCATTATCCTTTGGATTCGCATCTGGCGCTATCGTCTGCGACTCTGGCGCGATATGGAGCAGCTGCAAAAGCAAGTGGGCTTCATCTGCCAGCGCATCGTCAAGGAGCACCTGCCACAAAAGCCTGCGGCTGAAACCATTGTAGAAACAGAAGAAACAAATTCGCTATGATAGAACTTTCATCCATTCAGGATGCCATCAACGATTTTCGCGAAGGCCGTTTCGTCATCGTTGTCGATGACGAGGACCGCGAGAATGAGGGCGATTTCATCATCGCCGCCGAGAAAATCACGCCCGAGAAAGTCAACTTCATGCTACGCGAAGGGCGTGGCGTGCTCTGTGCACCCATCACCATCAGCCGTGCCCAGCAGCTCGAACTACCTCATCAGGTGCAAGATAACACCTCCATGTTGGGCACACCCTTCACGGTAACCGTCGATAAGCTCGAAGGCTGCACCACAGGTGTGAGTGCCGCCGACCGCGCTGCCACGATTCTCCACTTGGCCAACCCCGAGGCCAAGGCCGCCGATTTCGGTCGTCCGGGACACATCAACCCGCTGTACGCCCAGGACCGCGGAGTGCTGCGTCGCGCCGGTCACACCGAGGCCGCCATCGACCTTGCCCGCCTCGCCGGACTCCAGCCTGCTGCTGCGCTCATCGAGATCCTGAACCCCGATGGCACGATGGCCCGTATGCCGCAGCTCAAGGAGGTAGCTGCGAAACACGGCATCAAGATCATCACCATCCGCGACCTCATCGCCTACCGCCTGCAGCGCGAGCAGATGGTAGAAGCAGCCCCCGAGGTGGACCTCCCCACAGCCTACGGTCATTTTCGCGACATCACCTTCCGCCAGCTCAGCAACGGACTCGAGCACGTAGCCTTAATCAAAGGCTCTTGGGAACCCGACGAGCCGATTCTCGTCCGTGTCCACAGCTCATGTGCCACGGGAGATATTTTCGGCAGCCAACGTTGTGACTGCGGCGAGCAGCTCCACCGCGCCATGCAAATGATTGATGCTGAAGGGAAAGGCGTTCTACTCTATATGAATCAGGAAGGACGCGGCATTGGGCTGTTCAACAAGATGAAAGCCTACAAGCTACAGGAACAAGGCGACGACACCGTGGAGGCCAACGTGCACCTCGGGTTCCGTCCCGACGAGCGCGACTACGGCGTGGGTGCTCAAATTCTGCGTCAATTAGGTGTCCACAAGATTCGTTTGCTCACCAACAATCCCGTCAAGCGCGTCGGCCTCGAAGCCTATGGCCTTGAAATCGTAGAGAATGTGCCCATCGAGATTCAACCCAACCCCTACAACGAACGTTACCTCAAGACCAAACAGCAGCGCATGGGCCACACGCTACACTTCAACAAGTGACCTTTTCCGCATTGCAAACGCCCTTTAGCAGACACGCCTATATGAAATCGCCAACTCATATAGGCGTGTTTGTGTTGCCCTGTATCAAAAATCTTCATCTATGATGAAAAATAGTAGCACGTTTCGTGCGGTGGATTCAAGTTTTTGTGCTACCTTTGCAGCCGAATCCAATGACCCTTACGTAATGAACACATTATCCGATCGTCTCAATCGCCTCGCACCGTCAGCTACACTGGCCATGAGCCAGCGTAGTAGCGAGCTGAAGGCCCAGGGCATCGACGTCATCAACATGAGCGTCGGCGAACCCGATTTCAATACTCCTGACCACATCAAAGCCGCTGCCATCAAGGCCGTAGAGGAGAACTACTCGCGCTACTCACCCGTGCCGGGCTATCCTTCGTTGAAGCAGGCCATCGTCGAGAAGCTGAAGAACGAGAACGGCCTCGACTTCGCGCCCTCGCAGATTCTGTGCTCCAACGGAGCCAAGCAAAGCGTCTGCAACGCTGTGATGGCACTCGTCAACGCTGGCGACGAGGTTATCATACCCGCCCCCTACTGGGTCAGCTACCCGCAGATGGTACTGCTGGCCGAGGGTACTCCCGTTTTTATTGAAGCGCCCATCGAGCAGGATTTCAAGATCACGCCCGCTCAGCTCGAGGCTGCCATTACTCCCAAGACACGTGCCTTCATTCTCTGCTCGCCGTCGAACCCCACGGGCTCGGTTTACAGCAAGGAAGAGTTGCGGGGGCTGGCTGAGGTCATCGCCCGCCACGAGAACATCATCGTCCTCGCCGACGAGATCTACGAGCACATCAACTATGTCGGCCGCCACGAGAGCATCGCGCAGTTCGAGGAAATTCGCGACCGCGTCGTCATCATCAACGGCGTGTCCAAGGCTTATGCCATGACGGGTTGGCGCATCGGCTTCATCGCTGCCCCCGAGTGGATCGTCAAGGGGTGCAACAAGCTGCAGGGACAGTACACCAGCGGCCCGTGCTCCGTGAGCCAGAAGGCTGCCGAAGCTGCCTACACAGGTTCGCAGCAGTGCGTCGAGGATATGCGCAAGGCTTTTGAGCGTCGCAAGGAGCTCATCGTACGTTTGGCCAAGGACATCCCCGGCCTCGAGGTGAACAACCCGCAAGGCGCCTTCTACCTCTTCCCCAAGTGCAGCAGCTATTTCGGCAAGGCCGATGGCGACCGCGTCATCCGCAACAGCACCGATTTCGCCATGTACCTTCTGGAAGTCGGTCACGTAGCCACCGTCGGCGGCGACGCTTTCGGGTCACCCGAGTGCTTCCGCATGAGCTATGCCACCAGCGACGAGAACATCATCGAGGCCATGCGCCGCATCAAAGAAACATTAGCAAAATTAAAATAACACGATATGAAACAGATTCAGACAGCCCTCATCTCCGTCTTCCACAAGGACGGCCTCGACGAGTTACTTGCCAAGCTTCATGCCGAGGGTGTGAAGTTCCTCAGCACCGGCGGCACACAGGCTTTCATCGAGAGCCTCGGCTATCCCTGCCAAAAGGTGGAGGACGTGACCACCTACCCCAGCATTCTCGGCGGTCGTGTGAAGACGCTGCATCCCAAGATCTTCGGTGGCATCCTCGGCCGTCGTGACCTCGAAGGCGACCAGCAGCAGATGGCACAGTACGAGATCCCGGCGATTGACCTCGTCATCGTCGATCTCTATCCCTTCGAGCAGACCGTGGCCAGCGGAGCTTCCCCAGAGGATATCATCGAGAAGATCGACATCGGCGGCATCAGCCTCATTCGTGCCGGAGCCAAGAACTTCAACGACGTCGTCATCATCCCCTCCAAGGAGCAGTATCGCCCCTTGCTCGACATCCTCAACGCCCAAGGCGCTCAGACCACCCTCGAGCAGCGGCGCCACTTCGCCACCGAGGCCTTCGGCGTCAGCAGCCACTACGACACCGCCATCCACGGCTGGTTCAAGAAGTAAATTGTATAATTGTAAATTGTCAAACAGTAAATTTCAATGGGATTTTTCTCTTTCACTAAAGAAATAGCCATGGACCTCGGCACTGCCAACACCATCATCATCAGTGGTGACAAGATTGTGGTGGACGAGCCCTCCGTGGTGGCTCTCGACCGCCACAGCGAGAAGATGATTGCTGTGGGCGAGAAGGCCAAGCTGATGCACGAAAAAGTGCATGCCGGCATCAAGACCATCCGTCCGCTGCGCGACGGCGTCATCGCCGACTTCAACGCCTGCGAGCAGATGATCCGCGGACTCATCAAGATGGTTCATACGGGTAGCCGCCTGTTCACACCCTCCCTGCGCATGGTCATCGGTGTGCCGTCGGGCAGCACCGAGGTCGAGCTTCGTGCCGTGCGCGACTCTGCCGAACATGCCGGAGGACGTGAGGTCTATCTCATCTACGAGCCCATGGCAGCAGCCATCGGCATCGGTCTCGACGTACTGGCCTCCGAAGGCAACATGATCGTGGACATAGGCGGCGGTTCCACCGAGATTGCCGTCATCAACCTCGGCGGCATCGTGGCCGACCAGAGCCTTCGTATCGCCGGCGACGAACTGACACGTGACATACAGGATTACATGAGCCGTCAGCACAACGTCAAGGTGAGCGAACGCATGGCCGAGCGCATCAAGATCAACGTAGGTTCTGCCCTCACCGACCTCGGTGACCAGGCACCTGAGGACTACATCGTCCACGGTCCTAACCGCATCACGGCGCTGCCCATGGAGGTGCCCGTGTGCTATCAGGAGATCGCCCACTGCCTCGAGAAGACCATTGCCAAGATCGAGACAGCCGTGCTCGCAGCTCTCGAGGAGACACCGCCAGAGCTCTATGCCGACATCGTCAAGAACGGCATCTACCTCACCGGTGGCGGCGCCTTGCTGCGCGGACTGGACAAGCGCCTGACCGACAAGATCAACATCCCGTTCCACATCGCTGAGGATCCCCTCCACAGCGTGGCCAAGGGTACGGGTGTGGCGCTGAAGAACATCCACAACTTCTCGTTCCTCATGTAGTAGCCGATGCGCGCCCTGTTAGACTTCCTCGTTAAGTACTACCATTGGCTGATATTCATTGCGCTGGAAGGGATAAGCCTCGTGCTCCTCTTCCAGTTCAATCATTATCAGAACAGTGTGTGGCTCACTACGGCCAACACCGTCGTGGGCCGCATCAACGACTGGGAGCAACAGGCACTGCGCTACATGACGCTCGGCGAAGTCAACGAGGCGCTGACCCAGCGCAACCTGCTTCTGGAGCAGAACAACCGGGCTTTGGCACAGCACATCAACGAGCTGTCGCACGACAGCACACGCTCCGAGCGCCTGCAGGCCGACCGCCTCGAAGGCATCAAGCTCATACCTGCCCGCATCACCACGAACAGCGTCATGCGTCGCGACAACCTGATGACCATCAACGTGGGCGAGGCCGACGGCGTGCTGCCCGAGATGGGCGTCGTCAGCGGAACGGGCATTGTAGGCATCGTCTTCATGACATCACCCCACTACTCCATCGTCCTACCCCTGCTGAACAGTCGCTCCAACATCAGTTGCCGTCTGCGCGGCACGAAATATTTCGGTAGTCTGAAATGGGACGGTGCCCATCCGCTCTATGCCATCCTCGATGATATTCCCCGTCATGCCCGCTTCAAGATTGGCGACATCGTCGAGACCAGCGGATTCAGCTCCGTCTTCCCGGCAGGACTCTTCGTCGGCAAGGTCAAGACCATCGAGAACAGCGACGACGGCCTCAGCTACAAGCTGCGCGTGCAGCTCAGCATCGACTTCGCACGTCTGCAGGATGTATGCGTCGTAGCACAGAAGTTCCAGGCTGAGATTAAGGATCTCGAGCAGCGTGCCGACTCATTGATGAATCAGTAATCCACAACCATTCCCGAAGGCTTTCCCTGATGACTAAAGAGATATGATCACACAATTCCTTCAACGACTGCTTTGGCTGGTGGTGCTCGTCGCCGCTCAGATGGTGGTGTTCAACTACATCCACATCTACGACTATGCTACGCCGTTGCCTTTCGTGTACCTCGTGCTGCTGTTTCCCCTGGGCACTTCGCGATGGAGCATTCTGTTGTGGGCATTCGTCTGCGGTCTCCTCTGCGACATCGCCTCCCTGACATTGGGCATCGGTGCCGCCTCCATGACCCTCGTAGCTTTCGTGCAGCCCGTGTTGCTGCGTCTGATGACGCCCAAGGATGCACCAGAGGATATGCAGCCCGCCTATTCTACCATGGGCTTCTGGAACTATGTCGGCTATGCCGCCATCCTCACCTCCCTCTTCATCCTCTGCTACTTCCTCCTCCAGTCGTTCACCTTCAACCATATCATCGACCTCGGCATCTCCAGTGGTGCCAGCTGGCTCCTCACCCTCTTCCTCTGCCTCATCTTCGAAGGCTTCCGTGACCATCGCAGTCCTAACACCCAGTCCTAATTATCGTTTAACGTCTAACGCTTAGCGTTTAAATCGTTATTTCGAAGCCGAGCGGTTCATTCTCCATTGTCCATTGTCCATTAATCTTCACCCGTGTCCAACAACCTGTCGAACCGCAAATATATTCTTGGCTTCTCGGCGATACTGATCATCGTCGTGTACATCGTCAGGCTGTTCACCCTGCAGCTCATGTCCGACGACTACAAGCAGCGTGCCGACTCCAACGCCCTCATGCGCCGCATTCAGTTTCCGGCACGTGGCGCCATCACCGACCGCAACGGCACCCTCCTCGTCTATAACCAACCAGCCTACGACATCATGGTCGTCATGCAGGAGCAGCTCGGCGTCGATACCCTCGACCTCTGCAACAGCCTCGGCATCGATGTCGATTGGTACAAGCGGCGCATGGTGGAAATCAAGGATCGCAATCGCAACCCGGGCTATTCACCCTACACGCAACAGCTCTTCATGAGCCAGCTGTCCGTGGAGGAGTTCAGCGTGTTTCAGGAGAAGCTCTTCCATTTCCCCGGCTTCTACATCCAGAAGCGCAGCATTCGACAATATTCCTACCCCTATGCCGCACACATCCTCGGCGACGTAGGTGAGGTGAACCCCAAAGACATTGAGAATGACGACTACTACCGCTCCGGCGACTACATCGGCACACAAGGTGTCGAGCGCAGCTACGAGCGGCAGCTGCGCGGCATCAAAGGTTCCGAGATTCTTCTCCGCGACGTTCACGGGCGCATCAAGGGCCGCTATCAGAATGGTAAGTATGATGTCAAGCCCATCCCGGGAAAGAACCTCACCCTCAGCATCGACCTCGAGCTGCAGAAGCTGGGCGAGCGCCTCATGCAAGGCAAGCTCGGCAGTATTGTCGCCATCGAGCCCTCCACGGGCGAGATCCTGTGCATGGTGTCGTCGCCCACCTACGACCCGCGCACCATGGTTGGCCGTCAGCGTGGCAAACGACATCGCGAA
>JAEEGL013825007.1_pt1 | contig 70098 bp, 43 predicted proteins | sample 9134231 | NCBI WGS metagenome assembly JAEEGL01 (sample SAMN16246548, study PRJNA631951) | gut metagenome | biome: gut microbiome; feature: rumen; material: fiber-attached | host: Bos | place: Iran: Karaj | collected 2018-10
GCCTATGGCGAGAAATTTTAAGAAAATGTTTAAGAAAATTATAAGAAAATATTTTTTTACCATTTTTTATTCATTTTTTTATAATTTCTGCCCGTCAGGGCACTCCTAAGTACATTTATTCTGAGGGTGCTGAGTAGTTATTGGGTAATTAGGGGGAGCCAGTTACTCCTTTGGCAAGTTCATCAAATTCCAGTATAGAAACGGCCATATAGGTCTCAATAAGAAAGCCCCGTCATGGAAGAAATACAATACGATTGTTGAGAAAAGAGTATTTTTCCCCTAAAAATGGGAGTCGGACCGCATTTTTTTTGCAAAAATGTCCGATATCCCATTTTTTTTGATTACTTTTGGCGAAACTTATTTAATACCTTAAACCTATGACTGCTTTAATTTCCGTGATTCCCATTCTGTTGCTCATTGTTTTGATGATGGGCTTCAAAGTGTCCGGCTACAAGAGTGCGATGATCACCCTTGTCGTCACCATCCTATTGGCCCTGTTTGCCGTCCCGGCGATGGGCATTCTTCCAGAGAAATTTGCCGACGTATCCATCTATGGCATTACCCTCTGGTCGGTGATAGAAGGTCTGCTGAAAGCCTGCTTCCCGATCATCCTCATCATCATCTGCGCCATCTACAGTTACAACATCCTGTGTGAGACGAAGGAGATAGAGACCATCAAGACCCAGTTTATCCAGATGACCTCCGACAAAGGCCTGCTTGTTCTCCTCCTTACCTGGGGTTTGGGCGGTGTGCTTGAGGGTATGGCCGGTTTCGGCACTGCTGTTGCCATTCCCGCCGCCATCCTCATCGGATTGGGTTTTAAGCCGATGTTCTCCGCCGTCATCTGTTTGATCGCCAATACCGTAGCCGTAGGTTTCGGTGCCGTCGGTCTCCCCGCCACGACACTGGCCAATCAGGTAGCCGCTGAAGGAGTGGCCTCCCCCGAGATGCTCTGCGAGGTAGCCACATTCATCATCGTTCAGTTGGCCCTGATGTTCTACATCACGCCGTTCCTCATCCTGATGATGACCGACCGCACTAAGATTTTGAAAAACCTCACGCTGGCCCTGTTTGTCGGCACCTTCTCCATCATCGTGCAGTTCTGCTGTGCCCACTTCATCGGTCCTGAGACCCCCGCCATCCTCGGCAGTGTGGCCGCCATCATCGCGATGCTCATTTACAACAAACTGTTCATCCACGACGAGAACCCCTCCGACGAGGTGATTGTGGAGAAGAAGAAATTCGGAACATCCAAGACCCTCAAGGCATGGAGTGTCTACGGCCTCATCATCTTCTTCATCCTCATCTCCAGCAAGATCGTGCCGCCCATCAACACCCTGCTCAACAAGACATTGGTGACGCAGTTTGACCTGCCCGTCCTCGGCAACACCTTCAAGTTTGGCTGGCTCTCCAACGCCGGTCTGATGATTTTCCTTGGCGCCACGATAGGCGGTCTCATCCAGGGCATGAGTTTTGGCAAACTGATGAAGTTGCTTGCCCGCACCACCATCAACCTGCAGAAGACCGTGGTGACCATCTGCTGCCTTGTCGCCATGGCGATGCTGATGAACAACACCGGCATGACCAACGACATTGCCAAGGGACTTGTCGCCCTCACCGGCACCTTCTTCCCGTTCTTTGCGCCGCTCATCGGCTCCATCGGCACCTTCGTCACCGGCAGTGCTACCAATGCCAACATTCTCTTCGGCAAGTTGCAAGCCACCGCAGCCGGAGACCTCGGTCTTGTCAACCAGGGCACTTTCTTCGGTGTTCCCGGCAACGAGACCAACTGGTTGGCAGCCGCCAACTGTGCCGGATCCGAGGGAGGTAAGTTGCTGTCGCCTCAGAGCATAGCCATCGCCACCGCCGCCTGCGATATGGAGGGTCAGGATGGTGACATCATGCGCAAGACCATGCCGTTCGCCATCTTCTGGATCCTGATGAACGGTCTGATGGTGTTCCTCGGCCTGCACGTGTTCTAAGCATCATTTTTAAGCATCAGCCTGTCGATATTTTCTGAGGGTGCCCTTTGCGGCACCCTTTTTTTGTTATTCGCCGTATAGTTAGTTTTTTTCTTGAATTATTTGTTGTATTTTTGCCAGCGCAAAGCAAAATCTTCACGGAATGGAAAGAAACAAGGAGATTTACAAGGTGACGTTGGTGGGCGGAGCGGCGAATGTCGTCCTGCTGCTCATCAAGTTTGTGGCAGGCATTGTGGGGCACAGTTCTGCGATGCTGGCCGATGCTGTACATTCTCTGTCCGACTTTGTCACCGACCTCATCGTGCTGCTGTTCGTCCATATCAGCGGCAAGCCCCAGGACAAGGACCACGACTACGGCCATGCGAAGTATGAGACATTGGCCACCACCATGATAGGATTCGCCCTGTTGCTGGTGTCGTGCGGCATTTTATACAGCGGCGCCACCAAGATTGTGGGATGGTGGCAGGGAGAGAGTCTGGTAGCCCCCGGCATGCTGGCATTCTGGGTAGCCCTTCTGTCCGTCGCCATCAAAGAGGGTATTTACCGCTACACCACCGCCAAGGCCCGCACCCTCAACTCCCAGGCATTGGAAGCCAACGCATGGCATCACCGCAGCGACGCCCTGTCCTCCGTCGGCACCGCCTTGGGAATCGGAGGCGCCATCTTCTTAGGTCAGCGCTGGACGGTGCTCGACCCCCTGGCCTCCCTCATTGTCGGTCTTCTCATCTTAAAAGTGTCCTTCTCTTTGTTGGGCAACGGCATCGGCGACCTCACCGAACGGTCCTTGCCCGACGCCATCGAGAAAGAGATGATCAGCATGGTCGCCGCACTGCCAGACGTGGTGGAGCCCCACAATCTCCGTACCCGAAGGATAGGCAACCATTACGCCATCGAACTGCACATCAGGATGGACGGAGACATCACGTTGCGCGAGGCCCACGACAAAGCCTCCGAAGTGGAGCGCCTGCTCAGAGACCGCTACGGTGAGGAGACGCACGTCGCTGTGCATGTGGAACCGGCAAAAAAATTGAAAATTGAAGATTGAAGATTGAAAATTAGGGGATTGGTCTTGTGGAGAGCCATTTGCAGAAAGAGTTTTTCGCCTCATCGAGGCTATTGTAGAAGACTTTGCCACGACGGATGCTCTCAATGGAGAACTTATCAATTCGTTCGAGCAACCCCGCCCTATCCATCTGGCTTTTGGCACACATCTCCTTCATCCATTGCTCGTCATTCATTATCATATCGCCCAGCACATTTACGTTGACCGGGGAGTTGCTATTGTCCTCATCTTGAGAACCTGAGGCTTCCATTATGTTCTCTTCATTGTCATGCTCATCTATCAGCCAATACGGGAGAGAGTCCTTGGGGGGCAGCGTCTCAGGCTGAGCCGCCTTGCGGAAGTACTGCTGAATGTCACGGTTGGTAAGCACCTGATGCTGTTCGAAGATTTCCCGGTCGAAGAAGCCCCACTCCACCAGTGTCTTGACGATTTTCTCCATTTTCTTGATTTTGATGCCAGGGAGTTCCTTGAGGAGTACGACGCAGTTTTCCGGTGTCCATTCGATGAAGTATCCATTTCGGTAGATGGCGTAGAGGAGCATGATGGTTGCCGCCTGCCCCATGGCGCCATGCTCTACGGTCACGGCGCAAATGCTCGGGTTGTCGAAGAAATCGATGCTAATAGGGAATTCATTGATTCCCGAATGATGTGCTCTTGTCATGATTGTTGATTTTGATGTTATCCGTCTGCAAAGATAACACCGCCATGACGATGAGGCATGTCATTTTGACCATGAAGAACACTAATAATGGACCATTTACTTTTTATCTTTGGTCAGTTCCGAATATAGGTTGAAGAGGGCGGCAACACAGTCCGATTCAGACATCTTTGTAGAGAAACCATAGGCTGCCATGACAGCGCGGTCGTTCTCACGATGGGCTTGCAACAAGTCGTAGGGCATCAGATTAGGGTCGTAGAGATCAGCCAGACTACTGTCGGGGTATTTTGCCCGCGCGTCGAGAATAGCCTGTGCCGTCTGCTCAATTCTGCTTTTTTGCGCGTCTGTTGGTGTTGGCCAGGGGAAGTTGTTGTAGACGATGGTATTGGAATAACTGTAGCGCATTTCCAACCTTCCACATACCGCCCGCATCCATGCCATGTGCACATTAGATGTCATAATGCCAAATGTATAATTGGATGCAGCAGGCAACATAAATAGTTTATCACCTGGTATGACCTCCTTTTTTAAAATCTCCATTGGAATATATCTCCTGTTCTCTGAGGAAACTTTAGGAATGGCCACATAGTCTGACCGACATTCTCTAACCTCATCAAACAGCATTGGGGTTTCCGCTTTCTTCCTTGTCGCAGACTTAGGGCTTTTCAATCTGTATTGGCGTACTTTTTCTATTCTGTCCAACACCATCGGGCATTGACGGACTTCTTCAGGTTTTGCTCCAACCAACCACAAGCAATAGCGAGGTTTCCGTTGGATAAAATCCTTGCCCATCATGTATGGTCTAATGAATTTCCTTGCTACCGGATTTTTATGCAACAAGTCGTTTTTTTCCTCTTCTGTTAATATAAGAAATCCCCCTTCTGTTGGTTTTCCTCCATTGAGCATCTGCGGTACCTCACAAATGGGATTCTGTCTATTTTCTATAAACACATCATCTGCATCCACGAGGTAGCCGTTGATGTGTTTTACTGCCATTTTTTGTTCCCCGTCAAAGATAACCTTTGACTTTGTCTGACTGTCATTGCATGAGAAGCCGATAATTACACAGTGAACATGTGCTTTCTGAGCAGCCTCGCTGTCCCAACGGAACGTTTTGCGAGCGAAATCTATTTGGACGCCGAACAATTCCTTTAATGGTTTCCAGATGGAAGCGACCTGCTCACCTTGTGTGATGCTATTAGTTGATACGAGTGTGGCCCTAGTGTTGGTATGCTGCATCAGTTGGGCAGCCTTATAATACCAACCAGCAACATAATCTATTTTCCCAGCAGCCTTTAATGTTTTTCCCTTTTTGTCTGTAAAAACAGACAAAATGTCATTCTTCTGTTTTGAAGACTGCAGAGAGTAACCCACAAACGGCGGGTTACCAATAATGTAGTCAAAATGGATTCTTACTTTGGTTGACGGCTTGGGGCCACGTTCCATACCTGTCGTCACAAGGTTCACCTCATCCATATTGAAGGCAGGATCATTGACCATCGTTGGGGCATCTTCAAAAATGACATAGGTGTTTTTTGCATGAATTGTGGGAATGTCTGCTGGAATATCCAAAATATCCCATTCCATCCTCAGCGCATTTCCCTCACGGATGTTGGTGTATGTCTTCAAAGGCAGGAAATCGATGTCCTGATGGATGATTTGCTCTGTCTCCGCCATCATCTGCGCCTCACTGATCCACAAAGCGGTAGTAGCCACAGTGACGGCGAAGTCGTTGATCTCTATACCATAGAACTGGTTAATGCTCACCTTGATGGGGTTGACGAATTCTCCCATCACCACCTGGCCGCCCTGCAGTTCATGAATGACCTTATTCTCCAACCGCCGCAGTGAAAGATAAGTCTCTGTCAGGAAATTGCCAGAGCCACAAGCAGGGTCAAGGAAAGTGAGTGAGGCCATTTTGTCCTGGTATTCTGCGAGCATTTTGCGCCGTTTTTTGATGACCGGTTCTTTCATGATGCCGTATAGTTCCTCATTGAGGTCATCTAAAAACAGCGGGTCGATTACCTTGTGAATGTTCTCGATGGAGGTATAGTGCATACCACCAGAGCGACGTGTCTCAGGGTTGAGTGTGCTTTCGAACACCGCACCGAAGATGGTGGGCGAGATCATGCTCCAATCAAAGTCCATAGAAGCGTTTTTCAACAGCAGCGATCGTATCTCATCTGTGAAACGCGGAATCTCTATCTCCTCCTCAAAAAGTCCACCATTGGCATAAGGGAAAGCGGCAAGGTCTTCCCGCATGTATGGGTCACGCTCCTCAGGCTTGGTGTTGAGTACATGGAAGAGCCTGATGAGTTCTGCCCGCATGGTGTTGGTATCAAATTGTGCCAAGTAGTCATGAAACATGTCATGTTTGCCGAAAATTCCGGCATCCTCGGCATATAGGCAGAACACCAGGCGCACGCATAGAATATTGAGCGACCGCATGGTGGAAGGATTGGTCGGATCGATGTATTGCCTGATGAGCGCATCATAGAGTTTTCCCACGATTTCCCCTGCTTTCATCGACACCTCCATCTCCTTCTGAAGGTGCTCATTGCCCTGCTCTACCAAGAACTGCAGACGGTAATATTCCTTGCCCAAATCCTTTAGCAAGATGATATATGGCTCACCATTGGGGTTCTCCATGTCATGGACGGCAAATTCCCTGAAATTGCAGATGACAATCCATCGCGGACGCTGTGAGTAAGGCAAAACTGCCGAATACCGCTGCGCCTGCTGAAAGGGAGTGAGCAGCATGCCATCGCTCTGCCGTATGGGTTTGTTGATATCCTTATCGATGCTCTTCTGTTCAATCATGACATGGGTCGAAGGAATCAGCACGTCGATGAAAGAAGTATGGTCGAGTTGAGCCTGTTGCTCAAAGGTAATAAAAGTGGATGGTTTTTCTATCCCAAACACCTCTGTCAGAAGTTCTGTCCAAAACACCTGACTCTCCCCTTTCTCGTATCCTTTACCTTCCCACCGCTTGGCAAAATCTGCTGCGGCTGCCGCTTGTTTTTGATTGACCATCATCAATTCTATTTTGAGACAAAGTTAATACTTTTTTTCTAAAGATGAAAGTTGGTTATCAAAAAAGAGAAGAATGTGGTGAAAACTGTTATATACTTGTGAATAATACGAATATTCCCGTCATTACATGGCTAAGGCTTGATCTGGATGACCAGATTCAAAAGGCCAACGGGTGCTCATCAATATTCATCTTCTGCAAATTCATGTGATTTCATTATAGTAACAGCCTGAAAGGCCAACAAGCAAATAGCCCAGAGCAACGCCCTGGGTTTGTAGTAAGAAGGGAAAGTACGCCCTGCATGGGCATAAGTTTTATGGATATGATCATGCTTATACCCTATTCTTATCATTCCTTCTTTATTCCCCAAGACTTACAGTCTAACTCCACCAACACTCGTTCTGCAATGCCATTCTTTGCCTTGTCTTATTCCTTATTGTTCTGGAACATACTCGGTAAGAGGGAGTAAAACACCATGGAGACTACCATGACCACGTCTTAATCCTTATTGTTCTGGAACATACTCGGTAAGATCCGCCATGAGACGTTTGACGCTCACAGAGGTCGAGGTCTTAATCCTTATTGTTCTGGAACATACTCGGTAAGGACGCTGCGGAAGAAGGGTGTCGGCGAGGCCGTCCACTGTCTTAATCCTTATTGTTCTGGAACATACTCGGTAAGTGTCTGGTAGGTCCAGCCTTGAGGAAGGTGACATGTCTTAATCCTTATTGTTCTGGAACATACTCGGTAAGTGATTATGGACTACGAAAAGAAATACAAAGAGGCTCTGTCTTAATCCTTATTGTTCTGGAACATACTCGGTAAGGCTATGTATGTCGCTTTTGAAAGAGAAAGCCTTCGCGTCTTAATCCTTATTGTTCTGGAACATACTCGGTAAGGGTTATCTTGTAAGAGTTAACGGAGAATTAAAATTTAAGTCTTAATCCTTATTGTTCTGGAACATACTCGGTAAGAACAAATAATAAACAAGCTATGTTGTATATAATTAAAGTCTTAATCCTTATTGTTCTGGAACATACTCGGTAAGTGCGGATATTTCTCCCCCTGCCGCTTGTGCGCGTGTCTTAATCCTTATTGTTCTGGAACATACTCGGTAAGCCGAAAAGGAGAGTTGGCGGTGTTTCAAGAAGGCAAGGTCTTAATTCTTATTGTTCTGGATCATACTCGGTAAGATAGGGAGGTGAGAATTGTGCGCACCGAGATTGGCGGTCTTAATCCTTATTGTTCTGGAACATACTCGGTAAGATAAATAAAATGTTTCACTTTTAAAAAGAAAGTCTTATGAAGTCTTAATCCTTATTGTTCTGGAACATACTCGGTAAGCTACCCTGCTTTGTAGGGTTTGCCGTGACTGACTTCGAGAGGTCTTAATCCTTATTGTTCTGGAACATACTCGGTAAGGAAGTAATCAAAGGGGGCTATAAGCCCCCTACTTCTTGTCTTAATCCTTATTGTTCTGGAACATACTCGGTAAGTGTTACCGATGTACAAGGTACAACGGCAACAACGAGCGTCTTAATCCTTATTGTTCTGGAACATACTCGGTAAGCCGGCATCATCATGACATGTAACGACAACATGGACGTCTTAATCCTTATTGTTCTGGAACATACTCGGTAAGTTGTCTGAAACCTTTGAAGGTAGAGATGACAAAGGGTCTTAATCCTTATTGTTCTGGAACATACTCGGTAAGTAAAGTTATTTTAGCAAAATGCAACGGAAGACCTGTCTTAATCCTTATTGTTCTGGAACATACTCGGTAAGAAGGGTGCGCGTTCAATTCTTGGAGTTATTAAATCACGTCTTAATCCTTATTGTTCTGGAACATACTCGGTAAGCGTCTATTTTGATAAGTCTTTCGTAGTCGCCCCAGCCAGTCTTAATCCTTATTGTTCTGGAACATACTCGGTAAGTTTGGCACAGTCTCGCCTATTGACGAGGATTGGGGATAGTCTTAATCCTTATTGTTCTGGAACATACTCGGTAAGCCACGCGGCAATGGCTCATTGCTGCAAGTGGGCGAGTCTTAATCCTTATTGTTCTGGAACATACTCGGTAAGAAAACTGCCGTAAAAGCAGTGGGCGACATGATAGCAAGTCTTAATCCTTATTGTTCTGGAACATACTCGGTAAGTCGTGCATCGGCCTACTATCGACGAGGGCAAAGGTGTCTTAATCCTTATTGTTCTGGAACATACTCGGTAAGATTATGATTACAACAAAGAAGTCAATCAATGCAGGTGTCTTAATCCTTATTGTTCTGGAACATACTCGGTAAGTCCAATGCAATTTCGACCCAGAGGATTACGAGGAGTCTTAATCCTTATTGTTCTGGAACATACTCGGTAAGATGAAGGAGGATCTGACAACGTTGTACACCGAGGTCTTAATCCTTATTGTTCTGGAACATACTCGGTAAGATGTTTACAAAATTTTTCGCCATTTTTGGCACAGTCTTAATCCTTATTGTTCTGGAACATACTCGGTAAGTCATGATACAATCTTATGTGGCACAACACGCTAATAAGAGTCTTAATCCTTATTGTTCTGGAACATACTCGGTAAGTGGATATGACGGATACTATGCCATGACCGCCATCAAGTCTTAATCCTTATTGTTCTGGAACATACTCGGTAAGACAAGGTACGACGGCAGCAACGCAAGCAACGAGCGACAGTCTTAATCCTTATTGTTCTGGAACATACTCGGTAAGAACACATTACAATTATGAAAACTGTAGAAGACATCCGTCTTAATCCTTATTGTTCTGGAACATACTCGGTAAGTCGCTATTGTTGCGTTCGACAATCCTGGCGAGGGTGTCTTAATCCTTATTGTTCTGGAACATACTCGGTAAGCATCCGACCATGACCATCGGCTCAGGCTGCAAGGTGTCTTAATCCTTATTGTTCTGGAACATACTCGGTAAGGAGAGCAAGAAGCAGAAGCTCATCGACGCCATGAACCGTCTTAATCCTTATTGTTCTGGAACATACTCGGTAAGGTGAACAACACCCACGTACCTGCAAAGGTCGAGGAGTCTTAATCCTTATTGTTCTGGAACATACTCGGTAAGAGAAGGGTGTAAAACACTATATGCTCATCTTCGGCGTCTTAATCCTTATTGTTCTGGAACATACTCGGTAAGAAGTGAAGAACCGCAAAAACGGCAAGAACGTCACGTCTTAATCCTTATTGTTCTGGAACATACTCGGTAAGAAGCACAGTTTTCAGGCATGCGCGTAGGTCAGGCTTGTCTTAATCCTTATTGTTCTGGAACATACTCGGTAAGATTCTCTTCTCTTCAGCCGAACGACGTAATCAGCAACGTCTTAATCCTTATTGTTCTGGAACATACTCGGTAAGGGTGCAAGAGCAATTCTAAAGGCTATCAAATTGCCGTCTTAATCCTTATTGTTCTGGAACATACTCGGTAAGGCAGTCTCGCTCACACTGGCTTGCACGTAGTCGAGCAGTCTTAATCCTTATTGTTCTGGAACATACTCGGTAAGGGGACACAAGGCATTCTATAGGCCGAGCACCGATACCAGTCTTAATCCTTATTGTTCTGGAACATACTCGGTAAGACCGCTGTTATGTTCCCCTATGTGACAAACGATAACACGTCTTAATCCTTATTGTTCTGGAACATACTCGGTAAGGCGTTTATCTCATTTATTAACATTCAAAAATTTACAATGTCTTAATCCTTATTGTTCTGGAACATACTCGGTAAGACGTGGCAACGGCTCTATGCTGAGAATCAACGACAAGTCTTAATCCTTATTGTTCTGGAACATACTCGGTAAGTAATACTGTTGATTTGTTTGATTATTCACTTAAAACTGTCTTAATCCTTATTGTTCTGGAACATACTCGGTAAGCGTTGGCGCGGTTGGGGCATTGCCAATCTTACGTTAGTCTTAATCCTTATTGTTCTGGAACATACTCGGTAAGAATCCCCTATATGATAGTTACGCTGCACTGGCGGCGTCTTAATCCTTATTGTTCTGGAACATACTCGGTAAGGATTAAATTATTTAAAGTAAAAAAGCAAGAGTGTTGGTCTTAATCCTTATTGTTCTGGAACATACTCGGTAAGACACATATTGTTATGGCAAACGAAACACAACCAATTGCGTCTTAATCCTTATTGTTCTGGAACATACTCGGTAAGGCAACCGTTATTTTCTTGAATTGTCTGAATCCTTTGAGTCTTAATCCTTATTGTTCTGGAACATACTCGGTAAGATAACTCTACGCCGTGGAACGAAGACCCTGAAATGTCTTAATCCTTATTGTTCTGGAACATACTCGGTAAGGGTGGGTGACGCTATGAGGGCATCTTTTCCGAGTCTTAATCCTTATTGTTCTGGAACATACTCGGTAAGCCAGGTGTGCAAGCAGCTATCAGGAATCGGTGGCAGTCTTAATCCTTATTGTTCTGGAACATACTCGGTAAGAGGATTAAGGAACTTATCGTTCTTCAGAAGGGCGACAGTCTTAATCCTTATTGTTCTGGAACATACTCGGTAAGAAGAGGTTCTCCAGTTTCTCAACAGCAAGTTGTTCGGTGTCTTAATCCTTATTGTTCTGGAACATACTCGGTAAGACTACAAACACTATCAGCAAAGGTGGTCGGAGCATTCTGTCTTAATCCTTATTGTTCTGGAACATACTCGGTAAGACCTTGCTTTGGGTACGCTTTGCAGTGCTGCTGCTGTCTTAATCCTTATTGTTCTGGAACATACTCGGTAAGCGCAAGCAACAACAGCAGCAGAGTAAAGAAATAGGCAGTCTTAATCCTTATTGTTCTGGAACATACTCGGTAAGCAAGCCCGTTGCAAGTGGAAAGTTCAGTGGTCAGTGTCTTAATCCTTATTGTTCTGGAACATACTCGGTAAGTGCTGTAGAGCGCAAGGTTGACTATCTGGTCATCGCTTGTCTTAATCCTTATTGTTCTGGAACATACTCGGTAAGTTATTTTATAATAATTAGATTTTCATTTTTTCCCTACAGGTCTTAATCCTTATTGTTCTGGAACATACTCGGTAAGTGGGCTTTGGGCTTGTCAAACAAGACCCAAGCCGAGTGTCTTAATCCTTATTGTTCTGGAACATACTCGGTAAGCCTGACAAGGATGCAAAGCGAAAGGTGCTACAAGGCATGTCTTAATCCTTATTGTTCTGGAACATACTCGGTAAGACAACACGAAAGACTTGAAACCTGAAACTGTTAAACCTGTCTTAATCCTTATTGTTCTGGAACATACTCGGTAAGACGTGGTCGAGGCTACCACTTATCTTGTTATTTGCAGGTCTTAATCCTTATTGTTCTGGAACATACTCGGTAAGAGGCGTGAGGCTTGGTTGCGGTGCTTGCATCGCTTAAATGTCTTAATCCTTATTGTTCTGGAACATACTCGGTAAGAGTGTCGTGGACTTTCCCATATGGTTCAACGACTCTTTGTCTTAATCCTTATTGTTCTGGAACATACTCGGTAAGTACAGGTTGGCAATGTTCTCAATGCCACCGCTGTCATGTTGTCTTAATCCTTATTGTTCTGGAACATACTCGGTAAGGCACCTATTACTGCACGAAGAGCTGTGGGAGCAGTCTTAATCCTTATTGTTCTGGAACATACTCGGTAAGGCGTGTATTTGGCTTCGCCAAACACACTTTATACGAGTCTTAATCCTTATTGTTCTGGAACATACTCGGTAAGTCACACGGCATTCCTTCCACTCAGAAAACCAAGAGTGGAGTCTTAATCCTTATTGTTCTGGAACATACTCGGTAAGTAATTTAATGCCTTATGGTATTATGATTCAAAGTTACGTGTCTTAATCCTTATTGTTCTGGAACATACTCGGTAAGTGACAAAGGTCATCCTTTAGGTGATAGCAAAGGATTTGTCTTAATCCTTATTGTTCTGGAACATACTCGGTAAGATTATGAAAAAGGATTTTGAAAAAGAGTTCAATGCCGTTGTCTTAATCCTTATTGTTCTGGAACATACTCGGTAAGTTCGGTTTTTCACTTGATGTTTAGGTATTAGTTTGTCTTAATCCTTATTGTTCTGGAACATACTCGGTAAGGTCATAGGTTCGATTCCTATGAGTTAGGGACTATTGTGTCTTAATCCTTATTGTTCTGGAACATACTCGGTAAGCGAGCAGGACTTTAAGGGGTTGCACGAGGTTGTGCGCGTCTTAATCCTTATTGTTCTGGAACATACTCGGTAAGGGGTCTCATGCCCAAGGACAGCGACGAAGTCGCCAAGGGTCTTAATCCTTATTGTTCTGGAACATACTCGGTAAGGTAGAGCCCACTAGTATTCATCTTAAAACGATTAGTCTTAATCCTTATTGTTCTGGAACATACTCGGTAAGAGGGCAGCAAGGTTGCATAAGCAACCTACACACGGCAGGTCTTAATCCTTATTGTTCTGGAACATACTCGGTAAGATGGCAGCTATTTTAATTGAATTGCGCCCGAAGTTCCAAGTCTTAATCCTTATTGTTCTGGAACATACTCGGTAAGAAATAAAATGTTTCACTTTTAAAAAGAAAGTATTATGGCGTCTTAATCCTTATTGTTCTGGAACATACTCGGTAAGGCACCCGATAAAGATGCAAAGAGAAAGGTTTTAGGTCTTAATCCTTATTGTTCTGGAACATACTCGGTAAGAGATTGTCACAAATACCATCTCAAAGGGTGCAAGAGCGTCTTAATCCTTATTGTTCTGGAACATACTCGGTAAGATATTTGCTCTCTTATTGGGATGCTTGTTTTAGGGTCTTAATCCTTATTGTTCTGGAACATACTCGGTAAGCCATCGCCTTCGTTGACACCAAGACGATGACTCTCCGTCTTAATCCTTATTGTTCTGGAACATACTCGGTAAGGTTGCTTCAAGAAGGCAAACCTTCTGACCATCGGATAAGTCTTAATCCTTATTGTTCTGGAACATACTCGGTAAGCGGATAAGCGTTCCGATTGATTGAATTGTTAGTAATGCGTCTTAATCCTTATTGTTCTGGAACATACTCGGTAAGGTAAGCGTTCCGATTGATTGAATTGTTAGTAAGTCTTAATCCTTATTGTTCTGGAACATACTCGGTAAGGATAGCGCAGGCACAACCATTGTTAAAACAACTCTGTCTTAATCCTTATTGTTCTGGAACATACTCGGTAAGCATTCGTTCGCGAGTTGTCGCTCACACAGTGGGCGGAGTCTTAATCCTTATTGTTCTGGAACATACTCGGTAAGGCACCTTCGTTTTCAACAGTGACGCAACCGTCATAGTGGTCTTAATCCTTATTGTTCTGGAACATACTCGGTAAGTCAACCGCACTGCCGTCCGCAAGAACGGCAAAGCCGTCAAGTCTTAATCCTTATTGTTCTGGAACATACTCGGTAAGTATGCGAAAGAGAATCTATGGCCACCAATATGAGCGTCTTAATCCTTATTGTTCTGGAACATACTCGGTAAGTCCCCCAAAAATTATCCAAAAATTTAGGTTGAAAATTTGTCTTAATCCTTATTGTTCTGGAACATACTCGGTAAGGTGGTCCAGGAAAAAATGTAAAAATTTAACACGAATCGGTCTTAATCCTTATTGTTCTGGAACATACTCGGTAAGGAGGCTCGCAAGTTGGGAGAGGAAATAAGCGTTCGCCGTCTTAATCCTTATTGTTCTGGAACATACTCGGTAAGTGGGCAACATCCTCAACGCTAACGCTGTTATGTTCCGTCTTAATCCTTATTGTTCTGGAACATACTCGGTAAGCAATTGTTAACTTCGTAATCGCACAGACAAAGGGTCTTAATCCTTATTGTTCTGGAACATACTCGGTAAGTCAGTCTGCGTGATCAAAATTGTTAACAGACCGGGCTGTCTTAATCCTTATTGTTCTGGAACATACTCGGTAAGTTCAGTGGAGCTGGACGTATCAAGGAGCTGATTATCCGTCTTAATCCTTATTGTTCTGGAACATACTCGGTAAGGACCTGAAAATTATGATATTTGCTCATTGATTGGGCTGTCTTAATCCTTATTGTTCTGGAACATACTCGGTAAGGCTTACTAGACTATTCCATAGTATTAATACTGTTCCGTCTTAATCCTTATTGTTCTGGAACATACTCGGTAAGATTACGACATTGTTAGCCTTTTGGGACTACTTTGTGTCTTAATCCTTATTGTTCTGGAACATACTCGGTAAGGCTGCTCGATGCAGCAAAGAAGGGTGCCGCAGTTGGTCTTAATCCTTATTGTTCTGGAACATACTCGGTAAGAATGCACTAAAGATTATACTCCTCAGTATCAATATACGTCTTAATCCTTATTGTTCTGGAACATACTCGGTAAGTCCCAGCTGACGCCAAATGTCAGTTGATTCCTATCGTCTTAATCCTTATTGTTCTGGAACATACTCGGTAAGGATTTGTTTCCATCAACAAGGAAAATGGTCACTGGTCTTAATCCTTATTGTTCTGGAACATACTCGGTAAGGGTAGAGATGACAAGGGAAAACCAACGACTACAAAGTCTTAATCCTTATTGTTCTGGAACATACTCGGTAAGCGCCAAGTTCCTGTCACTCCTCGTCGGCGAGTAAGCGTCTTAATCCTTATTGTTCTGGAACATACTCGGTAAGAAGCATCTGCCGCTCAGCCGTCCGCAAGAACGGCAAGTCTTAATCCTTATTGTTCTGGAACATACTCGGTAAGTTGCAACAACGGCAGCCGTAGCCGAAGTTACGGCAGGTCTTAATCCTTATTGTTCTGGAACATACTCGGTAAGACCTGAAAGACTTGCATACAGGCAGTTTCTTGAAGAGTCTTAATCCTTATTGTTCTGGAACATACTCGGTAAGGAGTGCGTCGGCTGCCGATTTCACGAGTTCAGAAGTCTTAATCCTTATTGTTCTGGAACATACTCGGTAAGTGACAATTAACTTTATTTTTAACTTAAATTATAGGTCTTAATCCTTATTGTTCTGGAACATACTCGGTAAGAGATTTTGTTAAATCGAACATGGATGAGAGCAAATTTTATGTCTTAATCCTTATTGTTCTGGAACATACTCGGTAAGCTTGGTCTTCCCTTCCTGCTGATCGCCTGGCGATTGGTCTTAATCCTTATTGTTCTGGAACATACTCGGTAAGTTGTACCGTACTCTTCCAAAAGAAGGACGGTGAAACCCGTCTTAATCCTTATTGTTCTGGAACATACTCGGTAAGTTTATGAAAATTATTTCAATTAGTGGTTTTCTTTCTGAGTCTTAATCCTTATTGTTCTGGAACATACTCGGTAAGTTATGTTTCCGTACGTCGATAACGACGGAGATATTCAAGTCTTAATCCTTATTGTTCTGGAACATACTCGGTAAGAAGCCGTTTTGTTCCCGTACGTTGACAATGACGGGGAGTCTTAATCCTTATTGTTCTGGAACATACTCGGTAAGAAGTACCGACAATCCTATCACTATCGAGTACAATGTATGGTCTTAATCCTTATTGTTCTGGAACATACTCGGTAAGAGATTCGACAAAGTTGAACTCCTTGAAACTAAAGAGGGGTCTTAATCCTTATTGTTCTGGAACATACTCGGTAAGGAAACGGGTCGCTCCTCCAAGTCGGTAACGTCTTGAACGCGTCTTAATCCTTATTGTTCTGGAACATACTCGGTAAGTAAGTCGACATTGGGATGGATGAACTCGATGGCCATGTCTTAATCCTTATTGTTCTGGAACATACTCGGTAAGCATCTAAGAAGTGACGGTACATATAGTAACATATGGGAGTCTTAATCCTTATTGTTCTGGAACATACTCGGTAAGGGCGCCAAGCCCGTTGCAAGTGGAAAATTTACAGGTCAGTGTCTTAATCCTTATTGTTCTGGAACATACTCGGTAAGATATAATAACAGTTTATAGTACAAGGGCTTGGGCTGTCTTAATCCTTATTGTTCTGGAACATACTCGGTAAGATGGGCACTCGGCTTGAGCAATAAGACTCAAGCCGAACGTCTTAATCCTTATTGTTCTGGAACATACTCGGTAAGGCTCAGTACACATCACAATTAGTGATTTCAGACGTTGTCTTAATCCTTATTGTTCTGGAACATACTCGGTAAGGAAAATGGAAAGACCGCAAAGAGGGTTAATTACAAGGTGTCTTAATCCTTATTGTTCTGGAACATACTCGGTAAGATCGCTATTTCATCGAACTCTCAGAAAGTTTTGAGGTCTTAATCCTTATTGTTCTGGAACATACTCGGTAAGGGGGAGAGATGAAAAAGGGAACAAAACCCTAACAAATACGTCTTAATCCTTATTGTTCTGGAACATACTCGGTAAGGTGGGCGATATTCTCAACGCCACCGCTGTCATGTTCCCGTCTTAATCCTTATTGTTCTGGAACATACTCGGTAAGAAGTAAAAACACTCGCCTTTAGCACTCTCTGCCGGAAAGGTCTTAATCCTTATTGTTCTGGAACATACTCGGTAAGAAGACATGAATATCGCAAAAACAATCTTTCAGCAGTGTCTTAATCCTTATTGTTCTGGAACATACTCGGTAAGATTAGTAAAATGACAAAAGAAAACCAAATGGCATTGCAGTCTTAATCCTTATTGTTCTGGAACATACTCGGTAAGTCGACGGTACATTTGCAGTTGCTCCCGCTATTGTTTCAGAGTCTTAATCCTTATTGTTCTGGAACATACTCGGTAAGTATAATGTTCTATAGCCTTATGGTGATTGTGAAAGATAGTCTTAATCCTTATTGTTCTGGAACATACTCGGTAAGATTATTAACAACATTTTTTATGCGATCTTAATTTTTTGTCTTAATCCTTATTGTTCTGGAACATACTCGGTAAGACTGTTCAGTTACTTAACACCGCTTTCAATTCAGTTGGGTCTTAATCCTTATTGTTCTGGAACATACTCGGTAAGGCAGAAGACATGTGAACTCATCAGGGCGTTCTCTTATAGGTCTTAATCCTTATTGTTCTGGAACATACTCGGTAAGAGTAAAAGACATAATATCCCTATTTATCGAGCATTTAGACCTTAATACTTCTTCTTTCTTTACAAAAGAAGTAAAAAAGTGGTGCTTTTTAAGCGGCTGCAAAATTACAGAAAATGTACAATATGTCAAAGAGCGTTTTCGTTAAATAATTCTAAACTGATTGTGCGCTAAATACGCACAAAACCAGTCAGAAAAACAACGTGTTTTTGGAATGAGTGATGACATCGACATTGATGGACTTGCCGATGATTTTCATGCTATTGAGCAGTTCGGATGAGACAGGACAGATGATAATGCTGTCATGGTTGTCATACAAGGCCTGCACTTCAGAAAGATCTTCCCTGATGGAGTCGTATTTGTCACGGCTGAGATCTGCCAGAAAAATGGATTTCTGGATGCGATGGCATCCCATCCGCTCCAGATACTTCACCACATTGTATCTCACCTTATTGCTCTCTATGTCGTACATGACGAAAAACAGCATATTATTCTCAATGATTTGTTGTTTATTTCCTATCACTCCAAGGATGAAATCCACCCTCTCCTCAAGCGTTGGCAGTTCTTCCCAGTTGCCCGTAGGGCGGTTGGTTTCGGGAGAGTGCTCCAAACCCGCTTTCTTCAGTTTTCTGAGCACTTCAAGATAATGGAGCGGTGTCTTTTTCTTACCCATCCTATAAAGATGCCAGATAGTTGGAAATGAGGTCGGCCACAAGGTCATTTAGTTCGGGAGTAGTTCCACACTTAGGTGTTTTCACCACCGAGAAGCCACGTTTTCCGAAAAAGACGTTGACCTCAGCCTCTTTCATGCCCATTTTCACATGGATTTTTTTGCCATACTGGATGCTGCGTATCTCAGAGACGACAAGTCCTGTCTCCTCTATGTATCGTTTCAGATCGTCGATGATTTCTACCAACTGCTGTGGGACGTATGCCATCTGCTTGTCACGCAGCGGTGGAGCATTGGGATTCAGCAGTTTTCTTATCTGCGCCATCGTCTCCTTGTCAGGGTCTGAGACATGAGTTGCCTGTTCCTTTTCCTCATGCTCTCTTTTCGCCTCAGCAGATTCCTGCTTATGTTTTGTGTCGAACATATCTGTGGGGTTGTCTGCCGATATATACTGCGACATATCAACAGCCTCACATAGAATGTTATGATATGCCTCCGGGTCGATGCTCACGAAACAGGCACGGGTCACGTCAGAGGTGCTTCGGTCGGCCACCTGCTGCAATTGATATTGCTCTGAAAAGCGACGCAGGAACTCCTTGTAAAAGACAGAGTATGCACCAGCATCATAGCAACGTTCTTTCAGTCGGAACATCACTTTCAGCCCATCCTCACTGGGAGAAGCGAAGCACATCAGCACCCTTTCGTCGGCGATGATGCGCTGACGCACCTCCGACAGAGAGAATCCCTTGGAAGCGAGATGGTCGATGTCGATGATGAATGTCTCAGTGTAGGCAAAGTTCTCCGTCCGCCTGAACGGTGGGTTGAACATACCGCAGACGATATAAGGCAACGACCGCTTAATGTTGGCATAGGTTTTCGCATCTATCCTATATGCCACCCTGAGTTGCCTGATCTTCGCGGCGATTTCTGGTTTGGGATTGACAAGGCTCCTATACAAATACTCCTCCTGTATCTTCAGCAACTTGTCAGCAGCCCCCTGTATGTTGGATCCCGTCATTATCATACGTCGTAGGTTTTAAATTTCTGAGCCAGTTGCTGCACATATAGGCTGAGATGCGAATTGCGCGACCTGATCATGCCATTTTGAGTGATGGTGTCGTCGAGGTAATCGTTGATGGACTGAATAAGTACCCTCCTGCCCAAAGCCTCCAGCCAATAGGAGCCATCCTCACGCACGGAGTAATACTCGTCAGTGATGACATTCTGGGCTATCAGCGTGTAAACGACATAGTCGACCCACACACGATAGCGCTCGATGACATCGTAGACGAGCACCGGGCGGTTGTAGTCATCGCGGTGGAGGATGCCGATATATGGGTCGATGCCCGCCTTGATAAGCGCACCCTCAATCTTCCCATAGAGCAGGCCATAGCCATAGTTGAGGAAAGCGTTGGTCACATCAAGCGCAGGGTGCTGCGTACGTTGCTCGAAACGGTATTCCTCGGGAAGGAAACTGTTGATGGTGGAGAAATAGATGCGCGATGCCTGCCCCTCCCATCCTCGAAGTGTAGGAGCCACATCGTTGACCACCTCGCCATCGAGCCGCATCACTTTGTTGCGGTAGTCCTCTATCCTGGCGATATTCTTGGTGACGACAGCCTTCTGCTCCTCATTATCAGTCTGAAACAGGAGCATTAGTGCCTGCTGGTTCTCCATTTTCTGCATGATGACCTCCTTGATCCACACCAGTGCATCGTGGGTGAAGGTGAAGTTGAGTTGCCCTTTGCGGATGGTGGATATGGAGCCATACTTGGGGCTCCACACACGCGCGACAGGATTGCCCGAGCGGTCGACAAAAAGGATTTCTATCTCGCGCTCGACGGCAAGCATGACGGCATCGCTGGTGACCTGTGCGCCGCGGCTCACCTGGATGGACTTGATGCCATCGGGCGGAATGCGCTGCCGCCCGTCGGCTGTGGTGATGACGAAACACTCATTATCGCGGTTGAGTGTTACACCGAATGTATTGAGGATCAGTTCCATAGGTTGATGGAGTTAGGATGTTAGTATTCCCTGAACCTGACGAAACGGAATTCAGAGGTTTTCTTGCCATCATGCTCTTCTACGTCACGCTCAGTGGTAGACGCAACGCATCGAATTCCCATTGATTTCAACCGCTGCACCATCATATAGGTGAAGGTCATCTCTCCCATAATATGGACTGTCAACGCGGATTTATAGTCATACTCATGTACTTTTGTGACTATGCTATCTACTAATTTTGAAATTACCTTCTCACTTGCGTCAGGTAATATACTAGGGAAAGGAATATCTATTATTCTTCCATATTTCTCTGCTGCCTTCAATTGCTCCGCTTGCCAAGTGCAAGAAGGATGATTTGATAGGTTGACAAAAATAGATTCCACACATGTATTATCTTCATTAAGGCACTTGATGCAGTTTTTAATGAAGATCACACCTTCTTTTACCTTTGCATAATCAACAGACCCATTACCATGAGCCAAAGAATTACGAATCGTTCTTATTTCCTCATAATAGTCTCTGACTTTTGGAACAATTGAAAAATCAGAAATGCAATTAGCAATTGCAGCATGCTCAGCGACTACATATTTCCAATTCCTTTGTTTGAAATCATTCTCAGGAGCCCCTAAAATACCACCAATAAACTCACGGAACTTTGTGTTATCCTTGAAATCATGAGTTTTATAAGCCCTAAAAATATCGGCCATTCTGAGAATAATGTATTCTTCTGCCATAGGATAGGTCTGCATAAGCATATCATACTTAATAGTCCATTCTATAGCGGCTTCAATATTCTTAAAACTTTCACTCTCAACAAATCCAGATGTCATGGAATTCAACTCATCCAAAATATTATTGATTGGTTTTGGCAAAACCCCTCTTCCCTTTAATTTTCTTAACGCCAATCTGAAGTCTTTAATGAAGACACCTCTCTTTATTGATTTCAAATCAATACACAAAATATAATGCTCTAGATCAGTAATAGATTCATACAATTTTTGAATCATGTCTGATGAATCAATATCGTCTGTTGCTTGGATTGATCCTCCCAACTGGCTTACTTTGCCAAACATCTTCATATCACTTGCCATCTGATTATACTGCTGTAATCGGGCAATACTGGTCATATTAACAATGGGAGCAATTCTCTCATTTAAAGGTATTTCTTTTACCTTATATCCTGGACCTAATTTTTCGAATGCACCATATAGAATAGCAATGAGGTTCGTATCCTTCATGTATTTGGAATAGTTAAAAAGGACGATAGAAAAAAGAGGAATTGAACGGAATGCATGGGTGACATCGAAGTAAATCATGTCACCTGAATTCAACTTTCTATATACAGTTTCAAATATATTCCAGATCTCCTCCTCTGTATGCCCTGCTTCAATATTTACCTGTTCAATTTGAAGCCTTAGGCCCATCCTCTCTTTAAGTTCTTCAAGACGTTGTTGCAGTCCAACACTCTCAACTGGCTCGGAAATCTTTTGATGACCATCATTTTTCCAATTAAGTTCCAAGGACCCCATCACGCCCGTTGTTTCATCCTTCCTTGTTGTAAATATAAAGGCCACATCATTCTCAGACCACTCACGACATTCTTTTGCAATGATGGCCTCCTGAACAAAACGCACAGGTTCTGACAAAGTTCCATCATCAAACTTGTAATGACAATTGACGTAATTGGTTGTTCCTAAAAAAGAGATAAATACTTTTCTTGCCATAATAGGTTTATTTTTCGTTTGTTTTCATCATTTCACTATCCAATAACGAATAAAGTGCTTTGGCTTGCAATTGGCCCCTATTCCCACACATACAGAATGTCATTATTTTGTGATCCCTGCATTTTTGCAGAACCTCTGGCTTCATCTCTTTTGTATCAGTAACAAAAAGGGCCTTACTGGCAGTACCACCATAAGTTTTGAATGCTGTACGAAATTTATCGATATCCGTTATGTCGTATATTTGTGTCTTGCACTCTACGAACAATAGTTTGGTTCCATCACAAACCAAGACATCGATTTCATTTTTTGCTGATCCATTGATATATGGGAATTTTACGTTAGTCCATACTTCGCGTGCTGCACTCCATTTACTTAGAGTGTAAGCAACCTCAATTTCAAACCATCTAGCATTAACGATTAACTCACATATATTTGGCGAACTGATGATATATTCATATGGTAATCCATTTTTACAAAATCCAGAAAAAACAACCTTGTTCTCTTTACGATAAATTAATAATGTAGCCCCAGTTTTTCTATATGTCCTCATTTCACCACCTGTTATCTTCTCAGATGTCCATCCACTGTTTCCTGTCAACACATAGAAATCAGCAGGACGACGTTTCTTTATCTCATATAGTTTTTCCATCGCATTGAAATCCTCCACACCATAACATGTGATGTTTGAAGAGTTAGAAGTTCGCTGATGATTGAACCGTAGGATTGTTTTTATATCCAAATTGAGATGAAGATAGTCTACCTTTCCACTGTTGATATCGACAAACTGATTGTTCTGATTGATGTAGAACAAGACAACATTTTCTCTTGGAAAAGAGAACTTGGCAAAAGCCATCGCCCAAGGCTTAAGACCTCCAGAAATATTGACAAATACCTTATCATCTTTATAATGATCAAGGATGGCCCTTGTCTTGATTTCCATATCTGGATAATCTGCATCAGGGAACAACATTAATCCAGTAGAACGCCCATTTTCCTTTGCTATAGTTGATGCATCTTCTTTGCTTTGCTCCGAGTGGATAAGAATGACGACATCAGGCTTCGTGGCCTCAATACCCACATACACAGGCATGGGCTGTCCACCGACGAGAGAAATATTCACCTTTTTCATGACTGATAATGTTTAAATTGTTCAGGAAGCGTTTCTCTACAGACAATCCCCATACCCACACTCGAACTTTTGCCGAGACCTATACTATCGGGCAGTTCCAAATTAGAAACGAAATGCAAATCAAATGCCATAAAATGAACACCTTTGTAGATAATCACATCCTGTTTGTCAATATTAGTAATGACTGTCTCAATCTGCTCTTTTGCAGTATATCCGATACCTTTAAAAAAGGAAAGGACGTTTCCTGTGAGGATTTTTTCCAAAAAGCAAATCTTGTCGGTCAGTGCCATCAACGACCTATACTCCTGAACATTAGAATCTGTCAGCGGCAGATAATGAGTCAAAGAATAGTATTTAGGACTATTATCAAAAAGCGGTGAGTAATCGCAAAAGTTTGCCTCTGAAAGTTTGAACACTCGTTTCTTACCATGTAAGATAAGTGTCATCTCTCTGTGGCTTTCAAAATACTGGGCAAGGAAACTCCCCACATCCCCCAATGCTACGATGGCCGGATGACCATTCAAGACCTTGTACTGAACGAGAGGATATGCGAAACGAAGTCCCTCTTTATCATGGTTATGCATCAGGGGATGGGCATAAATGCCCATCGCCCTGACGATAGCCCCACGGAATGCGGGCACGGTATTTTCTGATAGTTTTGCTTCGAAAATGAATTGATAGAGTTTAGTCATTCTCCCTATAAAATTAATACACCTTTTTAATGAATAAAAGTATTTGGTTTGCACCTTTTCCGAGCATTCTGACCTGAACCTTATCTCCGATTCTCAACTTTTCTTTTCTGCCTTGCAAGTCAAGACGATAACTTTGACCAGAATCTAATTTAGCAGTTATCATCCCGTGCCCAATGAATGACACTCTAGCAAATAGTGTCTTCTCTACCGAAGGTGCCGCTTTTTTACCGATGGAAGGCAGAAGGTCTGAATAGTTTCGCTGATACTCACCCTCTTTTTTCAAGTCTGCAAAACTCTTGGGATCGGGTATATACTGGAGAGGTTCTATTGGCTTACCTCCATCCAATGTCATCATTGCCTTCAATTCTTTAATTTGGGGTGTATTCTGATAACCATTGATTTTTGTTTCCATCAAATCTGTAAAGACTTTCCTTTGCCGTTTACGCTCCTCTGTATCCATATCAATTATTTCGACCTTAACAAGCCCATAGCCAAAAGGTTTGCAAAAGCCTAATGAATAGAAGCATCTATCGTTAATATTAAGTGCGTAGACAAGAGCCGCTAATTCAACTTCTCGCAAGTTGTGGTATCTGATGGAAAAAATGAACTCGCTGCCTTCATTCAAGGGCCTAAATGGACTAGTCTTGTTTTCCTGTCCTTTGATAGGATCTGTGACATTTGAAGTAGTTTGCCTAACGGGGTACCGTTTCCACCCTCGAAGTTTAGCATCCTCATCAAGGAATGTCTTGTATTTAGGCACCATCTTATTTCCCCTCTTTACTTTATTAACAATTCCATCGGTACCTTTCTGTTGTGTATAGATTGGATAATAAGTTGGTTTAGGGCTTCCCATATATGGTTCTATTGTATCCCCTACTTGTGGATTGACACAAAAAGCATGGGAGAATTGCACACGTCCTTTCAAAGAATCGCCATCGGTAGTTCCGAAGATACATTCTGCCAAGTCAAGGCGTGAATCGCGATGATTGGTGTTTAGGTATTCATTGATATGTTTCTTGAAAGGAAGTTTAAATAAATACGACAATCCCATGTATTGTATTGTTCCATTTTCAACTGTAAAGAAAACAGGTATTCTATCTTTCTTTTTCCAATACTTCCAGTCGTCGGAGTCATTGTAGATAAAGCAGAAATCTTCAAACACTCCATTCTCTTCGTTCATATCAAGGGTATAATGGTCGAAAACATTATCAAAAAAGACAAACTCATAAAATTTACCTTTACCTTTTTTCTTTCCATCTTTGGCATATGTAAAAGACCTCTTTCCTGGCTGTCCTGTTAAAACAACGATGCCAGCCTCACCTTCATTTGACACTTTAACTATTAGCCGAGGATCAACAGTGTTCTTTTTAGGAAGTTTGTTAAACTTGCCACGAAGAGTCCTGCCTTTGATAATTTTCTCATACTTATGTTTTGCTGTTCTGCTTTTTTCTGTTACAAGATTATCACCCGTAATAAACGACTCAAGGGATTCTGTGCCATATAAGTTCAACATGGTATCTATTTCATGAGCAGATATTCTCCCTGGAATACCATGGTCTTCAATGGTAACGGCTCCTTTTTGTCGGTCTATAACCATCCATCCACATCGCACCTCGTGGTCACGAAAATAATTCAAGTAAGCAGGATAATGCAAATCACGCATTGAATACCTTTTATTTGTGATGCGTGACATTTTCCCAAAACTGGCAATTTCAAGAACATTTCTTATCATACCCTTAACCGAAGTAGCGGGGATGAAATATCGCCCATCTTGTGTATGGCAGAAAGAAACATAATTATCCGACCACTCTTCTTTATCATCTCGGGTATGTCCATTTCTGACAAAGATTGGGGTTTTTGCCGTTATTTTTATAGTCAATTTTCCCGACTGCCCGTCACGAAAAGGAATATCATGACTTATCTTGTCTGCCCAGTCTGGGAAGAAAACTTCTTCGGAAAGTGGAACAAAGTTAAATGGTGCTTTCATCTTTTATCCTCCATCATTTCAAATTATTGAACCCTACAAAAACCATTTTTCCAGGAACAAGAACGCTATAGTTTTCGCACATATCATCCTTTTCAGGAAACCAATATCTGATAAAAGAAAGGCGTAACACTCCTGAAATTCTATGTGTGATAAATTCCTCTAAAGTGACATCTCCTTTTCCGTTAAGATCATCATCTGAAACCTGATGCATACAAACAAGTTGTTGGCCGTCGAGATATAATATTTTATATGACACATGTCTTTTAGGACACCAAAGCAGACCCTCGACGATAAATGCATCGGAACGATTACCAACATTTATTTCCTCATTACCAATATAAACCAAAGGCTTGGTTTCATCGCTATACCATAGATATCCTTCGTAATTATCCCTTGGAATATCATGAACTGTTATTATATCCATACCTTTTATCTATTTGTTTCTTTCTGTAAAAATACCATTTCCTCTGTTTGTGCCACCACCAAGAGGAAGCATTCCATCGCGAAGGTCATCAAGCGCAAGGCAGAATGCCTTGCGTACAGTGCTATCAACCTTGAATGCATCCTTATTCACATAAATGTTAACATCAAAAATAACATTTCTTCCATCTGAAACACGTTCTGTAAACAAAGCTCCATCTAAAGCGCCTCCTGTAAATCGGTCAATGGAAACATGGTTCAAAATTTTGGTGTTTGTCTCTGGAATAATGATATCATCGATAATCAGATTACCTCGTTTAATGTTATCTTCAGCGTTGGCCGCAGTTCCATAGATTGCGACAACAGCGGGATTCTCGTCAGCAATCTTTCCGTTTCCATCATCGGCATATTTATCATTGAGTTTATTCCAATAAAATGCTGTTCGATGGAGCAAAGCGCCTTTGATAGATGTTCCAGGTATGAGTGTCCCCGCCTCAAAATGTGGATGATTGTCATCATTCCACACGATGAACTTCTCTCTAACAGGGGTTATATCTGCTACATCATCAGACAATCCTGATCCAAACAGGAAAAAATCTTCTGCCTTCAATGGAACATGAAAATGCTCCCAAGAAGTATTGTCTTCCAAAACAGAGAGATCTTTTTTGGCATATCTTTCCCACGAATCAGACAAACATGTAGATTTCTGCAAATATTGCTCAAGTTGAGGACCGTCACATAAGTCAAGTTCCGCTGTTTTGATGGAAACCACACGGATATGGCCATAGCCAGAACGAGTGCCCGAACCAACACGGAACTCAGGAGCAGATAAACTATCCAACATATTGTTGAATTCGTCCTCCATCGATTTTTCAGAACAGAGTTCCATTTCAAACACAAAACGTGTTCCCTTGAATGCCACCTGTCCGTCATATTTTCCATTCTTTTCTGCAGAGCCTTTCTCATTGATTCTCACATGCTGCCTAATTGGCATATGTTGGAAATCTAAATAAAAGACATCTTTTAAAGGCTGTATTTGAAGACCATCTAGAGCAATTCCTTCTTTCCCAATCATCACAGCATCCGTAACAGATAGCATCGAACCATGCCCTTTATTCCCCTTTTGGAATCCAAAAAGGAAGTCTGCCTGCTTCTCATCACCCATAGCATGACGCAATAAGCCTGCTATAGAAGAACCTGGCAGATAGGGCATTCCGTTCATATCAGTAACAACAACGGAATCTGTTACTATGTTCTTGTCTCCTGAACCTATGGCAATAGGGGTTACCGCCTCAATGGTGACCTTTGCCAAATGGTGGTATCTATATTTTGTACATTCCATCATTTCTTACATTTTTTAGCCATTTCAGAAGCCAAATTGACAACAGCCTCTATGGTTAGTTCAACATTCAGTTCTCTTTCTTTATTTTTTGCTTCTTCAATAAAACTCCTTAGGTATTTGATGCGATCAATATCTCGATATTTCCACTTCTCCATTGCAACACCATGATTGAGGTATGCTATTTTCACCTTTCGGTCTTCTTCTACAGGATCTGTTGCTGTGGCATAATGATGCTCGATAGTTGTTCGGTCAAACAATTCCCATATTAATTCATCAGTATTTGAGCATCCCATCGCAATATTTCTGATATTACCCCATTGAGAAGCAAATGATTCGTTTTTGAACAGATGGCCATAATTATCAACAAACTTGTTGACGGTTTCATAGATGTAAGCACTTGCCTCCGCTAATTTGGCCTTTTGAACCAGATATTGAATAAGTGGTGTAGCATTTGAGACATCAGACGGAATCTCAGAACCAGTATTTTTTTGCTGTTGGGTATATTCTGTCTCTTTTATAGAATATTGTGCCAATCCATTGCTACCACACTTTGCCTCCAAGAAGTGGGGATTGAAAATCACTTTTCCAAATCCCTCATTTTGATAACTGCCTACATAAGATGGCAATTGCTCGGGGCACTCATCTGTCTCAATGACAAAAACACTGCCTTTCTCTATGCCGCAACGGTCAGCATCACGTGTCTGGCGCTTGAAATTCCATGGGGCATATTGAAATGTTCGTACCTGCGATAACTGTGAATCTATTGTTCCTTTAATTCCAAAATGACTTGCCTCTGGTCGGAATGTTGTATTTCCATCTTTATCGATGAATATCAGTCGTCCATCAGCATAGACTACTACATAGTATTTTTCTTTTATCAGAGAAGTTTTGATTTGACACTTAGGTTGGCTGAACTCAGCCAGGCTAATTTCCACCAAACCATATTGAGCCGACCTGGAACGACCTATGCGATGTTTTCCGCATAGAGATTTCCTTATGGGCTCTAATAAACTTGGATCATCCACTTCTACCTCAAAGAGATAAGTACCACCCTTATCCAATGACTGATAGCCATACATTTGCTCATCCTTTGCACGGCGAAGGTCACGGTCGTATGCTGATTTGATAGCAAAACTTTTGGGGGTTATAGCCATTGTCGCCTGCCCATTTTCCATAGAATAAAATCCTGAGCGGCATTGTTTAAGTTGCTGAGGGCCATTATTATTCTCATGGTCGTTCTTACGTGAGTAATAGTGATGAATATAACATGCCTGATCAACAGACCTAAGTTTAGGATGGTACATTGAGGCTGGAATCCGGATGGTACGAGTCATCACAGGCTCACCATCTTTTATCACGCATGGATGTGCATCGCCATATCTTACTGTTCCATCATGAAAAAGAGCCATCCGCTGCTCCAAAGGAAAAGATTCATATTTCTTCGCCACGATTCCCAAAAAGCAATTTCCTGGTATGAAATCGAGAGTGCTCTGATTTCCTTCGGTTGCTGCTCTCATATTGAGAATGATATCTGTGAGAAGAGTACACTTAAATTGTATCTTATTCATGTTCTATTGTGTTTAAATGATTTCAAATGTACAACGTCCCAGACCACGATTACGATTGACACCAATCCGCTTAATCAGTCCCATTGCCTTGGCAACTATAACAGCAAAATGTGAATCTATGTCATGAATCTCTGCATAGAGCGTACATGGAACAACGGTCTCTATTCTTCGCAAGGAATGGTCATCTGCAATTCCATCCTTATCAATACGGGTAGAAGATTTTGCATTATAAAGATGGTTTTGAAGTTTCATCTTTACAATCACATCTCTTTCGTCTTTAGCCAATTCACCATTGGTGAAAAATGCTTCTCCACGAACTATGTCATCAACCTCATCAGCCACCTTATGTCCAAAAGCCTTTTCTATATCTTTCTCTTTATCGAGTGCTGCAAATGATACATAGTCCTCTACGGCCTCACGTATAAGTCCCTTCAAGGTTTTTCCGGGAATGTAAGGCAATTCATCCTTATCCTTTACTACCAAGGCATCGAGATCCGCTCCTGCGCTAAGCCCAGAGCCACAATGCCATGGTGAGTGAAATATGATTTTATATCTTATATCTGCCATAATTTTGGATTTATGAGTTACGTTTAGGTTTCTTGGTCACAATAGAGAAAATGGAATGGAGTGCCAACATGTCATAAGAAGGAAAAACCGACATATCTCCTCGTTTATAAGGAGTGGTGGCTTCCTTGAAAAGTGCTTTGCCCTGAGGCGTTGACACGTCATTCACACGTTTTTTCTTCTGCTCAGCCTTACCGAGATCTTCATTCATCAAAGTCATCCACTGCCTAATATCTGACTTGGTGGCATTGCCATCCTTGCCTTGAAGTTTCTTCACCCATTCCAAAAGATGATCAACAGTCCAGCGTCCTTCCTGCTCACTAATATAATAAGGTCCAAATTCAAAGGAATAGTTAAGTTGGGGCATTAGTTCTTTTTGAACCATATCCTCAATTGACTCTACGAAACTGCTTTGAACTTTATAGAACATCAAGCAGGAGGGAGCAGGAACGTTGCTATTGCGTTTGGCATCTTTCTTTGCTCTATCACATAAAGCCTCTGCAAGATGGTAGCCATAATGGAAAGGATAGGATTCCTTGATGAAAGCAATACCTGCACAGGCTGTCAACTTAGAAATTTCGATATCTGCACCCGAAGCGCTTAATTCATCCATTAGTTCTGCTGTATATTTTTCAAAGAACTGAATAAAATGACGTGTGAAATCTATCGCCAAATCAGCCCTACAGATAAGGGTCAAGTCATCTCCTCCCAAAACAACAGGTCTAAATGGAAGAACTTTTGTCTCATCTCTATAGTTTTCGCTTTTGACAACACATTTATATGCTTCCTGCGCTGCTTTTTTTGTTGCTTCATCAAGTCCAGTAGAAAAATCTGTCATCAAATACCTGTCTTTGCCCACTTTGGGTACAATCTCTCCCAATCCATTCCCATCAGCATGAATAATGGCAAGCCACGAATTGTCGATGGTCATTTCATTCACATACCATGCAAAATTGTCTGGGTCAAGTTGAGAGCCAAAGAATTTCTCAAACAACCGAGATGCGTTTCTTTGTCTTTTTCTTCGAGTTCCTTCATCGATAGGTCCTTCTTTCGTCATTTCTACGGCAGGAAGACCCGTTTTTCTGGAACGTTCAATCCCCATTAACCCTGTCGTAATACTTGGGAAAGGCCTGTTGCGCTGGGCACGAAGTTTGGCTTCAAGTTCATTAATTGCATGAACAAAATCATCGTCTTCTCTCATTTTCACAACAGCCTCACTAATAGTAATGCCAGGAGCCTCCGTCATCACTTTCTTGGGAAACTCCCTAACCGCTCTCTTGCATTGCTCCTCATCATCAAAAATGCATTTGATGTTGCCGGCAGCATGCACAATCAACTGTTCCTCAGAGCAAAACTCCTTGAAACAATCCGTACAGACATAGTCAACAAGGTCACTGGCTCCGACGATGTCCTTCAACTCATTGGTCTGAAAGATGAATCCTTGGATACCCTGTACGGACGCACCATAAAGATATTTTGTATTATTATCCATGTTATAAAAATGGTTAGTAGAATATATTGAAACTTATTGTCTTATCTATCTCACCCAAAAGCCATCGACGGTGTAGAGTTCCTTTCGGGCACGGGTGACAGCCGTGTAAACCCATTGGTAGACACCGGGCTTCTCCCAGGCGGGCAAGGAACGGTGGATGTCGAGGAAGACATTATCCCATTCTCCTCCCTGGGCCTTATGACAGGTGAGGGCATAGCCATAGACCGCCCTGAGGGCGTTGAGATAAGGGTCTTCGCGCATCATTTCATTGAACTGGAATGACTTCTGCTTGATGCCACATTTCCTCATCCGATAATAAAAGTCCATGAGCAGATCCTTATGCTGAGTCTGGGTGATGTTGGTCAGGTTGCCATACAGCACCTCAGCAATCATCAACAGCGAATGACTGTCCTCTGAGAACATCTCACGCACAGTGACACGGAGAAATGTAAGCCCTGCCCTCCTCTCCTTTATGGAGACTTCTTCGACCACCACCAAGTCACCGTTGAGCAGTCCTGTAAGCAGATTGTTCTGCGTGACAAGAAGCAGGTCGCCCTTTTCCAAATACGGGGTCAGGTGTCCAAAAGAGGGTCGGAGAATTTTAGTCAGTGCATTGGTCTCCTTGTTGGACACGCATAGGAGGGTGGCGGCATTGAAACCTTCCTTCTTGACAACATTGATGTATTTGTTGATCAGATCTGACTGTGCGTTGAAGATATGGATGTTGTTGTATCCCCTCAGTGGGAAAGATGCCCATTTGTTAGTCTGTGGATGATGATACAATTCACGCAGTTTCTGTGCAGCCACGACAATACCATTGGCCTTCTCCTGTCTTACAATCTGAGTCAGTTCGCTTTCAAGTACGGAAATGCCATAGACCTCCTTCAAATAGTCGGCATCAAGGGCGGGTGAGATATTCTGTGTGACGGGCGGCAACTGGCATTTGTCGCCGATGAAGATGAAACGTCCTAATGGGTCGTGCGTGATGAGGTCATACAACAACCGGCCGGAGCCGAACAAGGCCTGTTTTGCACTTTTATCTTCCTTATCGGACACCATGGAGGCTTCATCTACCAAATAGAAATGCACCAACTCATCTCGTGTGGATTTCTTCTCCAACAATTCAAAGTTGAGGTACAACTGACCTGTCGAGTCTATCTTCATCGTTTCCCGTTCATTGGCGATTTTCTCCAAGTCCTGATTGAGGTCGGAAAAGGTATATATCTCGCTATGAACAGTTCTGGCCAGATAGTTTGTGGCATTGGTGAGGATTTTCGCGGCTCGCCCAGTAGAAGCCAGCAACGAGAAGGGGAGTTCTCGCTTGACCAGTTCATCGATGAACTGTTTTGTCAGGGTGGTCTTTCCTGTGCCGGCATATCCCTTCAGGATAAAGGCCTTATATGAGGAATTTTCCAGAAATGAGAGGAACTTCTTGAAAGCATGCTCTTGACAATTGGTCAGTTTGATATTTTTCATGGGCAAAAAATGGCGGAATGTAATCTCCAATGGTATCTATCTTGCAAAAATAAAAGAAATCATCGGTATTGCCAAATTTTTAAGATTATTTTTTTACAGGTGGGGGAATTAGAAATTTGGTGAGGAGGATCAAGGAGGGGTGAGGAGGGGCTGCGGCATGCCGCAGCGTACCGGACGTGTGTCCAAGCGGTGGCACAGAGCGAAAAATACTGCTGTACGCGGGAGCAGGGAGTGCTTGGGATAAGGCCTTACTTTTTTAACAAATCGCGGAAATAAAAACTACTTAAAAGGGGTCTATGCCCCCTGGGATCAACGCCCCCTGCCCCCTCTAATCTTAGAGGGGGAGTTGGTTACCACTGCGAATGGGTAGTTAGTAACAACTGAGGGCAGATTGCTCTTTGGCCTTACAGGCCGTTGCTTTTACAAGAGACAAAAAAGGGGGAAGATGAATGGAGAAAAGGGGATTTTTTTATAGTTTTGCAGAGAATTTGAAAATCAAGAACAAGAAATGATAATAATCAGAATGAAAAAGATGATAAGATTGAGATTTTTTGTGTTTTCTGTCATTATGGCAGTCTGCAGCAACGTGGTGCAGGCGTCGTGCGACAAAGATGATGACTTCACGGAGCGTGAGCCGGACAGGAGCGTGTTGCTGTACACCGTGAAGCCTGACTATCTGCAAGCAGGGGACAAGGTGGCGCTGATATCACCCTCCTACCACACTCCGATGGAGAATGTGGACAAAACTGCTGAGGTGCTGCGGTCATGGGGACTCGTGCCTGTAGTCGGGCCCAATGTGGGAAAGATCGTTGACGGGAAGTATGCCGGTACCATGGAAGAACGGATCAGCGACATCCGATGGGCATGGAACGACCCAAGCATCAAGGCCATCATCTGCAACCGTGGTGGTTATGGCACCATCCAGTATATCGATATGTTATCACTTCGGGAATTCGCATCGTCACCGAAGTGGCTTATAGGCTTCAGCGACATCTCCACACTCCACGGGTTGCTTACCCGCGCCGGAGTGATGAGTATCCATGGCACCATGAGTTCCTTACTCGCCAAGGGCGGGACCGACAGCACCAGCACTATGATGCGCGACCTGCTCATGGGCAAGGTGCCACGCTATGAGTTGCCCGCCCACAAGCAGAACATCCTGGGAAAGGCCAGCGGCACACTCGTAGGCGGCAACCTCTGCACTTTTGTTCCCAATCTCCGTTCACAGGCCGATGCCACCTTAGGCCGCGACCTCATCCTCTTCATCGAGGAGGTGGAGGAGTCGATGCACAACATCGACCGCCAAATGCGCATCCTGCAGATGAACGGTGTGCTCAACCGCTGCCGCGGCATCATCTTGGGAGAGTTCACAGACTGTGGAACGGAGTTCACCTACGAGAGTGTGGAGGCCATGCTCCACGAACTGCTCGCCAAATACCACATCCCCGTGCTCTGTGGTTTCCCCGGCGGACACGGCAGCGTGAACCTGCCGCTCGTGATGGGTGCGCCAGTCACCATCGATGTGCGCCAGGACGGAGCCACCATCGATTTCAATATTGAGGGGCAGCAGTATGAAATGCCCATCATATTCTCGCCCGAACATCCATGAGTTTTGGGCTGAAAATGTGGTAGTTTCACTTTTTTGTATTAAATTTGCGGCGACACAAGCACGTTTTTCCTCAACAAAACAAAAGAACCATGAGACGACTCATCATCATTCTGACCATCATCCTCGGACTTGGACTGACAGCCACTGCCCAGGAAGAGAAACCCCGTAAGAAAGTTGCCCTGGTGCTCAGCGGAGGAGGAGCCAAAGGCATGGCCCATATCGGCGTGCTGAAGGTGCTTGAACGAGCCGGCATGCCCATCGACATCATCACGGGCACCAGCATGGGCAGCATCATCGGAGGACTGTATGCCTGCGGAAACGATGCGATGCGGCTCGACTCCATCGTCAGGTCGCAGGACTGGACCGAGGTGCTGTCGGACAAGGAAGACCTGAGATATCAAAGTCTGAAAGAGCGCGAGATCCACAACACCTATGCCATCTCTACCAGTCTGAAACTGAAGAAGAAGCGCCCCACCATCGGCGGCGGCATCATCATCGGCAAGAACATCGGCAGGCTGCTGCGTAAGTTCACCATCCCTTACAACGACTCCATCGACTTCAACACCCTCCCCATCCCCTTTGCCTGCGTGGGCACCAACGTTGTGGACAACAGCGAGGTTGTATTCCACAACGGTGTGCTCAGTGACGCCATGAGAGCCAGCATGTCGATTCCCGGAGCCTTCGCACCCGTAAGGAAAGGCGACATGGTGCTTGTGGACGGCGGACTCCGCAACAACTACCCTGCCGACATCGCCAAGGAGATGGGCGCCGACTACATCATCGGCGTGTCGGTGGCCGCCAAGTTGAAGGATGCTGACCGTCTGAGGACTACCGGTGACATCCTGCTGCAGATTGTCGACTTGAACACCAAGAACAAGTTTGATGAGAACATGGCCATCACCGACATCCCCATCCGGGTAAACACTGAAGGCTACAGCACGGCATCCTTCACCCCATCCGCCGTCGACACCCTCATCGAGCGAGGGGAAGCCGAAGCGATGAAACACTGGGATGAGATCATCGCCCTCAAGGAGAAACTCGGCCAGATATCGGCTCCCCAACAACTTCGGGAAACATACGACGCATCTTTTGACAATCCCAAATACCGAATCGGAGAACTCAAATATACCAACCTGACCCGAACAGACCAGGAATTCATCCGCAGGAAATTCCAACTGAAAGAAGGCGACAGCATCGACTCTGAGCGTGCCAACCTCATCATCACCTCCATCCGCCTCGACCTGTTCTACCAAAGTGCAGACATCCATGTGGAGCCCGATGCCGTGAATATGCCTGACGGCACCAAGGCTGCCAGAATCACGTTCATTGCCGGTGAGAAGCAGCCCAACAAGGTGAACGTCGGCATTCGTTTCGACAACGAGGAGATCTTGGCGCTGCAAACAAATATTGCCTTTCCCATCCGCAAGCGGGTTCCTATGGAGTTGGACTTCACGCTCAGGTTAGGCAAACGCATCAAGGCAGAGGGCACCTGGGAAATTCACCCCACGAACTTCCTCCACCCCTCCTTCACCGTGGGGTTCCACCGGAGTGACTTCAACCTCTATGAGTATGGCGCGAAGAGTTATGACCTCACCTACAACCGTCTGACCGCCCAGGCTGCACCCCTGACGTTCAACTTGCGCAATTTCCATTTCAGCATCGGTGCCGCCATCGACTACTACTTCAACTACAACCTGCTGCTTGACCAGGTGGAGAGCCACTACTTTATGATGCCAGACCATGAGCATTTCATCAGTTATTTCGCCAAAGTGAACTACAACAGTGAGAACAACTGGTACTTCCCCACACGAGGAAGCAAATTCTCTGCCCGCTATGCCTATTATACGGACAATTTCGTGAAGTTGAACGACAAATTAGGCTTGAGCGAGGTGAGTGCGATGTGGCGCACGAATATTCCGCTGAGCAAGCACTTGGTTTTCCAGCCCATGTTCTACGGCCGTCTGCTGCATACCGACAATTCCCCGATCATCCTGTGCAACATCATGGGCGGCGAGTGGTTCGGCCATTACATCGATCAGCAGTTGCCTTTTGCGGGCGTGGGACACATCGAACTGCAATGGGACAAGTTTCTGGCGGCACAGATGCAGGTGCAATATTCGATGACGACGAACAACCACATCCTGCTGAGGTTTGCCTATGCTCAGGATGGGGACAAATTCCGTGACGTGTACAAGTGCAAGCCCATGCTGGGATCGACGCTGAGTTATTACTACAATTCCATCGCTGGACCGATGGGTGCGTCGGTGGGATACAGCAATGTCACCAAGAAGCCGTATTTCTATGTCAATTTGGGATTCGTGTTTTGAAAACCTCACCCCGGCCCTCTCCAAAGGAGAGGGAGGGAGGCGGTCCGAGATCGGCCCGAGTGAATAGAGAATAGAGGGCGCTATGACATAGCGCCATACGGGACGGCGGCAAAACCGCCGCGAACGGTGGCGAGTGAGAGCGAAGGGAAGTCCTTAGTTTTTCACCCTCAATATTAGTGGGTGATTTCATACTTTACCCAGGGGAGGGTGATGGTACTGGTGGATGATGGATGAGAGGATGGGGATGGGGATGGGGATGAGGATGGGGATGGGGATGAGGATGAGGATGGAGATGAGGATGAGGAGGACAAGAGATAATGATAGATGCCGAAGCGGATGCCTTTCCAGTGACCGAAATCGACGAAGAAGGGTTGGGCGATGGGGGTGTAATGACGGTTGTTGGTGCTGTAGGCAAAATGGTATTGCTTGGTCGGCATGTCGAAAGAGATGCGCAGGAAAATAGTTTTTGCATGGAGTGACGAAAGGATGCTATCGGAAGAGCCATCACTGCGATAGATTTTCAGTTGGCCTTTTTCTTTGGCGATGCCCAGCAGTTCATTGGTCTTTCCCATGCAGGCGAGTCCACAGCGCGCCCCGTCTGACAGGCGCGATACATCCATGGCTATCGTAGCGACACTTTGGTACCCCATCACTTTCAGCGTGAGGGTATTGCGCGCCTTAAGGAAGTTTTCTGCCGGAAGGGCATGGAGCGTCAGTTGGCCCCGGTGCTCCGTCAGCGACCAAGCACTATTGTCCGGATTATGGTTCCACTGCCACTGCGGCGAGAGAGTTGTCTGCTCAAAGTCGTCGCTGGTCTGTGGCAGATGCCTGTTTTTCAGACACTTTTTCACCAACGGCGACATGGACATAGGTCCTGTCGCATCCTCCACATCGGTGAGACACGGCATGGGCCAAACCGCTACCGGTTCCCCCACCCCGTTGCGGTCTACATCCATTCCGATGACCGGCCAGTCGTCTTGCCAGTGCATGGGTTGGAGATGCACCACACGTCCCAGAGCCCCATTGTGCTGGAAGTGATAGAACCACCACTCCCCCTGCGGCGTATCGACGATGGCCCCCTGATGCGGTCCGTTGACAGAAGTGGTGCCCTGTTCCAGTACCACTCTCTTTTCGTAAGGGCCGTAGATATACTTTGCGCGCAGCACCGTCTGCCATCCTGTCCCCACGCCACCTTCGGGAATAGACAGGTAATAATAGCCATTTCGTTTGAGGAATTTGGTTCCCTCAGCCACCGGACCGGTGTATACCGTGACGCCCTCGTCGAGGAGTGTGCGGCCATCCGCGCTCATCTTATGTACGATAATGGGACCCGCACCATGCTGGCTGCGCCCGAGATAGGCCTGTCCGTTGTCATCCCAGAACGGGCACGGGTCTTCCCAATGCCATACCGCCTTCACCATATGCAAGGGACTCCAGGGACCCTCTGGGTGCTCCGCCTGAGTCATGAACAGCCCCTCATGCGGTGTGCAGAAATAGATCCAGAACTTCCCATCGTGATAACGGATGGCCGGTGCCCATGAGCCACCGGCATAGCGCTCGTTGGTGTCCCATCCCGGCAAGTCGAATCTATGGTAGACCTGCGTGAGGATATGCCAGTTGACCATGTCGTCGGACTCCAAGATCTGCATGCCGATGAAATGGAAGTCGGAGGCCACCATATAGTATTTATTGCCGACCCTGATGACGTCGGGGTCGGAATAGTCGGCGCAAAGGATGGGGTTGACATATGTGCCATTGCCCTGGTCGCCCCAATTCAGGACGGGAATGTTTTGGGCTGTCAAGGACGATATGGTCATGCAACCACAGAGCAGCAGGATGCCAGTTAATTTCATGTTCATGGGGATAAGGTTTAACGTCATGCAAATATACGTAATAATTGTCGGAATCAAAAAATTTTTAAATTTTTCTTTATTTTATTCATTGTCAATCAACGTTAAGCAAAGGGGCTGTTAACTTAAATTTATGATGAAAAAAGTATTGGGAAATTAATATATCATAAAAGAGCGAGGCTTTTGATGTGTTTTGCGATTCTACTATATATTTTTGCAACACCAACCTAATTATGCCATTCACTTCAGATCGCTATGTTTCATCATTTCGCCATTTGGCTCTTCCTGTTCAATGTCTTGGTGCTGTATGCCAAAGCACAGGACACCATTGTCGTTGTGGACAAGGAGACCGGCACCCCTATCCGGGAAGTGAACCTCACGACCGACAAGGGAGCAATCAGTCGCAGTAACTACCGTGGGCAAATTCTTGTGGAAGGAGACTTCAAGAGTGCCACACTGTCGCATGCCAGTTATCTCACCCGCGTGGTGAAGCGTGTGGAACTCAAGGATACGCTTTGGCTGTTGCCACGCGAGAACCGTCTGAGTGAGGTGGTGGTTTGGGGCACGGACAAGCAAGGCATCAACGCCGTAGTGGCCAGTGCCGTGGCAGACCTCCCCGCCTATGCGCCCCAAAATAGCGGTGTCTCCTTTGACTTCTACGAACTGATCCGCAAGAAGCCCCTCAGCCGCAAGGCACGCAAGAAGAACAAGGAGTTGCTTAAAAATTGGGATGAGGTTTATGGGAAATAAGATGATTCAAGCAACTGAGTTTTCCACCCTTTGAGGTTGGATTTCAAATGATATTATTGTAGTGGATTGGCGCATCTTTCTCAGGTTTTTCTGTCCCGAATTTAAGAATTATAGGCAACAAAAAAGGATTTTCAAGAATGGTATGTCGCAAGCGACGGAATTTCACCTTGCTATTTTTTTCTTCTTTTTTTTGTTTTATGTGATAGATAATGGTATGAATCCTATTCCTTATGCTTAGGCATCAGCCAAAGCGGTCATTGACAACCTGACACAACCAGAAGGAAAGAAAAGAAGTGAGACTCACTTCAACCGGAGAAAAGGAAAGATGACGGGATGAATATAACTTACTGATCCATATATTACCCCCGCTGCGGAAGTCCGCAGCAACCCTCTCGCTTGAGGGTGTGTCAATAATGAGGGAATACATTTTGACACATCCGATATACTGACATGTGTGTGTGACAAACCTTCCCCCTTTCGGGGAGGCAGACAGCAATCAAAATCATTCAATATGACAAGACGATTACGAACGAACATCCCTTCCACAGCAACAGCCTGCGAACACGACATCCCGACATTCGATCCCCCCTCCTATAAGTTCAGTAATGCCTCCATCTTTTTCGGCGAGAAGGACATCTCCGACCAGCCGTTATACATTGAGGAAGACCTTGCCAACTGCGAGGGCATCATCATCGCGATCCACGACAATGAACTCATCATCCCAGAAGAGGAGACTACCGATACGACAGAAGTCATGGAAATCCTGGTTTACAGCGACGAAGACGGCAGGCGCGTCTATGAGACAACGGAGGTGTTGGACAACGACGGCTACAGCATGCTCCGCCTGCGTCATTGCATCGACCACCTGCGTGCAGGGGCGTATACCATCTATCTGTCGAATCTCCGCTATGAGCCCAACGGCGACCCACTGTTTGAGAACCGCGACAACGTGACCGCTTTCAAATTCAGAATCCTCAGCCGCGAAGAAGTGCTCAGCGAGCCTGCTCCGCATGGATTCAAAGTCACACGGGCATGCAAATCCCCCGCCATGGCCAACGACAGTATCAGGCTTGAGTACAGCAGCCACCGCCAAGGCACCAACTTGGACTTCTATTGCTACAATGAGCACATGGTGCTGATGTATGAGCATGAGGGGCTCCCACCCCACATCACCGGCATGAACATGAGATCAAATCATCTGTGGCAGCCAGGCCACTACTCCTGCATCTTTGACAACGGTATTCTCCCTGTCGCAGCCGTAGAATTCGACATCACCCCAGACGGAAAGATCCTTTGGAAAGAAGGCATCGACGAAAAATCGGCAGCCTACCGTCTGACACGGATCAGGGAATGTGCCCCCCAGACCTTCCTCACCATGCAGGCGAGCATCTGCATGGCAGGCGACCTCGAATTCACGAACGCCTGCCTGGAATGGTATGACCGCCTCGTCGTGAACAAACTCTGCGAGCGCTATGAGTGTCCCAAGGTATATGAGAGCACGCAACTCGACGACAGTGTCCCCATCCCAGCCACCTACAATGCCAGTCATTCGATGGACGTGCTGTATGAGATACTGAAGGAGCAGAAAAAACTCACCCTCACACCGGCAGCCATAGAAAAACTGTCGCAGTGGTTTGCCACCGAATACGCCAAGACGACACCTTGGAACTATGAGAAAGCCTGTCAGGTGGGCAACAAGATTATAGAGAACTTCAACAAGCGGAGACAGGAGCAACTGGACGACCACTGGTCGGACCTGTACACATTCCTCACCAGCATCGAACCAGAAGACCTGGACTGGGATACTCCCGACGATGAAGAGCAAGAGGAGTCTCCGACCGACTATGACGAAGCGATGTCAGACCTCCGTGAGATGGTAGGTCTGGAGAAACTCAAGAGCGATTTGGAGAAAGTCTTCACCCATGTGAGATTCAACCAACTCCGCGAATCGTATGGATTGCCCGGCAGCAGCAACGGTGCCCACCACATGCTTTTCTACGGCAATCCCGGCACAGGAAAGACGACGGTGGCCAAGCATATCGGTAAGATTTTCCACGCCATGGGCCTACTCACCGACGGCGATGTGATCGTGACCGACCGCAGCAAGTTGGTAGGCCGCTATCTCGGGGAGACAGAGACAAATATGAAGGAACTGCTTGAGGAAGCGGAAGGCAAGGTGCTGTTCATCGACGAAGCCTACTCGCTCTTTGTCAACGACTCAGAGCGCTCCGACTTCGGTCACCGCGTCATCGAGAGTCTGCTGCCCAAGATGGCCGAGGAAGACCCCAACATGCTCATCATCATGGCGGGCTATGAGGACGAACTCAACCAGATGGTGAAGATCAACCCCGGTCTGCAAGGCAGGTTTGCCCACAAGATGCATTTCAGCGACTACACAGCCGATGAACTGATGCGTATCGCACAACTGGTGCTTGAACAAGACCGGTATGAACTTGAAGAGACAGCCCGCGAGTATCTGCACGACACCATCAGGGAAGCCGTCGCCCACAAGAGCCGCCTGTTCAGCAATGCGCGATGGGTGGGTCAGTATGTGCACAACGGCATCCTGCCCGCGATGGCCGAGCGCGTGATGAAATCAGGGAAAGCCGATGAGCGGGCCTGCCAGTTCATTCTCAAGTCAGACATTGAAACAGCCTGGGCAGAATATGCTCCCAAGGAGAGCGTGAATGTACCGATAGGATTCCAGTTCCCCGGAGGTCAGAAGGAAAAGAATCCGTAGAAATAGACCACGGCCACCCAGTTGCGGTTGGTCATGTTATTCGCCCTTCCCACATTTCTGCCGTCCTTGTAAACATCGCCGTTGGAGCGAATCTCACCCACTCTTCTTCCTTCCTGGTAAACGTCACCGTTGGAGCGCACCTCGCCCACTCTTCTTCCCAAGAGGAAGATATCGCCATTGGAGCGGATTTCCCCTTTTCTGGAACCGCTGACAAAGATGTCGCCATTGGACCGTATCTGGCCTATGTTTCTGCCGCTGATATATACTTCGCCATCTGGCCGTATGAATCCCACCTGTCGACCATTGTAATACAGTTCGGTATTGGAGCCAGACGCAAAAGAGGAAGAGGAAGTGGTGCTTTTCACCTGAACGGGAGATGCAGAGGTTTTGGCAGAGGCAACCTGTGAATTTGCCGAAGACCTGGTGGTGGCAGAAGAGGTGGTGCTCACGGGAGCAGTTGTCGTCTTCCGAGTGTTTCCCCCACTGGAAGCGCCGATGACTCCCGCATAGGAACCCACCTGATTGGCCGTGTTCATGACACGTCCCACATTGTAAAGTGTATTTTCCACCGAGCCACATCCCAAGAGGAATGCCGCAACGGAACAAAAAAAGAAATTCTTTATCATCATCACTATTAGTATGTAATCGGTACAAATTTAGATAAAAAAATATAAACAAGGACAAAAGTCCGTTATTTTTTCTTTTTTGGTGATGAATTGCTTTGCCAATACTTTGAAATGCTATAATTTTGCGGAAGAAATGATGTTGTCGCCATGAACAAAGTCCGGCCCACATTTGGAAATCCGTCCAGCCCACATTCGTCCTCACGATGTGTGCGTGGGTTTGTCATGGTCATGCTCTTCAGCCTGTTGCTGCCATCATGCAGCCGCGACGACCTGAAACGGCTCATCAACAAACTGGGCAGTCCCGACCAGGAGAAACCAGAGGTATACCATGAGTTTGAAGGCTACAGTCCCGGAGCGAAGAAAACGCAAGGCAAGGAAGATTTTAACCGTTACCATTACTACATCGCACCTGAGCGGGAGGAGGTCGCCAACACCGACCCCGACATCTACTTCCGTCAGGACTATGAGTCTATCGACCCCGTCCCCACCTTCGATGAGGAACAATACTGGCGAGACTTCCCCCTCGTCGCCGATGACAATCCCACCCCCGAACCCAAAAGCGAATAGAATATGCTGAGGACACTCGTAAGCATTGTATTCATGACAGTGAGCAGCGTGCTGTTTGCTGGCAACACCTCCCGTCACCCCAAGATAGGTCTGGTGCTGGGCGGCGGCGGAGCCAGAGGAGCCGCTGAGGTGGGTGTGCTGAAGGTGTTGGAAGAGAAAGGCATCCGTCCTGACTACATCGCCGGCACCAGCATCGGTGCCATTGTAGGCGGACTTTATGCATGCGGATACAGCGCCGACGAACTCGACACCATGTTCCGCGGTCAGGAATGGCTGTCGCTCATCGGCGACCGCAACCGTGACCTTCGCAAGAGCATCATCGACGAGCGCGACGGTGTCACCTATCTATTCGGGTTCCCTATCAGCGGCAGCACCAAGAAGACCGAAACAGACGAATCCGCTCTCGGCATCTTGGGCGGCACCAACATCACGCTGTTGCTCGACAGTCTTACCAAGCAATACGACGGCATCGAGAGTTTTGACGACCTGCCCATCCCCTTCCGCTGTGTCGCTGTCGACCTGAAGCGGCAAAAGGAGGTGATCATGGACAGTTGTGAATTGGAACTGGCGATGCGGGCAAGCATCAGCATCCCCGGTGCCTTCAAGCCCGTCAAATGGAAAGGGATGGTGCTTGTAGACGGCGGCATGCTCAACAACCTACCAGTCGATGTGGTCCGGGCCATGGGAGCCGACATCGTCATCGCTGTTGACCTGGAACAGACCCAGCATGAGGAGCGCAATTTCTCGCTGAAGGATACGTTTGGCATCGGCGGTATCCTCGACTGGGCCGTTTCCCGTCCCGACTGGAAGAAGAACAAGGCCAACCGCGAGGATGCAGACATATACATCAATCCCCAGTTGGCCGAATATGGTGTCTCCAGTTTTGGTCAGGAGAGCATCAGCACCATGATCGAGCGCGGTGAGAAAGCCGCCCGCGCTGCCAGCAAGCAACTTGACAAGTTGAGGTAGTTAAAGAAGTTAAGGTAATGGCCGATGTCCGAAATCGGCCATCGGATTATTTGAGGTAATCCGTGTTTTCTATTTTAACCATCAATCTCCATCAATCTTTCTAATAATAGATCATCTACGGAGTAAAGGAACTCCGCTGCTTGGCGGTGAAACTGTTGTCGAAAGTCCCAACTTCCTTTGCTATTCGCTGAAGAGAGATACATTATGACCCAGATTTGTTAAAAAACTATAATACCTTGCAATTTTTAGTACTATGTATTGCAAGGTATTGTAGAATTGTATATATTTGCAGCGTCAAAAGGTTGGTGGCCACAACCGGATGGCGTGAAAACATAATAAAAGTAAGGTATGAATATAGACAATGCGAAATCACAGATGCGGAAGGGGATGCTTGAATACAGTGTCCTGCTTCTCCTGCGCCGACAGCCTTGCTATGCCAACGACATCATCAAGCAACTGAAGGAAGCAGACCTGATTGTGGTGGAAGGAACACTCTATCCCCTGCTGACCCGCCTGAAGAAAGATGGCTTGCTCAGTTATGAGTGGAGGGAGTCGATTCAGGGACCACCAAGAAAATACTACGCGCTGACCAATGACGGCACCGTGGCTCTCAAGGCAATGGACGACACATGGGCATCACTTGTGCGAACCGTGGAAGTGCTTAAGTTAGTTCATAGTGCATAGTGCATAGTTAATAGTGCATGGTGCATAGTTATTAGATGAACAATATCGGATAAGGTAGAAACAATCAAACGTCATGAAAAAGAATATAACAGTCAACATTTTCGGCACCCTCTACCCCATTGATGAGGATGCTTACGAACTTCTCCAGAAGTACAACGAGAACATGAGGAGGTACTACAGCCGCAGGGAAGACGGTGATGAAATCATCGATGATGTGGAGCACCGCGTTGCAGAACTGCTCAGCGATTTGCAGTCTCAGGGCGTGATGGCCATCACCATCGAGCATGTGAAGGACATCATCACCCGTATCGGCGACCCCCAGGAGATGGATGACAGCGACACCCCCAGCGGCACCAGCAATGGTACCGACAATGGCACCGACAGCGGCAACAGCACCAACAGCAGCACCCATGCTGACAACCAAGCCAATGACCAGACCAGCAGAGGGACAGCGTACACAGACGGCAGTTACAGTGGGGAACGGACACGCCAGCAGGCAGCAGACATCCCTAACGGTGAGATGACCCGCAAATTGTTCCGCGATCCAGAAGACAAGATCCTTGGCGGTGTGCTCTCCGGCCTCAGTCACTATTTCGGAATCAGCGAACCCATCGTGTTACGTCTTCTGATGATCATCCTGCTCATCATATCGTTCTCCACCCTGACCATCATCTATATTATCGCGTGGATCCTCATCCCTGAGGCCATCACTCCCGAAGACCGGCTTCGCATGTACGGCAAGCCGGTCTCGGCAAAAGCCATCAACGAGGAGTTGATGCGTGGTGTGAACGCCACCAATGAGTTTGTCCGCAATCCCCATCACCAAGACACTGCACGTGGATGTCTCTCCGCCGCCATTAAGTTTGTGCTGTTCTGCATCGGCGGTTTCGTAGTGTTCATCCTCGGCTGTATCCTGTTTGGTCTGCTGATGGCCATCTTCGGTGTATCCATTGCCGGCATTTTGGGTGGTGCAGGTATCATTTCCGATATCGAGCCCGAGTTCCAAGCCTTTATTATGGACTGTCCCAAATGGGTAGCCATCACGACAGCCATCTCTGCCCTGATGGTAGTTGGCATTCCCCTTTACGGACTGATCCGTGCCCTGCTGCGCCGCAGCGGTGAACCCGGTTCCTCAGCCTGGGTAAAGGTCGCTTTGATAGTGCTTTGGATGGTGAGCCTCTTCACCCTCATCGGAGTCAGTGTGAAATGGGTCCGCACCTACGATGTCAAACTGGACAAGATATTAAAGAAAAGGAACACCCACAACGGGATTTACATACCAGGCAACGGATGGGCCACCCTCAGACATCAAGGATGGACTGTCGAGAAACTGGATGGCGTGAGTGAGTGGATCACGGAATATGGCACCATGCCCGACGACGACTATGACACATACGTCTCGCTGAAAGCCAAGGAAGACCCCAGCCAGATGTTCTACAATCTCAGCCAAAACAGGCAGTTGCGTCCGGGAGAATACCAAATTTCGGGATATGTGCGCACGGATGGCGAAGGCAATTCACTCTATGTCATCACGAATGATGGCAAAGACACGCTCCGTGTGGCAGTTCCGCCCCATGTGGAAGCAGAGAATGAAATCAGCGACGAGGAAGTGGTGAGGGACAGCAATGATCCTGACATCAAATGGACGCATGTCACCTCCACTTTTGAAGTAAAGAAACAAGAGAATGTGAAATACGGCATCACCAATGAGAGCCAACTCAGCGACACCCCCTGGAACAGTCGCAAGATAGAGATTGCCAATGTGAAAATCAGCAGCAAATAGGATGCTGCTCCCTTATGAGAAATGTCAGAAACCGATTGCTCACATCAAAAACAAAATGTTATGATTACCATCATCACCTTTCTAATTACAGTGGTCATGTCTATCGTCACCTACTTTGGAGGCTGACCACCCCCTTCCCCTGAGGTAATGTAGGGAAGAAAACGTGAAAAAACGACCGGGATGGCTCTGCCTTTCCGGTCGTTTTTTGTTGTCGTTTTTTGTTGTCGTTCGCGCTTTATTGCTTATCCTTTACCAGATAGGGGAACGTCCTGTTGTCTGCTCCGAAAGACACGTATTCACCATTGATGTAATACACTTCCCACGGCTGGTATGCTTTCAGCAAGTTGGCCATATCGCTGGCAACACCGGGATGCTCTTCCCTCCCCTTATTGGGGCCTGTGCTCCTGGACTCGGCAGCATACATCACATAAGCCGTCACCTTGCAATCCACGAGATGGCCACTGGCATCGACCTTGGCATCCTTGATGCTGAAGATGATGCGCCTTGAATTGGACAGACCCGGATATTTTTCAAGTTTCAACGGGAATTTCTGCTTCAGTTCGTTAAAGTCCTTGACATTGCTCAGATTCAGACCCTCTACAGCCAGTTTGTTGTCATAGGCCACCTGTCCGGTTTTCTTCCCCTGCTCAAAGTCAATGAACTGCTCGTTCTCGTAGTGCCTCTCAAAGCCTTCATTTGTGGCTTGCAACACCTTGCCTTTTCCCAGGTGGAGTTTTCCCGAGTACCAAGAGGCGACAATGTTTTCTCCGTCGCGGTATTTCTCATACACACGATTCAAGCCCTCAGCATCGACGCTCTTCTCTTGCTTCACATTGGTGCTTTTGTCGGTAATACTGTATCTGATGCTGTCCAGGCAGAGGGCATCTTGCTTGATGCTCCAATAGGCGATGTATCCCTCCCAATTGGCGGAACGGATGTCGCGGTTATCAGGCAGAAGAGCCAACATCTTGTTGTATCGCTCTGCCTCTGCCTTGATGGGGCGGCCAAGGACCTCCCACTGAGCGCCATCAATAATGATGAAGTCACCCTCCTGACTGGTGGCGTTGGCTGAGATGGAGATGGTCAAAAACAGAAGATATAATAATGATCTTTTCATTTTTTTAGTTTTTATAGATGCTATAGATGGGATAGATGCTATAGACGGGATAGACGCTATAGATAGGATAGATGATGGGGAATCAGTTGTTTTCCTCGAAGATAGCCATGCGCTCATCAAGGAGGTCATACTGATTGTCGCGGATGAAGGAGGTGCAGACACGCAGCCCCTCCTGATGGCTGCCTGTGGTGATCAGGCAGATGGCACTCACCCCATAATACATCAGTTCGTGAGCCAGTTGTCCGCTGGTCATGCCCTTGTATCCGATGGTGAAATAGAAGCCGTCGGCGATGGGGCGCCCCATGTCCTGGTCATATACGATATGGAAGCCATGGCGGAGGAAGATCTCCTTAAGCCTGTGAGCACGGCGACCATACTCCATCACCTCGTCGTGGAAGTTGTATGTGCCGTCGCACGCCGCCTTCATGATGGCAGCCAGGGCAAACTGCGCGCTGTGGCTCGTTCCTGAGGACAGCGCATAGAGGATGCGCGTAGAGAACACCATGCCGAAAGGCAAGCCCTCGTAGCGAGCCGACAGAGCCTCGAAATGGCGGTGGAACAGATGGTCGCTGATGCAGGTGACTGCAATGCGCTCGCCCGCATAACTGAACGCCTTTGACCCACTGATGAGCAGCATATAGTTGTCGGTATAGCGTGCCACGGTAGCCTGGTAAGGTGGTTGGAACGGTTTGCTCAAGTCGTTGCGGAAGTCCATGGCGAAATAAGCCAAGTCCTCGATGACCACGGCATCATACTTCGTAGCCAACTGACCGATGGCCTTCAGTTCCTCCTCCGTGAGGCAGACCCACGACGGATTGTTGGGGTTGCTGTAGAGGATGGCGCAGATATTGCCATTTTTCAAATACTCCTCCAGTTTGGGAGCCAGTCGGTCGCCCCGATAGTCGTAGACATCAAAGGTCTCGAAATGGCCACCCATCACCTGAATCTGCATTTTCTGAACCGGGAAACCCGGATCAATGAAGAGTACGGTGTCTTTCTGCGGGTTGAGTTGCTGGCAGAGCATCAGCGATGCATAAGTTCCCTGCATGGAACCCACGGTAGGCACGCAGCCCTCCGCATTGATGTCCACGCCGATGAACGCCTTGACGAATCTGCTCGCCTGCTTTTTGAGTTCGGGATAGCCCTGGATGTCGGGATAACTGTTGGCGATGCCCTCATTGAGCGCCTTCACCTGCGCCTCCACGCCCACTTTTGCGGCACGCAGTCCAGGGATGCCCATCTCCATTTTGATGAACTCCACCCCCGACTCCTGTTCGGCATGAGCCGCGATGGCCTTCACCTCACGGATGGTCGCCTTAGCGAAATCCTGGATGCCATAGTCACGGATGGCATTGTCGATGAGCGACTTGGATATGGGAGTTGGTTTCATCGCTGTGCTTCCTTTCCTATGGCCAAAGCCTTGATGTTAGCCTCGACGACCGCCTCCCCCTTGCGTCCGAAGACTCTGCGGATGGCATTCTCGATTTTCTCATAATCGATACCCAGTGCTTTCTGAGCAGCACCGAGGAGGATAACGTTGGCAGAACGCGGCACGCCATTATCCTTTGCCAATCGTTCGATGTCGAGCATGATGACATTGCTGATTTTCTTCAGGTCGGCCTTAAGAGTCTCGATCTCCGGGTAGTTGGGGATGTTGACAAACGGAGCCGACGAAGTGATGATCCACCCCTCCTTGGAGAGGAAAGGCAGGTAGCGGAGAGCCTCCATGGGTTCCATGGAGATGATGACATCCGCCTGTCCCTTTGGAATCAGGTCGCTGGCGATGGGGTCGGACGAGATGCGCAGGTTGCTCTGCACATCACCACCCCGCTGCGACATGCCATGCACCTCAGCCTGTTTGATGTAAAGGTTCTCCTTCATGGCAGCCTCGCCGATGATGGTGGCGATGGAAAGGATACCCTGTCCTCCCACACCGCAAAGAATGACATCTGTTTTCATTTCTGAGCCTCCTTTGCTTTCATTTGTTTGTGATGACGTGCAAGTGTCTGTACACACTCGCGTCTCGGAATGATGACGCTCACGCCCTTGTATTCGATTTCCTGACGGATGATGGCCGTGATTTCAGGCATGTTCTTGGGCAGGGGCACCACCACATGGAGGTGAGCCTCATCCACGCCCAGTCCCCGGCAGATGGCCTCGAACTTGTTAGTACCCGCCGAATCCTGTCCGCCTGTCATGGCTGTTGTGAGGTTGTCGCTGATAACCACTGTGATATTGGCATTGGCATTGACCGCATCGAGGAGGCCCGTCATGCCCGAATGTGTGAACGTAGAGTCACCGATGATGGCCACAGCCGGCCACTGTCCCGCGTCAGCGGCACCCTTGGCCATTGTGATGCTCGCCCCCATGTCGACACATGAGTGGATGGCATGGAACGGAGGCAGGAAACCGAGCGTATAGCACCCGATGTCGCCGAACACCCGTGCATTGGGATAATCGAGCAGCACCTCATTGAGCGCCTTATATACATCGCGGTGACCACATCCCTGGCACAGAGCAGGGGGACGTCCCACCACATCGTCACATTTGTCGTAGCCCTTGATTGGAGCGATGCCCAAAGCGGCCCGCACGCAATCCGGGCTCAGTTCACCCGTCCGGGGCAGTTCGCCACTAAGTCTTCCCTTGATGACGGCATTGCCCGGCATGATACCCCGGAGCATTTCCTCGACCACCGGTTGTCCCTCCTCGACCACCAGTACGCTGTCACATTCCTCCGTCATCCGCCGAACGAGCGATTTCGGGAGCGGGTAGCGGGAGATTTTCAGCAAGGGGAAAGGACTAGATTTTCCGAAACACTCCATCACATAATTGTATGCGATGCCGCAGGCGATGATGCCCATGGAATGGTCTTCGCCATCGATATAAGCATTCGCCTTGGACGTAGCAGCATCCTCCTCCAGCGCATCCTGCTGCGCCGTGACGAAATCATTGCGACGACGAGCATTGACCGGCAGCAGCACCCAGTTGGCAGCCACCGAGTCGTAGTTGAGCGCATTCTCCTCACGCGCTTTCTCAGCCACCTCAACGACGGCACGCGAGTGCGCCATGCGCGTGGTGATGCGCATGAGCACGGGCAGATGTATTTTTTCCGAATACTCGAAAGCCTCACCGATCATGTCGTAGGCCTCCTGCTGAGAACTCGGCTCGAAGACCGGCACCATAGCAAAATGGCCATAGAACCTGCTGTCCTGCTCATCCTGGGAAGAGTGCATGGAGGGGTCATCAGCAGCCACGACCACGATACCGCCGTTGGTACCCGTCATGCCCGAGTTGATGAATGGGTCTGCGCACACGTTCATACCCACATGCTTCATGCAGACCATAGCCCTTTTTCCCATGTAAGACATGCCCAGGGCAGCCTCCATGGCTGTTTTCTCATTGGTACACCAGTTGCGGTGCACGTTACGCTCAATAGCGAGTGGCGACTGCTGGATGTATTCGGTGATCTCCGTTGAGGGAGTCCCCGGATAGGCATAAACGCCGCTTAATCCTGCATCGAGGGCACCCTGTGCGATGGCCTCGTCGCCCAATAGAAGTTTCTTCATAATTATGTTATTTTTTAATATAGGAGTTTAGGAGTTTAGGAGTTTGGGAGTTTAGACATTACTATTTTTGGGGGGTGATAATACTCTTTTTGGGGGTGAGTTTTGACATTAACGGGATTATTTGACCACGGCCGTAAGCGGACTGTGCAGGGCATCGAGGAAGCCATTGATGCGAGCCACCCACTCGTCGAAGGAGCGCACATCATTCTTGCTCCACGCCGACCCGAAATAATAGGTGAACTTATCAGCGCTTGTATATCCTTTGAGGATGCCCACGGCATGACCAGCCGCCCCATTTCTGGGTTGGTCATAGAACAATGTGCGAGTCTCACTGATGCCATTGGGGAACAATGCAGCGACATAGATCTGGAAGTTCTGTGCCGACGGATTGTCCGTGGGGTCAGCGTATGCCACGAAGTCACGTCCGCACCTGACAGTCTGTGTATCCTCCTCATGGACGACCACACCTGCAGCGATGTCCGTCGGTTTCGACATATTCTCATACCACACCGTCATGCGGTTAAAATTTGAGCCCTTGTCCAGGCTAAGCAGTCGGTGCTCGATGATGTTTTTGTCACCATTGGCCACCGTGGGGTTGTAAGTCAGTTCAACGGTGAATCGCAGTGGGCCGTTATCCAGGATTTTATAATCCTTGTAACTGTAGGGCATGACGAGCAACCCGTTTTCCATGATGGCAGGCGCGCCGCATCCGAGGGTGGGTCCCACCTTATAGCAGTCGAGACCGTAGCCATGGTCGAAATGATAGGTTGTCTCTATCTCCACCTGCTTGGCTTCATCTTTCTTGCCCTCTTTGAGCAGTTGCTGAATCCTGGCATGGTTGTCCAGTTCCACCTTATATCTTTTGTCCACCTCGAGGTCGGGAGTATTCTTCACCCACACATCGATGCCGTATGCTTTCTCGCCCGAGCGCTGCAAGGCAGGTCCGTAGAGTCGGTATGCCGTGCGGTCGTTCTCCCAAGCAATATCGTCGACCCTTTCAGGATACATCTTTCCAGTGACAAAGACCTTCATCGGCTGCGGTTTTCCCTCAGAGACTGTGAATGAAGCCTTGCCACAGGGTCTCACCGAGGCATCGATGAGCAATTTGCCGTCATAGGTAATCTGATATGCCACCTCTTGTCCGAGAGCGTTTTTCACGATGAGTTGCTTGCCTTTGGCCACACCCATCTGTGCATAGACCTGATCGAGTGCAACCTCGACCAATTCCTGCCGCTGCACGGGCTCATTGTTGGTGACCACGATGCTGACGTCTTTTGCCAACATGTCTGCAGGCAGCATCATGGCTGCCATGCCTAAGGCGAGAAAGAATGTTTTGGTAGATTTCATGTGATTGTTCATTTGAATGATTGGCTGTTTATCTGTCTTTTAGGTTGTCGTTGAAGAACTGTGCAATCTGCCTCAGCAGGTGTTGGCGCGTGTTGGCGCCATAGATGCTGTGGTTGCGGTTGGTGTAGATGATCTCTCGGAAATCCTTGTCGGCCTGGACAAGCGCCTCGCTGTACTCAAAGGTATTCTGCGGGTGGACATTGTCATCAGCCAGTCCGTGGCAGATGAGCAGATGACCATGCAGGCGTTCCGCCCTCACCGACGGGTTGACCGCATAACCATCAGGGTTTTCCTGAGGAGTGCGCATGAAGCGTTCGGTATAGATGGAGTCGTAGAAGCGCCAATTGGTAGGCGGTGCCACCGCCACTCCAGCCCGGAACACTCCCCTGCCCTCGCTCATGCTCATGAGCGTGCAGAAGCCACCATAACTCCAACCCCATATACCGATACGGTCAGCATCGACATAAGGTTGTTTTCCGAGCCAGATGGCCGTCTCCACCTGGTCGCGTGCCTCCAGTTCGCCAAGTTGCATATAGGTGCATTTCTCAAACTCAGCCCCTCTGCCACCTGTTCCTCTGCCATCAGTGCAGACGACAATGAAGCCCTGGTCGGCCAAGTAGTGGTCATAAATACCGCCCTGTCCCATCGAGCCGAAGCCCCAGGAGTTGACCACCTGCTGGCTGCCCGGTCCGCTATATTGGAACATGATGACAGGGTATTTCTTGTTGGGATTGAAATCCGCCGGTTTGACCATCCATCCATTGAGTGACACATTCTCAGAAGTAGTGAACGAGAACATCTCCTTTTGCGGACGGCTGAGTTTGCCGAGTTGCTCCCTCAGTGAGGCGTTGTCGACCACAGAACGGAGTTTGGCCCCCTTAATGGTGAACACATCGCACTGGAAGGGATTCTCCATGTCGCTCCATGTACCTATATAGTATCTGTAATCAGCCGAAAAGAGAGCGCTATTCCATCCTTTCCGCTGGGTGAGCATCGTGGTGCGCCCCTTGCGGTCGGTCACATACACCTCACGCTCCATCGGCGACCTCCCCGCCGCCTGGTAGTAAAGTTTCTGCGTCTTCTCATCGTAACCATAGATATCCGTCACGCCAAACCGGGCGTTGGTCAGTTTTTTGATTCTTCTGAAATCCTGGTCAATGAGATAGACCTGCAGGAAGCCATCCCTCTCGCTGGGCAGAAGCGCCCCCTTCTTGGAACAGGCGATATTGCCCAGCACCTCCTCCTTCACATATTTGGGCACGGTCTCGGTGAAGAGCAGACGGCATGAAAGCGCGGCGGCATCGGCACTGTAGACACAGAGCGAGTCCTGGTGGCGGTTCATGGTGTAGAGCAGCACATCCCCCTCGCCGATTCCCGTAAAGATGCGCGGGATATAGCCCTCAGCAGGCAGGGGTAAGCGGAACTGCGCGGTCGCCTTTGATGTCAGGTCGTGGCTCCATGCCGTGACGACAGCGTTGTCGCATCCTGCTTTGGGGTATTTGTAATCGTAGAATCCCGGATAATCAGCATACTCCTCACGCTCAGGAGCGAGTCCCTTGAAGAGTTGCAAAGCATAGGTTTTGACCATGCTCTCGTCATACCTGACCCAGCAGATATGGCGGCTGTCGGCAGTGAACGCCATCGATGTGGCGATGCTGAACTCCTCCTCATTGACCCAGTCGGGGATGCCGTTGATGACCTCATTGCGCTTGCCATCCGTGGTGACCTGTCTCTCATCCATTCCATTGACATCGACCACAAATATATTGTTGTCGCGAACGAAAGCCACCTTACGGCTGTCGGGAGACCATACCGGCGACTGCTGCGGACCGTTAGGAGAAAGCGGTGTCAGCCGATGGGAATCCACCTCATACACATAAAACTGCGCAGTGTATGAACGCCGGTAGATGCGCTTTGTTTGAGTGGCAATGAGGATGCGTTTGTTGTCGGGACTCGGCAGATAACTGTCAATGGACTTGATGTGCCCCTCCTCTGTGGCAGCCACATCGAAAATGACACCTGTTTCCTCTCCCGTGGTGAAACTGTATCTGAGGATTTTGTCCCTATCGCGGCTGATCTGTGCGAAACTCTCCCCATCAGACAGAGGTTTCAGAGAGCGCAGGTTGTCTGCGGCATATTTACCTGCCGTGATGTCACTGATGGTGAGTGCATCCTGGGCGAAGGCCGCATTCATCCCCCCCAACAGAACCACTGTCAGCATGAGGGCTTGGATGGTCTTTTTATGCATGTGAATAGTGTGTATCATTGATAACAACTTGCAAAAATACTATTTTCCGTCCGTCCGACCAAATTTTTCAAGATGAGAGTTGTTTGGCCGGATCAACAGACATGCGAAAAGTAAAGGCATCACTTTCTCGATCTTTCGGTCTCCTCGCGTTTCTGTTGATAGAAGCGGTCGATGAAATAGATTTGCTCACTGTTGGGCAGCATGATGAGCGAAGCGCCGTTGCTGAACTGCATGGTCGTAGGTTTCGAGGCATCGAAAGGCGGCCAATAAGGAAGTCCTTTGCCATTGGGATTGCAAGTCTTGGCGAAGTTCACCCAGTATTGCTGCATAATCTCAGCGACAGCAGCCTCAGCGGGATATTTGTCAGGTTGTGTGAGGAACTCCCCGTTGAGGTAAAGGATATCATCGGCATGAGCCACTCCACGGCGGCGCGGGTCACCGGAGAAACTGCGTTTTGATGGTTGCGCCAGGAAGGCCGAATATGCCGGTTGTTTGCCAGATTTGTTTTGCAGGGAGACCCATGCGTATGAAGGCCATGCGAATCCCATGTCGCGGAACATGTCGCCATTGGCATGAAAAGCCTCATCCACTGTGTTTGCCGGATAAATCCTCAAGGCCTCGTCGGCCATGGGACCGAAGATACCCTGAGCCGCCTTTTTGAAGTCCTCCGGTTGCATGGAACGCGAGAAGAGTGCCCCCTCATCGCTGTTGGTCATCACGATCACCGGCACGTCGTTGTATTCGCCCCGTTCATAGAGCCGATAGAGGTCATCGGTGATGACATATCCATCGACACAAGGCCAGAACCCGCCGAAGCCCACATTGTCGCCGGCGAGAGCCAGCGCATCCATCTTGCGGAGTTGTTTGACAGACTTTTTCTTCAGGTGTTTCTGAAAGGCCAGTCCCTGTTGTTCTGCCCCTTTTTGGGAAGCATTGGCCACGAGAGAGCGAGCCGAGTCGGACCAAGGAGCGAATGAGCCGCCGCTCTGACTGATGCACGCCCGGAACAGTCCCTTGGCCAATGGAGAAGCACACAGGATGCTGCAACTGATGGCCCCTGCGCTCTCGCCGAAGATGGTGACTTTTGAGGGGTCGCCTCCGAAATTGGCGATATTGCGCTGCACCCATTTGAGTGCGAAGATCTGGTCAAGCAAACCATAGTTGCCAGAATGGCCTTCAGGAGACTCCTTGGTGAGTTCAGGATGTGCCATGAATCCGAGCGCTCCGGTGCGGTATTCCACACTCACGACAACCACGCCACGCAGTGCCAAGTGTTTCCACAAGTCGCCTCCGTAATGCTCCGTCTGGAACCCTCCGCCATGTATCCACACCATCACGGGAAGGCGGTCATTAGCAGATGTGGCAGGAGTGGCTATACCCAGGTAAAGGCAGTCCTCGCTCATCTTCGGGTTCGACCCATCCCTCCGAGAGGGTTGTGGTGGCCACGGTCCGAAATCCTCCGCTTTCAGCACACCCTCCCAAGGCAGTGCAGGTTGCGGAGCCTTCCATCTCAGGTTGCCTACCGGCGGAGCAGCATAAGGGATAGCCTTGTAAACGGCGAGGCTACCGTCGGGAATACCCTCCAGGTCGCCCGTTTCCACATGAGTTTTAAGGAGCAACTGCCCCTGCACGTCTGTTGCTGTCAACACAGCAAACAATGTCATCACGATGATTGTCAATCTTTTCATAGTTATATGGTTTTGGTTGTTGTTTCTATATCGGCAAGAATGATGAGAAAAACTATCCGTATGCAAAAATACATCATTTTTGGCAGACATGCAGAAGAAAGCGGCAAAATCATTAGGTTTTTTCTCACTTCACTGGATTTTTCATTAACTTTGCACACGCTAAGGGAAAATCAGTATTTTCCAACACCCATATCTGAAAGACAACAGGATTCAACAAACATATCATAATGAGAAACAAGACGATTGCCATCATTGCCCTTTGCGCCATCATTTTCTTGGGAGCGTCATGCAGCAAAGGCCATGTAAACAACAGTTCGAGCAGCACATTGGAGGGAGACTCCCTCTACAATCCGAAGTATGCCAAGGGATATACGGTAAAGACCCTATCAGACGGAATCAGGCTGGTGGATGTGGCCGACCCCCAGAAAGACAAGGACCGCATGCCCGCTACCTACCACTTCGCACTGGTTCCCAAAGACGTGAATGCAAAGGTGCCCGAAGGTTATACCGAGGTGAAGGTCCCCATCGACAGGACCATCGTGATGACGATGCTTCAGTTGTCCAATTTCACCGCCCTTGGTGCCCATGATGTGATCAAGGGAATCACCGGTACGAAGAATCTTTTTGACAAGGACATTCTCCAGCGCGTGAAGAATGGTGAGATTGTCAAGATCGGAATGGAAGGCAATTTCGACCCTGAGTTGATATTAGCCGCCAATCCTCAGGTGATATTCATTTCCCCATTCAAGCGTGGTGGTTATGATGCCATCAAGGAGACCGGCATCACCCTCATTCCCCACTTGGGTTACAAGGAACTTGACCCGCTGGGACAGGCCGAGTGGATCAAGTACATCGCCATGTTCATCGGAAAGGAGAAAGAAGCCAACCAACTGTTTTCTGAGATAGAGAGCCGCTACCTCGATTTGAAAGAGAAGGTAGCCACCACTACCAGCCGTCCGACGGTCTTCAGCGGCGAGATGCACGGAGGCAACTGGTTTGCCGTGGGAGGGAAAAACCACCTTGCCCAGATTTTCCGTGACGCCGGCGCAGAATATGTGCTGAAAGACGACAATACCGGCGGTGTCCCCATCGAGTATGAGAAGATGTATTCCATGGCGGCCAATACAGACTACTGGCGTATTCTCAACAGTTATCCCGGAGACTTCTCCTATGATGCCCTGAAAGCATCGGAACCCCGCAACAGGTTGTTCAAGGCATTCAAAGACCGCCATGTCATCTATTGCAACATGAAGCAGACCCCGTATTATGAGATTTCGCCCGTTCAGCCCGACATCATCCTGTCTGACCTGGTCCACATTTTCCACCCCGAACTGCTTCCCGAGGATTACCAACCCGTGTTTTACCATTTATTGAAGTAGGCTGATGAGAAATCCGGCAGCCCTGACACTCCTTCAGATATTGCTGTTGGTGGTGCTGTTTGTGCTCAATCTCCTTTTGGGTACGATACGCATCCCCGTTGGCGACATCTGCAGCATATTGTTGGGAAACGGCGGAGAGAATGAGATATGGCGCAACATCGTGATCAATTCCCGAGTACCTCAGGCCCTGACAGCCATGGTAGCCGGTGCCGGTCTTGCCGTCAGCGGTCTTCAGATGCAGACAGTGTTCCGCAATCCCCTGGCCGGTCCCTCAGTGCTTGGCATTTCCAACGGAGCCTCCTTAGGAGTAGCGTTTGTCGTACTGCTGTCCGGTTCTTTGGGCGGAGTGGCACTCAGCCGCCTCGGTTATCTCGGCGATGTAGCCATGTCCATCGCCGCCATTATCGGTTCACTGTCCATATTGAGCCTGATCGCCTACATATCCCAGAAAGTAAGAGGCAATGTGACCCTTCTCATCATCGGCGTGATGATCGGTCACCTGGCCAATGCCATCATTGGTGTTTTGAAATATTTCTCCGCCGAAGAAGACGTCAAGGCCTACGTGGTGTGGGGACTTGGTTCGTTTGCCCGTGTGTCAGGTGACCAGATGATTCTTTTTGTCACCCTGATGGCTATCCTCATCCCCCTGAGCATGCTGCTGGTCAAGACCATGAACCTGTTGCTTTTAGGAGACGCATATGCCAAGAACCTGGGTCTGAACATCAAGCGTGCCCGCCTGTTGGTCATCATGAGTTCGGGAGTGCTGGTAGCCATCGTCACCGCCTACTGCGGACCGATCATGTTCATCGGTCTTGCCGTGCCCCATCTTGCGCGTGCCATTTACCGCACCAGCGACCATCGCATCCTCATGCCCGGTACGATGCTGGCAGGAGGGATTCTCGCGTTGGTGTGCAACCTGCTTGCCCGCATGCCCGGTTTTGAGGGAGCATTGCCCGTCAATTCCGTCACCGCCCTTGTGGGAGCCCCCGTGATAGCCAGTGTGCTGTTCAAAAGAAGCAAGAGCGATGGATTTATTGAAGATTGAAAATTGAAAATTGAAAATTGAAAATCAGAGATTGGGGAAGGGGGGCATCTCTGATTATTCGTATATTTCTCCATTTTCCCCGATGAGCAAGATGGTAAGTTGGCCGTTCTTCATGATGGGTTGGCAATGCTGCCGGCAATGGCTGATGACCACACTACAAAAACCAGGGATTTTCTCATTGGGAATGATGTTCCAGAGATCTCTCGCCAAGGTAAGATTGGTGATGTCTGTCGTGATGCCAGCCTCCGTCAGCATCTGTGAGATGAAAACCTTGTCCATTGTTCCTTTCCGACTGTGCGTATCCAGTTGTCCTGCAGCCAGTTTCACCGCCTTGCCCAGCATCACACCCAAAGTGACTTTTTCCAAGGCCAATTCATCGGCCATCCTCAGCGTCTCGCCTATATAATTTCCATATTCCACGAAAGCCTGCTGCGGCAATTCGGGATAGCGAGCCCGTACAAAGCGCTCGCTCTTCGCCCCGCTGTTGATGACCACTCTTTCAGTCCCGCTTGCCTTCGCCACCTCCATGCATTTCCGTATCGACTCGATGAACGCCTCCTCAGAGAACGGCATGACGATGCCAGAAACCCCGATAATGCTGATTCCCCCCACGATACCCAACCTTGGATTGAACGTGCGTCGAGCGATTTCCGCACCTTCAGGAACGGATATGACGACACGCAGGGAGACACCGAAAGGAGACAGATTGTCACGGATCATCTGTCTCGGAGCCTTGTTGATGGCCGGCTCACCTGGAGGGAAATCAAAGCCCGGCAACGTGAAGGTTCCCACCCCCACTCCACCTTTGATATCAATTACCTGAGATTGCCCATCCGAGATGCGAGAAACAGTCGCCCTCACCTCCACCCCATCCGTCACGTCAGGATCGTCTCCACTCTGTTTGATCACAGTAGCGAATCCATCACCATATCTGACAGGGACAGAGATGGTCTCGCCCTCAGGCAGCATCACCGACACCTCTGGGGGTGTCTCCTTACGCAACAGGGCGAGTGCCGCCGCGACAGCCGCCGCCGTAGCACAAGTGCCTGTTGTCAGTCCGCTGTGCAAAGGGTAAAACTCAGGGAGGTATTTTTCCACGGCACGTCTCATCCCGTGCGGTCCATTGACAACATCCAACCTTACTTGTTTGTCCAAAGGCATCATTTCCACTGGCGGATATGAAGGTCGCTCCACGGCAAAGACAGTCACCCCAGCAGATATTGCCACCCTCACTTTTTGTTCAAAGCCACCACTGAGTCCACTCTCCTTGGTGAGAATGGCATCCGGATGAAGTTGGCCGATGAGTGCATCCGTCTCATCCTCCTCATAATAGACCAAATGATCCTTTGGGAAACCCGCCTCCGCCGCCATACGCACAGAAGAGTCCCGGCGCAGGATGCGGAACCAACATTCGTGTCTCTCCCAAAAAGTGCGGAGTCTGCTGATGGTAGTCACCCCCGTCAGGGCCAGCAGCCTATTCACGCCCCTCTCCTCCAACTGTTTGGCAGCATCGTTGAAATCCCTGCACCAGATGACCTCTTCGGAACGAGGCGGGTAGCGCCGATCGAACCTGACAATCGGAATACAAAGACGCGTGGCAAGCATCAACAGGTTGCGATGCAGGTTTTCCGCAAACGGGTGAGCCGCATCGACAAGGAGCCGGATATCATTTTCTTTGCAGAACGCCTCCATCTCAGGCAAGTCCATTCCCCCCTTCAGATGCACGCCATTAGAGAGATCTACCACCTGTTCGTCACCCCGGGTGGAATAGTAATAGCGCGAGCCCGCCGCCTCCAAAGCCTCCGCAGCCCGCCGTCCCTCCGTCGTTCCTCCGAAAACGAGAATCATTCCTCCCCCTTTCTGAACAGATGTGTGAAATGCTTGTTGTATAGTTCAGACAATCCCTGCCGATTGTCAATGGCGTCTCCCACGACAAGCATGGTGGTCAGCGTGAGATGATTGTCGTGAACGATGTTGGCGAGATCTTTCAATTTTCCGCGATAGATTTTTTGGTCGGGCCATGTAAGATGGTAACAAGCCGCCACTGGTGTGTCTTCCGGGTATTCCTGCAGCAACTCCTGCTGCACTTTGTCCACGATAGCCGCACTGAGGAAGATGCACATTGTGCTCTGGCTTCGAGCCAACAAGTGGAGTTTTTCCTTCTCAGGCATGGGAGTACGTCCCTCTCCACGCGTGAGGATGATGGTCTGCGTACGTTCGGGGATGGTGAACTGGCTCCGCAGTTCCGCCGCTGCAGCCAGGAAAGAGGAGATGCCCGGTGTGATGTGGTAGTCCATGCCGTTGGCATCGAAGAAAGCCATTTGTTCCTGAATGGCCCCGAAAATACAAGGGTCACCCGTGTGCAGACGGACGATAAAATGTCCCTTATCATAGTGTTCCTTCATCAACTGGCATTGCTCTTCAAGATTCATATCTGCAGACGACCGAACCACTGCTCCTGATTTGTGACATTCTGTCAATGCCTTAGGCACCAAAGAACCAGCATAGAGAATCAGGTCGGCTTTCTCCAACATTTTCCTTCCCCTCACCGACACCAGGTCAGGGTCACCAGGACCCGCCCCCACAATCTCCACATGTCCCTGTCTGCAACGCAGATACTTTTTATCAATAGCGAGGGCGGCAGTCCAATTCTTGCCTTTCACCTTCTCCACTATGAGTTGGCCGTGATTGGAACCCAATATTGCCGCCGCCTCACAGACACTGGGGGTGCCAACATGCTTAGCCACTGTCTCGCTGGGATGGGGCACCTTCACGGCAGCCAACTCATCGGCGGTGAAGAACACCACATCTTCTTTGTATTCCTCTCTCAACACATCAACGAAGGGTTCGTCGGCTTTCACGTCGATCGTGCAATAGCGGTGGGCGCAAGGCAGCACCCCTTTTCGGCTGAAAGCCTCATCTATTTGGTCGTAAATGAACTCATAGTCATCGGGATGGTGGGCAAGTCCGAAACCTATCGTCCCCACCATCGGCACGAAATGCAACTCAAGCATACCTTTGGGCGCATAGCGCTTATAAGGCGTCACCATAATCACCAACCTATACCTCTTCGGGTCAGCCTCACTGATGTCGTTGATGACTGTGACGTGAGCAGGAAGTGTTTTCTCCAGGTAGTCAGTACCCTCATCGCGCACTTCCAGCAGCAGTGCCGTCGGTTGCCGATTAACAAATGCAAAGATACAGTCGTTCAGATCATCTTCGCTCGCTATCGGCCAATCAAACCGTTTTTCGAAGGTATCGAGTGCCCACAGGCCTGCATTGTCGCTCTGTGTGGTGATGACGGGATTTGCCCCAAGCACCCCGGCAATGGTTTGTGTCAGTTCGTTGGCACCACCGATATGGCCCGACAGTACGGACACCACATGGAGTCCCATGGTGTCGACACACACCACAGCCGGGTCTTCGTGCTTGTCTTTGATATAGGGCGAAATGGTGCGCACGCAGATGCCCATGGCACCGATGAAGACGAAAGCATCGAAATCCTTCCATCGGTTTCCCACCTCACTGCGTGAGATACACATTGCACCCAATTGTCTTTGGAGCATATAGGCTATGTCATTGCCAGCCTCACTGATTGTTATAACGGCTATTTTTTCCTGCATTTCAATATGTCTATCGGGTTGTAGTCATTGAGTTGGATATGGGTAGGTTGGTCCTCTGTCAGGCAGAGTTCCCTGCTTGCTTCGTGGAACAAATCCCTACTGCTTGGCCGGTCGGTCATCTGCTGAACCACCGGAGAGGAAACGCTGTTGGTGACAATACATCCTCCAGGTAGCAGTTGCCTGCACACCTTGGCCATGATTTCCTTCAGTCTGCCCCCATGACCGCCGATGAACACGGCATCTGGCTGTGGCAAGTCATCAGTGTTGGTTTGAAGGAAGTCACCGATATGCACGTCAATGCCCGGTGAGCCGAAACGCTGACTGTTTTGGCGGATCAGTTCCTCACATTCGGGACGTATCTCAAAAGCCACGACTTGCAGATGAGGAAACTGCAGGCGAGCCTCTATGGATACGCTGCCCGTGCAGAAGCCGATGTCCCAAAATACATGTTTCCCAGGCAGGCCAAGGGCTTGCAGGGTGAGCAGGCGAATGGGCATCTTCGTAATCATCTTCTCACGTCCGTCAAGCAAGTCAAACTGATGGTCGGGTATGCCGAAAGGTTTGGAAGGAGGCATCTTTTCCGCAGAAAGAATCAAGCAATTGGGATGCCCGAAATCTGTATGCACCGCCTCTTCAAGTGTCAGCGACACGACTTGTTCCTGCAAGGGGTTGCCCAAATGCGCGCCCACATGCATCGTATAGTAATCATATCCATAGTCAAGCATTCTCCGGGCGATGGCTGATGGGGTATGCTCACGGTCGGTCAGCACACCAATTTTGGCAACCCGCTCAATCAACGCTTGGTCGAAAGCAGGCCAGGGACGCCCTGTGAGAGACACCACTCGCATATCATGATAGGGCATCACCAGTCGGTGCGCCAACATCTGCAAGGAGTTGAAGGATGGAAAGAGCACGATTTCCGCTTCAGGTAGTTGGCGCTTGAGGGTGTTGGCGAACCCGAAGAAAAGCGGGTCGCCGGAAGCGAAAACAATGATGTCAGCGTCATGCCGTGTGTATTGTTCAAAAACTGCATCGAGAGGCACAGTGATGTCTATCCATTCAGCATCCATAGGCAAGAGCGGCGACACGAACTCATGATGCCGTCTGCCCCCCGAGAAGACACGCCCCTCCCTGATGATTTCCAACACCACAGGTGGAAAGAAAGGATGAGGAGCATCTGTGATTCCTATGACAATGAATTTCATAAGTCCCTCCCAGGTTTGAGTTGTTCTGCATCATCGAACGTCAGTATGGCGTTGCATAGCGTGGCAGCGAGGTTGCTTCCCCCCTTTCTTCCTTCCACGATGATTTTAGGAATGTCCTTGAAAGGCTTGACCATGTGTTTCGACTCCCTCACATGGACAAATCCCACGGGCGCGGCGATAATGCCCGCCGGGCAAGCCTTTCCCTTGCGTATCAAGGCACATAGTTCCATCAATGCTGTCGGGGCATTGCCAAAAGCAAAGAGTGCGTCGGGATGCTCCTCCACAGCCAACCGGATGCCCGCCTGTGTCCTTGTGATTCCCTGAGCGGAAGCCATCTCCACAACTCGCGGGTCACCGAGGTAGCACTTGGCCTCTATTCCCAGTCTGGACAAAGCCCCTTTTCGGATGCCGCTCACCACCATGGTCACGTCAGTCACAATGGTCTTGACCTCCCCTTTGGCGACTTTTGCATATAGTGTCTCCACTGCATGCTCATCGGTATGCAGGATTCTCTCCATCTCAAAGTCGGCAGTGGTGTGGATGGCATGGAGCAATGCCCACTGATGGCCGAGCGGCCAATCCTTGCGACGCAATTCCCCAGCAATAGTACGGAAAGAATCCATCATGATTTGCTGACCCGGTTTGACATCCTCATTTCTCTCCTGCGCATAATACCCGCGAGGAGTGATGATTTTTCCATCGCTGATGTACGACTGTGAGTTGCCGATGAGTATGACGGTGAACATATCCACATCCTCTGGGTCAAAATCGCCGAGAGAGGTAATCCTCACCACCTGCTCCTCGCGGCCAGCCTGTCGCACATAGCCGACGGGAGTATCCTGTGAACGAGTTTTGAGAAAAAGTTCTTGCAGACGGTACAACTGCCAATAGCGTCCATGCGATTTCGGATTGTAGATAGCCGTAACAAAATCGCCAGCGACGGCAGCCTTGATGCGCCGCTCTATCACCTCCCATGGCGTGAGCAGATCGCTCAGCGAGATGATACACATATCGTGGCCGATGGGCGCCCCCAGCAGCGAGGCCGCCTTTTGGAAAGCAGAGATGCCCGGAAGCGATTCTATCTCCACCTCTGCACCCCGTTCGCGGTTCATCTCATAGATAAGCGGTGTCATGCCATAGATGCCCGCATCGCCAGAAGAGATGACCACCACGGCCTTCCCCTGCTCAGCCAGTTCGAATGCCTGTTCTGCCCGTTGCCGCTCTTTCTTCATGCCAGTGTCGACACATATACAGTCATCCCGCAAGAACGGCCGGATGAACTGGAAATAGAACTGATAGCCCACGACTGCATCGGCCTGTGTGAGGGCCTCTGTCACAGCAGGGGTGATGTCCTCACGGCTTCCGGGTCCGATACCAGCGACGATTATTTTTTTCATTTCTTTTTTGGGGAGTTTAGGAGTTGGAGTTTAGGAGTTTAGGAGTTTAGGAGTTTAGACAATACCTTTTGGGGAGTTTGGGAGTTTAGACAATACCTTTTTAGGAGGTTAGGAGTTGAGGCAACAGCATTGGGAGGGCCGTCAATGCCACCATGATTATTTCTGCCAGGCGGTTGATGCGGACAGCCGTTCTCATGTCAGCCGTAGTAAGCAGACGGTCATTATCTCCAATATAGGGTTTGTCAAATTTTTCGCCAAAATAGTAATGGGAACCACCAAAGCGACAGTCCAATATACCTGCGAGGGCAGCCTCCGGATAACCGCTGTTAGGGCTAGCATGGTTTCGACCATATTTTTTCACAAATGAGAGCAGACGCAGCCTTCCTGATGCGACGACCATCAGCAGGGCCGTGAGACGAGCCGGAATATAATTTGCCACATCATCGATATGAGCAGCCCAACATCCGAAGTCCTTGTAGCGCTCAGTGCGGTAGCCAATCATAGAGTCGAGCGTATTGACCATCTTGTAGGCAAGCATACCAGGCGTACCTGCGACAGCAAGCCAGAAGAGAGGAGCCACTACCCCATCACTCAGGTTCTCGGCAAGCGTCTCCAGAGCCGCCGTTCTCACCTCCTGTGCCGACAACTCCGAAGTATCTCTGCCAACGATGCGCGCCACCTGCCTTCGTCCCTCCTCCAAAGATCGGTCAAGAGCGAGGAACACCATCCTCACCTCTCGGATGAGGGTGGTTCCTGCCAGGCAATAGAACACGATGATGATGTCGAAGATGATGACAAGATACAGGTTGGCGAGCGAGAGGAGATAACGGATTCCCCACCCCAGCAAAAAGATGAAGAAGATCAGCACAACAGCCATGCACGCCCCTTTCACCCTGCGATGCTGTCCTTTGTTGAGGCGGTGCTCCCCAAATGCAATCATCCTGCCAAACCCTACGACGGGGTGTGGCAATCGCTGTGGATCTCCCAAAACAAGGTCGAGCAACCAACCAGCAAGGAGAGACAAAGGATTAGTCATCTGTCAGGATTTGATATATTTTTTTCATGTCCACATGTTGGCGTACATGCAGGGCAAGTTTGTCGTATTGTTCTTCCTTGAAGGCCTGGTAATCGAATGGTTGGCCTGCTTTTTTGAGTTTATCCCCAAAGGGCGAGAGCAAGAAGTCCACAAACGGAGCATTGTCCAATATGCCATGTACGTATGTTCCCATGCACTTATCGTCAACCCTATAGCCATCCACTCTGCCATCACTGAGATGCAGAAGGGGCGAGGGAGCCGCATCCCTGAAAGGCAATGTCTCCCCCATGTGTATCTCATAGCCACGTCCATATTCGCACGTCACCTGCCTTGTTGTCTTCTCACCGCTCATATTGGTGGTGACGGGCAACAGTCCCAGTCCCGGCAGTCGGTCAATTTCCCCCTCCACATGGTCTGGGTCACATACCTCAATACCCATCAACTGATAGCCCCCACAGATGCCAAGTACGGTAGCCCCATTGCGATGCGCCCTGACGATGGCTTGTGCACAACCATTGCGGCGCAGTTCATAGAGGTCATGGAGGGTGGATTTGGTGCCAGGCAAGACTATGATGTCAGCCTTGTTGATATCCTCAACATTGTTGGTATAAAAAAGGTGAACGCGAGGGTCTTGTTCCAGCGAATCGAAGTCGGTATAATTGGACAGGTGTTTCAGCATCACCACGGCGATGTTCACCTTTCCCCGTTGCGCAGACATGGATTTCTGCGCCAGGGCCACGCTATCCTCCTCCTCGATATGAATATCCTTATAATATGGAACCACCCCAAGGACAGGAACCTGGCAAATATCCTCCAACATTTTCCGTCCTTCGTCAAACAGCCTCATATCACCGCGAAACTTATTAATAATGATTCCCTTGATGAGTTGCCGGTCCTCCGGAGTCTGCAGGGCGATGCTACCAAAAACAGATGCAAAGACACCTCCTCTGTCGATGTCACCCACAAGGATGACATCAGCATGGGCATGGCGGGCCATCGGCATATTCACCAGATCGGTAGACCTCAAATTAATCTCTGAGATGCTCCCTGCTCCCTCCATGACGATGGGGTTGTATCTATTGGCCAACCGGTCGAAAGCCGCACAAACCTCTTTTCTATAATCAATGTCCGAACTACCCCTTCTCCAATAGTCATACGCATTTTTGTTACCCATGGGTTTACCATTGAGCACCACCTGTGAGGTATGGTCAGACTGCGGTTTGAGCAGCAACGGGTTCATATCGGTATTACAGGGAATGCCCGCCGCCTCCGCCTGCACAGCCTGGGCGCGCCCAATCTCCAGTCCTTCAGGAGTGGCGTAGGAGTTAAGTGCCATGTTCTGCGCCTTGAACGGAGCAGGACTATATCCGTCTTGTTTGAATATACGGCAGAAGGCGGCGGCAAGGATGCTCTTGCCAACATCACTGCCCGTACCGGCAAACATGATGGGATGAAGTTGTTTCATAGTATGTGATAGAGATGGGTATAACTAGCCAGGACATTTTTGTATCTCATAACGGGAGTGGAAACAGGCTCGCCCTTGGCATTGAAGACCTGAGTGATGCTTTGCGGTATCTCACCCCCAAACTGCGTGTAATGGAACTCATGGCCACGGTATTCCTTGCCATCAAGGATAAAGCGCCGGTAACCCAAAGATAGTTTACGGTCTTGTTTTCTTGCCGTGATGGTATATGGCAATACATCGCACATCGGATATTCGCCTTCATCGCTGACGATGCTTTTGCAGAGATACATCATTCCGCCGCACTCTGCAACAACATGACCGCCACATTCTGCAAATTGGCGGATGGCTTTTCTTGCCGCAATATTTTTGGACAATACTTCGAGATGTTTCTCCGGGTATCCGCCTGGCAAGTAAAGCAAATCATCTTCTTTCAAACATGGCGCCTCTGTCTCAGGATCGAACGTCACCACCTCTCGGAAGGCATCAAGTGTTTCCTGATAGACGAACGAAAAAGACTCTTGGTTGCGTGCCACGACCAGTCTATGACTATTTTTTGGCACACATTCGGAAGTTGTTTGAAATGCTTTTTCCGTGCCGAGGGTGAGCAAACTCCGCCAATCGACGTTCTCTTCCAATAGGTTGGTCAGTATTTGTGACTCAGGCATCTCGGAAAAATCGAGTCCAAGATAGCGGGACCCCTGCTCCAAGCCAGGATGATTGGGCAATACGCCATAAAAACCAATTCCGATGTCCCCGCACACCTGACGAAGCATTTCCTCATGTCGTTTTGACCCCACTCTATTGAAAATGACTCCGCAGATATGAACATCTTTACGAAAATGTGCAAATCCAGAGAGGAGCGCAGCCAAAGAGTAGGCAGACCGTTTGGCATCAACCACCAGAACAACAGGCAGGGCCAACGTTCTTGCGATTTCAGATGAAGAACCAAGGTCTCGGTCATAGCCATCGAAGAGTCCCATCATTCCCTCGACGACACAAACATCTGCCTGACTGCCATAATGGGCAAACAATTCCCTCACATGCTCAGGCGATGCCATGAATGTGTCCAAATTAATACTCGGTCTGCCACAGACCAACTCATGAAACTTCGTGTCGATATAGTCGGGACCGCATTTGAATGGCTGCACCTTCCTCCCTTTTGAGGAAAACAAAGCCATCAGTCCGCGGGCAATAGTTGTCTTGCCTGCTCCACTTGTGGGTGCCGCTATCATAAAACTCGGTTTCATCAGTGCAAAAGTACGATTAAGCGAGCGAAAAGCCAAATATAATTTGACCTTTTCCGATTTCTTAGACTTATAAAATGTCAGATATGTGAAGGAGTGAGGAAAAGAAACGAAATAATAAATGGTTGAAAACATATTCATGTCATTCGGACATTCGCGATGAGAAAAGAAGCATAAAATTCTCGTACTGCATTGCTGTTTCAGGAAAAAGTTGTATCTTCGCGGGTGGAAAGAGGACAAACCCTTCCACTGCTCCATCCACAACCCCAAAATACGAACAGCACATGAGCACCATCCGACTGCTGCCCTACGGCATATCCGACTTCAAGCAAATCCAAAGAGAAGGAAAGTTCATCGTCGACAAGACGATGTATATATCCCGAATGGAGATGACCGATAATTTCATTTTCCTCATCCGTCCGCGCCGCTTCGGCAAGAGCGTGTTCCTGAGCATGCTGCGCGCTTACTACGACATCAATGAGCGGGACAATTTCCAGAATCTTTTCCAAGGACTGTGGATAGCCGAGCACCCCACACCGGAGCAAGGGCAGTTTCAGGTGATGTACTTCGACTACTCCCGCATCGGGGGAAACACCGCCGTGCTGGAGAGGAACTTCGATGAGTACTGCAACATCGAATTGGATGCCTTCGCACAACAATACGCCAGGTTTTATGCGCCTGACTTTGTGGAAAGCGTCAAGAAGATCACTACGGCACGGATGAAACTCAACTACATCAACACCCAAGCCAAGATCCTCGGCCACAAACTCTACCTCATCATCGACGAGTACGACAACTTCACCAACACGGTGCTCAATGAGGAGGGCGAGGCCATCTACCACGCGCTGACACACGCCAACGGCTTCTACCGCGACATCTTTAAACTTTTCAAGGGCATGTTCGCCCGCATCCTGATGATGGGAGTCTCGCCCGTGACGATGGACGACGTGACCTCCGGCTTCAAC
>JAEEGL016846376.1_pt1 | contig 70090 bp, 40 predicted proteins | sample 9134231 | NCBI WGS metagenome assembly JAEEGL01 (sample SAMN16246548, study PRJNA631951) | gut metagenome | biome: gut microbiome; feature: rumen; material: fiber-attached | host: Bos | place: Iran: Karaj | collected 2018-10
AAAGTAGTAATGCTGGAGGCTAACGACCGATTCGGCAAGTTCGAATTCCGTCCGCTTGAGCCTGGCTTCGGTGTTACCATCGGTAACGCCCTGCGCCGCAGCCTCCTTTCATCGCTTGAGGGCTATGCCATCAATACCATCCGCATCGGTGGTGTCGAGCATGAGTTCTCATCCGTCCCTGGTGTGAAGGAGGATGTAACCAACATGATCTTGAACCTTAAGCAAGTAAGGTTCAAGCAAGTAGTTGAAGAATTCGAGAATGAGAAGGTCAGCATCACTGTAGAGAACTCTACCGAGTTCACGGCCGGCGACATCGGCAAGTATCTGACTGGCTTTGAAGTGTTAAATCCCGAATTGGTGATTTGCCATCTTGATTCAAAAGCTTCAATGCAGATAGACTTGACGATCAACAAGGGCCGCGGCTACGTCCCCGCTGACGAGAACCGCGAGTTCTGCACCGACGTTAACGTCATCGCCATCGACTCTATCTACACCCCTATCCGTAACGTCAAATTCGCTGTCGAGCCCTATCGTGTCGAGCAGAAGACCGACTACGACAAGCTCGTACTCGAAGTGACGACGGACGGTTCCATCCACCCGAAGGACGCCCTTAAGGAGGCAGCCAAGATTCTCATCTACCACTTCATGCTCTTCTCCGACGAGAAGATCACCCTCGAGACTAACGACAACGAGGGCAATCAGGAGTTTGATGAGGAAATCCTGCACATGCGCCAGTTACTGAAGACGAAGCTCGTCGACATGAACCTCTCTGTTCGTGCCCTGAACTGTCTGAAGGCTGCCGACGTCGAAACGCTCGGCGACTTGGTGCAGTACAACAAGACCGACCTCCTGAAGTTCCGCAACTTCGGTAAGAAATCGCTCACGGAGCTTGATGATTTGCTCGAGAGTCTGAATCTGTCGTTTGGAACCGACATCGCAAAGTATAAACTGGATAAAGAGTAAGTATTAAGAAGGAGTAAGAAGTAGTAAAAAGGAGTTAGAAGTAGTTAGAAGTCGATAGTGACACTGCTACAAGACTCCACGAACAGATAAGGTCTATCGACTTCTAACTCCTTAAAACTTCCTCTGACGCCCTTTAACTTCCAAAAATAAAAATGAGACACAATAAAAAATTCAACCATCTCGGCCGTACTGCTGACCACCGCCACGCTATGCTTGCCAACATGGCCATCTCGCTGATCATGCACAAAAGAATCACTACGACCGTTGCCAAGGCAAAGGAACTCAAGAAGTATGTGGAACCCCTCATCACTAAGGCAAAGGAGGACTCCACCAATTCACGCCGCGTCGTGTTCAGCTATCTGCAGAACAAGGAGGCCATCAAGGAGCTTTTCGGCCCCGTCGCTGAAAAGGTGGGCAACCGCCCCGGTGGTTATACCCGCATCATCAAGCTCGGTTTCCGTCAGGGTGACGCTGCTCAGATCTGCTTCATTGAGCTCGTAGACTTCGATCCCGAAATGGCAAAGACCGAGACCAAGAAGAAGGCCACCCGTCGCTCACGCCGTTCAGGTTCAAAGGCAGAGGCTCCCGCTCAGGAGGCTCCTGCTGCTGAGGCACCCGCAGCCGAAGAGGCTCCGGCGGCTGAATAAGCGATTGACTGAACTTTTGACTGTCATATCAACAGACATAGAGAGTGCTCTTGTCCCCTTTCGAGGGTGCAAGGGCATTTTTTTTGCCGTTGCATAACGGCTCACTTTCCTTCCACACACCCTTTTTCTTCCACAACCCTAAACTCCCTACAACTATGACCAGACGACCAATAGTATTGATTACCGGTGCCACCAGCGGCATTGGCCAAGGCTGCGCAGAACGCTTTGCGCGTGGTGGCTATAACTTAGTGATTACCGGACGACGCCAGCAGCTGCTCGATCAGATCGCTGATGAGCTGCGCCAGACGGGTGCCGACGTCCAGACGCTCTGTTTCGATGTGCGCGACCGTGAGGCCTCGCGCCAGGCCGTGGCGTCCATCCGTCAGGAACTTTTGCCCATCGACGTGCTTATCAATAATGCCGGCCTTGCCCTTGGCCTCGAACCAGAGTACGAAGGCAACTGCGAGGACTGGGACACCATGATTGAGACCAACATCAAAGGCCTGCTCACCATGACGCGCCTCATTGTCCCCAAGATGGTGGAGCGTGGTGAGGGCCACGTCATTAACATTGGTTCCGTGGCCGGCGATGCCGCCTACGCCGGTGGTAATGTCTACTGTGCCACAAAGGCTGCCGTCAAGGCACTCAGCGATGGCCTGCGCATCGATGTGGCCCACACTGCAGTCCGTGTTACCAACGTGAAGCCCGGCCTCGTCGAAACAAACTTCAGCCGTGTCCGTTTCCATGGCGACAACGATCGTGCCGACCATGTCTATCAGGGTATCAAGCCCCTCACTGGTGCCGACATTGGCGACGTTGTTTTCTATGCTGCCAGTGCGCCGAAGCACGTCCAGATAGCCGAAGTCCTTGTCCTCGCCACCCATCAGGCCAGCGGCAGTGTCATCCATCGCGACTGAACATTGGCTTGTCTTTAGAAAGCCACCGATTTACGTTTCGAAAGTCACCGAGTTACGTCTTAAAAGTCGGTGGGTTTTGATCTGAAAGTCGGTGAGTTTTGAATAGCGAACACGGCAACAAGTAAATAAAAACAATGATGAGAACATTTTTCATTAGCCTGCTGATGGGGCTCTGTCTCATCTGTCCAGCACAAAACAACAAGACAGTAGTGGGAGCATACGTGACGGCGAGCTCCGACATCATGCCCGACCCAACCGTCATGACCCACTTGAACTACGCCTTTGGCAGCGTGAACGAGACATTTAACGGCGTCAATATCAGTCGTCCTGAGCGTCTGCAGCAGATGGTAGCCCTCAAGGTGCAGAATCCTGAGCTGAAGGTACTGCTCTCCATCGGTGGCTGGACGAGTGGACGTTTCAGTGAGATGGTCGCCACAAAGGCGAACCGTGAAGCCTTTGCCAGCGACTGTCGCCGCATTGTCGACGAGTATGGTCTCGACGGCATCGACATGGACTGGGAATATCCCACATCGAGCGAGGCCGGTATCTCCTCGTCGCCCGACGACACCCGTAACTTCACGCTGCTGATGAAGGCGCTGCGCCGACAGTTAGGTCCCAAGAAGCTGATTACCGTAGCCACCGTTTGCTACGCTAAGTACATCGACTTCCGCCATTGTCTGCGTTATATCGACTTGGTGAACGTCATGGCCTATGATATGAGCGATAAGAACAAAGCCCACCACGCTGCGCTAAGACCATCGCCCGTCTCGGGCTACTGCACCAGTGCTCAGGCTGTCGAGGCCCATCTGGAAGCAGGTGTGCCGAAGTCGAAGCTAGTGATGGGAATACCTTTCTATGGCAAGGGTAACGATCAGGATGACGGCATCAAGGAGTGGAAGCGCACACACACACTGCCTGAAGGCTATCGTGAGTTATGGAACGACGAAGCGCAGGTACATTATATCGTCAATGCCGAAGGTCAGTTCGTGTGGGGCATTGAGGACCTCCAGTCGCTCTCGGCCAAGTGCCGCTACATCACTGAGCATGGCCTGCGCGGCGGCATGTATTGGGAGTACAGCATCGACAATGCCGAAGGCGACAAGCGCAACACCGTTTGGCGAATGCTGACATCACCTGAAAAATAGGCGAAACGAGGCTGCTTCTCAGTCTGGTTCCATCTGGCTCAGGCGGCGCGTCTCAGCGCGTGCCTCGCGCCAACGTGGGAAGTATTTGTCCATCAAGGCGTGGAAACGAGCGTTATGGCTGGGCTCTAACAAATGGCACAGCTCATGAACGACAACGTGCTCCACACACCAGTCGGGCAGTAGCAGAAGATAGATGGAGAAACAGATGCTTTTGTCGTTGACATCGCACTGGCCCCAGCGCGAGATGTTAGGCTTGTAGTAGAATAATGGGGTGGGTGAGATGCCCATCTCTTGGGCGTGGGCCTCCACCATCGGGCGTATCAGATTCTCTGCTCGTTGCAGGGCATCGTAGATTTGCGCCTCTGTGCGTAGGGGTAACTGGTGATAGAAGTCGTAGCGAGCCTTCTCGCGTTCATAGGTTTTCTGTCGGGCTTCCTTGATCCATTCGCGATGGTCTTCGATGAAACGTTCTATTTCGGCCTTGGGTAGTCCGATGGGGGCCGACACATGCACATCACCATTCTTGGCGATACGCATTGAGAGACGACTGGTGCGGCGGTAGGTGATGATGATTGACATTGGGCGATTTGACTATTTCACGATTTCACTATTTTAGCAGCTGTTGAATCTGTGCGTCAGTGGAGTGGGGGAGCAAGGCGCGCAGATGGGCGGTCATGCGCTGGCGGCTCTCTTCGGGCGTGCGGTCACAGTGGCAAGCTTCACGGCCGTAGAGTTGCTCGGGCGTTGTGAGCAGCGACCATCCCCAGCCATACTCATGGCCGTGGCGGTCGGTGGGGTAAACGAAGTCTTCGGTGACGATGCGGCAGCCCATTTGCAATCGTGTGACATAGGCATCGAAGCGACTGCGCATCTTTGGTCCCGTGAAGCCGCAGGCAGCCCGTAGCTCCCGCGTGATAAGGCTGCCATGCTCGGCCAGCACTGCCAGAATGGCCTCCTCGATGGATCCTTCTTGAGGGGCAGGGTGTGTGGCGCGTCTGTAGTTGCACAGGTCAGGCCACCATGCTCGGCTTACGAAGCCCGCCTTGCCCGCGAAGAACTTGCCGTAGACGCAGTCGCCCTCAGTCACCGCCGGCCCTTTCCACTTCCACATCGGCCAGTCCCATCCGCCATCGGCGAACACCACGTAGCCACAGTCGTCGTCCACCAGCTCCTCAGCCGAGAAACCGCGGATGTTACTTCGTAGCAGCGGCAGGAATCCCGCCTGCTTGATTGTCTCAATAAGTTGTGCGCAGGAGTGAATGTCAGTCTGTAGCATGGTTGTCATAGTTTTGAGGGCTTGTCGATTAAAAACAAAAGTCGCTGTGTGTCAGCGACTCTCATTTCCAAACTTCGTGATCCGTTTGGGGCTCGAACCCAAGACCCCAACATTAAAAGTGTTGTGCTCTACCAGCTGAGCTAACGGATCGACCTTGGTTGCTTTTAACAAAGCGGGTGCAAAGTTACGGCTTTTTTTTGAAACGGCCAAATTTATTTGCGGAAATTTGGCTTTAAGCTTTAATTTTGCTGCTTTTTCTACTCGTTTTCCCGCACATCCTTGTCTTCCTTCAATGCTTTTTGGTAGCAGTCACGGCAGAGCGGCTCGTACTCCTGTGTCTCGCCGAGAAGCACGCGGCGGTCGCTGTTAACCTTGCGGTGGCTGACGTAGGCCAGCGCACCACAGCGCACGCAGATGGCATGCACCTTCGTCACATCGTCAGCAATGGCGCAGAGTGCGGGTATGGGGCCAAAGGGCTGCCCACGGAAATCCATGTCGAGTCCGGCAATGATGACGCGAATGCCGCGATAAGCCAGCTCATTACAGACGTCGACCAGCCCCATGTCGAAGAACTGTGCCTCGTCGATGCCCACGACATCAATGTCGCTCGACAGCAGCAGGATGCTTGCCGAAGAGTCGATGGGCGTCGACTGGATATGCTTCTGGTCGTGGCTGACGACGTCCTCCTCTGAATAGCGCACGTCGATGGCAGGTTTGAATATCTCAACCCGCTGTTTTGCAAACTGGGCGCGTCGCATGCGTCGTATTAGTTCCTCTGTTTTGCCCGAGAACATCGAGCCGCACACCACCTCAATTCTTCCGGGTCGGCGTGCCTCACCTGTGATGTTGTTTGTCATAATTGGGTGCAAAATTACAAATACGTTTTAAAAATTGCAAAGAATTTAGCAATTATTTTGGTGGAAAGCCAATAAATAACTAAATTTGTCGGCTGAATGGGAACATTGTACGTTGTACCCACCCCAGTGGGCAACATGGAGGACATAACGTTTCGTGCCATACGGATTCTGAAGGAGGCCGACGTTGTGTTAGCTGAGGACACCCGGACGTCGGGCGTGCTTCTAAAATACTATGACATCAAGAACCAACTGTTGTCGCACCATAAGTTCAACGAGCATGGCACCTCGGCCGGAATCGTAGGCCGGCTGTTGGCTGGTCAGAACGTGGCGCTCATCAGCGATGCCGGCACGCCGGGCATCAGCGACCCGGGGTTTTTCTTGGTGCGTGAGGCCGTGAAGGCTGGAGTCGAGGTGCAGTGCCTGCCCGGTGCCACGGCTTTTGTGCCAGCGCTTGTTTCCAGTGGGCTGCCTTGCGACCGCTTCTGCTTCGAGGGCTTTCTCCCACAGAAGAAAGGACGCCAGACAAAGTTGCTCTCGCTACAGGACGAGGAGCGCACGATGGTGTTCTACGAGTCGCCCTACCGTCTGCTGAAGACTTTGCAGCAGTTCTCCGAGGTGTTCGGCCCTGAGCGCCGTGTCAGCGTCTGCCGCGAGATATCCAAGGTTCATGAGGAGAGCGTCCGTGGAACGCTTGCCGAAGTGATAGCCCATTTCCAGAGCACCGAGCCTCGCGGCGAGATTGTGATTGTGCTGGCGGGCAGTGATAAGGAAAAACATGAGACTAAAGAATTAAACCAAATACAACTATGAAGAAAGTATTTTTTTATGGTATGCTTGCCATGACGTTCGCTTCGTGCGACCAAGCAGCTCAGAAGGCACAGGATGCCGCCATCACCCAGACGATTGACTCGCTGACGAAGGTGAATGAGCAAAAGGACAATGAGATTAACGACATGATTTCGACACTGAACGACATCGAGGAGGGCTTTCGTGAGATTAACGAGGCTCAAGGCCGCGTGACCGTTGCCAAGCAAGGCGAGGGTGCCGCTTCGAAGGCGCGTATCAAGGAGAACATGCAGTTCATTCAGACCACGATGGCCCAGAACCGCGAGCTTATCAACAAACTGCGTCAGCAGGTGCGCCAGAGCAGCGTCAAAGGCGACGAGCTGAAACGCACCATTGAGAACATGGTAGCACAGATGGAGGCCAAGGATGCCGAGCTTTCCGCCCTGCGCCAGGAGTTGGAGCAGAAGGATGTCTACATCCAGGAACTGGGCGACCAGGTGACGTCGCTGAGCGAGGACGTCAGCGTCCTGAAGGACGACAATGCCCAGAAGGATCAGACCATCTCAACGCAGGACAAGCAGCTGAACACGGCCTGGTTTGTCTTTGGCACGAAGAGCGAGCTGAAGGCCAACAACATCCTGAAGAGTGGCGAGGTGCTGCAGGACAATTTCAATAAGGACTACTTCACAAAGATCGACATCCGTGTGGACAAGGAAATCAAGCTGATGTCGCGTGACGCCAAATTGCTGACAAATCATCCCAATGGCTCTTACACGCTGGAGCGCGATGCCAACAAGCAGTACGTGCTGCGTATCACCAATCCGCAGCAGTTCTGGAGCACCAGCAAGTATCTGGTTGTTCAGGTGAAGTAATTCATCTGCTGTAAGTTTTGAACGTACCCCATACAGCGGCCCCTCTGCAAATAGGCAGAGGGGCCGTGTTCATTTTCAAGAACAGAAAGTGCGAAAAATGCCCCGCGACCCCTCGCAAACGCCCTGTGGCAGGGCAAACTGCGTGGGGCATTTTTTTTAGGAAGGATATAGGTGTTGGCACATTGAGGCGCAGCCGTTATCCCTCCTCATTTGCCACTCTACATTTTTCTGGGGGCAACCGATGCCTACGGCATCCCATCCCTACCGGTTGCATTATTCTTTAGCACGGTTTTACTTCATGTAAACCACTGCTTTACTGTCTTACCACTTAAGTCGCAAGTTCTTACCACTTAAGTCGCAAGTTCTTACCACTTAAGTCGCAAGTTCTTACCACTTAAGTCGCAAGATCATTTTCCCAAGGTTTTTCCATGCATTTCCAAGGTTTTTGTGGACTTGTCGTTTAGGTTTCGCATGCATCGGACAAAGGTGGCCGTTTTATCAGTCGGCAAATTGTTGGATGCAGCCCCATGTCTCATCCCTGTCGCTAAATGGACTGGCAATCACCTTTGTCCCCCATTGCAAGAAAAAATGCCCCGCGCTAAACTGTCAGATAATCAATAGATTATCTCTCTGCGCGGGGCATTTTTTTTGAGAGGAATTGTATAGCGTTTATTGCTGTCCGCTAAGCTTGTGAATGGAACACAAGGACCGGACAAAGACCGCTTTTGCAGGCAGGGGCGAAGCAACTCTATCTGAGCATTTTCAGCACTTTGCCGTTTTTGCGAATGATGTAAAGACCCGGCCTGCGCCTGTCGCCATTAGTGGTCGACAGGCGTTGTCCGTTTACGGCATACACTTCGCTGATGCCGTTACCGTTGGTGCTGACAATGTCGGTAATGTCCTGTCCCTCGTCTTCTGACGGGTCGTAAGCCACCTCCACGGGACTGACAAGGATTGCCAGCTCGTCGATAATATCATCGCTAGTGTCGCTTGTTATCAGGATTCCTGTGACATCAAAGCGTTTGTTGTCAATCATCTTTGGTACACTAATCTTGCTTAGCTTGAATGTGTTCCATAACTTAATGCGGCGGTCGTTGTGGCCCACGGCCCAGATGCCGCCGTCCACTCTCTCCAGACGCACCTTCTTTAGGGTGATCAGGTTGGCGTAGTGGCTGTCGTCCAAAGAGTCGATGCTCACATCAATAGGCTCGACATCCGTTTTCTCGCCAGGCGTAACGCTAATGACGGTGCTGAACGTAGTGGCTCCGGGCATGATGACAGGCATGCGGTTGATATGCTCCGAAGTGCCGTAGATATAGCCGTTGATCTTGTCGTACGGCTTCAGTGCCGTCTGTTCGTCGTCGAGAACGATGGCCCCCGACTCGTCACGCAGATAGACTCTCCCGTCGTAGACCTGTAGCACCTGCGCTTTTCGCAGAGTCAGCTCAGCCCATGTCCCTCCTTCGTATTGGTTGAAGGTGGCAATGTCAGCTGCCCGCTGGCGTTCACTGATGACGACGTGGCTGGTGGCCTTCAGCTCCTGCTGCCGCTTATTGACAGTCGTGGCCGTGATGGTGGCCTCGCCGGGGTTGACTGCCGTCATCATGCCGTCGCTGTTGATGGTGACCACGTTGTCGTCGCTACTGCTCCATATCACCGTGTCGGCAACAGTATATGACGGTGTGCATGCCACATTGAGTGGTATGCTACGTCCTGGCGAGAGGTCAACGGTGTCGGGTAGGGCGATGGCGCGCAGGTAGTTCACATCCTCGACTTCGAAGCGTATGACACCTTTCTCTTCTTTGATGTCCGCCAGTCCGAAGGGTGACTCCTCGCCAGCCCACGTCAGCAGGTTGGCGGGGGTGCTGGCATTGTTCAGCTCTGTCACATGATTAGTGCCGGGGAAGGGGTCGGAGCTTTTGGCACCATTGCCACCGCTGGCACGCAGCAGCTCGAAGAAGTTGTGCTTCGTGTTGTTGTTTACAGTGTTGTTTCGCCAAGGACTGGTATGAGTCGAGTCCACGCGGAACACCAGCATGCCGTGGCCTGGCAGGTAGCCGTCCCACTTGTCGGTCTTCTGCCGGTTCTCTATCAGGAAGTATTCTTTCTTGACGCGGGAGTTCAAGCGGTAGCCCGTGTTGCTGTTTCCTAATGAAGACAGCTCGTAACTGCCTTCTTCTTCAATCAGTTCGGGAGTGGCGAAGCCCAGGGCGTAGCGTTCGAACAGCGTGTAGCCTGCCGGTGTGCGCGAATTGTTTAGGTAGCTGCCGCCCGACATGACGCTCCACTCCGCGGGGTGGTTGCTCAGCCCGTTCTCCTCGTAGTCGGTGTCGTAGAAGTCGGGTAGTCCAAGCACGTGGCTGAACTCATGGCAGATGGTGCCGATGCCGTCGGGTATGCTCCAGCTTCCCGAGCCATACCGCTCAGTGGAGCAGGCATATCTGTAAATCAGAATGTCGTCTTTGCTGACGGCCCAGTCGCTATAATCGCCTTCGGGGTTCCACATGAACCCAGCATGTGGCCAGATGAGGCGTGCATCGTTGCTGGTAATGTTCGAGCCGATACCGGCAAAAATGAAGTACACAAGGTCGACCACCCCGTCATCATCGCCGTCGTACTGGCTGTAGTCCACCAGACTGTCGGCGGCATTAATGGCGTCGTACACAAGTTGGTTGGCATTGTCGGTCCCCTTAGGATAGAACTGACTGCGATTGACGGTGACTGGTCCTACAATATCGAACTGCGGAGAGAACAGGCCCATAGAGTTATCGTAGAAATAGTCGCGCACCGACCCTGTGAAACGTCCGTTGAGGGTGTTGTCGTAGCCCTTGTAACCACTTTTATTCACCATTTCATCGATAGTTTCTCTTGCATCGCTCTTGGCGAACTTCTTGTCGTTGAACTCCACCAGAATGATAAGACCGCGGAACTGATTGTAGTCGTATTCGGGAGCACGTGAACGCGAACGGGCCTCGGCGCGTAGCTCCTGCTCAATCTCCCATTGGGCGGCTGAACGCTGACTGACGGCTGGGGCCAGATGCTTGCTTACGCCCTGCAAGAACGCCTGCTCCTGAGGCGTGCGTTCAGCCTCGTCGTGAGCCCGCATGGCGGTAGCGACAAGCTGGCCGTCGACGCGCTGGGCATAGACATAGCAGCCCTGAGTGTCGCGCACCACTGAATAACCATCGGCAGTCGTCGTGTAGTGCAGATACTCATCGCCGTGCAGGCTGACGGTAATGAATGTGCCGTCGGGCTGCTGTACGCGGGTGGCTCCCGGCTTTGCTGGTATGGCCCATGTCGTCAGGGCGGTCATGGCTATAAGGATATTGGTCAGTGTGATTCGCTTCATTGTTTTGGCTACTTTCAATTTGTAATTCGGGCTGCAAAGATACGAATAAAAACGCAATAATACTAATTCTTTTTCCTTTAACAAATAAAAAATAACGTTAGGACATCATTTTTTAGTTAATTTATTTGTTGCTTTCGAAAATTCTGCGTAAATTTGCACCCGCTTTAGTTATACCGTAGCGGCTAGCACACCTCGGCGCATAGTTGTCAAGGTCCGCTGTTACGTCGCTAAGCCTGTCGAAGGCAGACTGATAAGAAGAACAAAAGAATAGTAATATTTAATAATCTATGAAAAAAAGACTAACGATGCTTTTGGCGAGCCTGTTCCTCTTGGTAGGAGTGGCTTTTGCTCAAAACACAATCACCGGTACAGTCTATGAGGACACTGGTGAACCCTGCATTGGCGCCACGGTCATGATCCAAGGCACCAAGCAAGGTACGAAGACCGACCTTAATGGTCGATTTACCATCAATGTGCCTGCAGGCAAAAAGCTTGTCTTTAGCTATGTGGGTATGAACACACAGACCATCACTCCGAAGAACGGCATGAAGGTGACGCTCACCGCCGATGCCCATACTGTCGGCGAAGTGGTGGTAACGGGTATCCAGAAGATGGACAAGCGTCTGTTTACGGGTGCCACGACGAAGATTGACGCCGAGGAGACCAAACTCGACGGTGTGGCCGACGTGACGCGCGCCCTTGAGGGCCGTGCCGCCGGTGTGTCTGTGCAAAATGTGTCGAGTACCTTTGGTACGGCACCTAAGATCCGCGTTCGCGGTGCTACTTCTATTTATGGCTCATCGTCGCCCCTTTGGGTGGTCGATGGTGTGATTATGGAGGATGCCGTGAACCTCGATGCCGACGACCTGTCGAGCGGTGATGCCACGACGCTGATATCCAACGCCATTGCCGGTCTTAACGCCGACGACATTGAGTCGTTCCAGGTGCTGAAGGACGGTAGTGCTACTTCTATTTATGGCGCACGCGCTATGAGTGGTGTGGTGGTTATCACCACGAAGAAAGGCCGTGCCGGCCACAGCAGCATTAACTATACGGGTGAGTTCACCTATCGTCTGAAGCCCTCGTATTCCAACTACAACATCTCCAACTCTCAAGAGCAGATGGGTATTTACAAAGAGATGGCTGCTAAGGGTTGGCTGGAGTTCTCACAGGTGGCCAACGCCTCTTCTGCCGGTCTCTACGGCAAGATGTACGGCTTGATGAATACCTACAACGAGCAGACGGGTGACTTCTACCTGCCTTTCACTGAGAAGGCCATGAACGACTATCTCCGTGAAGCCGAGTATCGCAATACCGACTGGTTCGACCTCCTTTTCAACAACAATATCTTGCAGACCCACTCTGTAAGTGTGTCGAGTGGTACCGACCGCGCATCTCTCTACGCTTCGATGTCGGCCATGATCGACCCAGGTTGGACGTTGGACTCGAAGGTGCAGCGCTATACGGCCAATATCAATGCTTCTTACAATCTGTCGAAAAACCTGACCGCCACGCTGCGTACAAACACCAGCTACCGCGACCAGAAAGCACCCGGCACGCTTAACCAGTCGACCGATGTGGTAAGTGGTGCTGTCAGCCGTTCGTTCGACATCAACCCCTTCAGCTATGCACTGAACACCAGCCGCACGCTCGACCCCGACCAGATTTACACGCGTAACTATGCGCCCTTCAGCATCTTCTCGGAGCTTGACAACAACTATATCGACATCGATGTGATGGACACCAAGTTCCAGGGAGAGTTGGAGTGGAAGCCCGTGCGTGGCCTTTCGTTGAACGCTTTGGGCAGCTATCGTATCAACCGCTCTAACCGTGAACACGTCATCCTTGACCAGTCGAACATGGCTGAGGCTTATCGTGCTGGAGTCAACAACCCCAATATCATGTACTCCAACCCCTACCTCTATAGCGATCCTGACAAACCAGGCGAATGGCCCATCTCGGTGATGCCCGAAGGAGGTATCAACATTCTGAACCGCAATGAGGTGAAGCAGCTCGACTTCCGTGGCACCATTAATTATAATCACGTGTGGAGCGTCAAAGGCGAGGAGGCTCACATCTTCAGCGCACTTGCCGGTATGGAAGCTAACCGCGCTGACTACGACGCATCAGAGCATCAGACCTACGGCGTCCTCTACAATCAGGCACGCCTGCAGGTTATTACCCCCGACTTCTACAAGCAGGCCAAAGAGGAAGGCACGCCGCTGACTTCGTTCTCGCGTTCGTACAACCGCCGTCTGGCCTACTTCGCCAATGTCAACTACTCCTACAAAGGACGCTATTCGGCCAACCTCACTGCTCGCTATGATGGCTCTAACCAGCTCGGTAAGAGCCGCCAGAGCCGCTGGCTGCCGACGTGGAACGTCTCTGCTTCGTGGAATGCACACGAAGAACCGTTCTTCAAGCGTATGATGGAGAACACCAACGGTGTGTTCTCACATGCCACGGCACGTCTGTCGTACTCGCTCGTTGGTGAGCAGACAGCCGCTTCGAACGCACAGGCCATCTTCCGTTCCACTAACATGTGGCGTCCGCAGGGCGATCAGCAGGAGACGGCCCTCTATCAGGCAAGCTATGGTAATGAGGACTTGACTTATGAGAAGAAGCACGAGTTCAACGTTGGTGTCGACCTGGGCTTCTTCAACAACCGCCTCAATGTTGTCACCGATGCCTACTGGCGCGATAACTTCGACCTGATGGGTTACTATTATGCACAGCTCGCCGGAAGACAGTATGCCAACGTCGCTTCGATGAAATCGCATGGTGTGGAAGCCACTATCACTTCGCAGAACATCATGACGAAGGACTTCCAGTGGACCACTGACCTGACCTTTGCCTACAACTACACCGAGATTACCAACCTCATGTCGGTGTCGCGCGTCATCGACCTTGTGTCAGGTAGTGGCTACGCCCGCGAAGGCTATCCTCACCGCGCCCTCTTCTCGCTCCAGTTCATGGGACTTAACGACGAGGGTATCCCCCAGGTCATCAACGAGAGTGGAAATGTCACCACCAGCGACATCTACTTCCAGGAGTATGAGCGTCTCGACCACCTGAAGTATGAGGGCCCGTCAGAGCCCACTTATACCGGCGGTCTGAACAACATGTTCCGCTGGAAGAACTGGCGCCTGAACGTCTTCATCACTTATTCGTTCGGCAACAAGCTGCGCCTCGATCCTGTGTTCTCGTCAAGCTACAGCGACCTGGCTGCCATGCCTAAGGAATTCAAGAACCGTTGGGTCATGCCTGGCGATGAGAAGGTGACCGATATTCCGGCCATCGCTTCCGTACGCCAGAACTACAACGACCGCTATCTGGGCTACGCCTATAATGCCTATAACTACTCGACGGCCCGTGTGGCTGACGGTGGTTTCATCCGACTGAAGGACGTGTCGCTGACCTACGACTTCAATCCCCAGCTCATCAGGAAGATTGGTCTCAACAGCGCTTCCTTGAAACTCGATGCCACCAACCTGGTGCTGCTCTATGCCGACAAGAAGCTGAATGGTCAGGATCCTGAGTTCGTTAACTCTGGTGGTGTGGCTACGCCGCTCTCCAAGCAGTTCACGTTCACGTTGCGTTTGGGTATCTGATAAGTTGAAAGTGAAAAGTGATAAGGAAATAATACAGAACCGACATAATTATGAAGAAGTTATTTATATATAATAAGGTGGTAGCCGTAGCGCTGGGAACGATGGCCCTTTGCTCCTGCACTGACAGTTTCCTCGACAAGGAGCCCGATGAGCGTACCACTATCCAGACGGTCGACGACGTCATCCAGCTCTTCACAGCATCCTATCCTGATGCCAACATCGGATGGGTGTGCGAGCTGTCCAGTGACAACGTGATGGACCTTAATTCAGTTCACCTGCCTGCCAGCTCGCAGGCCAAGCAAGAGGGTACACACTACAACCTGAGCTCTTCGGGTCGTCAGGACGATGAGATGTATCGTTTCGAGCCGGTCAAGTCATCGACTTCGAGCGACACGCCCGCCGCTATTTGGACGAGCTTCTATGCCTCTATTAACTCGGTCAATGAAGGCATGCAGACCCTTGACCGTCTTGCCGCAGAGCCTGGCTTCGTTGCCGACCGTAAGTACAACGCCGCACGTGGTGAGGGCCTCCTCATCCGTGCCTACGACCACTTCATCTTGGTCAACTGCTTCTCGCAGGCTTACAAGAACGACGAGCTGAGCCGCCGCGACATTGGTATACCCTATGTAACAACGCCCATTACGACCGTTGACGACGACTACGACCGTAGCAACGTCACTGAGACCTATAAGCATATCGTTGCCGACATGGAGGAAGGCTTGCGCCTCATCAGCAATGTGAACTACAAGATGCCAAAATGGCACTTCAACGAGGATGCCGCCCACGCCTTTGCCGCTCGTGTCTACCTCTTCCTGCGTCAGTGGAACAAGGTTATTGAGCATGCCGATGCCGTGCTGGGCAGTAACAACGAGACGCTGCTTGCACACATGTTCGACATGTCCGTGCTCGACGACCTCTCTTTGCTGAGCGACTTCGCCAATGCCTGGCAGAGCCCATACATCTACAGCAACATCATGCTGCTCGACACCTATAGCACCATCCAGCGCAAATGCCGCTATCGCTATGGTCAGGGATCGCTCGTCGCACGTGCCATCTACTATCACAACATGCCGCTTTGGAGCGGTTGGGTTGCCAATCCCTCTATCTTCGTGACGGGTCTGGGTGGCAATGGCTACGGCACCTATTACCCTGCATGGATTTCCGAGCAGTTCCAGTATAGCGACAAGGTGGCTGGCATCGGTTACGCTCACACCATTCGTCGTGAGTTCACTTACGCCGAGCTGCTGCTGTCCCGTGCCGAGGCTTACATTATGACTGAGCAGTATGAAAAGGCATTCAGCGATCTGCAGACATACTATGAAAGCATCACCAAGTTCTCGCAGAAGACGGCCGACATCTACAAGGCCAATAACCGTATGCAGCCTCTGACGATGAAGATCGTCGAATCTTGGTTTGACAAGAAGCGCGGCAACAACTACAACTGCTTCGACGACTGGAAGTTTGTGACCAATATGAGTCCCGACTACATTATCCCCGCTGCAGCAACGCCGTTGATGAACTGCCTCAACTACTTCCGCCGCTATGAACTGAACTTCACCGGCATGCGCTTCTTCGACCTGAAGCGTTGGGGTATGGAGTACTCGCATGAATACGGACTCAACAACGAAGTCTACACCATGACATGGAACGACCCGCGTCGCGCACTCGAGGTTCCCGAGGATGCCATCGCATCCGGCTTAGAGCCTTCGCGCCCACAGACCGTCGATTCCGTCTCTACTTCTACAGCTATTCCTGCCAGCCAGTTCTGGCCTCAGGAGGATAACAACGACAACGAATAATTAGAAAGGAGGAACCGATATATGAAGAAACTGAATATCTTGCTGCTGGCCTTCGTGGCTTTCCTCGGCATCACCGCTGTCATGTCGTGCAGCGAAGACGACTTAGGCGACACCATCTTCCCCAATGTCGACAAGCCACTTGATCGCACAATGGGAACCTTCCCACTCGACACCTTCATCAAGAAGCACATGCTCGAGCCTTACAACATGAAGTTCATCTATCGCATGGAGGACATTGGTGCCGACATGCAGAAGAACCTTGTGCCCGCAAGCTACGACAAGAGTGTGCAACTGGCCGTGCTTACTAAGTACCTGTGGCTCGATGTCTACAAGAAACTGGCCGGTGAGAAGGAAGTCTTCCTGAAGAAGAATGCTCCCCGCATCATCCACGTCATTGGCTCGGCAGCCTACAACGACGACGGCTCACGCACGGTCGGTGTGGCTGAGGGTGGCGTCAAAATTACCCTCATGGAGACCAACAAGCTCAATGTCAACGAGATTGAGGGTACCTATGGCCTTAACAACCTCTTCTTCCACACCATGCACCATGAGTTCGCTCACATTCTTGACCAGACCTTCCAGCGTCCTACTGCCTTTGACCAGATTTCAACGGCACTCTACGATGCTGCCGGATGGGCCGACAAGCATGACTCCGTGCAGTGCGCACTGGGATTTGTAACGCCCTACGGCTCATCAGCCAACCGTGAGGACTGGGTAGAGGTGCTCTCGTGCTACGTCACATGGGACCAGGAGCGCTGGGACCAGGTCCTCAACACGGCTAAGAGCGATTGGGAGGACATCGAGTTCACCCTCGACTCTTTTGAGGTCCGCTATCCTGGCGCCTATGACGAGCAGAGTCTTCTTGCAGCAGGCATCCTTCCGAAGTCCAAGTACGACCGCGACTCTGTGGGTTACCTTCACCAGCTCTCCAGCCTGGAGTACAAGCTTGCGCGCAAGATTATCAAGCGCGATGCTGACGGCTACGCTCAGACCGACTCTCTTGGCAACTGCATCATGGACACTGAGCACTGGGATAACGTCGACGGCAGTGAGGTCATCCTCACCAAGCTCGACATGGTGCGCCAGTGGCTCAAGACCAACTGGGACATCGATCTTGACGAGCTTCGCAAGGAGGTGCAGTCGCGCCAGTACATGACCGACGCTGCTGGCAATTTCGTACGCGATGCCGCTGGTAACTATGTCAACCGCCTCACGCAGCCATACGAGAACAATCCCTCCAAGACCCTTATCGAGTACTTGAACGAGGAGATTGAAGGCTACAAGAAACTCTACGAAGAAGCACTTAAGAACAAATAACGACAGCATACCATGATTATGAAAAAGATAGTATCCGCATCAATGATACTCGCCTTAGCACTGGCCTTCAACGCCTGCTCTGGCGAGGAAGACGACCTCTTCGACAACTCAGCTGCAGAGCGTCTTAACGCTGCCAGCGAGCTCTACTCGGCCCGACTGACCGCCCAGCCTAACGGATGGGCCATGCAGTACTACCCCACTTACGACGATTCCGCACCCAACGGCAAGGGCTATCTGCTGCTGACGCGCTTCAACAAGGACTTTACCGTCAACGTGTCGGGCTACGACTGGCCTTACTGGCGTTATGAGCGCGTAGGCGATGCACAGAGTTCCTCGCAGGAATGGGTGTCCCACTACCGCAACGAGTACCGCGAGGCAACGTCCTTCTGGGAGGTCATCACCGACAACGGCCCCGTGCTGTCGTTCAATAGCTACAACGAGATTATGCATTACTTCTCCGATCCTGACTTCCGTGAGACCGGAACAGGCTTTGGAGGCGACTACGAGTTCATTGTCGTCGATGCTCCCGATGATGCCAGCTACATGATGCTCAAGGGCAAGAAGCGTGGTACCTACAATCTGCTTACTCCCATCGAGGAGGGTATTGTCTACGCCGACTATATGGCCGACGTGAAGGGCTTCCACAACGAGATATTCCCGGAGAACGAGCTTATCAGCAACCTTGTCTTCTTTGGTGACAGCGTTTACCGCATGGACGGCAGCAACGATGGTCTGCCCAACATCTATCCATACGATGGCGATGCCATTGCCAATGAGAGCTTCAACCCCTTCCTCATCACAAAGCGTGGCAACGACTACTATCTGCGCTTCCGTGATGAATTCAAGCGTGACGACATGGAAGGCACGTTGCAGGAACTCCGCTATGTGCCTGAGAGCGATGAATTTGTCGGAACCGACAATCCCGCTTTCCGCATCACGGGCTTCCCGCCGGGATGGTTCTTCTATCAGGCACTGCAGAAAGGACAGAAGTTCAACCTGACTACTGCCACTGAGAAGTCAGAAAAGCTGACCACACTCTTTACCAACATGCGCACCGACCTTTCTAAGGCACTTAGTTTCACCCTTTCCAACACGCAGTTCAATTCGACGTCATCGGCCGATTCTGTCAGCTACAACGTCATCTACCGCGTGCGTCGAGGCACCACCTACGTATCGGGTCAGCTTACTGCTGCCTACAAGATGACCTACGACAAGCAAAGTGTGACGCTGAGTCAGCCTGTCTTTGATTCGAGCACCCAGGGGCGCACCGACCAGGTGCCCTCACTCGCCGAGTATTTCAACATGCTCGCCGGCACGTGGAATGTCACACCCGGCAAGTCGGCCTTTAACCTGTCAACGTTGCGCTTCACCAAGAACGACGACGCCGACACGTGGTTTGCTGTTTCATATACAACTAATTAATATCACTTTTTAAAAACAACAACAAAACGAAAACAGTTATGAAAAAGACTCTACTATTGGCTCTGAGCCTTATGGTGTCAGCTGCCTATGCGCAGCAAATGCCCAGCCTACCTCAGGTGAAGGCTGAACGCTCTACGCTTGTTCCTGACCGCAAGGCTCCCCAGGCTCAGCTGGTCGGTGAAAAAGGCGTCCGCAAGGTTTCTCGCAAGGCTGATGAAAATGTTCTGCTTTATGCTAAGCCTGCAGGTTCACTCTATCGTCACTGGGACAAGGACCTCCGTGGCTACGGTTCGTCGTGCGTCATTGTGGCTCCTTGGGAGGAGTACACATTTAATAACCTTTCTACTAATGCTGAAAGTACGGTATGGCAATTCCTCAACCCCAGCACGGGCTTGTATGTGGATGTCAACAACTACCGTAACGAGGACTTCAGCTACACCAGTCAGCTCGAGCCCGGCTACTACAGCTACGTGCCCTTCCTTTTAAATGCCGAGCAGACCGACACCTTTGCCATTGCCAAGGCTTCTAACTATTACTGGGCTGAGTCAAACGACTATACCACCATCGTACAGACTGACTCCGTTGCCACTCTCGGATTCCTTGACGACCACCAGAGCGCCTACGGATGGGGCTCGATGGACAATGGCTACCTCTACGGCTCGGGAACGCTCACCACTGAGGCTTACGGCGTGGGTACATGCATCGGCTTCGTTCAATACTACCCGAAGCCCATCTCTCCCCTTTATGTGGAGGAAATCTTTATGAACATTATGTCGCAGACCAAGAAGCCTCTGGCCGATGGTGTGGAGCTCACGCTTACTATTTTTGATACCGAAACCGATGCAGAGATTGCTGTCATGAAAGCCACTAACGCCGACATCGTTGACCTGGGTGCCGATATGGCCGGTACGTCGAGCTATGCTAAGCTGACGGGCGAATACGAGACCTACCGTCTCACCTTCGCACAGAAAGAAGTCGATGAATTCGGATATGAGCTGCAGGTGCCCGTTGTGATCGAAAACGCATTCTACGTTCAGATTGAGGGCATCGCTCAGGAAGGCGTAGAGTTTGGTATGATGAGCAACGTTATCAATCCTGAGGATGCCGATGTTGAGACTGGTTTATTTGCTATGTATTTCCCTGACATGGAAGAGGGTCAGCAGTATGGTTCTTTCCAATATGGAGATTGCGCACTGCCTCTGACGTTCACTTGCATGTTCGACAATGTGATTGTTGCTACCGACCTTAGCTATGAGGACGACAATGGTGACGAGGTGGCAATCACCAATGCCAACTACCTGGTCGTCTCCAACGACGGTACTCAGCAGGGCGTCGACTGTGGTGACGGCTCATTCCTGGCTGGTGTCTATGTCTACACGGCTCAGCCTTGGTTTGGCTCTGAGGGCGAGGAGTTCTACTTCAACGCCGAGGACCTGCCCGATTGGATTAGCATGCTGAATGTCGATGACTCCGACTATGCAGACTTAAGTGTCAACTATGTCACTGTTACCTGCGACCCGCTGCCCGAGGGTGTTGACGGCCGCTTTGCAGTGATTCACATCATGGGCCGTGGAAAGACCTCAGCTGACCCCATCTACGTTATCCAGGGTGAGGTTGACTATGACCTGTTAGGCATTGCCAGCCCCAAGGTGGATAACACCAAGGTTCAGAACGGTATCTTCAACCTCGCCGGTCAGAAGGTGACGAAGGCTAAGGGTATCGTTGTGAAGAATGGTAAGAAGGTCATCGTTAAGTAATTAGTCTTATTTGATGTCTGACCGCCTCGTCAACTGTCGAGGCGTGCCAGCGCAAAGCAACCCTGTGACATTATGAATAGCGGCCGTTTGTCTCGACAGACAAGCGGCCGCTTTTAGTGCCGAGTCCTCTCGGAGAGGAGTGGGAGTTCCCTCGGAGGGAAGTGTCGGTTCCCTCGGAGGGAAGTGTCGGTTCCCTCGGTGGGAAAGGGTGGGCCCGACGGAAAACCGTCGGGAACGGCGGCTCGGAGGAAGGGGGAGCCCGAGGGAAAACCGTCGGGAACGGCGGCTCGGAGGGGAATGGAGAGCCTCTCGGAAGGTTTACAATTGTTCGAGCATTACCTCAATGCCCTTCTTCGAGAGGTCGAGCTGAACTATTGTACCGTCGTGCGAGCGGAAGATGCACGTCCGCCGCTTGGTGTTCAGTTTGTAGACCAATTGCATGTTGACAATCGTGCTGCGATCAATCCTTATGAAGGTGCCGCTTAGTGTTCGTTCGAGTGCTGCGAGGCTCTCCATGACCATCTCCTCTCCGTCGAATGTGGTCAGTATGGCATAGTTGCCGTCAGCTCGGGCAAAGGCGATGTTCTCAGCTTTCAGGAACAGTCGGCCGTTGACGTTTTTGAACGAGAGCAGCCCTGCCGTATCCATCACTTGTCTGTTAGCCCCGTACTGTTCCACTGCCTTTGCTATTGCTACCGCGAGCTCTCCCACGTCGATGGGCTTCAGCAGGTAGTCCACCGCCTGAAACTTTATGGCCTCCATCAGATAGCGGCGCTCGTTGTATGCAGTGGTGAAGATGATCATGGGCAGTGGCTGCGTGCGGCTCACCTCAGCCAGCAGTTGCAGTGCGTCGCGCCCTTGCAGCTGTATGTCGAGCAGCAGCAGGTCGGGCTTGTGGCGTAGTATGCTCTGCAAGGCCTGATCGTAGTCCTCGCAACTGTCGACCACCTCCACCTGTGGCCGGTGTGCCTCCAGTTTCTTTAGCAGTGTGAGCCGTGGCAGGCGTTCGTCCTCCACGACGATGGCTCTCAGTGTCTTCATATTGTTTTTTTTGTTATACAAACTCATAGTCGTCGGGTATGGACATGACGAAGCGCGTGCCGGCCGGCCGCCCCTGTTCGTCCTTCAGGTCATCTACCGTCTGCACGATGTGCCTTCTGTTTGTCTGGTTGTACAGTGCTATCTGCTCCAACAGTATTTCCAGCCCCTTCTTGCTCGAATTGGTGTTCAGCTCCGCCGCTGTCTGGCGCCCCACGCCATTGTCCTTTACACTGACGATGGTGTTTCCTTCGCTGTGTTTTACTGCAATGTCGATGTCGCCGCCTTCCGCTTTGTTGCCTATTCCGTGTTTCACTGCGTTCTGGCAATACGTGTGCAGCAGCATGGTTGGCACCATGGCATGCGTGTCAACATTGCTGTCTATGCTGAAGGCGTATCGCAGCCGCTCTCCATATCGCAACTGTTCCAGCTCCAGGTATTTGCGTGTGTACTCCAGTTCCTCCTCCACCGAGCGTGCCGGGCGGTCTATGTCGGCCAGCGTCTGGTTGGTGAAGTCACTATAAAGCTTCAGGTAGTGTGTGGCCTCCGATGTCTGGTCGTTCATGAGAAAATACTCTATGCCGGCAAGTACGTTAGAGTGGAAATGAGGTATTGTTTTCAGACGTATGGCACTGACTTGCAACTCTTTCAGTTTCTTCTCTCGTGCCAGTTTCTGCATCATGTAGCGGTTGCGCTTCTGCACTATGAACCATGTCAGCATGACCATCACAGCCAGCGCCAACAGTGCCAACAGTGCTATTGCCCACCAGTGCTGCCACCATTTCATGGGCGGCGAGACGAACGTGTCGGTCAGCCTGTCGGCCAGCAACTCCATGGGGCGGAACGATGTTGCGCTCTCCAGTCCTGCCAGCCACACCGTGCCGTCGGCACCCTCCGCCATCGCTGACTGCTGTGGCTCAAGGAGGCTGAAGCCATCGTTTTGGTCCATGAACACCACGTCGTCGAAGCAGATGCCGCCTTCATTGTCGAGCCGAGCTACCATCAGCCCGTCGATGACGGCGATGACCAGTGCCCCGCGCTCCGACACGTGTAGCGAGCGTATCTCGTGTCCGCACAGCTGTGGCAGTTTGTCGTTGAGCGGCACTGCCTTTCCTTTGTGAAGCAGGAAGAGCGAGTCTTCACAGGCGAAAAATATGTCGCCCTCCGGCGTTCTTGCCATGGCGGTAACGGTGGGTCTCAGTGCTGTGGACACTGTCGGCATGTCCATGCCTTCGGCAGTGGTGGGGCTGCTATTGAAGCCATTGGCCGTTTTTTCGAGACAGAACAGGCCGTAGGAACTCCCCACCCACAGGTTGCCATCGGCATCGCTGGCGGCGCACCAGGGGTGTGGTATCTCTGTCGTCAGTGTGTCGGTGAGTTGTGTCTTTGGGTCGTATGCCACAACCATCTGTCTTGTTCCCAATATGAGACGCCCTTCGTGCTGTGTCACAAACTGGTAGCGTTCGTAGGGTAGGTGGAGCCACGTCAGTTTTCGGTCGGGACCCACGCGTGCCACATCGTCATGACAGGCCATGAACACGCAACTGTCTATCACAGCACTGCTGGGCACGAAGTAGTTGTCTGGCTGGTCGCTGACCACCTCGCTTCCTACTATTAGCTTGCCGTTGAGTGTTCCCATAACGAGTGTTCCATCTGGCATCATCGCTATCACCCTTGGAATGTCGTCACCATCGGCCAGACAGTGGTTGACGAAACGCCGGTTGAAGAAGCAGTATAGCCCTTCGTAGGTAGCCACCCATAGGCGGTTCCAACGGTCTACCAGCATATCCCTGATGAGGTTGAAGCCGCCAGCTATCTTCTCAATGCCATTGCCGTCGAAGCGGTAAACGGCGTGTGCATCGGCAATGAGCATCTGCCCGTCGGTCGTTGCACAGGCTTTCAGCCCGTAGTCGGGTTTGAAACCATCGTATTCGAACAGCTGCAGTGTACGCCTGCCTACCGTGTCGACTGTGTATATGCCATCGGCAGCCAGGGCATACAGTCTGTTGCCACACCGGCACAGCGACATGACATCCTCGTCGTGGCAGCGGTCTACTGCGAAAGTCTTTCCTCCCTTATGCTGGTCTATGACAAACAGTCCTTGCCCCGTAGGAATGTATATGCCAGTGGCATCGACAAACATCTTCCTGTCTGGTGTCATCATGTCGAGGAGCGTGTCGGCCACGACAATGTCGGCCGCCGTGGCATCGTCGTTCAAAAGGCAGAGTCTGCGGTTGGCCTCGCGCTCGTCCTCCAGCAGCATATACCCGCCAGGTAAGTCCATGGCGTTCAGGTTGTTCAGCAACCACTGTCTCGAGGGGTCAATCTGGCTCATCTCCACATGGTCGCCCGCCACTTTCCATTTTCTGCGAAAGCCCATGGCCCACACACCGTCAGCAGTCTCGGTAAAGGCCACAATGTTGTTGCGCCGCCCTCTGAGCAGTGGGGTGATGGTGTGTCCGTCATAGCGGGCAAAGCCCGACAGCGTACCAATATATATATACCCGCGCGCGTCTTGCCACACACGTTCGGTCTGCATTTGTGGCAGACCGTCCTGGGTGGTAAACCGCCGGAAGCTCTGTTCGCTCGACAATGGTTCAAGTGCCAGTGCCGAAGCAGCAGCCAACCACCATATCAATGTCATTATCACCTTTACTCTCATAATCGCTTCATTGGAAATGTTTGCTGCAAAAATACAGTTTTTTTTCCATACGTCCAAATCATTTTGGCACTCACTACACTTTTTTTTGCTTCGTCCAGAAAAATGGGTGCTTCGTCACTCCCAACCCACACTTCGTCAAAAAGCGGTGAAAAGACACCGTCGATTTGTCTTTTTTTGCTTATTTTTGCACATTATTCGACTACCATAACCAATAAAATAAGCTTTTATTATGAGAAAAAACAATGTCTCCTTCCGATTCAGCCACGGCTTACTGCTGCTGTTGACTTGTCTGTCGATGCCCCTTTGGGCTCTGGCCGACGAGGTGGTAGTTGCCGATGCCAGCGGCAACGAGCTGCGTTACACCTACGACAGCAGCGACGGTCCTGCCACTCTGGCGGGTGTTGTCAGCCTTGTGGCTACCGATGTCGTTGTTGCAAACAGCGTGACCGACGGCGATGGCAACAGCCATGTGGTGAAAGCCGTGGGCAATGGTGCTTTCTACAACAAGGCCGCCATTACCTCTATTACCTTCGGCGAGGCTTTAGAAACCATCGCCAACGATTACTATGTGTTTTACAATCTCGTTGCCTTGAAGCGGATTGTGCTGCCTGGCGTGAACTATCCGTTCCTGCGCAATCCCAGCGTGGCAAGCAGCGTCATCTTTGTGGTGCATCCCGACTTGGTGGACACCTACCAGACCAATGACTTCACCAAGAACTACCGCATCATGGCATACGGTAGTTCTACCGAAGCCGCTGTCACCACCACTGCGGGCAGTCAGCTACAGGCACAGGTGGAGGCTGCAGGCGTCAACCCCGCCTACGTGGAGTGCCTCACTGTCACGGGCCCGCTCAACGGCACCGACATTGATTTCCTGCACAGTGCGATGCCCTGTCTGCAGGAACTCGACCTGAGCCAAGCTTCCATCGTTGAGGGCGGCGACAAGTACCATCGTTGGAGCGTCAGTAACAACGGCACTGCCACCATCAACGGCTCATCGACATGGGCCACGCAGAACGACACCGTCGGCGAACGCATGTTCTACAACATGCCCATGTTGCGCAGACTCGTACTGCCACAGGGAACGAATGCTATTAACAACTATGCCATGTCGGAATGTAAGATACTGGAAGCGTGCGTCCTGCCCGAAGGTCTGCTTGCCATCGGAAACGAGGCCTTCAGGTACGACTACAAACTCTCACAAGCCGACCTGCCCTCGACGCTGACCGCCATCGGTGAATATGCTTTCCATGAAACAGCCCTGCGCCAAGTCACCATCCCTACGGGCGTCACCATTCTGGAGCGCGCCATCTTCTGGAGCTGCGACTCGCTACGCGAGGTCATTATGCACAACGCCATCAAGGAGATTCGTCGCGGTGTGTTCAGCGAGTGCTCTAATCTGGAGAACATCGGCGGCATTCCGGCCAACATTGAGATGATTGACATCAACGCCTTCGAGTTTGACCGTAAACTGACTACTCCCATTGTCATCCCAGCCACGTGCAAGACCATTGGCTGGGAGGCTTTTGAAAGCTGCGAGAAGATTCCCAGCGTCACCTTCAACGAGGGGCTGGAGGCCATCGGCTATAATGCTTTTAACGGCTGCCGCATAGCAACATTCAATGCCGTTCCCTCCACGGTGACATCGATAGGCTATCGTGCTTTCCGCAACTGTGACGCGCTGACCGAGTTCACCTTCCCGGCAGCAGTGACCGAGGTGGCTTACGATGTCTTGCGCGACTGCGACAATCTGGAGCGTGTTACATTGGCTGAGGGCACTACGAAGATAGGTTCAGCTGCTTTCTATAACTGTCTGAAACTGGCCACTGTTAACCTCAACCTGCCAACCCTCACCAGTATAGACAATGATGCCTTTAGCTATACTGCCCTGGTCAATGTGGTGCTGCCCAACAGCATCACATCGCTTGGCAGCAGCGTTTTCGCTTACTGCTCACAGTTGCAGAGCATCAACGTGCCGACAGGCGTTACCACAGTGCCAAGCTATTTCTGCCGCAACTGTCCACTGCTCACCAGCGCAGCCTTGCATAGCGGGCTGACTACTATCGGCACCAATGCTTTCAGAGAATGTGTGCAGCTGGCTACACTAACAGTTGACGGCACCGCTACCACAGCCCTGCCCGATGGCATCACCGTCATCGAGAGCAGTGCCTTTGAGAAGTGCGAGCGTCTGCTCATCACACAACTGCCCGCACAGCTACAGCGCATCAATGAATATGCCTTCTACCAGACGACGGCTTTGCGCGAACTGGACATTCCCGCCACGGTGACCCGCATTGAGTACCAAGCTTTTTATAAGAGCGGCATCACGTCAATCACCTTGCACGATGGCATCACCTATTATGGTAATGAAATGTTCGCCTACTGCGACCAGCTGGCCAGCGTCACCCTGCCCTCCGACATGACTGTCATTCCCGCTGGCATGATGCGCGGTACGCCGTTGCTGACTACTGTAGCCCTGCCCGAGGGACTGCAGATCATCAGGAATAATGCCTTCTATGGTAGCGGTCTAACGGCCATCACCCTGCCAACGTCGTTGGAGACGATAGAATCTTCTGCTTTCTACGGCACCCAGCTTGAGGAGTTGACCATTCCCGACGGCGTGAAGACCGTGGGCGACTATGTGGCTTACAATTGCAAGCAATTGCGCTCCGCCTCGCTGGGCCACAACATGGACTACCTCTCGAACAGTGCGTTCAATTATTTCGACGGCTGCGACTCGCTGAAGTTGCTGCGCATCTATGCCGGCACACCGCCTGCCATGAGCTACTACAGCGCTACTTACCGCAAACGCTGCGTGCTTGAGGTGCCCGAGGGCCAGGACTCGCTCTACCGCAACGCCGACTACTGGAAAGAATTCATGGAGATTCGCACCTTCTTCACAGGCGACGTGCTCAACCCGGTTGACTATGCCGTCATGCAGCAACTCTACCGCAACCTCGACGGTGCCAACTGGAAGCAGCCGTGGGACCTGACCAACGACCACCGCGCCATGGGCAAGTGGGCCGGAGTGACCACCGAAGGCGACTACATCACTGCCATCGACCTCAGGGAGCAGGGACTGGCAGGCGTGCTGCCCGACTCCATCTTTGTGCTCTCACAACTGAAGAAGTTGAACCTGAGCCATAACCGCATCAGCGGCGACCTGGGCCGTGCACTCAACGGATTCCCCGATGAGGATATAGCCCCACTCACCGAGCTAAATCTGGAGGGCAACCGCTTCACCGGTGACCTCTACCCGCTGGCCTCACGACTGCCACAACTCACCAGCCTCAACGTGAGCTTCAACTGGTTGACAGAGATATCGCAACCCTTCAGCAATGCCGTGCTGCCAAACGGAAGCTTCTATCGCGGCTACCAGTTCATTGACTGGGAGACGCATGAGTTGGACCTGCCCCAAGAAGCCGACACCATCATCGTCGACATCACACCTGGCATTCCCGCCGACATCCCCAGCTCCACGTTCCACCTCTACCGTCACGAGGCCGGCGACTATGCGCTCAACTTCTCATCGATGAGTCGTGTTTATAAGAACAAATGGGGCGATCTGAATTCTTCAAGCACCGAACTGGTGAAAGACAACGACGGGCTCTGGACCTTGCCCTCTGGCAACAGCAACTACGTGCTCCAGGCTCCTAAGGGACAGGTGCTGACCTATACCCATACCATGCCGTGGTGGAGCCCCATCACTTATCTGCTGCGCTTCGACTGGCAGGACGGCGATGTGAATGCCGACCAGACCGTCGACGTCGGCGACCTGCAGAGCGTCATCTACTACACCCTCTACGACAAGAAAGCCAATGGACAGATGTTCAACTTCACCTGTGCCGACACCAATGTCGATGGCGCTATCAACGTGCTCGACATGATAGGTACCGTGGACCTAATCCTCGCCTACGAAGAGCCTGCACCGGCTCGTTTCGCTACGGCCAGCGATTTGACAGTGGGAAATGACAATACGCTCTTCTGCGACGACAGTGCCGTCGTCCTGGCAAACAACGATGAGGTCGCCGCCATACAGCTCTTCGTCAGCGGTGCCATCTCTGCCCAGCTGCATCTGGCTGCTGACATCGAAAGCCGCTTCTCGGTAGCCAAGCGCAACGTTGCTGGTGGCGTGCGACTCATCATCTACTCGCCTGCAGGCCGCACACTTGCTCCTGGCCAGCACCAACTGCTGAGCGACCTGCCCGCCGGAGCCACCGTCGGCAGCATCCGCATTACCGACCCGCAAGCCTGCCGACTCGGCGTAGCCATCAGCAATGCGCCAACAGCCATTGACGAACTAATCGTAAACAACAAATCGTCAAACTGCAAATACTTTGACCTCAATGGACGCCCACTCTCAGCACAGTGGGACAACCTGCCCGCAGGTGTCTATATCATGCAGGTTAACGGCAAACAGTACAAAGTAAAGAAATAAAAGCATCACGAATATGAGATACCTAAGATTCATCCTTTGTCTCGTATGCTGCAATATCATTGCAGCCCTCAGCGCACAGAACGTACTGCGCGTAGACACCCTGCGCTACCCTGCAGGCAAAACTGTCACACTGCCCGTTGTCCTGGAGAACCAGAGCGACATTGCTGGTGTGCAGTTCGACATCAGCGTGCCATACGCGTTGAAGACCGACACCACCGGACAGGTAGCCATCGAACTGTCACGGTCCCGAACCACTAACCATGAGGTAACGGTGCGCGACACCGGCACATCGTGGGGCAACATCATTAAGCCCTCGGGCTACGAGTCACTGCTCTATCACAACTATCGCATAGTGGTCTATAGCAGCGACAACTCACTGCTCGTCGACAACGAGGGCGAATTGCTCACCATGCAGTTTGACTTGGCTGCCGACCTGCCCAACACCACCATACTGCCCGTCTCACTGTCGAGAGTCGTCATGGGCGGCCAGTCTCAGCAGAACGTGGCCGACGACCCCGTCAGTGGTGCTGTCGTCATCGAGGAGATTCCCCGTCCTGACCTCACCGTAGCCAATGTCAGCGTCAACCAATCGGCCGTCGGCCCCGGTGACACAATGGACATAGCATGGCAGGTGCGTAACATCGGAGAGCTGCCTACCGCTGCCGGATGGTCCGAGCAGATAACGCTCGTCAGCCTCAGCGGCACCTCACGCAAGGTGCTCACCACTACCTATTTTGACGGCACCCTCAACAACGGCTCGGAGGTGAGCCGCCAAGCCACCGTCACACTGCCAGCACTGCTGGGTATCGACGGTGCTGCCCGCGTGGAGGTGCAGGTCATCCCCTACGAAAATGCCGGCGAGCATCCCTCAGACGAGGATAACAACACAGTCCTCAGTTCAAACATCAGCATCACGAAGCAACTCGTTCTCGAATTGTCGCGTGAGCGGGTGAACGAAGGCAGTAACCAGCGCATACAGCTCAAGCTGAGCCGCAGCGGCCGTTGGAACAACGCCTACAGCTTCCTCGTCCAGTATGTTGCGTTGTCAACGCAACAATCAGACCCTCGTCTGCCGCTCCCTGAGCGTGTAAACATTCCCGCCGGACAGTCGGGAGCCGTCATCTACGCCACTGTCGGCAACAACGATGTGCTCGACAACGACAGCATCATCGACATCACTGTCAGTGGCGACGGCTACGAGCCTGTCACCGCACGTCTCATCATCGTCGACGACGAGCAGCCCGACCTGATACTCACGCCATCGAAGTCATTGCTCACCGAGGGCGAGACCTTCCAGCTCACGGTTAGCGCTGGCCGTCCGGCTATCGACGGTTCACCCATTGAGGTCTCACTCACCAGCGAAGACAAGACGCGATTCGAGTTCCCTCCAACAGTCACCATTCCTGCCGGGCAGACCGCTGTCACAGTCAACGTGCGATGCCTGGATAACGATGTTCCTAACTTGGAACTGTCGAACAAGTTCACAGCTGTGGCCAAAGGTTACAATAAGGGCGAGGCGATCGTCATCCTGCAGGATAACGACATGCCAGTGCTCACCTTGGCGCTGACACCCTCGCAGATTAGCGAGGCGGCTGGTCCCACTGCCGTCGCCGCTGTGCTGACACGTACAGGCAAGGTGGACAACAAGATTACCATTCGCATCAGCGACGATGCCGATGGTGGGCTCTACTACGGTAATAAGAGTCTGGAGATGCCTGCCGGAACGGAGTCCATCTACTTCAACCTCGGTCCTGTTGACAATCAACTGAAAGAGGGCGACCGCACCTACAACATCACAGCCGCTATCTGGGTGTCGTCATGCAATTGCTCCGCAGCCGGAGAGGCCGCAGGGTCGGTGACGGCACCGCTCACCGTGCTCGACAATGATGGTGCAGCACTCACAGTAAACTCATCGGCCAGCACGGTTAAGGAGGGTGGCACCACCACCCTCACCGTCAGCCGTAACACGACCGACGACATGAGCCAACCCTTGACCGTCAACCTGAGTAGCGACTACGACGAGGGACTGGTCTACGAGCATCAGGTCGTCATACCTGCCGGACAGCAGTCGGTACAGGTAGAGGTACAGTCGAAGAAGAACGACGTGACGGGCGACTCGCGTACCGTAGTCTTCACCGTATCGCTCGAAGGTTACAGCTCAGGCACCTGCTTCGTGTTAATCACAGACCAGACGTTGCCTGATGCCCGCATCGCTGAAATCAGTGCCGACCCGCAGGAGGCTTTTGTCAACGGTATTACCACTATATATATAAAGGTAGTGAACGAGGGGGCAGCCCCGTTGCCTGAACAGACGGTAGTGAAGCTGTATCGCAAGGGCGTGAAGGAGGCTGTGGCCACACTACACACACAAGCTGCCATCGCTGTTGACGACAGCCTGACGCTGTCGCGCCGTGTCGCTCTGCCTGACGAGGTAGGCGGCCAAGTCTATTACGCCACCGTCAATGAAGAGCGCACCGCCACCGAGCTGCAATACACCAACAACACGTCGGCTGAAGTGACCGTCAATGTCTTGTCGCCCTTTGTGGCTACTGTACAGACCGACAAGAGTGTCTATACCCAGAGCGAGCCAGTCGTTATCACGGGCCAGATTCAAGTGGTCGATGGCGCTTCGGCCGTGGCGGGCATAAAGGCAGAGGTCTACTTTGTGAACGACGGAGCCCGTACCACCGAGGAAGTGGAGACCGACGCAGACGGTAACTTCACCCTGACGTGGACGCCCTTTGCCATGCAGGCCGGCCATTTCGCCATTGGCGTGTGTTACCCTGGCGACAAGAAGAAGGACGAGATGGCCGGTATCGATGTCTATGGCCTGCGTCGCGCCACTACGGAATACATCAAGTGCGACGTGCCCGTGGGTGATCTCTATCAGAACACCGTTGCCCTGCTCAATCCCGGCAAACTGCCCCTGAGCGGCGTGAAGGCCGAGGTGGTTGAAGGCCCTGAGAACCTCGATGTGCAGCTGACCGTTCCTGAGACCATCGCAGGCAAAGCAACCGTTGACCTCGGTTTCCATTTGCTGGGCTCTGAGACCACCATTGGCAACAAGTGGGAGAACGTCGTTGTGCGCGTCACCTCTGCCGAAGGTGTCAGCCTCGACATTACCTTATATTATTACGGGCGCGCGAAGAAGGGTAACCTCGAGGTGGCTTCCCACCAGCTCATCACCACGATGCTGAAGGACGAGGGCCGCGACATTAGCTTTATCGTCACCAATACGGGTAAGGGCAACACCGGCAAAGTGACGCTGGCCCTGCCTGACTGGATGAAGACCCTCACCGGACAGACCATGCCGGGCCTGGCTCAGAACGACACCGCCACTGTGGTGCTCCGCCTGACACCCACTGCCGACATGCAGTTGAACGTGCCCGTCACCGGACGTATCGGCATCAACTGTGAGAATGGTAACGGAACCTACATCAACTTCAGCATCACTCCCGTCAGCGATGCTAAGGGAACGCTGGTGGTCGACGTGTGCGACGAATATACTTACTACACCGACGAGGCGCCTCACGTCAGCGGGGCTGAGGTCGTATTGCTTAACGCTGTCACAGGTGCTCTTGTGGCACAGGGCGTGACAGACAGCGACGGCCTGTGGAGCATGGAACTGCCCGAGGGCTACTATCAGTTGAATGTCACTGCCGACAAGCACGACTCGTACAAGAATAACATCCTGGTTGATCCAGGCACCACAACTACCAAGGTTGTGAACCTGAGCTACGAGGCCGTCAGCATCAGCTGGGACGTGGTGGAGACCGAGGTGGAAGACGAATACCAGATTGTCACCACCGTACAGTATGAGACCCGGGTGCCGATGCCCGTAGTGGAGACCATCGTGCCCGACCGCATAGCAGCCGACTCGCTGGGCGTGGGCGAAAGCCTCGTCTTCTATGCTATTCTAACGAACAAAGGTCTGATCACCGCCAAGGAGACCTCGTTCACCTTTGACAAAGAGTATCTGGGTGGCTACCACTGGGAGTGTCTTGTGCCCTGCGAAGGTATCGACCTCGCTCCGCAGCAGAGCCTCATCGTTCCTGTCAAAGTGACGAAGATGGGCAATGAGCCCTCTGGTGCCAGAAGGAGTTATGAGCTTGATGACAGCGGCTGTGCCAATGTGTGTCTGACGCTTTATACCTGGGACTGCGGTACTGATAACAAGATGCACTACAATCCGCATAGCATCAACTTCAGGGTATGTCCCGTTAATGCCACCTTAGGCGGTAGCGGTGGTAGCGGCGGTCTGGGTACCGGCATGCCCAACGGTGCTGGCGGCGGTTCGTCCTACGAGGCTGCTTCCAATGGTAATCAGATACAGATCAGTGATGACTGTAATTATTGTATTAGTGTTATCTCGAATACCATCCGCGACTGTGTGTTAGGCAATGTGCCCGTCGTAGGCTGTGTGTATGGTGTGGCATCAGGGTGTATGCCACTGGCTTTCGAAGACGCCACACTCAAAGACCTCCGCAACTGTATGGATGGTATCATCAGTTGTGTTCCTGAAGTGGGAACGGCCTATGGGCTCTATGTATGTAAACGTAATCTTGAGGAGGCTATGATGGACTGTGCCAAGAATGTACTGGGTGGTAAGTCGCGAAGAAGAGCACCTGCAATGATACTGCCGTCGTATTTGGTGGAATACCAGCGGGTAGTGATTACTGCTTATAAAGCTATGAAAGCTATCATAGACTATATGGAAGAGTTCTTCGGTGACGAGGTGTGGGTAACCGACGTGACCAGTGGCGAGATGCATGCGGTATTAGATAGGATGGGTGAAATCAGCAATGCCGGACGTGAGATGGCAACGGTCGACTTCGAGGATGTGAAACCGATGGCCGTCAGTGAAACACAAATGAAGGCCTTTGTGGAGCGTATGAACAACAAGCTCGACTTTGAGAAGACTGGCACTGCGCATGAGAACATGATTCGTGCCGAAGTTCTCCGCCAGTGTGCCGACAGCATCATGTCGGCCGACGAGGAAGCACAAATCTTAGGCTACATCTCACTACAGGACATGTGGGAGACAGCGACCAACGATGTCATCAGACGTTTGTCTGAGAATAACAGTACGGAATCTGTCTGTGCCACTATCTCCCTGCAGATCAACCAGACGATGACACTCACGCGCCAGGCCTTCCGCGGTACGCTCACGGTGTTCAACGGCAACGAGGAATTCCCCATGACCGACATGAAGCTGCGCTTGAACGTGACCAACCTCGCCACCAATCAGGTGGTGACCAGTCACGAGATGGAAATGCACACCGAAAGCCTGAAGGGCTTCGAGGGCGACCTCGACATGGAGAGCGGCTGGACGCTGGCCGGCAACCAGACAGGTGTGGCCACCATCCTCTTCATTCCAACGAAGTATGCTGCTCCTGAGGTGGACACTGAGTACTCTTTCGGCGGCACGCTCTCATACGTTGACCCGTACACGGAACTTGAGGTCACGCGCGACCTCTACCCCGTGAAGCTGACCGTCAAACCGTCACCCGAGCTCGACCTCACCTACTTCATGCAGCGTGACATCTACGGCGACGATGCCATGACCGACGACGTGGAGCCGATGGTGCCCGCTGAGTTTGCCGTCATCATCAACAACAAGGGCTATGGCGATGCCACCAACGTGCGCATGGTTACCGATCAGCCCAAGATCATTGAGAACAAGAAGGGGCTCTTCGTCAACTTCGAGTTCATCTCCTCGCAACTCAACGGACAGGAGAAGACGCTGGCACTGGGCCAGAGCATCCCCACCGAGTTCGGCACCATCGGCGCCCACTCGCAGGCATACGCCCAGTGGTGGCTGCAAAGCACGCTCCTCGGCCATTTCGTCGACTACAACATTGAGGCCACCCACGTCACCAGTTACGGCAACGAGGACCTCTCGCTGCTCGACGAGGTGACCATCCACGAACTCATCCACGGCTTCACGCCCGCTATGGCTGAGCCAGCAGGAAGGGCATTCCTCGTCAACGACGTGCTCGATGCCGACGACCTGCCCGACCAGGTCTACTTCACCGATGCCACGCAGAACGATGTGCACGTGACCACCAATGCCACCGTGACAAAACAGAGCGCGACCGAGTATCTGCTCACTATTCGCCCGGGCTACGGCGGCTGGAACTACGGCAACCTGCTCGACCCGACGGTGGGCAAGCAGACGCTGGTGAGCATCACCCGACAGCGCGACGGCCAGGAAATTCCTGTAGACAACATCTGGCAGACCGACCGCACTCTGCTCGACGGACAAATGTGGCGCTACGAGAACCGACTGCACTTCGTGGCCGACATTCCCGCCACCGTGCTCAGTGGTTCCGGTGTTGAGACCTTCCTCCTCACCTTCTCGCCGAAGCCCAGTGTGGAACTGGCCGTAAAGAGCATCGAGGGCGTGCCTGAAGAAGGCACCCTGCAGATGGAACAACTCACCGAGGTGACCGTCAACTTCAACAAGGCCATCGATCCTGCCACCTTCACTGCCGACGATATCACCCTGAACTGTCAGGGCGTGGCCCAGGATGCCAGCCTCATCACTATTGAGCGCATCACCGACAGTACGTTCAAGCTGCTCCTTAACGAGGTGACCCTGCAGAACGGCTACTACGTGCTCACCGTACAGACCGCCGGCATCACCGACCGCGAGGGCTTCAACGGCGCAGTGGGTCGTCAGGCCACCTGGGTGCAGTTCGTCGATGGCAAGGTAAACCTCGCCATCAAGGCCCAGCCTGTCGAGGGCGGCACCGTATCGCCTGTCAGCGGACAGTTCGACTACGAACAACCCGTCACGCTGACAGCCACGCCGCAGAACGGCTACGACTTCGTGTGCTGGATGGAGACCGCCGGCACGTCGTCGGCAGCCAGTGGCTATTCGGCCTCCACTGGCACTTACACCTCTGGCGGCACCACCGCTGATGGCGCCACCGTTTCCACCGACGCCCTCTTCACCTACACACCCACTGGTGATGCCACGTTGACGGCAATATTCCAGCCGCGCAACTACAACGTGAGCATCGACTACGAACCGAAGGGCGGAACCGTCGAGGGTGGCGGTACGGGCCTCTATCCTTACGGCACCACACTGACGCTCACCGCCAAGCCCGCTTCAGGCTACCTGTTCGAAGGCTGGAAAGTCAACGGCGCCGCCGTTCCCGACGGTTCTGGAGCCCCCGTTCCCGACGGTTCTCCGTCGGGCACCATCACCATCACCGTCAAGGGCGAGACAACCGTCGAGGCCGTCTTTACACTTCAGCCTAACATCACGCTGACAGGACGGGTGATAAATGCCAACGATGGCACACCTATCATGGGCGCTACCATCTCTCTGACCTTCGACGACCTGACCTACACCGCAACCTCTGACTACCAAGGCCGATACACACTCGACATCGCCGACCGCACACTGAACTACGCAGTGCTTTGCGAGGCCGATGGCTATATGTGGAGTCCTTCGGAAGTCATCTGGTTCACAGAAGGCAGCCAAGTGAAAGACTTCGCGCTGATTCCGGGTGCCACTGTCATACTGCCAGACAACGGTGTCTGCACCTTCGCTTCGAAGGAGGCGCTCGACCTGTCGGATACCAGCATCCAGGCGTACTACGTGACGAGCTATAATAATGGTAGCTTCATATTGTCAGAGACTACATGTGCTGCTGCTGGAGAGGGCATCATACTCAAAGGTGCTGTGGGCGAGCGTGTCGACATACCTTTGCTACCTGCAGCTGCAAGAGCCACTGCTCTCGAAAACCCGGGCAACCTGCTGGTTGGAACGGCATACGCTCCCTACACTGTGGGTGACGATCAAGTGTACCTGCTGAACGAAAACCAGGAGGAGGCTCACTTCTACCGTGCTGATAAGGGCTACGTTGTGCCTATGGGCAAGGCATTCGTGCTCTACACCTTAGCCATCGACGAACAGACTGTAAACATCATCTGGAGCGAAACGACCCTCATAGAGATGGTGCAGAAAGCACTGCAGGACGAAGACACCCACTACAATATGGGTGGACAACCCATGCATAAGAACGCCAAGGGCGTTCACATCGTTAGGGGCAAGAAGACGGTCGTAGGGACCCCCAAGCACTAACAACCTAAGGCTCCCGCCTTCTGTCCTGTATGCCGCTTTGTTAACGCGGCCGCCTTCCATGCCCAATGCGTCCACCCAAACAAGGAAAAGCCTCACCCCGGTTTTTCCTTGTTTTCTTTTTCGCTCAAGGTCTATCCTCGCACCTCCGTACCCCCGTACCCACGTACCCACGAAAAGACGTACCCCCGCACCCCCGCTTGTCGTCAAATAGTCAAATAGTATTAAATTGTTTGTGGGTCTCAGAAAAAGTGCGTATCTTTGCAGACTGATACGAACGTAATAACCAAAATCTATCTTATGAAGAAACTGACAGTCCTGTTGCTGGGTGTGCTGCTTCACACCGCCACCATGTTCGCCGTGCCCGCAAAGCCAGGCAGTTACAAGGCGCAACAGCCCGATGGCTCGACGGTCACCATCCGTCTGCATGGTGACGAGTACCTCCATTTTAATACCACTACCGACGGCTACTCGGTCGTCAAGGACCACCGGGGCTATTATGTCTATGCGGCCCTTAGTGGCGGACAGCTGATCCCTACCAACCACGTGGCGCACGATGCCGAAAGCCGCAGTGCCTCTGAGAAGGCCTATCTGGATGGCGTGAACAAGTATCTGGTGCCACAAATGTCATCGCGTGTGTCCGACGAGCGTTTGGCAGAGGCAGAGCGCCAGGCGCAGGCTCGTGCACGCCAAAAAGCCCCTGGCTACGACTTTACGAAGATGCGTGGCCTCATCATCCTTGTCGAGTACAACGATAAGGAGTTCCAACGCGATGACTATTTAGAGATCATGGAGCAGATGGTCAACTCTGAGAACTACACCGGCTACGCCGACAAGGATGGCAAGTGGGTGGAGTGTACAGGCAGCGTCCACGACTACTATCGCGACAACTCCAACGGCATGTTCCAGCCCAAGTTCGACCTTGTCGGACCTGTCATGGTCAACCGGAGCCAGTATTACCCTGAAAAGGATGGCAAGAACTCCATGCAGCTGATGAGGGATGTCATCAACGCGGCCGACGACATCGTCGACTTCAGTCTCTACGATGGCGATAAAGACGGTATTGTCGATATGATTTACTTCCTCTTTGCCGGCTGTGGCTCGAACATCACGGGCAACGACGAGCGCCTGTTGTGGCCACACGCTACGCAGCTGTTCCAGTACAGCGCTTTTGGGCAGCCTCAGTTTATTAACAAGGACGGCGTCCGGTTGAGCCGGTGCGCCTGCTCGACAGAGCTCGACGGTTCTGAGAAGTCTCCTTATATGGATGGTATTGGCACCATCTGCCATGAGTTCACCCATGTGCTGGGCTTGGCCGACTTCTACGACACTAATTACGAGGAGGACGGGCAGACCGACGATCCTGCTGAGTTTGACATCATGGCGGGGGGCAGTTACCTGAATTACGGTCGCACGCCCTGTGGCTATACGCTCTATGAGCGTTACGCCATGGGCTTCGCCACGCCGCAGACCATCGATGCGGAGGGCAGCTTCTCGATGGAGAGTCTTGAGCTGAGCAACACGGGCTATCGCATCAACACGCCTGTCAGCAAGGAGTATTTCCTACTTGAGAACCGACAGCGTACCAAGTGGGACCGCTACATTCCTGCCACTGGCATGTGCGTCTTCCGTATAGATTCTACCAACGTGAACGCGTGGAGAAACAACCAGGTGAACACAAACCCCAAGCACATGTACTACCAGCTGTTGCGCGCAGGCGGCACTGTCTCTACTACAACGTTCCCAGGATTGGCACGTGTTAGGGAGCTCTCACGCGTCACGTCGCCGGCCAACCTGCTCACATGGTCGGGAGCTGAGACACGGCTGGGACTGAAGAACATTCAGGAATCTGATGGCGTCATCACCTTCGACGTGTTCGATACGTTCGTGCTGCAGGAACTCTCTTTGCCTGAGACATTTGCCGTTGGCGAGGGTCTCCAGCGTGTGCTCACCGCCACGGCTACGCCAAGTTATTCCAAGTTTAAGCTGACGTGGGCATCCGACAATGCCAGCGTGGCTACCGTCGACCAGACGGGGCGCATAACAGGCGTCAGTGCGGGCACCGCTACCATCACCGTCAGCAGTGACAATGGCCTCGAGGCCTCCTGTGTCGTCACCGTTGAGCCGTTGACCATTGCCGAGAGTATCAGCGCCTTCCGCCAGATGGACGACGGTGCTGTGGCTGCCCTGCCGTTCCAGGGTGCGCAGGTGCTCTACGCTTATAAGAAGGACATCTACGTGCGCGATGGCTCCGGGGCTATGATCCTGCGTAACACGGGCCTGAGCGTTGCCAAGGACGACGTGCTCGAGGGCTTTGTCTACGGTAAGCGCGTCAATGACAATGGCATGCCCGTACTCGAAAATGTCTCGGGCAAGTCGTCGGTAGCTGATGTGACGGTGACAGCCAGCAGCACGCCTGCCGAGCCGAGGCCTGTTACGCTCAAGGAGCTGACCGAGGCTGACTACTGCGACCTGGTGCGGGTGAAGGCTACACACTGGGTGTCCGATGGTGGTATATGGGCCGTCAGTGGCGACCATCGTGCCCGACTCTTTAACGCTTTCCAGATCAAGAACATCGTTGTGCCCACCGACTATTCGGGCAAATATTTCGACGTGACGGCGATCTTCGGAACTAACACGGCGAAGAACGTGGGTGTTGTCGACGAGTTGAAGCTGATGGAATCGCCCGTCGAGGTCGATGCGCCCAGTGCCATCATGGCCGTCGGTAACGATGTGACGCAGGGTAACCAGCCCAGCTATAACCTCTCGGGTCAGCGTGTCAACGACACCTACCGTGGCCTTGTCATCAAGGGTGGCCACAAGGTGATGGTGAAGTGAGTTAGGAGTTAGGAGTTAGGAGTTAGGAGTTAGAATATGCATTATGAATTAAGAGTATGGAAGAAAAAGAGATGAAACAACAGCTGCCCGAGAACGCTTTCCGGGAGTTGCACGAAGGTGAGAACTATGAGCCGATGCTGCCGTCAGGCGGACAGTTCCCTGAAGTGAACACTTGGTCGGTGACGTGGGGCGTATTGATGGCCGTGCTCTTTTCGGCCGCTGCCGCCTACCTGGGGCTGAAGGTGGGCCAGGTGTTCGAGGCCGCCATCCCCATTGCTATCATTGCCGTGGGCGTGTCGACCGCCACGAAGCGCTCCAAGGCTTTGGGCGAGAATGTCATCATTCAGAGCATCGGTGCCTGCTCAGGTGCCGTGGTGGCTGGTGCTATCTTCACGCTGCCTGCCATCTATATCCTTCAGGCCAAGTATCCCGAGATGTCGGCTTCGTTCCTCAAGGTGTTCATGGCCTCTGCTTTGGGTGGTGCCCTTGGCATCCTGTTCCTCATCCCGTTCCGTAAGTACTTTGTCAGCGACATGCACGGCAAGTACCCCTTCCCTGAGGCTACCGCTACCACGCAGGTGCTGGTCAGCGGTGCCAAGGGTGGCGACCAGGCCAAGCCGTTGCTGCTTGCCGGCCTTATTGGCGGACTCTATGACTTCATCGTGGCTACCTTTGGCTGGTGGAACGAGAATGTCACCACCCGTATGATGGACTGGGGCGTAGCGCTGGCCGACAAGGCAAAGGTGGTGTTCAAGGTGAACTCCTCGGCTGCTGTGCTTGGCCTTGGCTATATCATTGGCCTGAAGTACGCCATGTTTATCTGCCTCGGCTCACTGTTCATCTGGTGGCTCGTCGTCCCCGCCATTGGCGTATTGTTCCACGACCAGGTGCTTACCATTGGCAGCGCGACGGCAGCAGTGACCGTCGGCGAGATGTCGCCAGAGGCCATCTTCACCACTTACGCCCGCTCCATCGGTATTGGGGGCATCGCCATGGCTGGCATCATCGGCATCATCAAATCGTGGGGCATCATCAAGAGTGCTGTCTCGCTGGCTGGCCGCGAGTTGAAGGGTGGAGCCTCTGCCGATACGGCTCATCAGCCTCGAACAGCTCGTGACCTGTCGTTCAAGTTTATCGCTATTGCTTCGCTGGCTGCTCTGGTCATCACGTTCGTATTCTTCTGGCTGGGCGTCATGCACAACCTGTGGTTTGCTGTCGTGAGCATCCTGCTGGTCACCGTCATTGCCTTCCTATTCACGACGGTGGCTGCCAACGCCATCGCCATCGTAGGCTCGAACCCCGTCAGTGGCATGACGCTCATGACGCTGATCCTCGCCTCCGTCGTCTTGGCTGCCGTAGGCCTGAGCGGTACCGAGGGCATGGTGGCCGCACTCATTATGGGTGGTGTGGTCTGCACCGCTTTGTCGATGGCAGGCTGCTTTATCACCGACCTGAAGATAGGTTACTGGATAGGCACGACGCCCCGCAAACAGGAGTCGTGGAAGTTCCTCGGAACGCTGGTGTCGGCCGCCACGGTGGGTGGTGTCATCATGCTGCTCAACGAGACTTACGGCTTCGCTTCCGGCGAGCTGGCGGCTCCGCAGGCCAACGCCATGGCTGCCGTCATCGAGCCAGTGATGAACGGACAGGGTGCGCCGTGGCTGCTCTACGGCATTGGTGCGATGATAGCCCTCGTGCTGACGTTCTTCAAGATTCCCGCCCTACCTGTTGCACTGGGTATGTTCATCCCCCTGCAGCTCAATATTCCGCTGCTCGTGGGCGGCGCCGTTAACTGGTTCGTTACCACCCGTTCGAAGGACCAGGCTGTTAATCAGGCGCGTGGTGAACGTGGCACACTCATCGCCAGTGGCTTCATCGCCGGTGGCGCACTGATGGGCGTGGTCAGTGCACTGATGCGCTTCGGCAATCTGAACTTTGTCTCTGCCGAATGGATGCAGAACCCACTCTCTGAGTTCTGCGCCCTTGTGGCCTACGTGCTGCTTATCGCCTACTTTATCTACGCATCGAAGAAAGTATCGAAATAATGTAGCATTCATCATGCATCATTTGTAACGAAGAAACTTTTCTTCGTTTCGATCATCACACTGGTCGTCGCTCTGACGGCCAGTGCTCATTTTCAGGGCTACAAAGCGGTTGCCTGCGTGTCTTGAGTGGCGATAGTCTTGCAGTGCCTTACTTGGATTGGGGGCGTAAGATTCATGACATGAAGCTCAGCCCGCAGCACGGACCGCATTTATATACTGTCTGACGATTGCATCTGTATCGTTGGAGTGTAGGCTTGAACAGAAAGTCTTCTTTTTTGACCAACCTTTTTCTCCATGTTTTGCGTGTTTTGTCTACTTTTGCATCCGAAGAAACCAAAACTCACTATTCGGTATGGCAAGAAAGACATTACCCCTTATCCTACTGTTGTCGTTGCTCGTCGCTTCGGGCTGGGCACTGACGGTCGACAACCTGCGTGTACAACGTCTGAGAAATCCTGAAGGTATCGACAGCAAGACACCTTTGTTCAGTTGGCAACTGCAGTCCGAGCAGCGCAACGTCACCCAACAGAGCTACCGCATCGTTGTCACGACCGATGCCGATGGCTCAGATGTCGTCTGGGACTCAGGCATCGTCACTGGTAGCGAGTCGGTCGAGGTCGCTGCCAAAGGCATCAGCTTGCAGCCCGCCACGCGTTACTACTGGACCGTTACCGCCACTGATAACCATGGACAGGAGGCGCGCTCCACCGAGCTGGCTTACTTCGACACCGGGCTTTTGGACAGCGGCTGGGATGGTGCCGTGTGGCTCCGTACCTCAGACCTTCCACAGGAAGAGGTGAATGCGTCGCCAACCGACTACACTGTTGAGGCTACCATCGAGGTGGTCCACAATGCTGCTGGGCTTATCTTTGCAGGAAAGGATGCCCAGAACTTCTATATGTGGCAGTTCAACACAGAGCAGCAGGGTAATCCCCGCTTCCGTCCGCACCGTTGGCAGCAGGGCAATCCTGCCTTGCTTGACGCCGTTGGCATCGGTTCAAAGGTCAGCATCGTCAACGGACAGCCTTTCCGAGTGCGTATCGACGTGAGCGGTGGTCAGCTCGCGCGTACATATATTAATAATGTGCTTATCGACGAGCGTCGTGGCGACTTTGAGTTTGGCCTTATCGGTATGCGCATGGACTATGGCGATGACCGACAGGTAGAACAGGCCTACTTCGACGACCTATCCATTACAACGCCCGACGGCAACGTGCTTTTCGCCGAGGACTTCACGTCGGCCAACAGCTTTTCTGCAGGGAGCGTCGTGGATGGCCGGCTCTACGTCGAAGGCACAGGTAATGGTCATGTGCTCAGCTGGCAACAGCAGGCCGGACAACACCTGCACTACATCGTCGAGACCGATATGACGCTGCTCCATCACAATGCGGCGATCGTCTTTGCAGCCACCAGCACCAATACTTATCATATGTGGCAGGTCAACACCCTCGACCATGCCCAGTATCCCATGGTACGCCGCCATATCTATAACAATGGTCAGCTGTCGTATAACGAAGCGCCTTTCACTCAGTTCTCGAAGGCCGACATCCTGAATCATCGCCGCCACCTGAAGATTGAGGTTCTTGGCAATCTGGTCACGACCAGCATCGATGGCACGGTTGTCGACACCTACACCGATGCCTCGGGCGTACTTGCCAGTGGCGACGTGGGATTCCGCGTCGACAACTCTGGCAGCAACTACGAGGAGGCCTACTTCGACAATCTCGTCGTGACAAGCTTTGCAGCCGACGGCACCGCCACCGTCGTGCTGAGCGAGGACTTCGAGCAGGGAGTTTCCGACTACTTCTTTAGCGCCAATGTCGTTGAGCGCGACAGTGGCTATGAACTCTATATGAACGCCAACGGCCGTGAGAACCGGCTGATGCAGAGTGCCACCGACGGCATTCCCATGTTCCGCAAGGAGTTCGAGCTGACTGGAACCGTAAGCAGCGCGAAGCTGTTCACGGCAGCACAGGGCGTCTACGACCTGTTCATCAATGGCCAGCGTGTTGGTCATGTACAGCCCGACGGCACCACCGTCTATGAGGAGTTGAAGCCTGGCTGGAGCGACTACCGCCACCGTATCTTCTATACCACCCACGACGTGACATCACTGTTGCAGCAGGGGGCCAATGCTTTGGGCGCCGTGGTGGCCAGTGGCTGGTTTGCGGGTACGGTAGGCCACGGCATGTATGGCTCTGAGTCCGATTTGGGCATTATCGCCAAGCTTGTCGTTACCTATGACGATGGCCGTCAAGAGACCATCGTCAGCGACCTTAGCTGGGCATCGTCGAAACGTGGTGCCATCCGCATGGGCGATATCTACAATGGCGAGATCTACGATGCCCGCTTGGAGAGCGACTGGACGCGCCCGGGCTACGACCAATCGGCGTGGAACAGCGTGGCCGTGAGCCAGTATTTCAACGGTCAGCTGGAGCCCATCGAGGGTCAGTTCATACAAACCCTGCCAAACTTGAATCAGAAGGTGCGCGTGGCCACCATCTCTGAGGGCGTCGTCGCCACGGGCTCTGACTTTGGCAAGATGAATGTTGTGGAAACCCGCCATTCGCCTGCCGCCATTTCGCTTAAGAAGGGGCAGACCGTCGTTCTTGACTTTGGGCAGAACATCGTGGGCTGGGTGCAGTTCACGGTGCGGGGCCAACGAGGCACACGCCTTCATATCCAACCCGTTGAGATGCTTAACGATACGGGCGAGCGAAGCCGTGGCAACGATGGCCCTGGTGGCAGCCCCTATCTGGCCAACCTGCGCTCTGCCAAGGCTGAGCTTTATTACACCCTGGCTGGACGTGAAGGCGGCGAAACCTATCACCCGTCGATGACCTTCTATGGTTTTCGCTATGCCCAGGTGCGTACTACCGGCGACGTGGAGTTCTTGGCCATGGAGGCTGTGCCAGTGAGCTCCTCCGTCGAGGATGCTGCAACGCTCACCACCAGCAGTAGCATGGTTAACCAGCTCTACAGCAACATACAGTGGGGGCAGCGAGGCAATCTGCTCAGCGTGCCTACGGACTGTCCGCAGCGCGACGAGCGACAGGGATGGACGGGCGACACGCAGGTGTTTGCACGGACGGCCATGTATAACGCCCAGACCCAGACTTTCTACCATAAGTGGATGACCGATATGCGCGACGGGCAGCGGGGCGATGGAGCCTTCCCCGACACAGCGCCCATAGGCTATGCCGGATTTGGCAGCAGTGCCTGGGCCGATGCGGGCATCATCGTGCCATGGACGGTCTATCAGATGTATGGCGACAAGCAAATAATCGAAGAGAACTACGAGGCCATGGAGCGCTACATGCAGTTCCTTGCAGCACAAAAGGGCGACGGGTACAACTATCAAGGGGCCTACGACACCTACGGCGACTGGCTGGCATTTGCCGACACCGACAAGCGCTACATCTGTGTGGCCTATTATGCCCAGGACGCCATGCTCATGGCTAAGATGGCACGCGCACTGAGCACCGCCGATGGCGACGAATACGCCCAGAAAGCTGAGCAGTACGAGACGCTGTTCGCCAATATCAAGGCCGAGTTCCAGAGCCGCTACTTTACGCCCAGCCCGCGCATGAACAGCCAGACGGCACTGCTGCTGGCGCTGCGTTTCGGGCTGACGGCCGATGAGCAGCAGTGGGCCACTGTGCGCGACAGGCTCTCAGCAGTGATCACACGTAACAAGGAGACACTCTCGACAGGATTTGTCGGAACGGCCATCCTCAACCAGACACTCTCGCAGTGCGGGCTCAACGACCATGCCTATAACCTGCTGTTGCAGCGGCGCTGCCCGTCGTGGCTCTACAGTGTCGATCAGGGGGCTACAACGACGTGGGAGCGATGGAACTCCTACACCGTAGAGGCAGGATTCGGCGACCCGGGAATGAACTCGTTCAACCACTATGCCTACGGCGCTGTGGCAGAATGGATGCTGCGCTACATGGCGGGCATCGATACCGACGAACGGCAGCCCGGATTCAAGCACATACTGCTGCAGCCCATGCCTGACTTCCGGCAGGACATTCCAGACGGACAGGAAAGCATCGATCGCGTCAGTGCCACACATAACAGTCCCTATGGCATCATCAGTTCCGAATGGAAGCGCACGGCTGATGGCATCAGCTATATGTGCACCGTGCCGGCAAACACGACAGCAACGTTAAGACTACCCGTCAAGAGCGAAACGACGGCAGTGGTTGCCGATGTAGAGAGCGCCGGCTACGCGGACGGGTGCCGCATCTACGAACTGGGGTCGGGCACATACACATTCAGCACCGACGTCTCCTCAGGCGTTACGTCTGCAAACCACCAGCGCGGCACTGCCGATGACAGTATCTATGACTTGAATGGGCGGCAGCGCGTCACTGCCGCACCTGCCGGACTCTACATTGTCGGCTCCCGTAAGTTAGCCGTCAAGTAACAAGCCTCCCCTCGCACAGCCCGAAAGCTGAGCGAGGGGAGACCTTTTCCCAATGCCGTTCCCAACGGCCGATGGGGTTTACCTGAGACCCATGCGGGCTTCGACGACGTTCACTACGTAGTCGCCCAGCTTCTCGCACTCGTTGATGAGGTCCATGTAGACGGTACCCTCGGCGTAGGTGTAGGCGTGGTTGTTGATGTCGGCAATGTTCTGCGCCTTGAGCTGGTTACGGAAATTGTTGATCTCGTTCTCAAGGTTGAAGGTGCGGTTGACGTCGTACGACTCCTTACGGCCCTGCATCAGCTGGTTCATCTGCGTGAGCGCCTGGTCAGCAAGCCCCATCATCTGGTGGAGGTGGCTGTACTGGTGCTCGTTGAAGTGATCCTGCTTCTGCAGGTACTTGCGGTTGATGGTGCGAGCCATGTTGAAGCAGGCGTCGCCGATGCTCTCGAGCTCGCTGATCTCACGGAGCATCGAGCGGATCTTACCCTTGGTGACGTCGCTGAGGTGGGCGTCGGAGACCTGTTCCAGGTATTTGGCAATCTCGAGTTCCATGTTGTCGCTGATGCCCTCGTACTTCTCGATGCGGCTGTAGAGCTTGTTGAAGGCCTCGTCGTTCTTCTGCTTACCCGTGAGCGATGACGACTCGTTGAGGAGATCCTGCACCATGCCGAACATGCGCTGCATGCGCTCTGAGAACGACTGTATCTCCTTTTGCGCCTCAAGCACTGAGAGCTCTGGGGTTTTCATGAAGCCGGCAGTGATGAAGTGGAGGCGGAAGTCCTCCTCCTCCTCGGTCTTCTTCGACTTGATAACCCAGCAGACAAACTTCTCAATCTGCGGAATGAACCAGATGAGAATGCCAGCATTGATGACATTGAACGTGGTGTGGAAGGCAGCCAGAACGAACGACAGCTTGGCGGCATTGGCCATAAAGGCGTCGGCTGAGACGGCCGTCTTCTCCATAGTCTCGTCGTAGCCGACCCATCCGCACACCATGTTGATGAAGGGCTGGAAGACAAAGAGAATCCAGATGACGCCGAAGACGTTGAAGAACATGTGAGCCAGTGCGGCACGGCGCGCCTGCGTGTTGGCCGACATGGCTGCGAGGTTCGACGTGATGGTGGTGCCGATGTTCTCGCCCAGCACGAGTGCGATACCTTGGTAGATGGGCAGCGCGCCACTGCTACAGAGTATCATCGTGATGGCCATGACGGCGGCCGACGACTGGACGCAGAAGGTGAGCACGCCTCCAAGGACAAGGAAGATGAGGGTCGTCCAGAACGAGTGGGGGTCGAACGACTGGAAGAAGGCGAGCACCGACGCATTGTGCCCCAGGTCCATCTCGTTACCTGTCAGGCGCAGCGTGGTCAGGCCCAAAAGCAGCAGGCCCAGGCCGAAGAGGAAGTCGCCAATGAAGCGGTGACGCTTCATGTAGATGAGGATGATGCCCACGAAGAAGCCGATGTAGCTGACGATGCTGATGTCGAACGACATACCGGCCGACATGATCCAGGCCGTTAGCGTGGTACCGATGTTGGCACCCATGATGACAGAAATGGCCTGCGCAAGAGTGAGCAGGCCAGCATTGACGAACGAGACGGTCATCACGGTAGTAGCGGTTGACGACTGTACGCTGGCGGTGACGAGCGTACCGGTGAGCATGCCAGTGATGCGGTTAGTGGTCATGGCACCTAACACGTGGCGAAGCTGCGGGCCCGCCATTTTCTGAAGGGCGTCACTCATCGACTTCATACCAAACATAAGAAGTGCGAGCGAGCCAAGGAGCTTGAATAGGACTAACATCTGTTGCGTTTTTAGATTTTGTGCAAAGGTACGGCTTTTTTTCGAATTGGCAAAAACTTTTTGCAAAAAAGTGTGCTATTATTGTAAGTAGTCAAGCGCACTGCAAGTGTTAAATATTCATATCAGTGCAAAATAAAACGCCTAAATGTTTCGTAAAGTCGAAACAAAGCGATACCTTTGCACCATCAAAACAATATTGGCATGACAAAGAACAATCCTAAAGTGTTGTATCTGGAAGAGGCTATATTATTGAGAGTCTGCCTCAGTCTGCTGGTGACAAGATTTACGAAATAGTTCACCGCGTAGAGGGTGGCGAGCGTAACCCTATCGTTTTCTCCAAGCTGGAGGGTACGGAGATTTGAGAGTTCCGAACACTTCACAACAAGATAAAATATCGTCTTTTTGCTTTCTGGGACACGCAGACCGACACACTTATAATTGCTACACATGGCATAATTAAGAAAACGCAGAAAACACCCAAGAAAGAAATTTCAAAGGCAGAGAGAATAAGGAAAGAATATTTTAACGCTAAAAAGAAATAGATATGGAACAATTAGGACGATTCAAACTGTATAGTTCCGAAGAGGCACTTGACAGGCATTTCGGCAAGGTGGGTACTCCTCGCCGTGATGAGTTTGAAAGAAGTGTTGCCGCATCAGTCCACGCATACAAACTGGGTGAGGCCATCAAGAAAGCCCGGCTACAACAGAACCTCACCCAGGAACAGCTGGGGGAACGCATTGGCGTGCAGCGTGCGCAGATTTCGCGTATTGAGAAAGGGTACAGTATAAGTATTCCCACCATGAGCAGAATTTTTCAGGCTCTCGGCGTTGGAACGGCAACGCTCGATCTTGGCGCAATCGGCAAAGTGGCTCTTTGGTAACATTAATGGAGTCCCACTCCCCCAAAAAGACCCAGGGCCTGCCACGAAGGGGGAGAGGCAGGCCCTGGCGGGGGAGAGGTGGGAAAAACTACTAACAAACTACTAATAAACCAACTAAGTCAAGTAAACGGAAACTGCAAATAGCAGGGAACAGAGATTACCTTGTGACGGTGATTTTCTTTCCGTTGCGGATGTAGATGCCGTGCTTCGGGCGGTCGGTGCCGACGGGTCTGCCCGTCAGGTCGTAACAGACAGAAGGCAGCGTGAGCCGATGCGGATTGTGGATGGAAGCCTCTCCAGACTTGCTCCAATAATACCATGTGCTGTCATATTCAATATTGTTTTTATTATATTCCGTTGTCTTCGTCAGGTTTCCTATTCCATCGTATTCGTTCTGATAGTAGGTTATCGACTCAGCATCCACCTCGTCGCCGAACAATTCTGTCGGCTCTAATCTTGAGGTCTCCTTGACCACATTGCCATGCTCGTCATATTCGTAGACGACGGTCTGGGATATGGTGAACATTCCCATATAGTCGACGGAAGAACTTTTGACCTTGACGCTGCCGTCGTCGTAGTACTCATAGTGCCGATTGCCATAGAAGTTCCACACTTCGTCGTCAACCATATCCCTCTGGTAGACGTCAAGGTCTTCAGGCTGACGTCCGTTGTATTTTGTCACGACATACTTCTCAAATTGATATTGAACCCAGTTCGAGTGTACCGTTACAGAAGGCTGGCCGTTCTCGGCATTGTACTCTGTCACTTCGGTCGACTCCACGAGCGTAAAGGCCTCGGCGTCGGTATCCCATTTGAATGTTTCCTCCTTTTCTAAGACACCGTTTTCGTTATAGGATGTCAGGTCTTTATTTAGGAGCTGCCACCCATCTTTATACCAATATCGGTAGCAGACGGCCTGTCTGCCCGCGTCATCATATTCATAGACGCGCTTCTCTTGTTTGACCAGGGTCTTGGTTTCCACTACGGCACTGTCTATCTGATAGCCCGGTACCCCTTTCTGTGCATGCGATACCTGCGAGAGCATGGCTGCAAGTATCAGTAAATAAAGTTTTCTCATAATGTATTGTTTATTTAGAATTAAACTTCATGTCAGTCTTTAATCTTCGTCAGGTAGATGTCGTTCATACAACCATAAAAGCCCAGGTAGTTCTCGTCGTTGACAGTCGTGGCATCCAGAGGGGCATTGACGAACAATAGGCCTGTTGGCACATATTCACCGGCGGAGTTATTGTCGAACGACCATGCCACAATATCGTCACCCTCGTTGTAGAACTGGAAGGCAAGGCTGGCAAATGAACCGTGATAGCCTCCACTTAAGTGATTGACTTCCACCCCTGTGAACAGCGAATAGAAGGTTTTCCCTCCGCCGGGATTCACCTCCCCCACCTTCTGGCCGCCATGTATATAGAACCTCAGTTCGCCTTCCTCCCAGGTGAGTGGAACCCTGATGCCCGGCAAGTACTGGTTAGTCTCGGGGAACAATATACATACCTGTCCTGCTTTTTCTTCCACAATCCTGACTTTGACAGGACGACTAATAATAGTATTGATAGCCGCATTCTTAGTAGAAAGCGTATACCATTCATGATAGTTGAAATAGTAAGTGCCCAAGATGTCGGCCACTTCACCCTGCTGCACCAGGATGGAGTCCCTGATGTTTTCGCCTTCGAAGCGTACAAGGCATGAGCGCATACTCCCCGATACATTGGAGGTTGGGGTGAGCAGCAGTTGCCGGTTGTCAATCCTGACGTCTAACCACGCTGAGTCGGCCTTGGCCGTCACGTCGACAAAGTAGCTGAGGGGCACGGCTTTGGTCGTGCCGGCATCGGGCAGGGTGATAATCTCGTCGAAGATGGTGAACGTGTTCCCGTCTTGTATGACCGACACCTTCTGCGAGCGGCCTGCCGCATTGCTGACGACGACCTGCGCGCTGCGTCCTTCCTTTTCTAAGTATCTTTCGGCGGTGACATGGACCGTCGTTCCCTGTACCGTGGCATGGCACCAGTTCTCGCTGCTCGTCGCCGTGACGGGCGACGCGCTTTCTACCCTTATGAATCCGTTGCCGCCTGCCGCACTGAAGGTTACACTCGACTCTACGATGTGCAGCACGTCGACGGCCACGTCGTTGTCGTCGTGCGAGCAGGCCACAAGCACCAATGTTGCTGCCACGATGCCTGTTGTCAGGTTGTTTTTCTTCATGTTTCAGTGTATAATGTTATAGAGTTAATAAGCTATTAGGTTCAAGAGCTTCAGTTTAAACCAGATGTCGGGATTGACAGTGCTGGTGAATACGGCTTCCTGTGCAAAAACATTGTCGTCGAACTCCACGTTAAAGGGGCTGCTATTGCACAGAGCGCGGATGAAGGTCCTGTTGATGTCCCAGAATCTTGTATTATAATCGTCGACATCAAATGCGAAGGAATAGAGACGGTCCGAGCCGTCGGCTGCCGTCAGGTGCATCATTGCCCGTTTGTAATAATAGCCTGGATCGGGCCATGTCATATAGTACACATAATGGAGGCATATCATGTCATTGGGATTAAACCCGGCAAACGCGAAGCCCAGATATCCGGGACTTGATAATGATGCAATCAGTGGCGCCGTGCCTCCACCGGATATATCCGACTGGTCGAACAGCTTATAGTATGAGAACAGCGTGTCGCTCATTTCATAGCTCTCTGAGGATACAACCAGTGCTCCCTCTTCCTTTTCCTGGTGTATCTGAAAATACCACTCTACTCTTGAATGCGGGTGCAGCAGCTGCTCATGCAGGCTCTGACATGGGATGACGGCTCCGTCAGCCCTAAACTCGCCCGTATTCCTGTCGAAGGCCAGCTCTTGCAGCGTGAAGCCGCTTGTGAGCGTCATCGCATTTCTAAGCTTCAGGTCGGTGGCCGTGAGGATGCAGGGCTGCGTGAGGGTGCTGCGGCTGTCGATGTCGGTAATCTGCACGCCCTCACGGTTGATGCTGACGGGGTATTTCCGTCCTTCGATGACGATGGTGTCGCGCCGCATCAGCAGTGCCGAGTTGCGCACGTAGATGGTCTGTTCCAGATATTCCGCCGCCTGCATGTTGAGCCTCACCATCATCATGTCCTGCTCGTACTTCTTTCCCCGTAGGAAGATGGTGTCGCGGGCCTCGCTGGTGCCGAGGAAGACGAACTCGTAGTCGCTCTGTATGCCCCGCACGTTCGTCTGCGTGGGTGTAGAGAAATAGTGGATGAACGGGTTCTCGGTGTCGAACGACAGCATGACGCTCTGTTCCGACTTCACGGTATAGACCGACCGTATGGTCTCGCCGGGCTCATAGAGGTGGCCGCCCACCTGCATGGGCAGTTCCGTGGCCATGTCCACTTCGGCCCCGTTGAAGCGGGCGGTGAGTACATAGCCGCCCATGGAGCCGTCGGCAGGGTAGAACTCCATCACCCAGCCCTGCGGGCTCGACGTCAGCAGCTGCTGCCACGTCGCGACGGCATTGTTCAGGCGGGTGGCGGCGGGCTGGTCGAACAAGTTCTCCTCCTCAAACAGGCAGGCCGTCGTGAGCAGGCTCAGTGCCAGGGCGGGCAGCACCCGGCAAGATGTTTTTTTCATTTCCATAGCGTGTTCTTAGTTTAAGCTGTCCAAGTCAATCTTTCCCGTCACCACGTCGTTCATGCGCTGCTGCACCACATAGCGCAGGCGGTCCATGTCGATGCCCCACGACTCCAGCATGTAGCGTTTCATGAGGTCGGCCTTCTGCGTGATAAGGGAGCCGCCCACAGGCCCTGCGCCCGACACCAGAGCCTTCCATTCCGACTCGGTGCGTATGATGTAGAGGGCCGTCACCTCGGCTATGTCCTCGCGCGGCTCGCTCATGGCGTAGGTCGACACGAATCCCTTCTCGGCTGCCGTCTGCGGTGACTGGTTGACCCAGTTGCCGGTGACATACTCCAGGTCGGTAATCAAGTCGAAAGCCGTGTCGTAGTTCTTCGTCTGGTGCAGGATGTGCGAGAACTCATGGTGCATGGTCTCGAAGAAGTACGTGTTGAGGAACTTCTTGTCTATCTGCAGGCCGTTCACGTTGTAGAGCGTTATCTTCACACCGCCCTCGGCCAATCCCAGTATGGCTGTGCCGTCGCCGTTGTAGGCCGGCGACCCCACCAGATGAATCATCTTGGGCGCATATTTGCGGGTGAAGTTGATGCCTGCCACCTCGTCGTAGGCCTCCAGCCAGCAGTACTTGATAAGGTGAGCCACCCGTATGGCCTGCTCGTAGTTGGCAGGCGACAGTGTGTAGTTGAAGTCGGTCTCCATGTCCTGAAGTCGGTATAGCAGGCTGATGTTGTAGGGCACCACGTAGTTCCTGTACTTCCACTCGTCGAAGGCTGTCTGCTGGGTGGCCTCCGTGTCTACGAAGGCACTCTCGCCTGTGAGGGCATCCTCGCCGCAAGCCGACAGCAGGCCGACCAGCAGCAGGCTGGCGGCACCGCAGCCAAGGCGCATGGCAATATGTCTGAAAACATGTTTCATCATTCTTCCGTTTTTACTTTTTTACCTTTTTACTTTTTCAGTTGTCATCTCGGATTCGGTGCCAGGCCGGCATTGATGACGCTCGACGGCAACTGCAGGGCACGGCGCGGGTCGTCGGGCAGCATGGAGTCGGTCAGTTCGAATTCATATTCTTTCGTTTTTCCGTTGTAAGTCCAACCATTGATTCCACGTCTATAGATGATGAGTCCATAGCGTTTGATGTCGAACCAGCGCAGCCCCTCGTGCAAGGTAAGCAGACGGCGCATGTCCAGGATGCAGTGTATCATGCTTTCCTGCGTGCCATGCTCCACGGCAAAGGGCGGATGCAGCCGTTTCTTGGCCGTGGGGTGTGCATTTGTGTAATACTTCATGCCTTTCAGCCGTTTCCCCTCAGAATCCTCCTCATAGTCGCCAAAACAGGAGTCGACAGCAGCTAATGTGACACCTTTGCGGGTGGTGACGGTGAAGTTTTGCATAAACAGGTCCAGGTCGTCGAGCCCATGCTGCAGCTCACCTATTAGGGTGTATGCCTCGGCCCGGTTGAGGAGTGTCTCGTCGGTCTGCAGCACCGGATAGATGACATGAGGATAACCCTCGCCGCTCATCATGTCCTCATATTCAAACATCTCGTAAAGTTTGGGGGATATAGGCCGCAAGGCTGCTTGGACCTGTGCAAAGGGATAAACGGGCTGCGCCTCACCAAACTTATTGCGTCCCCCAAACACCATACATCCCCAAGGGCAATGGGCATCCAACATTTCAATACTCAAAGTAATATTATGAAAGCCATATTTCAGTCCCTGGTCATAGTGCTGCCGCTGCCACAGCGAATAGGTGGAGAGCAGCAGCAGATTGGCATTGTCCTTCACGTTGACGAACTCATTCTGCGCGGCTCCGTTCAGCATGTTATACGAACTGAGTCTTCGCCAGTCGCGGAGCATGTCGGCAGGGTTATCGGTGAGCACCTGGTCGGCATAGTCGATGGCCTTGCGGAAGTTCGACTTGTCGGGCTGCACATAGTAGAGCCAGAAACGGCATGCGAACGCCTGTGCCGCACGGCGGTTGAAGTGGTACTTCGGCACGTCGTAGGCATTGTCGTCGATGAGCGGCAGACCCTCCTCCAGGTCGGCCTGTATTTGCCTATAGGTCTCGGCCACGCTGCACCGCTTATAGTGGGGGCTGACGGTGGTCTCCACGTCCTTCATGTAGGGTATACCCAGGTCGGTGTCGGCGGTCTGCGGGTTATAGACCATCGAGAAGAGGTTGACCAGCACGAAGTGGAGCCATGCCCTGCACACCAGAGCCTCGCCGCGCTGCGGGGCCAGCGAGGGCGGGTTGCCGCGCTGCCCGATGGCCTGCAGTGCCGTGTTGCAGGCCGCTATGCACTTGTAGTATTCCTGCCAGATGGCGTAAGGGCTGTCGTAGTCCATGGCCGTGGCATCGCGCCAGTTTGCCGTTTCCTCCTGCAGCTGCGTATAGGCCGAAAAGCCCTCTATCCTGTCGGTGTTGTCGCTCATCCATTCGCAGACGGCGGCAAAATAGACGTCGGGATAGGCCGACACGAGCAGTCCGGCAATCTTCGTGTCGCTGTCTAAGTCGGTGCGGTTGTCGGGCAGCTTGTCGAGATATTCATTGCAGGAGGTAAGGGTTGCGATGGCAACGCAACATACAGAACATATCAGAAGAAGGTGTTTTAGTCTGTTCATAATCGTCAATGGTTAAATTCCGAGATGCAGGGTCATGGTAAACTGCTTGGGCACGGGTGCCGACACACCGCCTGAACGGAAGAACTCGGGGTCTTGTCCGTTGAGCTTCTTGTCGGCATAGATGAGGAAGAGGTTGGTGCCCTGCAGCTTCAGCGAGAGGTCGCTGATGCCGATGGGTGCAAGCCACGTCTTGGGGAACTGGTAGGCCAGCGACATCTCTTTCATGCGGATGAAGTCGCCCTTGGCCACGCGCACGTCGGAATAGTTGTAGGCGTTGTAGAGGGTGGTGTAGAACACGTCGGACGCCACCTGCCGTGCCGTCAGGATGACGGGTATGTCGGTCACCTTCTCGTCGCCGGCCATCACCCACCGGTTCTTGAACTCGCGGGGCATGGCGGTGATGTCGGAGTAGGAACTGCGGAACACGGGGTCGAGGCGCACCACGTTGCCGAAGGAATAGGTGATGAAGATGTTCAGGCGGAAGCCCTTATACTTCAGCACGTTGCCCAACGAGCCCATGGTGGTGGGGTCGGTGGGGTCTTCGTATGCCAGATAGTCGAGGTTCTGGCTTTGCATGTTGATGTCTGCACCCTTGTTGACGGTCTTGCCGTCCTGGTTGATGAAGGTGGGCAGTCCCTGGTCGGTGAGACCCTGGAAGCGGAAGCTGAACAGTGAGCGCACGGGATAGCCCTCCAGTGCGAAGCCGGTGCCGGTGACTACATCGACGATGCGTGCCTCGGCATTGAAGTCGGTGATGGTGTTCTTCGTGTGCGAGAAGATGAAGTTGGTCTCCCACGACAGGTCTTTCTTCTGAATGTTCTTGGTGGTGAGCGTCAGCTCGATGCCGTGCGATCGCATGGAGGCCACGTTGGCCAGCTTGGTCATGCCGCCGCCAACGCCCGTAGTGTAGACCACGCCGATGAGGTCGAAGTTATTGCGGCGGTACCAGTCGGCAGCCAGGTTGATGCGGTTGCCGAGGAAGCCCATGTCGAGGCCGATGTTCAGTTCGTGCTTCTTCTCGTAGGTCAGCTCCTCGTTGGCTATATCCGAGATGTGCAGTCCGCTCTCCTGCGTGTTACCAAAGGGTCGGTAAGGCTTATAATTGTAGATGATGATGCTCGAGTTGCTCACCGTCGAGGGTCCAGGGTCGCCTGTCAGCGAGTAGCTGGCCTTGAGTGTCAGGTGCGACAGTGTGGGCTGCAGAGATTTGAAGAACGCCTCTTCGCTGGCGTTCCATGCGCCCGAGATGTTCCAGGTGGGTAGCCAGCGTGCCGAGCGGCTGCGTCCCAAGCGGTTGGTGCCCTCGTAGCGCAGGGTGCCGTTGAGCACATAGCGTCCGCAGTAGGCGTAGGTGGCATTGGCGAACACAGCCGTCAGGCGCGACGTGCGGTCGGTCAGACTGTAGTAGTCGACGTTTTGTTCGATGCTCTGCTTCAAGAACCAGTAGTTGTAGAAAGGTATCTGTCCCTTCTCGTACTCCATGCCCCAGCCGTTGAAGAAATCGTTGGTGCGCTGTACGTCGCTTACCTCCATGCCGCCGAAGACGTTGGTGAAGTGGCGTGTATGGAAGGTGTGGCTCCAGTTGGCCGTGGTTCGGAAGTCGTAGGTGCGCATCTTGAACTCCTTCTTACGGTAGATGCCGCCGTAGGGCAACACTGTGATGGGCAGGGCATAGGGGTTGTCGGGGTCTTTGTAGAGCCAGGGGTTACGGTCGCGTATGGTGGCGTCGTTCATGGCGCGGTAGGCACCGGCCTGGTTCGAACTTTCGAGCACGAAGTGCTGCTGCGAGGTGCCCATGTAACGGATGGCACCGAGTGCTGACAGCTCCAGCTCGTGGAAGGGTTTCCACCGCAGTTCGGCCTGGAACTTCGCGTCGTAGACGTCGAGGTTCATGTAGTTGTTCTCCAGCTCGTGCTTGATGTTGAAGTCGGCATAGTTGCGGGTGTAGTACACGTTGGGGTCCATAGTGCGCGAGGTGTTGAGCGAGAAGCTGTAGGGGTTGATGTCGAAGTCACGCTTCACCTCGCCCTGTATAGGGTCCACGGTCTTGCTGAGGGTTCCCGGTGCCGTCTGCTTGCGGTAGGAGCCCTGTGTGATGATGTTGAGCGACAGACTGTTACTGACTTTATATGTTGTGTTCAGATTGGCCGTATAGCGGTTCACGTCGCTGGCCTTATACCAGCCGGGGTCGACCATGGCCGAGAGCGAAGCGTAGGTGGAGCTTTTGTCGTTGCCCGACGAGATGCTGACCGAGTGGTTGTGCTGTATGCAGCCCGAGAAAAGTTCACCGAACCAGTCGGTGTTGCGGAACTCGGCCTCCTTCAGATAGTCGTTCATCGCACCCGTGGTGTTTTCGATGACAAACTGACCGGTCTGGTCATCGAAAGTGTTTACCAGCTGGTACATCTTGCCGTAGACGCCTGTCTCCGATGCCCGATAGCTCTCGGCAAAGTTGAGCCAGCCCTTGTCGCGCATCTCACGGTAGATGCCCATCTGCTCCTTGGAGTCCATGATGTTGAACTCGCTGTAACGGGGTATCAGGCGTATGGTGTACTCGCCGGTGTAGCTGATGCGGTGCTGGCCGGCACGGCCGCGCTTGGTGGTGACCACAATGACGCCGGCCATGGCACGGGCACCGTAGATGGAGGTGGCCGAGCCGTCCTTCAGGATCTGGAACGACTCAATGTCGTCTGAGTTCAGGCCTGCGATGGCCGACGAGATGAGCGTCTCGGCATCGCCGCTCGAGAGGTCGTCGGCCGAGATGTCGGTAACATCTTCCATGATGACGCCGTCGACCACCCAGAGGGGCTTGCTCGAGCCGTAGATGGAGGTGGCACCGCGCACACGGATCTTCGGTGCGGTGCCGAAAGTGCCGCTGACGTTCTGCACCGACACGCCTGCCGAGCGGCCTTCGAGCGAGCGCGAGATGTCGGCCAGACCATTGATGATAGCATCCTCGGCGTTGATCTTGTCGGTGGCACCGGTGAAGAGGCGCCGGTCCATGCGCGTGATGCCCGTCACCACCACGTCGTCGAGCTCATGGTCGCGGTCGGGGTGCATTACGATACGGCGCATGGCGACGAAACGGGTTACGGCGATGTGGCGCGTCTCATAGCCGATGTAGCTGACGACGACATCGCCGCTGGAGGCCGTCACCATGAGTTTGTACTCACCCTGTTCGTTGCTGACGGTGCCCTTGCCCGTCTCCTCCACGCGGATGGTGGCTCCGACAAGGGGCTGGCCCTTTTCGTCGATGACGCGGCCCTTGACGGTGCGCCCCGTGGTGACGGGCTTGCCTGCGCGCGATATAATAAGGTAGTCGCCCTCGGCCTGCACCTGCAGCCTGTGACTCTTCACAATCTGGCTCACAACTTCGAGGGCCGTCTGGCGGTCGGCCTTGTAGGTGACGGGGAAGCTGAGCTCCTCGTAGTTGAACTGGATTCTGACGCCCGCCATCTCCTCAATGCGGCGCATAGCCTGCGTGGCATCCTCGTCGTTGAAGTTGACGGAGATGCGCTTGTCGGGCTGTGCGCCTGCCATCGTGGCAAAGAGCAGCATCGATAGCATGAGCAGCCATCGTCGGGCATCATGTCCACTTGGTTGACGTTTACATCTTTGCATAGTTTGCGTTTTAGGTTAGGTAAATACTCTGTTACTTGGTGCATGCATTTACCCGTAAAACGTAAAGACTATGGATTTTGTACCGCTAAAAGATGTTAATCCGCTCAAGTAGTAAAGGAGTAGTGGAGATGAGGAGGTAAAGTAGCCAACTCCTTAATAAATGAGGAGCGTGTCGCCTTCGATGGCAATGTTGGTATTGCAAATCATGTTCATCTGGCGTATCAGCTCGTAGATGGTCCACTGTCGCTCGCCGCTGAAGTGCAGACGGTCGTCGATGTGGGCGGTATTGGTGGCAATGACGTTCATGTTGTACCAGCGGCCCAGCTCGACCATGATGTCGCGCAGCGTCTGGCCGTCGAAGTAAAACAGGCCGTCGCGCCAGCAGGTGGCGGCCCGCACGTCGGCTGCGGCCACGCTGAGGCGGCCACCAGAGCCGAGGGTGGCGGTCTGTCCCGGGGTAAGGGTGACATCGGAAGTGGCCGACTGCACGTTGACGGAGCCTTGCACAAGTGTGATCTGTGGCCGCTGTCCGTCGTAGGCACAGATGTTGAACTGGGTGCCCAGCACATAGGTGGTGACACCGCCGCACTCTACGATGAATGGCTTGGTGGCATCGGGGGCCACCTCGAAGTAGGCTTCGCCCACGAGCTGCACCTGACGGGGATGGCCGTCGAGGAAGCGGTCGGGGTAGACAATCGAGCTGTGGGTGTTGAGCCATACGCGGGAGCCGTCGGGCAGGTCGATGCGGGCCACACGTCCGGGCGGCACCTGCAGCGTCTGACGGCGCACGGGTTGACGGCTCAGGTCGGGCACAGTGAGCGAGGGCTGGGTGGCATCGATAGCAATGATGGGGAAGGGCGCTTGGGAATGATGAGCGGTGAGTGGTGAGTGGTGAGTGGTGAGTGGTGTAGCGTGTTGAGTGACGGGCTGACGCTGTCCGTCGGCAGTGAGGACGATGGAGGTGTCGGCCTGACGGTCGGCGACGTAAAGCATGGAGGAGTCGGCGGCCACGGCGAGGGTGGAGGGTGAAGGGTGAAGGGTGAAGGGACGAGTGAGTATCACCACGAGTGCCACGGCAGCAGCTATGGCCAGCACGGGCAGCAGCCACGTGGCGGCACGGCGGTAGAGAGGTACCACTGGCGTCTGCACCGACTGGCGGAAGCGGTCGAACTCGGCCTGCGCATCAGGCACCTCAGCCTGCTGGCCGCTCACGGCGCGGCGCAGGTCGAAGGCCGTCCCTATGAGCACGGCCATCTCGGGGTCGGAGCGCAGCAGTTCGAGTTGCTCATCGGTGAGCTGTTCGGGATGCTCTATGGCTAACTGTAACAGTTCTTCTTTTTCCATACCTTATATATAATATAGCGGAAAGCCGACGGCTTTTATACCTCGGTGGTCTCCTTTTTTAACGCATTATGAAGTATTTTAAACACCTTAAGCATGTGTTTGCGCACCTGCACGAGTGTCAGTTGCAGCGCATCGGCCGTCTGCTGGTAGGTCATGTGGCTGAAGTAGGTGCAGTGGAGGATGCTGCGACCGGGTTCGGGTAACTTGTCGACGGCCTGCAGCAGCCGGGCGATGCGCCGCTCATAGTCGCGCACCTCATCGTCAGTGTCGAAGCGCTGTGTGAGCGACATCAACGCGGCATAGTTGGCCTGGGCGTGGTCGTGGCGCACACGGTCTATGCAGCGGTTGCGCACACGGGCATAGAGCTGGGCAGACGATGGCTCGCTGACGCTGTCTGCGTCCTCCTGCCATTGCTCATAGAGGCTGGTGAACATGTCGCTTACCACGTCATGGGCCTCCTCATCGTCATCCAGAAAGGTGAGCGCATAGAGATACAGCCGACGGTAGTACTGCCGATAGAGTGCTTCCATCAGCTGCATACGGTGGTCGGTGGTCTTTGACATGCTTTGCGTTTAGGGTTTGTTACTGCTTCACAATAATCTTTGTGCTCGCCGTCTCACTGCCGTTGACGCCTTGTAGGATATAGATGCCGGGCCGAGCCGTGGCGGGGATGGGGAAGTCGCCATCGCGCATAAAGCTTTGGGCATGCACCAACTGACCGCCGGCGCTATAAAGCCTTACCTGAACCTGCAGGTGTGAGGCGGCTGTGATGTGCAAAGGCAGTTGCTCGCCGGCTCTAATCACGGTGCGGGTGGGGATGACGGCGAAGCGGGCGGCATCGTTGTTGTCGGCCTCTACGGCCTCGATGCCGTTGATGAAGTCGTTATCGCGGATGGTGGAGCGGTAGTTGTACCACTTCAGCTGTGCCTTTGCTGGCTGGTAGACGTTGGTGCCCATGCGCAGTCGGTAGTCGAAGTGGTGCTTGCGCGTCTCCTCGCCTTTATACACGTAGTCGGTGTTGCAGACGACGGCAATCACCACGTTGTTGGCGGGCTTGTCGGCAAGCTGCATCAACACGTCACCCTCGCCCTCGACGGGCTGTGAGTAGTAGACGCGCCCCTGCTTCGAACGGTAGCACAGCATGCACACCATGTTCGTACTCAACGGCTTGAAGTGGATACTAATGATGTCACCCTCGTTGCCACTGACGTGCAGCGGCACCTGGTTGGCACCGCTCCAGCCCGGCGTAGTGCGCCATTCGGGTCGCCACCAGCCGACGCTGTCGACCTCGTCGCAGCGGTACATGTTGGCGTAGGGCGTGGCTAGCCAGGGCGTCACCTTCTTCCAGTAGGGGCTCCACTCCTGTTCAATGGAGACGAGCCAGTTGTCGTCGATGAGCTTACGGCAGGCACTGCTCCACTGCCCCACGTCGATCATGGCCTGGCGGGCGCGGTACTCCAGGATGAGATGGCGCATCTGATCATTGCCTAACGAGTCGGCCATGCCCTCCAGGACGCGGCCTTGGCAGTAGCGCCATATCCAGGGGATGCTGCCGCGACCCATAATCTCGCTGAGGAAGTGTGGGAACAGCTCGCCGTATTGCACGCCGCCGAGCAGCTTGCGCCAGGTACATATCTGCTGACTGCCGTTGTACATGTTCACACCCTCGGCGCTGGGACCGCCAAAGCTGTCGTCGAGCAGCCAGCCGGAGTAGCACTCGATGGGCATGAACGGCGCAATCATGTTGCCGGCACTCAGCCACCCCATGCTTGTGGGCGTCTTGCCGCTCTTGGCCATCTCGGCCTCGCCCTGCAGCCATGTGTTGCCGCCCTCGTGGAACCAGGCGCTCTGCTTGCAGCCGTCGAGGTCGGCGAAGGTGGCGTGGATGCCCTCGTGGACACAGGCGTTATGCTGTGCCACGGCGTCGCCGTAGGTGCAGTTGGGGTCGAAGCTGGCAATAGGGTAGTAGCTCAGCAGCACCATAGGCCACGACTCGCCGCGATACCGCGTGGCACTCTGCCATCCGCCGAGTGCCGTGTTAGGCTCGCTATCGGTACCCACGCCGCTGCCATAGCCGTAGATCTGGCTGTAGTAGCCGTTGCGGGCACGCTTGTCGGGTGGCCATCCGAACTCGTTACGGAAGTAGGCAAAGTCCTCGTCCATCTTCTTCACCAGCAGCACCATCGCAGTGTCGGTGATGGCCTTGTTGGCGTTGGGACCCACGGCCACGCTCCACCACTCGCCGTGCTTCTCGCGGGCTACGTTCATGTTCTCGGGCAGGCGTCCCTTGGTGGGCGCCGACAGCGTGGGGTACTCCCAGCGAAAGTCGTAGTTCAGTGTCGGCGAGTAGGCCGGCCACTTGTAGGGCACTGACGGGTCGGCGTAGCCGAAAATGCGTAGCTCGCAGATGCCGCAAGCCTCGTCGCTGCGCAGATAGATGCGCAGACGGTCGCTGGTAATATCCACGGCTGTTACCGACACACCATCGTTGGCAGCTGCCATCGTCGGCCCCTGCTGCCAGTCGCTGCCGTCCCACCAGGCTATCCATGCCTCGGTAGGCAGTTGGATGTGGTCGCCAGCGGTAGCCCAGTACGCGCGTACCTCTTTAATAATGTTCTGCTGGCTCCATTGTAGCTCGACGTATTCGGCCTGTCCCAAGTGGTCGTCGCCGCTGTAGCTGCTCCAGTATTTGGTGGACGTCAGCCGGTTGTCGCAGATAAGGCTCACGGGGTGGTCAGCATTTTCGACCGATGCCGTTACGACGGAGGCTTTCAATGCCAGGTTCGTCAGCGTCTGTGCCGTAGTGTTGCCACCAAGCATCAGGGTGCATGCGATGGCTAACAGTTGTCTCGTCATGGTTGTCATTGTTTCAAGTGTTTGTGAGTTTCTTTACCATCCCTCTGGCAGCACGATGTTTGCCACGCCGTGGGCATGCTCGAACAGTGGCGCAATCTCGTCGTCAGTGAACCCGGCAATGCCACAGCCAATGCGGGTGACGAGGAATGTCAGCTCAGGGTGCCCCGTGGCAAAGTCGATAAACTCATCGACGTAAGGGCGGATGGTCTCCACGCCGCCCTGCATCGTGGGGATGCCATAGCTCTGGCCTTGCAGTCCCACGCCCTGCCCCATGACGGCTCCGAACTTGAGGTAGGCAATGCGGGCAGCGCCACCGCCGTGCATGCCTTGAAGGTTGCTGCCAAAGACGAATACTTCGTTTGGCTGGAGTTCGGTGATGAACTCAGGTGTTGTTCTCTTCTTTTCCATATCTAGGTCTAACCTCTCCTTAAATTATTCATTAATCACACGCCGTTGATTCCTGGCAGATACTATTTATCGTTATTCTTCTCTCCTCCACGCTTAGCCTTCTTCTGAATACCTTTAATACTTTCCAGATAAGCCTGTTCTACAGATGAAAGTGTCTTCACTTGATATTTTCTGTATTCAGTTAATGCCTTCTCCATTGCCTCTTCATGGCTAACAGAGCCGCCATCTGTCAGAAGTCCTTCGCCATTGGCCAAAAGAATAGTGTCAAGTTGGCGCACATAGTCATCCATATACATTGGCTTATGACGTAAAGCCTGGATTTCTGCAAAGTCGAAATATCCAGATACAAGGTTGTTCAGAATCTTCAGTTCATCAGCAGACAAATAATTCTTTGCTATCTTGATGTCATTAATGCAAGGCAATTCACCTTTGAAGGTTGTCAATCCCATGAAAGGCTTGTCTGCGTCAGCCCTTTCGTAAATAACTTCTGCAGCCGTATGTCCGTGGGCAGAATAATGTAGCTTGTTCTGCACTATCTTAAATAACAAGCGTGAGGTCTCAGAACTGGGGTCGTAATCAACAGCAGTTGCATAGAGGTCGAGCACCTGACGATAAAGCACCTTCTCCGATGAACGGATGTCACGAATGCGGTCAAGCAGTTCCTTCCAGTAGCTGTCACCGCCAAGATTCTTCAATCGCTCGTCGTCGAGTGCAAAGCCTTTCACGATATACTCATGCAGTCGTTCTGTCGCCCATTGACGGAAACGTGTGGCAATGATGGAACGGATGCGATAACCAACAGAAATAATCATGTCAAGATTGTAATAGGGTATCTCACGAGTTACTTCTCTATTGCCCTCCTGACGAACCTGTCGGAATTTCCGACAAGTTGCTTCTTCGTTCAGTTCTTCATCCTCATAGATGTGCTTGATGTGCTCCACCACATTGGTACGTGAAGAACCAAAGAGGTCTGCCATCTGCTGCTGTGTCAGCCATACCGTCTTATCTTCTAATCTTACATCCAAACGAATAGTTCCGTCTTTCGACTGATAAATGATAATATTTCCTTGTTCGTCCATGCCTTAAATTACAAATAGCTTTTGAGAGTTTACTTACTAATCATATCCCCCTCTCTGCCCAGTCGCCACGGTCGAGGTTCCTGTACCCGATAGCCTCGGCGATGTGCATGGACTCGACTTTCTCGCTGCCGGCGAGGTCGGCGATGGTGCGGGCGACCTTGAGGATGCGGCTGTAGGCACGGGCGGAGAGCTTCAGACGCTCCATGGCCATGCGGAGCATGTCCAAAGAGGCGGCATCTGGCTCGGCAAACTGGTGGAGCATGCGCTCGGTCATCTGGGCGTTGCAGTGGATGGCCCCCTCTCGTCGTCCCCCTTTGGGGTGACTGAAGCGCTCCGTCTGGATGTTACGGGCACGGATGACACGCTCGCGGATGGCGGCCGACGGCTCTCCTGGCCGCATCTGGCTGAGCTGCACAAACGGCACGGCCTGCACTTCGCAGTGGATGTCGATACGGTCGAGTAGGGGTCCGCTGATCTTGGAGAGGTAGCGCTGGATCTGGCCGGGGGTGCAGACGCAGTTGTGGTTAGGGTCGCCATAGTAGCCACAGGGACAGGGGTTCATGGAGGCAATGAACATGAACGATGATGGGTACTCGACGGTGAAGTTGGCACGCGAGATGGTGATCTTCCTGTCTTCCAGTGGCTGGCGCAGCACCTCGAGGGTGGCCTTGTTGAACTCAGGCAGCTCGTCGAGGAAGAGCACGCCGTTATGGGCCAGCGACACCTCGCCTGGCATCGCCTTGGAGGTGCCGCCCGTCATGGCCACTTGCGAGACGGTGTGATGTGGGCTGCGGAAGGGCCGCTGAAAAATGAGCGACATGTTGCTGCCCAACTTGCCCGCGACGGAATGGATCTGCGTCGTCTCCAGGCTCTCGGCGAGCGACAGCGGGGGCAGGATGGAGGGCAGACGCTTGGCGAGCATGGACTTGCCACTGCCCGGCGGCCCTATCATGATGAGGTTATGCCCGCCGGCGGCAGCCACTTCGAGGGCGCGCTTGACGCTCTCTTGTCCACGCACGTCGGCAAAGTCGAGGTCGAAGCTGTACTGCCTGTCGTAGAACTCCTTTCGCGTGTCGACGACCAGTGGCTCGAACTGTCCGGAGCCGTTAAGGAAGCTGATGACGTCGCTGATATGGTCCATCCCGTAGACCTCGAGATTGTTCACGACAGCCGCCTCGCGGACGTTCTCCTTGGGGACTATCAGCCCCTTGAACTTCTCCTTGCGGGCACGGATGGCGATGGGCAGCACGGCGCGCACGGGCTTGATGCGCCCGTCGAGTCCCAGCTCGCCGACCATCATGTAGTCGTGTAGGTGCTCTGCACCGATGTTGCTGAAGGCCGCTAACAGTCCGATGGCCATGGGCAGGTCGAAGGCGGTGCCCTCCTTCTTGATGTCGGCAGGCGAGAGATTGATCGTCAGGTTCGACACCGTCATGTGATAGCCGCAGTTGGGCAGCACGGCCCAGATGCGCTCGTAGCTCTCCCTGACAGCGGTGTCGGCCAGTCCCGTCATGTGGAACTGTGACCCAGGTGTCATGTTCACCTCGATAGTGATGGTGGTGGCTTCGAGGCCCACCACGGCGGCGCTGAAGGTCTTAACTAACATAGATATGTGTGGTCTGTCGATAGCTATTTACGCACTTTGTCGAGCTTCAGTTGCAGCTTGCCTACGAACGCGCCCGACTTGCCGTTCTGGTCGACAGGTACACGGCGCCCGTCGAGGTCGTTGACATACTCCAACTGCTCCATATAGGTGTGCGTATGTCCTCCCAGCACGAGGTCGATGCCCCGTGTGCCCCTGATCACCTGCCCGTCAGAACACTCGGTAACCTCCCAGCCTAAGTGGCTGATGCAGATGACGAGGTCGCAGCGCTCCTGCTTGCGGAGCACGTCGACCATCTTCTGGGCGACGCTGACGGGGTCGAGATAGACCAGCGGCTCGTAGTTCTTCGCGAACACGAGCCCCTCCAGGCGAGGGCAGAGAGCGAAGACGCCGATGCGGAGCCCCTGCCGCTTGAGCACGACGTAGGGCTTGACGATATTCTTCAGCTCAGTGTCGGCGAAGTCGTAGTTCGAACAAACGATGGGGAAGTTGCATTGGCGGAAGAGGCGCGCCATGTTGTCCAGCCCGAAGTCAAACTCATGGTTGCCGATGGTGGCGGCATCGTAGCCCATCAGGTTCATCAGCCCCACCTCGACGTCGCCCTTGAAAAAGGTGTAATAGCTGGAGCCCTGTGAGAAGTCGCCGCTGTCGAAGAGCAGCAGCGCGGGGTCCTTCTGCCGTTCTTCCTTGATCATGGCGATGCGCCGCAGGTAGCCGCCACGCCCTGCCAGCGTGGTGTCCGAGAGGTTGGGGTTCAGTGGCAGGATGCACGAGTGGGTGTCGTTGGTGTGGAGGATGGTCAGGGTCTTCTGCGCCCCTGCGGTATTGGTGAATAGTGCGAATAGGATTGCAAGCACCATCCAGCGTCTGTGATTGGTAGGCAATATTGTTTTCATAACATTTTTATTTTTCATCTTTCATTTTTCATCTTTCATCTTTAATCTTTCATTTTAATTTTTCATCTTTCATCTTTAATCTTTCATCTTCACCCTTCCTTCGACCTTCGAGTCGATGACCACGCCCTTTGCATGCTGCTCGCGGAAATAGTCCATGATAATGAAGCGCGTGTTGTCGCTGTCGGCCTTGGGAGCGTGCACATCAGTGCCGCTCTGGAAGGCTGTCAGCCCGTCGTTGCCCTGTGCCAGATAGTCAATGGTGGCAATGCGATAGCGGCCGTCGGGGTCTATCTCCTGACCGTTTACACGGGCAGACACCAGCTGGCGGTCGGACGTGATGACCAGCTCGACGCCATGGCTGACGGCCTCGCCGCCACGACCGGCTATCTGCTGGAACAGCTCTGTCACCTTGCGCCCTGTAAGCGTCAGGAAGCAAATCTTGTTCTCAAACGGCGCTACGGCGAGGATGTCGCCATAGGTCACCTCGCCCTTTGTCAGGTCAGCGCGCACCCCGCCGATGTTCTGCACGGCAAAGGCGGGCTTCTCGCCATACTTCTCGCCTGCCCACAGCAGAATGTCGGCCAGCAGGTTAGGCAGGTCGCCCTCTGGCTTGCCCGACGTCATGTTGTGAGCGACGGTGCCCTGAACGGGACCCATAACGGAGTCGACCACATGCTTGTAGGGCGCCAGGAAAGCGGCAGCCTCGGCATCGGGCATCCGGTCGTAACGGCTGTCAATAACGATGCGTTCGCGGCTGACGTCGGTCAGCCGGTAGTGCGACGAGCATGCGACGGCTGAAAGGAGGGCAGCCGTCAGACCCAGGAAAGTGAGTTTTTTCATCATAGGTTATGCGTAATTTTGTGCAAAGATACTCATTTTAATCGATAGTAGACAGCCCTTTGACCTGAAAATAATCTTAAATAAAGTTAAGTATGGCCTTCTTTTTACTTTCACCTCATCAGTTCTCAGTTAAAAGTAGTACCTTTGCACCCGCTTTCCGCGTAATCGCTGGCAGGAAGATAGGAGAGTTGCCTGTTATGTTGCGTTGGAACGATACAGCAAACCAATAAAATTTAAAGAAAAGATGGATTTAATCAAAGTTGCTGAAGAAGCATTTGCAACCGGCAAGAAGCACCCCCAGTTCAAGGCTGGTGACACGGTGACTGTCGCTTACAAAATTATCGAGGGTTCAAAGGAGCGCATCCAGCTCTATCGTGGCGTGGTCATCAAGATCTGCGGCCATCAGGAGAAGAAGCGTTTCACTGTCCGTAAGATGTCTGGCACCGTGGGTGTGGAGCGTATCTTCCCCCTGGAGTCGCCCAACATTGAGAGCATCGAGGTGAACAAGGTTGGTAAGGTTCGCCGCGCTAAGCTCTACTACCTGCGCAAGCTCACGGGTAAGGCTGCCCGTATCAAGGAGAAGCGTTCAGGTGTTAAGGCACAGTAAGCCAAAAGTGAACACGATAAAAGGAGGCATCCCACAGCGGGGTGCCTCTTTTTATCGTGGACAGTCTTTATGCGTATTAGCATGTCTGGTGCAGCTATGTATATCTCCAACGGACTATTTTGCCCAAACCAATAAAACAGCAAGCAAAGGCGCAGTTTTATCAAACACTGGCGCAGTTTTATCAAACAAAGGCGCAGTTTTATCAAACACCGACGCAGTTTTAACTTTACCCTCCATGTTCGGCATTAAAAGCTGGCACCTCATAACCCTTTTACCAGCGGTTTCCATAGGAAGATCTCGGAGCCCTGTTGAACCCCAATCGGAGGTTAGCGCAACGGAGTTCCGTTTACTCGGATCGCAGAGGCGGCAGTCCGAGCAAGCCTGCTGTTGTTTTCGAGCAAGTCCGCTCGTAACCCTTCTCACTATTTGCTGTTCTTCTTGTAGCTTTGTACGGCCCAGACAGCCATAAAGCTGCCAATTGCAACGAGGGCAAAGAGCTGGTGGGCGATTTGCTGCACGCCGCCGCCACGAATGAAGACCGTTCGGATAGCCTCGATGAAATAGTGCATGGGGTTGATGTAGGTGGTGAGGTAGGCCCACTGTGGCATGGAGCGGGTAGGGGTGAAAAGCCCTGAGAGCAGCATGATGCTGACCACAAAGAACCACATGACGAACATGGCCTGCTGCATGGTGTCGCTGTAGTTGGAGACGATGAGGCCGAACGACGAGAAGAACAGCGCCAGAAGCATGGCGAGCACGTAGATGAGCCACACAGAGCCGGCAGGCGTGAGGCCATAGACGAGCCATGACAGCAAGAGGCAGACGGTGATGACAAAGAGGGCGATGAGCCAGTAAGGGATGAGCTTGGCGAGAATAAACGACCACTTCGAGACGGGTGTGACATTGATTTGCTCGATGGTGCCCGCCTCCTTCTCGCCTACGATGTTCAGCGTGGGCAGGAAGCCCGTCATCAGCATCATGACGATGGCGAAGAGGGCAGGGATCATGAAGAGCTTATAGTTCTGGCCCTTGTTGTAGAGAACAAATGGCGAAGTCCCCGCTACGGCCCCCGAGAGGGTGTTGACGGCTGGCGCGCTTGGGGCGATGGCAGCTGAATGGGAGGCCACTATTTGGCTCAGATAGGCCGAGCCCATCGCACCCTTCGTGCCATTGACGGCATTGGCGGCAATGAGATACTTGCCGTTGCGAATCTCGAGGATCACGTCGGCCCGTCCCTTTTCGATGTCTTTCATGGCTTCGGCGTAGGTGGCTTTCTGTCCGCCAAAGATGAAGTAGTTCGAGGCAGCAATCTGTTGCACGAGGCGTTGCGACTCAACGGTGTGGTCGATGTCCACCACATCCACCACGATGTTCTTCACCTCCATCTGCATCACCCAAGGCATCACGCACATGATCACAATGGGGAACAGGACAATAAGTTTCGGCAAGAACGCATTGCGACGAATCTGCAGGAACTCCTTTTTGAGGAGAGGGGGAAAACCAGCAGGCCCACCCAAGCCCTCCCAAAGGGAGGGATGTTTGGTTACAAAATAATCCTTATTATCTTTATTATCTTTATTGCTGTCCATATTGCTTTATCTATCTAAACATCCCTCCCTTTGGGAGGGCTTGGGTGGGCTATGTCCTT